>JABAHS010132549.1_pt2 | contig 15859 bp, 10 predicted proteins | sample 7062111 | NCBI WGS metagenome assembly JABAHS01 (sample SAMN14534600, study PRJNA622989) | marine sediment metagenome | biome: marine biome [ENVO:00000428]; feature: marine pelagic biome [ENVO:01000023]; material: deep marine sediment [ENVO:00002113]; isolation source: pool of 4 deep marine... | reverse complement strand
AACAGCTTAGGTCCCTTAGCGTTTGACGCGGCCCAGTTTTATTACTGGCGGGTTGACGAAGTCAATCTTGCCGGTCCTGACCCCTGTGTGTGGAAAGGCTCTACCTGGACCTTTAGAACTGAAGGTGCCGCAGGCGGTTTGCGAGGTGACTACTATGAGCACACCGGCGCCGCTTCTCCGGCGGGCTTTGAATTATATAAATTGACCCGCATAGATCCGGAAGTTAACTTTGACTGGGGTACCGGCCCGCCCGATCCGAACGTCAGCATTAATGACTTCACGGTCAGATGGTCCGGGCACGTAGAGCCTCTTATCTCCGGGGACTGGATGTTCTGGACCAATACCGATGATGGCGTCCGCCTGTGGGTCGATGATGTTTTGATTATTGACGACTGGGAGGACCAGGGGCCCACAGATAACAACAGCCCGAGGATACCCCTTGTTGCCGGGACACTATATGACATCAAGATGGAGTATTATGAAAACGGAGGTGGTGCAGTTGCGAGGCTATCCTGGGACGGTCCCTCCACACCGAGGCAGATTATTCCGCCGATCAGCCTGTGGCCGCCGTTGTTTGCGACCACTCCGCGTCCGCCTGACGGGGCAACGGTCGACGACAGNNTCACGAGTTGTACTTCAGCGCCAGCTTTGACGACGTGAACAACCGCACTGCTACCAAGCAGATACTGGCCGATCCGTGTCGTCCATATCCTGCGGGCCCGCGGCTTGAATTGGGCAAGACTTACTACTGGCTTGTTGATGAGGTCCAGGCCAGTCCCGCCAGCAGATGGAATGCCCGGACCGTCTGGAGCTTTACGATAAGCGAGTGCCTGTCTCTCGACAACATGGAACTCTATAACGACCGCAATGACATACGAGTAGTGTGGCGAGACGGTAGTGCCGATGTTATCTGGGGAGGATCATATCCCTATCTGACCCTGGTTCAGGGCGGCAGCAGCGGTTCTAATTTGAACGTTTCCACTGCGGTCGGAACTCCAACTCAGCCCGCTACAGGCCCGATACCTCCGACTCCTTTCAATTACCAGGCGATGGTGCTTCTGTACGACAATGATGGTTTCACTTATATTGGTCTTCCCGATGAGGAGAAGTGGATCTATNNAATTACGAGGCGATGGTCCTTCGTTACGACAACGATGGTTTCACTTATATTGGTCTTCCCGGTGAGGAGAAGTGGGTCTATGATGCGCCCTATTACTCCGAGATTGAGGCCAATACTGTCGGCGACAACAGTCTTGACGTGGGCCAGACCTGGGATAGTGAGGGAGTTAAATCGCTGTCTCTGTCATTCCAGGGTCATCCGATATCCGATGGATACTACGATGCGAGCTTATGGCCGGCATACACGATATACGGCCGCGGCCGGGATATCTGGGGCAGGCACGATGAGTTCTACTTCCTCAGCCAGTATCCATTCACCGGCGCCGGCAGCGTTCAGGTCCAGGTGCTGAGCGTGGATAATACAGACCCGTGGGCGAAGGCCGGAGTTATGATTCGCGAGAAGTGGACTCCTTACTCCAAGTTTGCTGCGGTGTTCATTACGCCCGGTCAGGGAGTTACCTTCCAGTACCGTGATGTTGAGGACGGTCCCTGCACTCACATAACCAAGCCCGGCATCACAGCGCCTCAATACGTGAAACTGGAGCGTACAATCAGCGGCGCTTTTGAGGCCAAACACTCGGCGAACGGTTTTGTCTGGGATGATGTTAACGCTCCCGGACAGGCGCCAGTATTGCCGGAAATATCCATGGGTGATATTGCCGACCCGAATATCTATATCGGTACCGCGGTTACCAGCCACAACGCCAATCAGATATGTGCGGCAGATTTCAACAACGTGCTGATAAGTCCGCTTCCGCCGAACTGGGTCTACGGCAACATCGGCACTAATTCGGCCGAGCAGTTGTATGTTGCTCTATCCGACGGTGTTAATACTGATGTGGTTGAGCACAATGACGTGAATGCGGCTACACTGACCACGTGGCAGGAGTGGAATATAGATCTATCTGACTTCACAACCGTTAATCTTGACGCAGTCAAGAAGGTCTACATCGGCCTTGGTGACAGGGACGTTCCTGTTCAGGGCGGTTCGGGCGCCATCTACGTTGATGATATCCGTGGTTGTCCTCCCAGATGTATTCCTTCGCTGGCGAAACCAGTTTATGATCTTGCCCAGCCTTACGACTGCATCGTTAACGAGTTGGACCTTGCGCTGGTAGGAATTGACTGGCTGCTGAGCGACAGGCTTATTACTACATTGGCGCCAAGCGATGTTAATCTGGCGGCACGTTACGATTTCGAAGGCAACTATAATGACTCCAGCGTTCACGGCCGTCACGCCATCGATCCATGTGGTACTAATCCGGGCTTTACAGCCGGTGTGGTTGGTTCTCAGGCGTTGTCACTTGACGGCGTCGACGACCATCTTGTTGTCGGCAGTGTAGGCATTGACGGTAACACTCCGAGGACGATCACTGCATGGGTGAAGGCGAGCGTTCCAGCTGATTCCTTAGGGCCCTGGATAAACATTTTTGGCTTCACATCACATCCCGGCAGCGAAAGCTACCGGAGCTTCGATTTACAGCGTCGAGGCAACGCAGATACCTATTGTATTCACGTTTACAGCTGGGAAGAGAACATAATGCCTCTTGACCAGGAGTGGCACCATTTGGGCGGCACCTATGATGGAACAACAATCCGCTGGTATGGTGATGGTGTTGAAGTCGGCAGCGCGGACGTTGCGCTCAATACCGAGGACCACGTACAGATAGGCAAGCGTGCACATGCTACTTACAACAGCTGGAACGGATTGGTTGATGATGCCCGCATTTACAGTGTTGTTTTGTCAGAGTCAGAGATAGCATATCTTGCTACTCAGGGTGCACCGACGCTGCACATTCCAATACAATCGATTGCCGATGTGTATCAGGGCGAATCGCCGGGTAACCAGTGGATTAACTTCAATGACTATGCTCTGATAGCCGACAAGTACCTTGAAGAAATCCTGTGGCCGACGACACCATAATCGGTGTTAGGATAATTTAGTCCCTTGACTTTGTATAAGTTCGGGGCCTATACTGATTGATTCGGTATAGGCCCCGATTGTTTTTGTCGGGGTGGCCGTATAAATAATCAAGGATGGGTGATAAATGATAATTGGGAGGAGAATTTTTAATTAAGAATTACGAGTTACGAATTGGTTTAAAAAAAGGGGTCTGGATCCCTGCTTAGCGGGTCCCTGCTACAGCGTACAGGGATTCGTACTGGGGGGTCCGGAGTTAGTAAAGATAATGCGAACCGCAGGTAGAAATGCGAATACAACCGTGAAATCCGAAATCCCAAGCACGAAATCCCCCATTGAGATAACGTTTGTGATCCCGCCCGGAGGATGGGTCTAAATAAAGACTGGGTTTTTCTTAAAGCATAATCAGTTTTTCATTTTGTGTTTCGAGCCATTCGTTTAGCTCTGTAGTGTATTTGTAGCTATGAGGTGATTTCAGGTCATCAGCCGGCAACGGTCCACAACTTCCGATTAGTGTACCATCCAGCCGGCGCTCGATAGCATAGATGCTCTCTGTTACTACATGCCGGTAAAACAGTCTGTACGTTGGCATATCAGCACCGGTTCGCCTCTCATGCAAACAGCGTCTGTCTTCACCGCTGCGGCGTTCAGTTCCACTGTAAGGTTCTGTGCTACACCGCCTATCCGCTCCGCTTCGACGGTCCTGGTCACTACTTCGGCGTTCCGTTTCAGACGCAGTATTTTTGACTTTTTCCTTTTCCTGAATTTCCCCGGCGGATGTTTCATTGTCACGGTGCATACAGACTCCTTTCTTCGCTTTTGTCGGCCCAGAATCAATATTGGCAGGTACAATAACCCCCTGCCCCAGTAATATAACTGTTTATTTACTAAGCCGTAGCTATGAAGCCAAATGTTGATGAAAAATTTTGATTTTTTCAATTTTTTTTCTCTGTGGCTGTCCCGCCCCCCAAATTATAGGGATTACAGAGTTTTGAAGAGAGTAGAGGATGGGGAACTTAAGGTGGCTTGAACTAATACTTATTTAGTGAAGCCCAGCACACTATATATAGTAAAATCCCAAACAGTACAAACGTCCACGGTAGCGCCCTGTAATAAATGTCCCGCTCGGTGAACAACGTAATTATGGATAGAATCAGACCAATAACAGCGATGGGCCATAAAAAGGCCCTACAGAGGCTTGGAACAATAGCCAAAACACCTAATATAAGCCCGATGACATCCCCTTCCTGGCCGGCAAAGGAAAAAGTACCAAACCACAAGGCGGCAGGGACTAACAAAATCCCGCTCAGGAACGTAGCGATACCTATAAAAAGTGCAATGATTGATATAATTCTGTATGCTATGGGTATATCTTTTTTCTTTTCTTCGCCCATCTTTCAGCCTTTATAAGGCTATTTTATACCATTGCTCATAAACGAAGAAGGAATTACCAAATTATTTATAAAAAATTTTGCCCAATAAATAAACACACCCGACTTTACATTAAAGAATGACAGCACGGGTTAAAGCCCATCTTACGCAGCTTTATGGCGAAAGCATTTCTACCGTAGGCCGCGATTCGCATCGTACAGTGTCACGTAGGTCCGTTAGGGCCGGAGTGAATCAAGATAATGCGAACCGCAGGTAGAAATGCGTAGACGCGTGAATGAGTAGATGCGTAGATGAGCGGAAGCGAATAGTTTAATTCCAATCTTTGGCCAGATTTTTCGACTTCGCCTCTGTGCTTTCTGACGAAAGCACGGGGGCTCGGCTCGAAATGACGATGATGTAAGCAAGTGCTTTTTTGTGTTTTTGGAATTTCGTTGAGGAAGCGTTGAAATCGAGCGACGTATTGTGCTATTATAGAGGCCGTAGATTGCAGTAGAACCGTTTATGGGTTCATATATGTGAACCGAGGGCCATAGAATGCCGGCTTATATTTGCAGAAGGAGTTTTTTGAAAAGATGTTGTCTTGGCGCGATTATTGTGTCAATTCCAAAGCGGCCCGCAGTATATGCCAGTGGCGCCTTCGACAAAGTCATCAAAAATGCAACCATTATAGATGGTACAGGTCGAGCGCCACGGAGAGGCGACGTCGGCATAACCGGTGACACAATCACTGCAATAGGGGACATTTCCGGCGAGCAGGGCAAAACTGTTATTCAAGCGTCGGGGCTGCATTTGTGCCCGGGTTTCATCGATATTCACACACATTCCGACGGGCGGATTCTGGCGTGTCCGACCGCCGACAGCCGGGTCTTCCAGGGGGTCACAACAGAGGTGACCGGAAATTGCGGTTCTTCTGTTGTGCCACTGAAACGAGCTGACATAAAGAATGATCTTGGAGAATTTCGAGAATTGGGAATCAGGCCTGACTGGACGGATGTTGCCTCATATTTTTCAAAGTTGGAACAAATCCGTATATCGGTGAACCATGCGCTGTTATTAGGCCAGGGAAGGTTGCGTAAGAATGCTATCGGTCTTGTGGATAGAAAGCTGACTGCCGACGAACTCAAGAACGTGCTTCGAGCCGTCGAAGAAGGCATGGATTGCGGGGCCTTTGGTGTTTCCACAGGCCTTGAGTATGCTCCCGGGATATACACTCCGGCCGAGGAGATTGCCTCAATGGTGCGGTTGGTAGCTCGTAGGGATGGTCTTTACGCAACGCACCTCCGCAATGAGGGTTCAGGATTGCTCGAAGCTATCAACGAAGCCGTGAACGTCGGGCGAGAGACCGGTGTGCGTGTACAGATTTCCCACTTGAAGGCCGCGGGGCGATCAAACTGGAACAAACAGACGGCCGCCCTTGGGCTGCTCGAGAAGGCCCGTCGGCTCGGCATTGATGTTTCTGCCGACGCTTATCCCTACACCGCATACTCTACGAGCTTAAGCATTCTGTTGAAAGCGTGGGTTAGAGAAGGCGGCACAAAAGCAATCCTGAGACGTCTTCGAAATCGTGATGCGCGTAGGCGGATACGCAGGGAAGTTTCTGAAAGGGTAGGAGAAAGCCCGGGTGATTTTGATTTGATTGTAATCAACAGTACGAAAAGTGAAAGAAATCGCACGACAATAGGTAAGAACCTGTTTGAGATCGGCGAAATGTGGAAAGTTGAACCTGTTGATGCGCTTCTGAGATTGCTCGAAGAGGAAGCAACTTTAGTTGACTTCGTTGGTCATGGTATGGCCCCCGGAAACGTGGAAATGGTTCTTTCGCATCCGCTGGTAATGATTGGCTCTGACGGATCCAGCATGTCCGGCCAAGGCAAGGCAGCGGAAGCCCGGCCGCATCCCCGCTCATATGGCACCTTCCCCCGCGTCCTTGGACATTATGTCCGCGAGCGTAGGCTCCTGGGTCTTTCATCTGCGGTGAAAAAGATGACCAGTATGCCGGCAAAGCAGCTTGGGCTTGCAGATCGAGGGCGCGTTGCTCGTGGTATGAAAGCGGATTTGGTTATATTTGATGGGGCCGAGGTGCGGGATACAGCTACTTTCGAGCAACCTCATCAATATCCTCAGGGCATCAAACATGTTCTCGTAAACGGTATATTGGTTGTTGAGAATGGCAAACATACCGGAGCGAGACCCGGAATGATACTACGCAAAACTTGAAAGGATTAGAGGATTTGAGCATTGTAACATTATAGCAGGTGCCATAGGCGCATAAGTAGTTCCGTCTTACAGACGGAGGAAACAGAAGTCGAGAGATTAATCACGGGTGATAAGTGTTAAGCTACGGCGGGGATGAAGACGGGAAATTATAAACTCCCGACATTTAGGCGGTGGTGGGTGTGACTGATGTTTAAGCTCGAATTAGAAAGAGAATAATTTCTATAATCACATCCTTGTTTTGAACTTGCACAAATGTGTATTTATGCTATATTCAAAAGAGTCTCATGTTGTTTTTTACAGAAAAAACAAGGATTCACCTGCAAACTGCGCTATTTTTCTGTTTTTCCCCATTTCGGTTCGAATTAACTGTATAAGGCTTAAATAGTAAGGAGGCTTATGGGCCGGGTAGTTGTAATTGCTAACAGGCTGCCGTTTAATACGACAAGAAAGGCGGGAAAAATACATTTTCGGCCCAGCCCCGGCGGTCTTGCTGTGGGCCTTTCTTCACTGCCTAAATCCTGTGGGCGAGTCTGGATTGGTTGGCCGGGAATAACAAATGAGAAGTTGAGTGGCCATGACAAGGAGGAGATTTGCAGGAGATTAGTTGCAGAGAATTGCCATCCTGTGTTTTTATCCAGAAAACAAATGGAGCGCTACTATCAGGGATTCTGTAACAAGACGATCTGGCCTCTCTTTCACTATTTCCCAAGGCGCACAGTCTACGAAGCCAGCTATTGGAACACTTACAGGCAAGTGAACGAGTTATTCTGCGATGAGGTGATGAATATAGCCGGGCCGGATGACCGAATATGGGTTCACGATTATCAGTTCATGTTGCTTCCTCAACTTCTGAAGGAACGACTTCCCAACTCGGAAATCGGGTTTTTTCTCCATATACCCTGGCCGTCTTTTGAGGTCTTCCGTCTTATGCCCTGGCGGGAGGAAATTCTGCACGGCCTTTTAGGGGCTGATCTGATAGGCTTCCATACTTATGACTATGTCCGGCACTTTCTTAGCAGCGTTACGAGAATCGTCGGTCTGGAGCGCACTTTCAGCAACATCAGCATTGGTAATCGTGTAGTAAAGGTGGATGCTTTTCCGATNNTCTTAGCAGCGTTACCAGGATAATCGGCCTGGAACGCACTTTCAGCAACATTAGCGTCGATAATCGTGTAGTAAAGGTGGATGCTTTTCCGATGGGTATCGACTATGAGAAGTATTCACGGGCTATCGAAGATCCCGGCGTTGCCAATGAAGCAAACAAGATACGAAGAAGAGTTGGGGAACGAAAGATTATTTTGTCTGTAGACAGGCTGGATTATTCCAAGGGTATTATCGAGCGAATCGAAGCCTTTGATCTTTTCCTGTCAAGGAATCCACAGTACAGGGGCAAGGTTACCCTGATTATGGTGGCTGTTCCGACGCGGACAGGTGTGGAGGACTACAAAGCACTTAGAAACAGACTGGAACAGTTGGTCGGAAGGATTAATGGTGAGTATGGAACGATGGGCTATATACCTGTATGGTATTTGTATCGCTCACTGCCTTTCAAGCAATTAACAGCGCTGTATAACATTTCGGACGTGGCATTAGTGACTCCGTTGACAGACGGGATGAATCTTATCGCCAAAGAATACATTGCAGCCAAGACTGATAAACCGGGTGTATTAATAATAAGCGAGATGACGGGAGCGGCACGAGAATTAGGGGAGGCGCTGGTCGTCAATTCGTGCAACAAGGAAGCAATAGTACAAGCCATCCAAAAAGCTCTTGAGATGCCGCAGCTGGAACAGATGGAAAGAAACAGAATCATGCAGGAGAGGCTCCGTCGTTACAACGTTTCTCGGTGGAGCGAGGAGTTTCTATGTGCTCTGTCAGAGATCAAGAAGACTCAACAGGAACTATCAGCACGTCGACTTTCTGAGCCAATTATAGCGCAGTTACTTGAGGGTTACGGTAAGAGCATTAAATGTCTGTTTCTTCTGGACTATGACGGGACTCTGGTAGGTTTCAAAGGCAAACCCGCCGAGGCAGGGCCGGACGAGGAGATTCTGACGTTGTTAGGGAGCCTGTTGCAGAATCCCAAGAACACGGTTGTGATAATCAGTGGGCGAGACAAGAACACTTTGGAAGAATGGTTTGGCAATCTTGGTGCGGCGTTGGTTGCTGAGCATGGGGGGTGGATTAGAAGAGACGGCAAGGATTGGCAGAGCGTGCAGCCTTTTGATGTTAAGTGGAAAGATACTATCAGGCCCATTATGGAGCTTTATGCGGATCGTACGCCAGGCTCGATAGTCGAGGAGAAAAATTTCTCAATAGTCTGGCACTATCGCAGGGCCGATCCTGAGCTTGCATACCTTAGAGTACAGGAGTTGAAGTCCGCTCTTTTAAACCTTACAGAAAACCTGGATATAGGTGTTTTTGAGGGCAGCAAGATACTCGAAGTCAAGAGCATGGTGGTAACCAAGGGCAAGGCGGCAGAAACGTGGATTGGCCGGAAGAAATGGGACTTCATACTGGCGGCAGGCGACGATTACACGGATGAAGAGATGTTCGGCTCCCTACCTGAGCACGCATATTCAATAAAGGTTGGACTCGCAGCTTCAAAGGCAAGGTTCAACGTCGACAGCGTTAAAGAAATAAGATTTTTACTTAAGAAATTGTCAGGAGATTCGAATGATACGTCTTGAAGATTTTCGACACATAGTACCGGACACGAGATTGGCTGAGATTTATAACAGGGCCCGAGGCCTCTACGGAAAAGATATCGTTCATGTCAATGCGACCTATCAAGGGGGGGGAGTTGCAGAGATTCTTTATTCCCTTGTTCAGTTGATGAACGATGTCGGTATAAATGTCGACTGGAGGATACTGCATGGCAGCCAGGAATTTTTTGAGATAACAAAAAGTTTTCACAATGCGCTGCAAGGTGCGAAATTAAACCTGTCGGACAGAAAAAAACGAGTGTATCTACAAACTAACGAAATTTTTTTAAAATTTTCGCACCTTGACCATGATTGTGTAATTATCCACGATCCCCAGCCGCTTTCGCTGATAGGTTCATTTAGAAAGAGCCAGCCGTGGATATGGCGCTGCCATATTGACCTGACAAATCCTCATAAGGAATTATGGGATTTCCTTAAAGGGTACATGCTTAAATACGATGAAATAGTGATGTCAAGTGAGAATTACTTTAAAGAAGACCTGCCGGTTGGCCAGCGTCTTATGTTTCCCGCCATCAATCCGCTTAGTGAAAAGAATAAGGATATTTCTGAAAGAACGATACGTGAACATATAACCAGGGCCGGGATTCCAACAGACAAACCCGTTATTACACAGGTTTCCAGACTCGATCCGTGGAAGGACCCTGAAGGAGTCATAGAAGTGTTCAAAATGGTCAAAGAGAAGGTGGATTGCAGGCTTGTCTTTTGCTACAACGTGGCAAGCGACGATCCCGAGGGGCTCCGGATGTACAGAAAGGTCCAGCGAAAAGCAAACAAACTCATCAATACGGGAGATATCATTTTCGTGGTGGGAAACAATGAGACGCTGGTGAATTCAGTTCAGAGATTCTCCAACGTGATAATACAGAAATCCATAAGGGAAGGTTTCTGCCTGTGCGTAACCGAGGCTCTCTGGAAAGGCACTCCCGTCGTTGCCTCGAATGTGGGCGGAATACCTTCTCAGATAGAGGATGGTCGCAGCGGTTTTTTGCTGGAACCTAAAGACAACAAAGGATTTGCCGAGCGGATCATAGGCCTTCTGAAAAACCCTAAAGAGGGTAAAGCCGTTGGGCAGAAGGGCAAAGAGAAGGTCAGGAAAGAGTTTCTGATTACCCGCTTGCTTTCGGACCACCTGGATATGGTGAATTCGGTAATGAACATATAAATCCGGATATGTGAGTATATGCAGTTTTTCAAGGATGCTGGAATTAGTAGTAATTACGCCCTGGAAGCAGTGTTGCGTTTGCATTGTTATTTCTTTCTTTGGGTATGTATAGGAGGTGTATAATGTTAGCAAGTATACAGGAGTTGAATCCATTAATCCGGCTGTACGTTGTGGCCCTGCTTGTCGGATTGGCCGGCCATTTTGTATTGTTTAGAATTGTAATGTACTTGACTAAACGCACCAAAGTGGCTCTCGACAATGTATTTGTGAAACACTGTTTCAGGCCTTTGCTGTGGATAGTAGTTCTTCTCGTGGTTCGGGTGGTTGGAAAACTGCCCTCTTTTAAGGAGCTTACGCCTGAGGTGGCCAACCATATCCTCGCCGTAGTTTTAATTGCTCTTGTCGCCTGGCTTTTGATTCGAACCACCTTTGTATTTGAAGACTTTGTGATTAGCCGTTTCGACGTGGGCGTCAAAGACAACCTCAGGGCCAGAAAGATACATACTCAATTCCGGGTGCTGAAGCGGATAGTGATAGCCGTAGTGGGTTTGCTTGCTTTTGGAACGATCCTGATGACATTCGAGAGGGTGCGGCAGCTGGGCACGACGATTTTGGCCTCGGCCGGGGTGGTGGGCATTGTGGTCGGAATGGCTGCTCAGCGGACCATAGCCACGTTCATTGCGGGTCTTCAGATAGCGGTCACTCAGCCCATCCGTGTTGACGATGTCGTGATAGTTGAAAACGAGTGGGGCCGTATCGAAGAGATAACCCTGACCTACGTGGTTGTCAGAATCTGGGACCTTAGACGTCTAATCGTGCCCATAACGTACTTCATCGAAAGCCCGTTCCAGAACTGGACACGAACGTCCGCCGAGATACTTGGCACCGTTTTTGTGTATACCGACTACACTTTGCCTCTCGATGTGCTCAGAGACCAGCTTCAAAAGATCCTCAAAGAATCAGAACACTGGGATGGTAAGGTATGTGTCCTGCAGGTCACGAACGCCTCGGACCGCACGATGGAATTGCGGGCTCTTATGAGTGCCGCGGATGCCTCAGCCGCCTGGACTTTGCGGTGTGAAGTCAGGGAGAAGCTGATTGATTTTATCAAGAGAGAATATCCCCAGGCGTTACCGAAGGTCAGGGCCGAGCTAAACCGACTGACAGACATCACCGGTTTTGAAAAAAATGCTCCCGATTAAGAACAACTCAGGAAGGATTGACACATCGGGAGAATTTCAAAAGGGCTGATAAAGTACGGCCGGGATGAAGCCGAGGGCTTTTGGAGTTGGATGCGAGAGCGGGGATGAAGGCGGAGGAAATATAGATCCCCGGCATAAAGCTGAGGGCTTTGGGGATCTTTCTTACCAGAAATGGGAAAAAAGATATTGTTCTTATCTTGCTATTTGTTATAATTGCACAATCTTGCTGAAAAATAACAGCGTTTTGCGATTTTTATGTGCAATTGGTGGACATTATAGATGGCTGAAAAATCAGCGTTAATGAAACTGCTTACGAGGGAGAATTTTGAGAGGATAGAGGGAGTTTTCCGGGAGCATTTCCAATTAGGTCTTGAAACAACGAACATCAGCGGGACAGAAATAAAAGGGCGATGCAGCAGGGACTGCCATCCGGAATTTTGCCGGGTGGTTCGCAGCAGTGCAGCGGGGCTGAGGAGATGCCAGAAAGGAAGCAGACGCAGCCTGGAGATGGCGATAGAGACGGGACAGTCTTATATTCGTCTTTGTCACGCGGGTATAGTTGTGGGTTGTGTTCCTGTTATGGATAAGGACAAGGCGCTCGGGGGGATGTTTTTCGGCAAGTGCCTTTGGGAGCCGGCAACGGAGATTTTTTTGGAGGACATCCGGAAACGGTTGAAGGGCGTTCGTTTCGACGATAAAAAGCTTGTGGCCGCGATTGGTAAACTGCCGGTTATCCAAGGGCGACAAATCCACAAGGCGGCGGAGTTTTTGTTTGATTTGCTTTATGAGGTCGGTGGATTCGACCCGCGGGTAGTCAGGTGGCGGAAACAGAGGTCAGAACAGCAGTCTCAGATAGGGGAATTTATACAGGAGAGAAAAAAGGTCGGCACGGAATGGCGGTATCCCTTAGAGAGTGAGCGGGAACTTATAGGGAAGGTGAAAATCGGTGACAGGACCGGGGCGAAGGAGATTCTGAATTCGATACTGGGGACGATATTGTTTCATAATCCCGGGGACCTTGGCGTGCTTAAGGCGAGATTGCTGGAGCTGTTGAGTATTCTGAGCCGGTCGGCGGTTGAGGGCGGAGTTGATGTTGACGTTATGCTTGAGAAGAACCTGACGTTTGTGAACAAGGTGATGCAGATTGACAACCAGCAGGATTTGTGCGCGTGGATAAGTACGGCGCTGAACGAGTTTGTCGAGCTGGTTTATTCATCACAGGACGCCAAGAAGGTTACTCAGATCCGGCCGGCCATCAATTATATCGACGCCAATTATGATAAACCGATATCGCTTGCGGATATCGCCCGGATTTCGCACCTGAGCGTTTCGAGGCTTGCGCATATATTCAAAGAGCAGATGGGGATTACGATTATAGATTACCTGACGAGCGTGCGTATCGAGCGGGCCAAACAGCTTCTGCTGGCGACGGGGCAGAGCTGTACGGAGATTTGTTTTCAGGTGGGCTATAATAATCAAAGCTATTTTTCGCGAACGTTTAAGGAACTTGTTGGCATGACGCCGCGACAGTTTCGGGCGAGGAACCAGCGGAAAGAGAAGATTTCGGTGCCGGTGTGATCTTGTAAATGAGTAGATGCGTAGATGAGTGTATGAGTTAATTCACACATTGATTTTTGCACTGAAATTTTCTTTTTTTGTTGTGTTTGGGGTGGACAGCGGGGATAATAGTAAAGATATTACAGGCGGGAATTTACCGGCTTTGTTGAGGTTGAAAGATGAGTGAAGAAGAGAGAAACACCAGAAACCTAATACCTTGAAACTGGCTAAACTAATTGTCAAAAAGATTTAATTTATGGGTATTTGATTTAAACATGGGGAAAATGAAGTCAAAGCGCATAATTAAAAATCACGTCAGGTTTAAAGGCGATTTTAAAAAGGAATTCAAAGATGAATTTCCGGGCAGAGACTTGGCAGAGTTCATTGCAGAGCAGCTTCGCCAAAAAAATTATGTGGTGAATTCGGTAGAATATGAAGAGCCTTGGTTTACAGTAAACGTTGTCTCTGGTTCGATAGAATATCCCCTGATGGTTTCACGCAGTGTAATGGAAGACGATTACTGGGAGATAAGCTGTCCACGTACATTGAGATTCTTTGCTCGTCTTCTTGGTAAATCAGAAGATGCAGAGTTGCAAAGTCTTGTAAAAATATTAGATGAAATATTGCAAAAAGAAAAAACAATTACTGATATTAAATGGTACAGTGATTACTCAAAACTTGAAGGTGATTATGTTCAAAAACCTATCGTAAAATGTTTATACATTGTTGGGAAATATTTTGAAAAACTGATTCCACCATTATGTTTGACTGGTTTACTTTTGGTTCTTATTGGTTTCAGTAGAGGCAAAGAATGCCTATTGGTTAGCATAGGAACCGTAGTGTTTTTGCTGCCGATCATAGTATGGTTTAGTCTTTTTATAATCAATATATTTGTGGCATTGATTTACCATATTAAAAATTACCACAGATAAATATTAAAGAAAAACGGCTTAGGTTGTTTGTTTATCCAGCATTTTATGAAGTTGTAAAAAAATATGGAAATGTGAATATAAAGAGGATGATTTGAAAAACGGCTCACTATAAGTGAGAATCTCCACGGCTTTATAAAGGCTGAAAGATGAGTGAAGAAGAGAGAAAAGCGGGACATCAAAAGTCGAGGATTTCAAGGCCGGCAATATTATCAATTTCATTTAGTATTTTAGCCTTCTTAATTCTGACTACTGAATTTGTTATGTATCGTCCTCGTTATATTTATGTTCCTGGTTGGCAATTCTGTTTATATCTTTCAATAGCCGGTTTTGGAATTGGTTTAGCAGCTCTTTTACGTGGATGGAAAAAATCAGCTTTTCTTAAAACAAAATTGCCGGCTATTTTTGGCATGTTTCTGGCTTTTTTTATTTTCATCCATTGGTTTAACAGACATACTGTATGGCTTAAGAACAGACCTTTTCGATTTACCTGTGCTTCCAACATAGGAGGTTTGGGATTAGCAATGAAGATTTATGCTGATGACTATGGTCAATATCCTGAGCCGAATCAATGGTGTGATTTACTTGTGAAATATGGAGAAATGAATGAAAGACACTTCGTCTGTCCATCACTTATTTTCATTTTTAACGATAAAAAAGTATTTGTTCGTCCCCATCCCCAGACAGGCAGTTGTTATTATGCGATGAATCCATATTGTCAACCCAACTCTCCGCCTGATACGGTGTTATTGTTTGAAACTAACAAAGGCTGGAATCAATATGGTGGATTAGAATTATTAAGCACTAATAACCACAGAGGAAATGGATGTAGCATATGTTTTAATGATGGTCATACTTCTTTTGAGAAAGGGGAATTTCCTAAACTCAAATGGAAGCCTGATGAAGTTCAAAAAGAGTGAATACATAGGTGGAAATTTTGCAGCTTAAAAGGCTTAAAGATGAGAGAAGAAATCAAAAAACAGCTTAATAAATTGGTTTCATCGGATCATAATGTCCGAAATGACTCGTTTTTGAATATTTCGTTGTCAGTGGAAAGTGTGTTGATTCCTTCGTTAACTCGAGATAATGAACAGTTATTAGACTTGCACGGTCTCAAGAAACTGAGATTGACTGAATCTGAAGCCCGAATCGTTTTGGAGAAAATGTCTGATAATTTATGTAATAATACTATACCCCTTGAAATACAAGTGGGAATAGTTTCTCTTCTTGGCAAGTTCAAAAATATTAAGTACTTAGAAGCGGTCATGAGATTTCTTGGGCAAAGTTACTATAACCTAGATAATGAACAGGTCTATTCGACTCTTGCTGCGATTAATCCTCAAGATTTTTCTAAAGAAGAGCTTGTATTAATTATCGAGTTAATACAAAAGAGTCTGCTCATGGAAGTGTTAGTAGAATTAAGAAAAAGAAATAACGATAAAGTCAATGATGCAATTTTTGGTATGTGGGTCAAACTAAGAGGGATAAACTGCTTAGATGAGTGTTACTTCGAGGAGTATATAAGGTCTGTTTTGTGGTATATTCGCGAGAATTATATCTTACTTGACAATGAAAACATAAACTCTGTTTTAAAGTTACTTTCTGTCAAATACCTTTCCAGTTTTGATTCAGAG
>JABAHS010024972.1_pt1 | contig 15860 bp, 15 predicted proteins | sample 7062111 | NCBI WGS metagenome assembly JABAHS01 (sample SAMN14534600, study PRJNA622989) | marine sediment metagenome | biome: marine biome [ENVO:00000428]; feature: marine pelagic biome [ENVO:01000023]; material: deep marine sediment [ENVO:00002113]; isolation source: pool of 4 deep marine... | reverse complement strand
GCTGGGGTACAACGGATCCAAGGCCGGCATGGAGCTCATCGCCCAGGCCGACGTGGTGCTCGCCCTGGGGACGAGGCTCAACCCGTTCTCGACCCTGCCCGGATACGGCATCGACTACTGGCCCAAGGACGCCGCCATCATTCAGGTCGACATCAACCCCTCCCGGATCGGCCTCACCAAGCCCCTGAGGGTGGGCATCGTCGGCGATGCGGGCGACGTCGCCCGGGCCCTGCTGGAACGCGTGGAGGAGGTGAGCGACGAGGAGCGTGACGCGCGGCGCAACCTGATCGCGAGAACCAAAGCCAACTGGCAGCAGGAGCTTGCCGGCATGGATCACGAGGACGACGATCCGGGAACCACCTGGAACGAGCGGGCGCGCGCCGCCAAGCCGGACTGGATGAGCCCCCGCATGGCCTGGCGGGCCATTCGCAGCGTGCTTCCCACGGAGGCCATCATCAGCTCGGACATCGGCAACAACTGCGCCATCGGCAACGCCTACCCCACCTTCGAGACCGGCCGAAAGTATCTGGCGCCCGGCCTGTTCGGCCCCTGCGGCTACGGCCTGCCTTCGATCATCGGCGCGAAGATCGGCTGCCCCGACGTGCCGGTGGTGGGCTTCGCCGGGGACGGCGCTTTCGGTATCTCGGTCACGGAGCTCACCGCCATCGGCCGCGAGGAGTGGCCGGCCATCACCATGATCGTCTTCCGCAACTATCAGTGGGGGGCGGAGAAGCGCAACTCCACGCTGTGGTTCGACGACAACTTCGTCGGCACGGAGCTCGACGAGCAGGTGAGCTACGCCGGCATCGCCCAGGCCTGCGGGCTGCTCGGAGTCCAGGCCAGAACCATGGACGAGCTTTCCGCCGCCCTCGGTGAAGCGCTGGACAACCAGATGAACCACGGCAGGTCGACGCTCATCGAGGCCCTGATCAACCAGGAGCTCGGCGAGCCCTTCCGGCGCGACGCCATGAAGAAGCCGGTTGAGGTCGCAGGCATCGATCCCGCGGACATGCGACGCGCTTAGGCTGGAATCGGGGCTGGCCGGGCAGCGTGCGGACTCGTCTCAGCCTGCGTCCAGCACAGACCCGGAATCCGCGCCCACGGCCGGGACGACAACGAAGTTCAATACAAGCATGCAGACGATCCAGGTCAGCAGCAGGACGCCATGCGCCCGGGGTCCACGAAGGAACGCTCCCGTAGCCGAGAGCATGACCATCAACGCGACCAGCCCCTGAGCCTGCACGAGAGATCCGGTAACAGCCGACTCGACGATGTTGGCAGCAAAGTGCGCGGCCAGACAAACGAAAAACGCCGGCCGAAGAATGCCCAGTTCACCGCCGCTTCCACCGGAAGCCGGGCCTCCAGAAGGAACGAGCATGTAGCTCGCAAGATAAAGGAGCGCTGTCCCGGCAAACCACTCGAACACCGCTCCGTACGTGATGGTCTCCAGCTGTCCCAGCCGGAACCAAGCCAGCATCCACCAGCCAATCAGGGTAACGATCAGCGCCAGGCACCAGCCGGTCAGGAGCCAGTCCATCGCCGCACGCCTCTCCGACAGAATGAAAGCCCCGATCCCGCCCATGACCCGAGCGACCGCCAGGCCCACGACAATGGCAACGAATCCGGCTACGTATTCGAATACACCCATGGCAACTTCCCAGCGTACAAACCTGCCTTCCCCATCGCGCGTCAGCGGTGACGACAGGTCCGTTCACGCAGCCTTGACGTCATCCCTGTTTCTATTATTCTCGCTGTCACAAAAGATCAATAACTCGAACCACAGGGAATAACAATGGAAAAGCTCTTTCTGCAGAGCGGCGACTTCGTAGGCGTCACCTTCTGGCTGGTGTCTATCGCGATGATCGCTGCCACCGTCTTCTTCCTTTACGAGGGCACCAAGGTCAAGCCGCAGTGGCGGCTGTCACTGCTGGTCGCCGGCCTGGTGACTCTGGTCGCAGGCGTTCACTACGACTACATGCGCGACTACTGGGTCGTCGAGCAGGCGACGCCCATCGTCTACCGCTACATCGACTGGCTGATCACAGTCCCGCTGCTGATGATCGAGTTCTACATCATCCTGCGCGCGGCGGGTGCGGCCCTGGGACACGGGTCGTTCGTGCGGCTGCTCGTCGGCACGCTGGTGATGCTCATCTTCGGCTATCTCGGCGAAGCCCAGGTGCTCAACATCCACGTCGGCTTCTGGATCGGCATGGTCGGGTGGGCCATCATCATCTACGAGATATTCGGCGGAGCTGCCGGCAAAGCGGCATCTGCCTCGGCGCAGGCCGTCCAGTCCGCTTTCAGCGCCATGCGCCTGATCGTGCTGGTTGGATGGGCCATCTACCCCATCGGCTACATCTGGGGCTACATGCTCGGCGGCGTGGACGAAGGCGCGCTGAACATGGTGTACAACCTGGCCGACTTCGTGAACAAGATCCTGTTCGGTCTGATCATCTGGAACCTCGCCGTCAAGGACTCGGGCGAAGCCGGACACTGAGTTAGCCCAGCCACCTGAGGGCCCTACCCGGGGTGGGGCCCTTTCGGCTGGGAGCAGAAGGTCAAACCGGCCGCTCAGCCTCCCACAACTCCGCGAACCGGCGGCGCAGGTGCTGAGGCGTGCGGGGCGTGCTCGCTTCGACGTCATCGAAAGCGCTTCGAAACTCTGGTCCAAAATAATCGCGCTGCAGTTTCCACATGGCGCGTCCGCCNNCCGGCGGCGCAGGTGCTGAGGCGTGCGGGGCGTGCTCGCTTCGACGTCGTCAAACGCGCTGCGAAACTCCGGTCCGAAATAGTCGCGCTGCAATTTCCACATGGCGCGTCCGCCCGGCGTGATGAACACGTCGCCGCGCCAGCTCTCCACGTAAGCATCCCATGTGTCCGCATCGAGGATTCCGCTGCGATACTGATAGAAGTCGCTTTCCATCCGCCGGAACATCACGCGATACAGGTAGTAGGCGCGCATGAACTCCGCGCTGGACAGCTCGTCGGGCTCGATCGAAAGCCCCAGCAGCAGGTTCAGATCGTCCACCGACTGTCTCTGCAGGTAGTCGCTCCAGGCGTCCGTCGCGTAGGCGAGCGTGCCCGCCCGGGTCGACGTGGTGTTGTGACGGACCTGCAAACCCAGGTAGACCAGAGTGATGACGACGGCAAACGCGCCCAGAAACTCCCCAATCGCGCCAAGTTCTACGATGCTCATGAATCGCTCCTCAATTACGGCATGCCAAGCCTAACGAAGCCGAGCCATTTGGCCGAGCCCCGATCTGCAGGGGCGCTATGATGCGGCCTGAGACAAATTCCGGAGGAGGAAGAACATGAGCATCTCTGAGCTGGGTTCACTGGGGGAATTCGTCGGGTCGCTCGCGGTGCTGGCCACCCTGATCTATCTGGCCATGCAGATCCGGCAGAACACGCACACCACCAGGGCCGTTTCGCACCACGCGATCACCGACGCGCTGAACCAGCTGAATCTCACCCTGGCCAGAGACGAAGCTGCGGCGCGGCTCTGGATGACGGGCTTGCGAGACCGGGCATCGCTGAACGATCTCGAACGAGAGCGCTTTGACGCGCTGCTGCGCGCCTACCTGCACGTATGCGACACCATGTACTACCAGGCCCAGCTCGGCGCAGGCGACCATGGCCTGTGGAAGGCGGAAGAGCGCTATCTCGGCCTTACGATGCTGAGCGATGGTGGCCGTGAGTGGTTCCAGGAGCATTCGGAATCGATATCCGCGGGCTTTCGCGACGCGCTGGTGGAGATCGGCGCGAGATACCGGCCGTCGGCTCCGGAGCCTTCCGGCGGCATGAGAACCCGCTACGGCATCGACCCCGAACGGCCGTCGTCGGGCTAGCGCCCCATGCCGACCGGATTCAACAACTGTTACTATCCATAGCCATGTGGAAATTCACAGGAAAAGGCAGACCGGAGTTTGCTGATGAGCCGGGACCAGGCCAGGAGTCTGTCTGGGACTATCCTCGCCCACCGGTGCTGGACCCGAGCGACGAGCAGGTCGAGGTGAAGGCCGGCGGGGCAACGATCGCGTCAAGCCACAGGGCGCTGCGGGTTCTGGAAACCGCGGGACCGCCCACCTATTACCTCCCCGAGGAAGACATCGACTGGAATCTGCTGGTGCCGATCGCCAACACCACCTACTGCGAGTGGAAGGGTCACGCCAGCTATTTCGCCCTAGCATCCGACCCCGCCAAGGTGCCCGTCGCGTGGCTCTACGCCGACCCTTCCGACTCCTTCCGGGCCATCGACCGGCACGCCTCGTTCTATCCGGGCCGGGTCGAGTGCTTCGTCAACGGCGAGCGGGTACGGCCACAGCCCGGGGAGTTCTATGGGGGCTGGATCACCGACCGGGTCGTCGGCCCGTTCAAGGGAGAGCCCGGCACCGGGCACTGGTAGACCTCGGGCTTCGGGTCAGGCCACCCGCAGGTAGTGAACGCTGAAGAGCTCGTCGGCGTCCATCCAGCTCTGCTGCAACGCCAGGCCGGCGGCGTCCACGAGCTCCGCAAAATCCTCGATGGTGTACTTGTACGAGTTCTCCGTGTGGATGGTCTCTCCCTCGGCAAACTCGACCATCGCCCCGTTGCAGCGCACGGCCTGCGCCCGCTCGCTCACCAGATGCATCTCGATCCGCTGGAGGTCGGTGTTGTAGAACGCGTGATGACGAAAGCTATCCTCGTCGAACTCGGCATCGAGCAGGTCGTTCATCCGCCGCAGCACGTTCAGGTTGAAGTCCGCCGTGACGCCGGCAGCATCGTTGTACGCCGCGTTCAGTCGTTCGGTCGACTTGTGCGTGTCCACACCGATCACGACGCCCCCCGAATCGCCCGTGATCTCGCGCACCCGACGAAGAAAACCCACCGCCGCCTCGGGTTCCAGGTTGCCGATGGTCGACCCCGGGTAGAAAACCACCCGCTTGCCTTCCGGCAGGTCGTCCACGTAGGACCAGCTCCGGTTGAAATCCGCGCAGACCGCGTAGATGTCCAGCCAGGGGTACTCGTCCCCCAGCTTCAAGGCAGCTTCCTCGAGGAAGCCGGCGGAGATGTCTACCGGGACGTAGGCTGACGGTCTGAGCGTCTCCAGCAGGATGCGGACCTTCTCGCTGGACCCGCTCCCAGGCTCGATGAACAGGCAACCGCTGCCGCAGCAGGCGCTGATCTCGCGACGGTTCTCCTGAAGGATCCCGACCTCCGTGCGGGTCGGGTAATACTCCGGCAGGCGGGTGATCTGATCGAAGAGCTGGGAGCCCCGCTCGTCGTAGAACCACTTCGGATTGACCGCCTTCTGATTTTTCTGCAGACCGGCCAGTATCTCGCGGCGGCTGTCGCCGAGATCCGGATGCTCGTCCCGGAACATGACGTTTCGAGCTTTTCTGCGCGCCTGCTTCATCACCGTCATTCGCCCTTCACCGAACGGGCCAGGCGGATGCCGCTGAACTGCCAGCGATCCTGGGGATAGAAGAAGTTTCGATAGGTTGGCCGCGCCTGGCTGGACTTCGTCACGCAGGAGCCTCCTCGCAGAACCCACTGATTGCTCATGAACTTGCCGTTGTACTCGCCGATGGCGCCGGGCGAAGCGCTGAAACCCGGGTACGGACCGTACGCGCTCCGCGTCCACTGCCAGCACGCGCCGTAAAGCTGTGTCAGGCCTTCGTCGGCAGGCGCCGCTTGAGGATGATAAACGCCGCCGTCCATGCCCGCTGCTCCGGCGGGCTGGCCTGCTGCCACGGTTTCCCACTCCTGTTCGGTCGGCAGGCGGGCATTTGCCCAGCGCGCGAACGCGTCGGCCTCGTAGCCGCTCACATGGCAGACCGGGTGGGAGCTCTGCCTGCGCTGCAGGCCGTGCAGGGTAAACTCCAGGGCCTCGCCGTCACGCTCGATCCAGTGAAGGGGGGCTCTCCACCCCTCACTCTGCAACGTCGTCCAGCCATCGGCCAGCCACAGCTCCGGGCGTTCGTAGCCGTCATCTTCCACGAACGCCTGGTACTCCTCGTTGGTGACGAGCCTGGAAGCGATCTCGAAGGGCTCCAAGAAGGATCGATGACGCGGCAGCTCGTTGTCGAAGCAGAAGCCGCTCCCCCCGTGGCCGATCTCGACGAGACCGCCCTCAAAGCCCAACCACCCCAGCGGGGTCGCGCTCCGGCTCGGCAGGTTCATGGCAAGGTAAGCGGGATAGAGAGGGTTGGCGCTCAGCGAGTATTTGAGGTCCGTGAAGAAGAGCTCCTGATGCTGACGCTCGTGCTCGACCCCCAACACCGTGCGCTCGCGGATCGCCCCCGCCGCGGCGTGACCAGCCTGTTCGAGGCAGGCGGCCATAGCCGCATCCACGTGCGCCCGGTAGGCGAGGACCTCATCCAGCGTGGGGCGCGAGAGCAACCCCCGTTGGTGCCGCGGGTGCTGCTCGCCGATCCCGTGGTAGTAGGAGTTGAAGAGCACTTCGTACGAGGGGTCGACGGGCGCGTAGCCTGCGGCGAACGGCTTGAGGATGAAGGTCTCGAAAAACCAGGTGGTATGGGCGAGATGCCATTTCGGCGGGCTCGCGAACACCGCGGCCTGCAGCCCGTAGTCCTCGATCTCCAACGGCTGGCAGACGTTTACGGACTGCTGGCGGGTGTCGCTGAACAGCGCCGCCGTCGCGTCGATTGCCAAAGCCTCTCCCATAACTCTTCGCCTGCCCTCCCGGCCCGCAGTTCCCGGGGCTCAGGCCATGGGCTCAACGCCTCCGATTCCCGTAAAGCCTACCAGCTTCCGACCGGNNGCAGTTCCGCCGCTACCGCCAACAGCGCGGCGGGGACCGCACCTTCCAGAATCAGCGCGTGGTCGTTCAGCGTCAGGCCGGTGATGATCGGCTCGCCCAGCCCGCCGGCGCCTACGAAGGCGGCCAGGGTGGCCGTGCCGATGCTGATGATGGCGGCGGTCTTGATGCCGGCGAGGATGGTGGGCATGGCCAGGGGCAGCTCCACCTTCTTGAGCTGCTGCGCCGTGGTCAGCCCCATGCTCCCGGCCACCTCCTTGAGCAGCGGGTCGACGTTGAACAGCCCCGTGAGCGTGTTGCGGACGATGGGCAGCAGGGAGTAAAGAAACAGCGCGATGATGGCGGGCACCTGGCCCAGGCCGACCAGCGGGATGAGCAGCGCCAGCAGCGCAAGGGAAGGCACGGTCTGCACCAGGCCAGTCACGTACAGCAGACCGCTGGCGATGCGCTGGTGCCGTGCCACCACGAGTGCGAGGGGCACGGCCACGAGGCAACCCAAAAGCAGCGCGATCCCGGTGAGCTTCAGGTGAACGAGCGTGTTGCCCAGTATCCGCTCGTACCCGGCCACCGCCACGACATCGGCCGCCGACACCAGACCCGTCTCCCGGAGATAGTCGGCCGCCACGCGGGCGGGCTCCTCTCCTTCGCTGGCCACGCGCCGGTTCAGCCCCTGCATGGTGACCTCATCGAAACGGTATTCGAGCCTGGACAGCACGGCGGCCACGGGCGCGGGCATGTCGTCACGGGTCAAGAGCCCGGCGTCGTATGTGGGAAAGAAGCCGCGGTCGTCGGCCAGCAGGCGGAGCGCGTAGAGCGAAAGCTCCCCATCCGTGGTGTAAGCATCGGTCACGTCGAGATGCCCGCTCGCCAGGGCGCGGTAGGCCAGGGCGTGCTCGATTCCTGACGCCGTCTGGGTCAGGCCATAGGCCGCTTTGAGCGCGGGCCAGCCGTCCGCGCGATTGAGAAACTCGTGGGAAAATCCGAAGCTGAGGTCCAGCTGCCCGGCCAGGTCGCTCACCCGGGTGAGGTCGCGGGCGCGGGCCGTCTCTTCCGTGACAGCCACGGCGTAGCTGTTGTTGAACCCGAGGGGCACCCGGAAAACGAGACCGCGCTCGGCGAGAGCGGCGTCGAGCTCGGCGATGGTCATGCCCGGCTCGTCGAGTATCGCCTGAATCAGGGTCCCCGTGTACTCGGGATAAACGTCCACGGCGCCCTCCCGAAGCGCGCCGAAGGCGATCAGCGTGCCGCCAAGGCCCAGCTTGCGCTCCACCTCGAAACCTTCGGCCTCGAGGAGCTGGGCGGCGATCTCCGCGAGCACGTAACTCTCGCTGAAAGCCTTGGATGCCACGGTGACCCGCTCGGCCGCTCGCACCGGTGCCACGATCACGAGACAGGCAGCGGCGAGGAGCAGGCACCCTCCCTTCACGCCAGCGCCCCCTCCATCAGCGATTGCAGCAACGCCTCGGGCTCCACGCCCGGCCTGGAGCGGGCAAGGGAGTCCCGGGACTCATCGAGAAATACCCGTCCCCCTTCCAGCAGAACGATGCGGTCCGCCAGCTGCATGGCTTCCCGCATGTCGTGGGTGACGAGAAGCACGGTGGCCGGCTCCGCGGCGAGGATCTCCAGCAGCTGGTGGTGGATGTCGTAGCGGGTGATGGGATCGATGGCCGCAAACGGCTCATCCAGCAGGAGGACCTCGGGCCTGAGCATCATGGCGCGGCACAAACCGACGCGCTGCTGCTGTCCGCCGCTGAGCTCGTGGGGATACTTGGCGAGAAGCTCTACGGAAAGGCGCGTCAGCTCGAGCAGCTCGCCAAGCCGTTGTGCCACCGCCTGCTCTTTCCAACCCGCAATCTCCGCAGAGAGAACGACGTTTTCCTCTGCGCTCATGTGGGGAAAGAGGCCGGTTCCCTGAACGGCATAGCCCATACGCCGTCGGACCGAGGTGAGATCGGCGTAGTCGAGCTCGACGTCGAACGCCGAGACCCGACCGCCGTCCGGCACCACGAGCCCGTTGAAAAGTTTCAGCAACGTGGACTTGCCGCAGCCGCTGCGACCGACGATGGCAGTCACCTGCCCCGCTTCGAGCTCGATGCTCACGTTCTCGAGCACCGGGCCCCGGCCGTAGGTTTTGGTCACATCCTCGAGGGACAGCACTGGCATGACGTTATCTAAACATGCTCACAGCACCGGATGAAAATCTCACCGGCAACGGCCAACGACCCGCGCCGGCTTCAGCCCCGCCGGCGGCTGACACCGGGCGTTGCTATCGCGCCGGAGGAGCGGACCGGTTGGCGTCTTCCAGCGGCACCATGATGTGCGCGTAGGGCGTATCCCCCCACATGACGTACGGACCGCCCGCGTGAGGATCGTCCGTGACCCCCTCGAGCATCGCACGCGGGACCGCGATCATGAGGTGCGCGCCTTCCTTGATGAAATCTGGCGCGTCGGCCCCTTGGGGATGCGCCGGGTCGGAATTGCTCACCCCCGCATCGCCTTGGAGCATGTAGGAGATGCCGATGCGCTCGACCACGTATTCCTCGCCGGCACCCATGGCCTGCATCAATCCCATCCAGACCGCATCGTTGCACATGGGCGCGTTGTCGTCGGGCAGGGTCTCCGGCATGCAGACCCAACCGTTGGTGCCTTCCACCAGCACCTCGCCACGATACATCACGGTGGCCTCTGCGCTCACCAGGTCTGGGGCCGCCGACCGGGCCTGAGCGATCAGCGCCGCGTGCTGATCTGCATGCACGCCCGATATCGGCACGAACAGAACGACCAGGGCGGCGACACGAATCATTAGTGAATTCATTTTCTCTCTCCAAGGAGCATCCACCCAGACGACGTTACGCACCCCGGGGCGCAGGGGCAAGGAGGATCACGCAGAGCCAAAACGAGCCCGTTCGCCAAATGACGAAAAGTGCGGTTATCCTAGCCAAACCGACCTAGCTTGAACGAACACCAAACAGGGGGAGACCGATGGCGACTTTTCTGGCCAAGATCAAGATATTCGAGGGCAAGGAAGCCGAGTTCGAGGAGACGGCGCAGATGATGTTCCGCGAGACCCATGCCAACGAACCCACCTGCCGGCGTTACGAGTACTGGCGAGGGGCGGAGCCGCGCACGTACTACTGCATGGAGTCCTTCGACGACTTCGTCGGTTTCATGGAGCATCAGGTTTCACCCCATCACGAAGCGCCCGATTTCGCCTCGATGCTGGAGGAGATCGAGCTGGAGTGGATCGATCCCATTCAGGGTGCCAGTGATCTCGGTTCCACCAATCCGAAGGACCTGCCAGACGACGCGAGCGAGCTGATGAAGGAGTACGCGGCAACCCACCCGCTGGTCATGCAGGACTGGTGGCTCAATCTTCGCAAGTAACAGGGAGCTAAAGATGAAGACGCGCGCCGCCGTAGCCTTCGAGCCGAAAAAGCCGCTGGAGATCGTCGAGGTCGACCTGGAAGGTCCCAAAGACGGCGAGGTGCTGGTCGAGATCAAGGCCACCGGCATCTGCCACACGGATGCCTACACGCTCGACGGCTTTGACTCCGAAGGGGTCTTTCCGTCCATTCTCGGTCACGAGGGCGCAGGGGTCGTCCTCGACACCGGGCCCGGCGTCACCACCGTGCAGCCCGGCGATCACGTCATTCCGCTGTACATGCCCGAGTGCCGGCAATGCAAATCCTGCCTGTCGCGAAAGACCAACCTGTGCACGGCCATCCGCGCCACCCAGGGTCAGGGGTTGATGCCGGACGGATCCAGCCGCTTTTCCTTCGAGGGCAAGCCCATCCACCACTACATGGGCTGCTCGACGTTCTCGAACTACACCGTGGTGCCCGAGATCGCGGTGGCAAAGATCCGCGACGATGCTCCCTTCGACAAGGCCTGCTACGTGGGCTGCGGGGTGACCACCGGAGTCGGCGCGGTGGTGAACACGGCCAAGGTCGAGGCCGGCGCCAACTGCATCGTGTTCGGCCTGGGGGGCATCGGGCTGAACGTCATCCAGGGCCTGCGGATGGTCGGCGCCAACCGCATCATCGGCGTGGACGTCAACCCCGCCAAGGAAGAATGGGGACGCCAGTTCGGCATGACGCACTTCGTGGACCCGGGGGCGGTGGACGGCGATCTGGTCGCCCACCTGGTGGAGCTCACCGACGGCGGCGCGGACTACACCTTCGACTGCACGGGCAACACGGACGTGATGCGCACGGCGCTGGAAGCCTGCCACCGGGGCTGGGGAACCAGCGTCATCATCGGCGTGGCCGAAGCGGGCAAGGAGATCGCGACGCGGCCGTTTCAGCTGGTCACCGGGCGGGTCTGGAAAGGCACGGCCTTCGGGGGCGCTCGGGGGCGGACCGACACGCCCAAGGTGGTGGACTGGTACATGGACGGCAAGATCGAGATCGATCCCATGATCACCCACACGCTGCCGCTCGAGCGCATCAACGAGGCGTTCGACCTGATGCACCGGGGGGAGAGCATCCGCTCGGTGGTCGTGTACTGAGAAACCTACCCGCGTCGCTCAGGAATTCGCGCGGGACTTCTGCCCGACGGCAAGGATTGACGCGTACCTGAGCACAGGACAAACTCAAGGCGAGGGTGTCCGATTTTCCGTCGGGCAAATCAAAAGTGAACGCGCACGTTCTGCGTTCAGCGTGGGAGGATCACCATGACAGCAAACAGCCCCACCGGGGATTACGTCCAGATGGATTCCGTGGACTGGATTCCCTTTCCCGAAGGTCTCTGCGAGGGCCCCATCACCTGGAAACTGCTTCACGTCTCTCCGGAATCCGGCGCGTGGACGGCCATCTTCGACTGCCCCGCCGGCACGTCGTTTGCCAAGCACATCCACATGGGCCCGGGCGAGTACTTTCTGACCAAAGGCAGAATGCACGTGCGCGGCGGCACGGCGGAAGGCGGTGCCACCGCCGTCGCGCCCGGCTACGGCTACGAGGAGTGCAACGCCCAGCACGACCACACGGAGTTTCCCGAGGACAGCGAGTTCTACATGACCTTTCTCGGGCCGCTCAACTTCATCGACGACGATGGCAACACCATCGCGCTGGTGGGGTGCAAGGAGGTTCTGGACGCCTGGAACGCCGCCTAGGCATCCTCATCATTGCCCGGCCCCGGCGCCGGGCAAACCGCTGAAACTAGCCGGGCGCTCGTGTCATTACACGAGCGCCCGGATTCTCACGACCGATCCTACGCCGAATTAGAACCGGTAGGTCAGGCTACCGGTGATCAACCGCGGCTGACCAAGGGTCCCGATCAGGATGTCCCCACCCGCTTCGCCGGCGAACAGATCAAGCAGATACAGATTGGGGAAGCGTTGAAGGTCGACGTAGTGGTCCTCGTCGAAGAGGTTTTTCGCGTTGACCGTGAGCTCCCAGCGCTCTCCAGCCAGTCCCACCTGGGCATTGACGATGGTGTAGTCGGGGTTCTTCACCGTGTCCCACACCTGCAGCCCGTTGTACTCACCCGAATGGTTCACCTGCACCGACGCGATGAAGTCGATCCCGCCGGATCCAATGGGATACTGGAAGTCTGCGCCCAGATGCCAGTTCACGTCCTGTACCACGGGCGGCGTGGTGCCACCCACGTCAACCGGACCGCTCGGGCCATCCACGAAGGTACCGTCGTCCCATTCGGCATCCACCCAGCCAAAGGCGGCCGTCAGGCTGAGCCAGTCGTTCACTCGCCACATGGCCTCGGCCTCGATGCCGAAATTCTCGGAATCGCCCCCGTTGTTGATCCCTTCAATCAGCTGGCCATCCACGGTGGCCTGAAACTCCACCTGACGGCCCTCATAATCGATGAAGAACGCCGCGAGGCTCGCGGTGAGCCTCCCGTCAGCCGTTTTACCCTTCCAGCCGAGCTCGAAACTGGAGGCGCGCTCAGGCTCGAACGTCTCTCCGAGTCCACCCAGGTTGGCGATGTTGAACCCGCCCGGCTCGAACCCCTCGGCGAAGGTGAAGTAGAGCATGTGGTCCTCGTTCAGGAAACGCGACAGCGATATCCGGGGCAGGAACTCAACATCGTCGATCTTGCTGGAAATCAACGTGTCCAGGTTGTCGCTTTCATTCTTCCAACGGTCCACTCGGAAACCGGCGCTCAACTCCCAGGCTTCCCAGCTGTACGTGGCGCTGGCGAACCCGCCGAGGTGGCTCTTGTCGCGATTGCGCAGCTCGAACGGCAGGGCGATGGAGCTCTCCTCCTCGCCCACCGTCAGGGTATCGTCCCCGATCCAGACTCCCGTACAGGCGAACCCTGGGACGTCTGCACCGCCGAAGTCGGTCACCAGACAGCCCAGCGGGCCGGTGATGTTCCCGTCTCCGTCAGGGCCGGCATTGAAGAAGATCTGCGAGGACCGCATGGTCTCCTCGAACATCGAGTAGAACCCGCCGACGATCCACTGAAGCGGGCCGTCATGGGTGGACGTGAGGCGGATTTCCTGGGTGAATACATCCATGGTTTCCGGACGGAACGCGTCGAATATGTACTCCTCACGGATATCCACGTCGGTATAGCGGTCGCTTTCGGTATCCGTGTAGGAAGTCAGAGAGACCACGTCCAAGCCGTCCAGCTCAAGGGTTAACTCGAGCATCCCCGCAAAGGTTTCCCGCTCGTGGCTGGAGTTCAGCGTGTTCGCCACCTCGCCTGGGTAATCCAGGTCGTCATCGATCTCCCGCACCCACGGGTTGTTCGGGCCGTCGTACTCGTTGTAGCGCATCGCCGCGAATACCGACAGCCGCTCGCCGATGGGGCCCGCGATTGACAGGCGACCGCCGAACTCCTCGAACTGGCCCTCATCCTTGTCCGGGTTGGAGCGCAACCCGTTGATCCTCGCGGCATTGGGGTTGGTGAGGTAACCGTCGTCCTCGTTGTAGAAGCCGAACGCCCGCATGGCCCAGCCGTTGTCGCCCAGCGGCACGTTGATGCTGCCCTCTAGATCGATGATGCTCTGCTCGCCGGCGCGCACTTTCACCCGGCCGGAGACCTCTTCGGAATCGGGACGCCGGCTGACGAACTTCACTGCACCGCCGATGTTGCTGCCGCCGTAGAGCACGCCCTGCGGGCCCTTCAGCACCTCGATACGCTCCAGATCACCGAAACGCGACGAGGCGTCCGAGAAGATCTGGGCGTCGTCCAGGTAGAAGCCAACCCCCTGGGTATTCCCGAAGGATCCGACCCCGCGAATAGATACGTTGGGAAAGCCGTCCGCCCGCTTTGATAGATTGAGGTTGGCGATCGAGTTGCCGATGTCGTCCAGCGTCGTCAAGTCACGCCGGGCAATGGCGTCACCGGAGATCACCGAAACCGTTTCCGGAATCTCCAGAACGCTCTCCTCGCGCTTGCGCGCGGTGACGATCAGCTCTTCGATGGCGCCCTGAGCGCCTTCGCCGCTTTCGGCCCGCACCGGGGTCCACGGCGTGATCACAATCATCAGAGTTGCTGCCAACGCAGCAGTCAGACGGCCGCCACGAGCGGCCAGAGTGGCAAAGTTCATCTGGGTTATCTCCCCTCCCATATCGAACACATTGATTATTTCCCGCCGACCGCCCGCATTGCAATCCAGGGACCGACAGTTTTCTGAACTAACTGGCCATATCCGTAATGATCTTTGCCAGCCCGTTGGACGACAGCACCTCGATCCAGTACCCGTCGGGATCGCGAATGAACGCGAGCCCCTTCATGGAGCCGTCGTCCGGACGCTTCACGAAGTCCACCCCGAGCTGCTCGAAGCGCTCGCAGGCCGCGTACACGTCGGGGACCGAGATGCCGATGTGCCCGAACCCGCGGGGATCCTCGTTGCCGTTGTGATATCCCGCAAAGGCGTCGTCCGCTTCCGTGCCCCAGTTGTGGGTCAGCTCGATGAGCGCTTTGCGCCCGAACACCCAGCCGGCCTTGTCCGCCCGGCCCTCGGGCATCTGCCCGTCGGTGTCGTCCGGATAGCCCATGAAATAGAGCGTGAACTCCATGTCCGGGAAGTCGTAGCGGTCGAGCAGGGTCATGCCCAGCACGTCGCGATAAAAGGGGATCGATACCTCCGGATCTTTGATCCGCAGCATCGTCTGGTTCATTCTGTAGTCAGCGGTTTCCGCGCTCATGTCTACCTCGCAATCTGATTTTCACACGCTCGATACGGGACGCCTCTTAATCGAGCCCGCGGCGTTTCAACTCATCCGGCATGCGCTTGGCGTCCGCCTCGAGCATCGGCCCACGTTCCTCGTCGGTGAGCTCCCCGGCCGTATCCTTGGCCATCTTGTCACTGTCGAGCATGATCCACTTCTCGGGAACGATCTCGATGATCACACGCAGCGGAGAGTCCAGGCGCCGAACGAAATCCTCTGCCGCCGCTTCCTCGTCCTCGGTCAGCGCGCCCCCGGCCCGGCCGTAAGGACCTCGGGCCAGCGCCGGGTAGAACCAGCGCTTGGTCTCCTCGTCGTCGTGAATGATGGCCCTGCCTTTGATGGTGATCGCGCCGTTGGGGCCGTCGGGGGCGGCCAGCCCACTGACCACAACCGAGCAGCGCGGGTCCCGCCGGATGGCTGACACCCGATGACGATGGACGCCGCAGGTGATCCAGGCCCGCCCCTCGTGCCAGACGAAGGCGTGCACCACGCCCACGGCCCAGCCGTCCTTGGTGGTCCAGTTGAACACGCACTCGCGCGCCTTGCTCAAGAGCTCTTCGCGCTTCTCGTCGGAAAACGGGTAGATGGAAACCTGTTCGTGGTCTTCGCTGGACATCGCTCCTCCCCTGATCGACCTGACCGAGCCAAACCGAAAGAATAGTTCCGCGCGCCTGGCGGGGTCAAAGCCCCCAGCGCGGCACCGAACGCTCAGGCAGTGAGGCCGACGAGCTCCTCATGGGACGTCAGCCGCACGGCAAACTGAGGAAGCGGGAACCACAAGGTCGGTTCCTGGACGTGACGGATGTAGTCGTCGATCTCTGGTATCGCCGCGATGCGCCGGATGTAGTCGTCCAGACGCGGGTACTCGGCCGTGAAGCGTTCCCGATCGAAGGCCTTGTACCAGTTGCACAGCACGTTGAAGGCGTGCAGATCGGCGATGGAGAGCCGGGAACCGACGATGA
>JABAHS010100493.1_pt3 | contig 15866 bp, 15 predicted proteins | sample 7062111 | NCBI WGS metagenome assembly JABAHS01 (sample SAMN14534600, study PRJNA622989) | marine sediment metagenome | biome: marine biome [ENVO:00000428]; feature: marine pelagic biome [ENVO:01000023]; material: deep marine sediment [ENVO:00002113]; isolation source: pool of 4 deep marine... | reverse complement strand
ACTTCCTGAGTTCCTCAATGGTTTGATCGGTTTTCAGTCCTTCTTCCCCGAGTCTCTCTCGATGAGCCCTCTCCTGAGCCTCCATGGATTTTAGTCGTTCTTCAAAGTCTTTGATGGTGAGCTTCTTTCGTTCAATTTCCTCTGCCAACTTCGCAGAAGTGTCTTCAATGTTGGTGATGTTTGTCTGCAGTTGAGCTTCTTTTTTCCCTAACTCCTCGGTTTGTTTCCTCAAGTTTTCTAGGCTCTGAAGTCGGGAAGTTGCTTCCTGGAAGCTGGTTTCGGCTTGGGTGAACTTTTTCTTTAGGTTTTCAAGTTCGATTTCCGTTTGTGAAAACTCTTCGACCGCTTTGTTGTAGTCTGCTTGAAGCTTTTCCATACCTATCACGTCGAAGTCGCGTTCGTAAGCTTTCTTTTCACCTTCATATTCCCTTTGAAACCCGGCTAAACCGCTCCAAGCCACCTCGTAGTTGGAAAGTCCAAAAATTTGATCCAGCCTCTTCTGGCGCTCTCTTGGAGTTGCGTTAAGCAGTTCCTTTAACCTTTCCTGCCTCATCCAAACAACTTCACGGAAGAGTTCTTTGTTGAGACCAGTTATCTCCTCCAGCTGTTCCAAGACTGCCTCGTTTTTTACACTGGCGATTAGCTTATCTTCCTCGAGGAGTTTGAGTTGCTCCTTATCTTGGCTGATGCCTCTTCCTTTTCTTTTGAGAGCCCTTTGAAGCGTGTATGTTTTTCCGCCGTGAACAAACTTCATAGTAACCTTGCCTATGTCTTCTCCATCTCGAAGGAGGTAGTCGTAGCTTCTGCCCAGCGGCTCTCCGAAGAGGACGAAGTCGATGGCGTAGAGGATGCTGGATTTCCCGCGTCCTAAGCCGCCTACAAGGCAGTTGAAGCCTCTGGCAAAGGGAACCGTTGTTTTAACATGGGATCGAATGTTTTCTAGCTGCACAGACTTAATTCTCACCTGAAAACTCCTCCAGCGCTTCCTTTACCCTGTTCTCTTCCTTTTTCACTAAAGGATCGATGAGGTCCACAGCGAGTCGAGCGATCTTTTCTGCTTCCTTCCGGGCATAGCGCTCCAAGAAAATTTCAAGAAAGTATTCGAAGGCCTTCGTCTTGAGGTCTTTAAGCTCGCCCTCGAATATGGAGCGGATGACCTCTTCGGGAACCTCAGTTTCTCTCAGTTGAAGAAGCGGACGCACAAGGAGCGCCTTCTTTGCAGCGCTTCTGATTTTGGCTAGGTCAACCTCCCAACGCCCGGCTTCTGCGGGCAAAACCCCTCGCATTACGGGAATAATCACCGCGCCGGCTTCATCGGCTTCCTTCACAAGTTGCATCGCCTTCTCAGTGACCTTTGAGGGGGTCGAGCCGCTATAGTCTTTATCTAAAATGATGAAGCGGCGGGGAGTTTCGAGTTTGATGCGGTGAAGCTTGGGAGCGCCTTTCTCGTTGACCTCCACATGATAGAAGCCCTTCTCAACCTGGGCGTCCTCATAGCTCACGGTTTCGGTGCATCCGCTGTAAACGAGGAGTCCGTTCTTGAATGGGCCTGTCTTCGGGACATGAATGTGACCACCCGCGTAATAGTTGAATCCTTCGGGGAGGAGTTCGGGTCGAGCCTCCGCCTCCATCTGGGGACGACTCACGCGGGGAATATCTAGAGCCATATGGAAAACAAAGATGTTGAAGAGGGAAGAGTCGGATGTTGGCTTGTTTTCCTCCAGAAAGATAGGCAGTTGCTCCTCAGTTTTTTGCTTGGTTCGAAAGTTGGGAACTCCGTAAACGTAACAGCTATCATTTCGCCAACAAGCTCCTTCATGGCGAGGCAGATAGTGAATCAGGCCAGCGCTGTCCAGCGGGTTAAGAATGGTGCCCGTGATCATGTTAGGCGCGGAGTCGTGAGAACCGTCCACGGTCAGCACGGGTATACCGGCGTCTCTGAGCCGTCTGAAACCGGTTATAGCGTTTTCGAGGATTGTGTTAGATGGGCGTGCATGCTGAAAAAGATCTCCAGCAATGAGCATGAAATCCGGCTTCAGATCAACGGTTTTGTCCACAACCTCTCGAAAAGCTGCGTTGAAATCTTCACGTCGAACATCTGAATTATATTGTGTATATCCCAAGTGCAGGTCAGCCACATGGACAAAACTGAAAGGTTTCATTTGGTTTTTCTTCCTCTTATATTACCCGCTTACTCTTCACCTTAGTTGATAAGTTTACCTTTTAAGTGTAAGCGCTTTGGAGTATGCTAATTGCTGCCTCGATTACAGTAATACTTTAGACGAATGTCTATACCGTGATGGCAAGTATTGGCCACATAGTCAACGTGAAAGCATCAGCAGATGGTGCTGAGCTGGAAACTTGTGGGCAAAGCTGAAAAGACAAGAAACTCGCCAACGACCATAGAGGAGTATGGAATTGAAGCAGTGGATGTAGAAGTATTGCACTTTAAAGACCAAGGGAAATATATGCCGTTATTACTGAGTATGATCCTAGCATGGGAATAGTTGTACAATTAGCCGCGCGCGCATTAGTGATGTACTTTTAAAGGAGATGGTTATTAGACAAATATGGGGATGAGCATTGAGCTCATTATGCTCTTCTCCTCGATTTCTTTCTATCATACGCTTGAAATTCGAGCGCGCGGTGAAGATAAAGAAAACCTTACCCTTTCATTAGTTTTATTGTATGACAGAGTGATACCAATTGATCATGTATTCTGGCAGCTTCAGCCCCCTTTCACTCAATCTCTCGGTCAGTTTAACTGGTAAAGGACTCAAAACGTATGCCGCTCTCATGTAAAACCTTCTAGGTTGGCCTAGCTTGCCTGTTTCTTCTAGGATTACTTGCAGGTCTGATTTTTTGGCTAAAGTTGAATTTTTTGTTCCCGTGATTGCTAGGACAATTCCGTTCAGTTTTTTGAAGGTTTCACACCAGTTGATGACAGGTATGGTTTCTCCAGAAAATGACACTAGGATCTCAAGGTCTCCAGCTCTAGGATGTGGAGTGTTCACGCCTCTGGCTATGTAAATGTTGTCTCCCAAGAAGCCCTTGATGTGAAAAAGTCTTATACCAGTCATCTTGACGATTTCATTTGCTGTGCCCTTGCCGCCTAGAAACACGTTGGTTCGTCTTTCCAGCATATCGATTAAGTGCGTGTAGGTTTCTGACTCTACATTCGAGTCGATCATGGGCCCTAGCTTGGCGAATTCTTCCTCGCAGAGTTGAAACACTCCGTCTACCTGTAGGTTTCGGGAGATCGCTTCGGTCATCATGGATAAAAGGAGCAAGCTTCCTAGCTCGAACATGTCCCCCATGATGCCTATCTTGCTGTATTCAAAGGAGGGTTTCAATCTTCCTCGCCCTCTCAACTCAACTACGTGTCCGTGTTCGCGGACTATCCGGGCTAGCGAGGATCTCGTATTAGAGGTTATGAGCCCCATGGAAAACCTTGACGTTTTCTTGTCTTCTATGTATCTTGCCAAATCTTCCGCCATTGCTTTGGGATCTTCAGAAAGACCGCTTCCAGAATTTATCAAGAGCAAGGTCCTTCTGTATCGTCTTTCGAACTCGGCTGCCGCATCGTACATGTTTTTTCCAGGAAAGCCTGGATCGTCTGGAGTCAATACAACCTTGTTTCTCCAGCCCATCTGACTCATTGCGATTTGGCTCATCGCAGCGTTCAAGGAGCACAGTGACCTACCTGATCCGCCGCAGACCACGCAGTTGGCGGATTTTAGGTCTTCGTAAAGTGGTAGCAGTTTTTTTCTTTTCATGCGGAGAAGGTTGTCTCTGATCTTGTTGACGTATCCTAAACTGCTGATCTTGCTTCTTATCTCCACTCACCCCTCTCATCGAGCAGCGCTTCTAGTGTTTTTAAGAGGTGGGGTTTGGCTGAAAAATCTTCCTCTAAGCGCTTAGGTTTAATGTGCACGCCCAACTCTCTTTTCCAGAAACACTATTTTGTTTATTCTTGCCACGCCTTTGTATTATTCGTAGTGAATAGGCGGGTATCTTATACGTCGAGGTCGCTCCGTTTCGCTTGAAATCAAGCTTGTGAAGGAAACCAATAGGGTTAAACCCTATGTGATTCAACTGTCGAAGACTGTTTGGGAAAGGTTATAAACCATGTAACGGAAAAACGGTTTCTTTGACATCTTTGATGGTGTCTCGTACCTTCTTTAAGATTTTTGGATTTTGAGCCTTTATGTCTTTGTCGAAGAGTTCTGTGTACATCTCTTCGTTTTTCGGCTTGACACCCGCCACGGTGATGAGCATCAGCGCCCAACATCTGGCAACGTTGCTGGGTTCGTACCCTCCGCCACCGAATATTAGATATCTCCCGTCTGAAATTTTGTGCGCCAGATTATGGAGAGTAGAGCTGATTTTCACAAAAGATTTGGTTGTTAAGGATAAACCCACCAAAAGATCCTGGTAGTGGGTGTCCACACCAAACTGGTTCAAGAGAATGTCTGGCCTATATTTCTCGATTAAAGGTGGTATTATTTCATTAAATGCTTCAAGGTAAGCTTCATCAAAAGTTCCCTGTGGTAAAGGCACGTTTACAGAGTATCCTTTTCCCTCGCCTTCACCTACTTCGTCAACACTCCCGGTTCCGGGATAGAATCTCCCCAAAAGGTCTCTTCCGTACCTGTGGAGAGAGATCGTGAGAAGAGGTTCTCTGTAGAATATCCGTTGGGTTCCATCCCCGTGGTGTCCATCCACGTCAACGATTGCGATCCTCTTCAAACCGTGTCTTTGCTGGAGATGTCTGGCCGCTATGGCAACGTCGTTAAATACGCAAAACCCTGCAGCGCGATTCCTTGTTGCATGGTGCAGGCCTCCACCGACGTTAAAGGCGTGTTTGGCATCATCGTGCATGACAAGATCCGCTCCGAGTATTGATCCTCCAACCTTCGCGCATGACGCCTCGTAAACCCCTTTTCTGGCCGGAGTATCGCCGTAATCAAGATAACCTGTTCCTCTCTCGCACTTGCTTTTCACGCCCCGGATGTACTCTTGTGAGTGAACCAGCTTTAGATCCTCTTCGCTAGCGTGACTCGGTTTATAATGTTTCACCATATCATCGAAAATCCCCAATCTTCGGAGCAGCTCAAATGTCTGCTTATACCTCTTCGGTTTAAGCGGATGGTCAGGTCCAAAATCGTAACCCAAATAATCATCATGATATAGGAAAGCTGTCTTACCAGTCATGTTCTTCACTCATCTCATATTGTCAAACTCCTTGCACATAAGATTGACTTATATGCATGCATTTCGAGAATTTCCATGACTCTTGCACTTGTATGAAAAGGTTTTTATTTTTGTGGATGAGGGTGCCTCTGGCCTTAAACTCATGTTCTTCTTTATGAGGTTGAGAGGGCGCTGCATGTGCGCATGGTGAAAACTTGACACCAAAAGTTTCTTATACTCCTTCGATGGTTGAAAATGAAAAATATCGTAGGGAGCGATGGCATGGTCGAATTCTTAAAAGTTGGTGATGTTTCAGTGCATAGGGGAGAGATGAAACTTGGCTTCATCAAGGGGATAGACGTAACCTTCACGGTGGTGGGGCTATGGAACCTCCAACATAACCCTTGGAGAGACCCAACTCATCGGATGGACCGAAGGCGGGTATGGAGAAGACTACTTCATCATAAACCAGAAGTATGACCCAGACCACATACAGCACGGTTACTTCAGCAACAAGATACCAAGCGACATCGACGGCGACATTGACGTGGATGCTACCGACTTGATTGGCTTGGACGAGGCGTACGTATCCAAGCTCGGATATCCCAACTGGAACCCAGAATGCGACTTCAACAGAGACGGCAAGGTCGACGCTTCAGACCTCTTCGACCTCGGCAAAAACTACGGAAAAAGCTCCCCGTAACTAAACAAAAATAAATGGAATAGATGCAGCCGTTCTTGACATCGCTATAAAAGTAGCTACTTAATTATATAAAGCAAATAGAGTAGGAAGCTTTTTACTAGTAAATAAGTGTTCAAATCTAGCCGTAGCACCACATGAAGTTTTTATCACAGATGAGAAATAGATAAGATTTGTTTAAAGAGGGTGAATAAGTTTAAGCGAGTTATTTTAATCACGGGCACTCCCGGAGTGGGAAAAACAGCTGTCTCCCACCTTTTAGCCTCCACACTAAACGCCGCCCACATCGACCTAACAAAACTCGTTAAGCGAGAAAAACTGACCAGCGGCATAGACAAAACCAGAGGAACTCTAATCGCTGATACGGAGAAGGTTTCAGAACGAGTGCAGGAGATCATAAGAGGTTGTGAGCGAGATGTCATAATCGACGGTCACTACGCCGTCGATGTCTTGCAAGCCAAAGACATTCACCTTGTCTTTGTTCTTAGGCGGGATCCAGAAGAGTTAAAAGAGATGATGGAGAAACGCGGGTTTAAGGAAAGAAAACTCTGGGAAAACCTAGCCGCCGAGATTTTAGATGTTTGCCTGTGTGGCACTGTACAGGCTTGCGGCTTTGAAAAAGTGTGTGAAATCGATGTTAGTGGTAAAGGAATCAAACAGGTGGTGGAAGAGATAGTCTTGGTTTTAGAGAGGAAAAGAAAATGTAGCTTAGGCATAGTGGACTGGTTAGGGAAACTGGAAAGGGAAGGGCGATTACATGATTTTCTAAAAGACTTTTAGTCTACCCCAGTCCCCGCAAAATTTGACGTTTTGTGAACAATGTGACGCCTCGGCGGTTGGCGTACGCCTTGGCGTGTCCGCTAAACTTTTCAGAAACCATTACAGGGTTTGGAAAGCCAACATCTGCCGAAGCCTTATCCATTTTTATCACAATGTTGACGCCAACCGTTCGTTTCCAGTCTCTGATCCACACTAGGTGCCGCTCTCTACCCTTACGAATAACGAGGTCAAAGCTGTGCGGGAGCCCAGAAAGCCCCTCTAAAACCGTGTTCTTCTCTATCTTGTAGCCTTTTTGTCTGAAATATTTTGTTGCAAGGTCAGCAAGGGAGGCACCGCTCATTTATTAGCATCCTCTTACAGCAATTAAAACAGCGTTGAGGAAAAGCTTTTCGCTTAGCGAGGCATGTCGAATGTACTTGGTGATCGTTTGTTACAGGTGTGGACGGCTCCTGCTGGCCAAAATCACTCAGAAAACGAGACGATGCCCTCGCTGTGGAGCCAGACTGGTTTTGGAAAAAGTCAAAAAGGTTGCTCAGGCAAAATCTGCTTCAGAAGCGTCAAATCTCATACGTGCCTTGAAGAGGAGGAGAACAGCCTCTTTTAATCCTTAGCCGCTCTTCTCAGCAGCCGCTTTCCCTCTCTCAGCAGTCGTTGCACTACATTGTCACTAGTTGCCTCTGCGTAAATTCTCATGATAGGTTCCGTTTCTGAAGCTCTTATCAGAAGCCAGCTCCGTTGGTCAGCGAAGTGAAACTTAATCCCGTTGACAGCTTTAACTCCACGATAGGTGCTGATCCTCTCCACTTTTAGGCCACACACTTGGCGCGGCGGGTTGGACTGTAGGCTAGGGACAAGTTCCATGCGGTTAGGCTTGTCGTACGACAGGTCGATTCGATCATAGTGCACCTCGCCAAACTCGTCCTTCAGATCCTTCAAAATTTCTTCGATGCTCTTTTCTTCCATCGCCATCATCTCCAAAATGAAGAGAGAGGCCAGTATTCCGTCGCGCTCTGGCACATGGTTTTTGAAGCCGGCGCCCCCGCTTTCCTCTCCGCCGATGAGGATGTCTTCCTTGAGCATGAGTTCACATATGTTTTTGAAGCCTACCGCTGTTTCGTAGACAGGTAAAGCTAGCTTCTCAGCCACTCTAGACACGATGTTGCACACGGAAGCCGTCTTAATCACTCCACCTCTCCAACCCTTATTCTGGCGCAGATGCAGGATGAGTAGTGCAAAAGCTTCGTGGGGCGAGACGAATTCACCTTTAGGCGTGATCACACCGAACCTATCCGCGTCTCCGTCCGTGGCCAGCCCGATATCAGCGCCCCACCCAATCACCGTGTCAATCAGAGGTTGCAGATTTTGAAGGATGGGTTCAGGTTTCACTCCACCAAACGTTGGGTCAGGTTGAAAGCGAATATTCTTTAACCGACATTTCGTAGCTGACAGCAACCTCTCAATGATTCTGTCTCCGGCCCCGTGCATGCCATCAACAACGATTTTGAAACCAGCCTCTCCGACAAGTTGTAAATCCACTAGATTTTCTATTCTTTCAAAATAATCGTCTTCAAAATCCTCTTCCCTAACGTATCGCCTCGCTTTTTCCTCATCGTACTTCACGAGACTGCTGTAAAGAAGACTCTCAATTTCTTTGGTGATTTGGGTGAGGGCTGACCCACCGTAATCTGGCTTGAACTTTATCCCGCTGTACATGAACGGGTTGTGGCTGGCAGTGATAACCACACCTCCACCCGCGTTGCGGTTCTTTACGGTGAAAGAGACTATGGGCGTTGGGGCTGGCTTGGAAGATAAAAGGACAGGGATATCGTTGCTGGCTACCACCTCAGCAAAGCTTCTTGCAAACCTGTCTGACAGAAACCGTGTGTCATAGCCAATAATCAAACCCTTTTGATCTAAGCCTTTAGCTTTCAGGTAGTCGGCTATGGCTTGGGCAACCACTTTAACATTGTCAAACGTAAAATCTTGGGCAATCACTCCGCGCCAACCATCCGTTCCAAACGTTATCCGTTTCAACCTGCTTGCTCCTTCATTCTTTTAATGCACATGATCGGTCTTTAGACTCAATAATAAAGCTCACCTTATTTAAAAACTCAGCAATCGACCTTGCGGAAACCGAAAAGCGGGTCTTGGCCAATTCTTGAACATGAACTTGGATACTTTGTTGAAGGCACGCAAAACGGTTTCCACCATATCAGAGCGGTTGGAGATATTGAGAAACAATATGGTTTAGTGAGACATAAATTTTAATATGCATACACATCCCCGACTTATTCTACATATTGAGGTATCGAATAACGTGATAAGTAAATTCGAAGTTCCAAGGTTCATTGTCCTGCTTCTAGGCGTGGTTCTGTTGGTGTTCGCGTTCTTTAACGCCTATATTTTCCTTCAAGAGGATTTAAGCATAATCTCTATGTCTGGCCTTGAGAATCTTTTCGGTGAAGCTTTGGGTCCGCTGATCGAGGCATGTATTCGAGTAATGTACCTTGGCATAATGGGATGGATCGGCTCCATAGTGACGATAAGAGGAGTGCAACTTCTCACTTCACCCAAACCGGGAGTTAAGCCAGAAACTGTTCCAAAGGTTGAGCCCGTGACGAAACCTAGAAATCCTGGACAGCTCTCAGCGAAGACAAAAGGAAAGAAGAACAAATGAAGCCCGCCATAAGGGCACTGACCACAGCGACAACCATAATCTGGATACTCTTAATTGCTTTTTCGGTTACAGCTCTTTACTCTGTTATGAACTTAGACATAGGCTTTGAAGAAGCCCAATTTTCTCCATCAAGTACTGGCGCTGTGCTTTCATTGCCTTTCTTCATCAACAACGGTGGCTACTATGACATATCCGATTTAAATATAACGACACGTATAGCGGATTCCAACGGAACACCGCTAACGCTGTCCGAAACCTTTGTTCCTGTTGTATCAACGGGTAGCGTCGTTGAGGCAGCGCACAACATCTCCATTGAACTAAGCGATGTCATGAAACATATCGAACTTATTTTTAACGACAGTTTTTTTATGTTTGACACATTTGTGACGCTAAATTTCGCACATATTGTTCCAGTTCAAGTGTCTATGAATATGACAGTGCCTTGGGGGGCACCCTTCTCTAACGTCTCTGCAGGAGAAATCTCCGTCCTTTCCTTCAATAGCACCCATGTTAGAGTAGTAGTACCGCTAAGCTTCGAAAACCACTCCTTTTTCAATATAACAGGGACAATGCAACTGGAAATATACAACGATGTGGACGAGTTTGTAACCTATGGAGAAACCAACCTAGATGTGCAGCCGCAAAGCACATACAATGAACAAATTGACATGTACCTCAGCCTCGAAGATGCTTCAAAACTAACAGAAACTGGGAGGTTGCACCTCATCTTCGAGACTCCTATGTTTACGGTGGAGCAGTGGATACCATATGGTTGAAAAGGGAAGCACGAAAGGGCTCATTGAGAAGTTGATTCTAAGGGTTCTCAAGGCGGCGTTGTGGGGCGCGTTAACATACGTTTTCGTTTATTACTTGCCAAATCTCATATACCCAATGGACCTTCTTCCTCTCGGGTACAGTCAGTTTTTTTATTTGTTCGTGGGAATAGTTGTTTTCTTCGCTGTCGTCACTAAACTTTTTTCTGGTACCATTTTTGAACACGCATTTAGCATAGCGAGAGCGTTGATCATGATAATCTACTTTATCGCTGTCTTTAATGGCGGCATTATCAGTTTGACAATGTCCATGGAGGAGGCCGCGGTGAATCTTGTAATTAATCTTAAAGCATTCTTAGCGATACTCATCTTAGTTAATCTCTTAGGGATTGCGAAAAGCATGTTTAAAGTAACGAAGTTTTTAGCGAAAAAAGTTGAGACTAGTCAACTTTCCGTGCGTTAATGAACAAGCACTCACAGCGATCTCTGGAATAAGAGCTCAACGGCATCGACGTGATCTAAGCCAAAATTTACGTGAACAGAATCGAACATGTAACGAACAGAACCGGATGGACGAGCCTACACGTCATACGACACTGCAGGCAAACGTTCGTGGTTGCCACCGATGTTCGATGCCTCGAAGCGAATTGCTACACAAAAAGTTGATGCTCATACATCATTTGGGGACAAAACGGAAATAGGAGAGGTAAATGTGGATACAGCTACTCTTGGGAGATCTAGGTGAGAGTGAAAGTCGTCTATGCTTACGGCGAGACTTCGTTGACGATGCAACTACGATTGGGAATTTGGAAACCATGTGGAGAAATCAAAACTCCATTTAATGGTGTGAAATATTTACTTGTCTCCTTATCAAAGTGTAACAAACCAAATTGAACACTCAAACTTTGCATAGTCAACCAAGATAATCTCAACAGCTCACACCATGAAAGTTGCCTTACACGTCACACTTTTCATCAAGAACCTCAATTGTGGTTCGCTCGTTGGATTTGTTTACAAGCAATCTATATTCCCTAAGAATACGACATTTTGAGTAAGATGTCAAAAAGACAACTTTTCAAGGTTTTCTCTTGATTTTCCATTTGGTCCCTTCCGGCGTATCTTCAAGAACAAGTCCTAAGGCTCGCAGTTTGGCTCTGATCTCATCCGCTGTGTCCCAATCTTCCCGTTCGCGCATCTGCCGCCGTATGTCAATGATTAGGTCCATGAGATCTTCTAGGAGCTTGTCGGTTTCCGGTTTCCGCCTCTCCATCTTAATGCCGAGTACGTCTTCTACCAGTCTCTTTGCAATCCTCATGATCTTCTTTTTGACTTCACTCCTTATCTCTACGTGATCCTTGACGTATCGGTTGATCTCCCTTGTCAGACCAAAGAGCGCGGAAACAGCCAGGGCTGTGTTAAAATCGTCGTCCATTGCCTCCTCGAATTTTTGCCTTATTTTTTCTACCTTTTTGAGCAGCTCCTCGCCGTCCGCCCTCTTATGCTCCCCTTCTCTTAGCGCGTCAAGTCTCTCTATGGCGTTGAGAATTTTCTCAAGATTTCTTTTTGTCTGTTTCAGGTTTCTGTCGTTAAAATCGATGGGGCTTCGGTAATGTACGGAAGCCAAAAACAACCTCACAACCTGTGAACCATGTTTCTCTATTGCTTCGTGGGCGGTGATGAAGTTTCCGAGAGACTTAGACATCTTTTCCCCGTTTACCGTGAGCCATTCGTTGTGAAGCCAATATTTTGCAAAGGCTTTACCAGTCGCAGCTTCTGATTGTGCGATTTCATTTTCATGATGCGGAAATATGAGGTCCTTCCCACCGGCGTGAATATCCAGCGTTTCACCCAAGTATTTCATGGACATGACGGAGCATTCAACGTGCCACCCTGGCCTGCCCTTGCCCCAAGGACTGTTCCACGCTGGCTCTCCAGACTTCTGCCTCTTCCAGAGCGCAAAATCGGCGGGATTTCTCTTGTGGGGATCAACCTCGATTCGGGCTCCAGTTTCCAGCGCTTCTGCCTTGTTTCCGGAAAGTTTGCCGTAGTCTTCAAACTTTGAAATATCATAGTAAACGTTTCCGTCCACTACATATGCGTATCCTTTATCAATCAGGGTTTGAATCAGGCTGATTATTTCTTCGATGTGTTGGGTAGCCCGCGGGTTAACGCTAGGCTTTTTTATGTCGAGTTTCGCGAGATTATTGAAGTAGGCGTCGCTGTATTTCTCACCGAGTTGCTGGAGGCTTATCCCCATTTCTTTTGCTCTTCTGATTGTTTTGTCATCTACGTCAGTCAGGTTGCTAACATAGGTTACCTTGTAGCCCTTGTACTCTAGGTAACGCCGGATCACATCGAAAGCAACGAATGACCTTGCGTTGCCTATGTGTATGTAATCGTAGACGGTGGGCCCGCACACATACATGCCCACTTTGCCCTTTTCTATCGGTACGAACTTCTCTTTCTTTTTTGTGAGCGTGTTGAAAACCCTCAATGTCACGATGTCTTCCTCGTTTTATGACAGACTTGGTCTTCAATTGATTTTAGGATTTCTGCAATCTAAACCGAGCTTTGATACTTCAGAATCTCTCAATCTTGATTATGTGCCTCTTTTCGAGGCGCTTTAACGCGTCCAGAAACTCGCTCTTCTGTTTTCCACTCAGTTTGAAATGTTGCAGCATCTCTTTTATTGGGGTTTGCGCACGGCCACATCTTCGGAACTTTTGTCGTAGATAGTTAACCACTAACCGCTCCACCCTTCCGCACTTCCAAGTGGTATTTCGCAGAAGAACAGCGATGGCTTTGATCCTCCTCCGCCCTTCTTTTCCAGATCGTCCCGCCATGACTTTCGTCCTCAACGCTTCGCCTAGTAATTAAGGTACAGTTTATTTTTAGGTTTTGTGTACATCTGTCACGGCAATTAAGGTAAAGCCGATTTCTAAGGCGAGGATTAGACGCCTACTTTTTTAACGTATTGCACAAATACTTTAAACGCTAGACGCGGAGATAGTCGTCAAGATGAATAACTTAGATTTGAGCGGAAACATCGCGGAAGTCGCCTTGAATCCCAAAACCAAGCGCATTACGAAGATTGCTTTCCATCAGAAGCATCTACGATTCAGATGCCAGCGGTGCGCCACCTTCTGCTGCAAACTGGGCGGACCAAAACTCACACAGAGAGACATCGAACACATAAAACAAGCCGGCTACTTTTTTTTGCCAAACAAAGAGTTTAAGGACTCGCCGATTATGCGTGGCAGCCTAAAAAACAGGGGGAACGGCTCATGTGTTTTTCTCAGGTTTGACGCAGGGAGGGGTGTCTATGAATGTTCGATTTACGATGTTAGACCCGCTCTTTGCAAGCTTTACCCCTTCGATTTCGAAAAAGTAGGTCCTTACTCCTTCCTGTTGAAGCTTATTCCCTGCTGTAGGGGCTTAAATGATCCGCGTGGAGAACTGGTGAACGAAGAATTTGTTACTAATCACCTGCTTTGCGTCATACTTGACTTGATGATCGAAGGCAACATGCATGTGAACAAAACGTTAGTGTGAACAGGAGATGTCAGAGCCAAGCGGTTATACATCGGACGGATCTTGCGGAACGCGTTACGGATGGAGAAAAATGAAAAATTCCCAGTTTTTCTCGCTTGTTGCGATTTTTGCAGCCTTGAACGTGGTTTGCGATTCTATTACAGGTGTTCCTCTGTTTGAATATGGTGTTTGGTGGTCATGGATTTTCCTCATTGTACCTCTCACCGGAATCGTGCTTGGTCCTTATGCGGGCTTTTTATCAACTTTCACTGGTGTGATCATTGGACATTTTATATATTTCCGGGGAACCCCCGAGTTTCTTTTCACGTTGGGAGCTCCGGTAGGCGCGATGGTTTCGGGCTTAATGTTTGAAGGGCACTGGAAGAAGGTTTTCGCATATTATACGGTCTTGTTTGTCGCCTATTTCATTACACCCATTGCTTGGCAACTTCCCATTTGGGGAATGTGGGATACCTATGTTGCGTACGCTGGTCTTCTAGTTGTTCTAATGCTGGTTAGGAAGAGTCCGTTGAAACTTGAGTCGAGAGGGTTACTAAGCGCTGTTGTAATGTGTGCTTTTATCGGATTGGAGGCTGACATATTATTCAGAATATTTCTTCTCGTGCCATGCCAGACCTATTGGCTTATCTATGGGTGGCCCGTCGGACTTTTGCAATGGGCATGGGCGCTAGGAGCCGCTGTTACACCTGTACAGGTAGCGATTTCCACTCTAGTCACAGCTGTAGTTGGGCCTCCACTAATCAAAGTTATTAGGGAGACAGGATTCTTCTCAAACTCCACGTAGGATTTAGAAGAATCGAGCTTATCAGCTATGATTAACAGTTAGCTTTGTGGCCGCAGTAACTGATAGATAAGTTCAGCTGTCCCTATTGCTTTTCTTAAGAGAGAGTCTCTGCTTGTCCCCTCCATCACTACGGAGCAGAGAGGTTCGCCCTCTTCGACAATTGTCCCCGGTAAGGGAATATCCCTAACTCCTTCAAAGGTGTTTAAGTCGGGTGTGATTGAACGCTGCGGGGCGAACAAGATTAATCGAACGCAAAAAATCGAGGTTTTCTTCACAATTGTTGGAAGAATTCCTTGGACACAAGCTTCCACGTGGGCCCTTACAATGTTGGTTCTAAGGACTCGCTCGACACATTCTAGAGTTCCTTGAAATCGAGGGTTCACCTCCATAACGTAAGGTACCCCTTCTTCGGATATCACCAGATCTACGCCGTTAGATCCAACAAGACCAAAATGCAGGACAACTTTCTCAACTACGCTTTTACACGCATCTGTGATGGCTGCTGTTACTGCGAGTGGAACCACGTTTCCGCAGTAGCCAAAGGGCTCTCGTTGACCAACCTCGCGTATTCCCAAAAGTTGCTCGTTTAATGTTAGAACAACGGCCTTGTCGGTGGATGAGATGAGAGAGGCGCTTGCTGGTGTTCCAGAAACGTGCTCTTGAATCAAGACTTTATTATCGAAGAGAGCGGCGTCTCGGAACGCTTGTTTCAACTCTTTAGCATTCCGCGCCTCTCTTACACCCGCACCTCCAAAGCCCCTGGAAGGTTTAACCACAACCGGGAACCCGATGTCTTTAGATTTTTCTTTAGCCTCTTCAAAATTCTCAGCTGTTGCTGTTTCCGGATGGGGTATTCCTAGGCGTTCAAGCTCCCAGAAAAATTTTGTCTTGTTGCGAACCTTCTGGATAACGTCGGGAGGGTTTCCGAGTATGGGGACCAGATCGTTAAGCTCAAACAAAACCTCTGGGGAGTCTTCTAAGCCGGAAGATAACAATGTGACGTCTATCTCGCTGCTTTTCAGAAGGTCCTTTGTCAGCTGGATGAGGGCTTCAAGACTGAAGTTTATGTTCAATTGTCCACAGGTTTCTCCTGCCCTCTGCTTAATGATCGATCGAGTTTTATGGCACAGGTCTTTAAGGTCCTGATCCCCGAAGTAGTCTACAGCGTAAACTTGGTAGCCAGCTTTCCTCGCGGAGGAGGCTAGTGAAACAACGTCTATACCGATCACCAAGACGTTGCGAATATCCTCTTCATCCAATGGGTAAACCGTCCGGTCGCAATTGATCAGTGTTTTCCCTCATAACTTTTTAATTCATATGTACTTCTATAGTTTAGAACTCTGTAAAAGCGATGCGTTTCATTTGGATTTGTGGGGGGATTGCAAGAATGATTTTTGTTTCGTCTAA
>JABAHS010148583.1_pt1 | contig 15867 bp, 15 predicted proteins | sample 7062111 | NCBI WGS metagenome assembly JABAHS01 (sample SAMN14534600, study PRJNA622989) | marine sediment metagenome | biome: marine biome [ENVO:00000428]; feature: marine pelagic biome [ENVO:01000023]; material: deep marine sediment [ENVO:00002113]; isolation source: pool of 4 deep marine... | reverse complement strand
GCGGCAAGAGCACCATCGTCATCACCGAGATGCCCTACCAGGTCAACAAGGCACGCCTGGTCGAGCGCATCGCCGAGCTCGTCAAGGAGAAACGAGTCGAAGGCATCGCCGAGCTGCGCGACGAATCGGACAAGGAAGGCATCCGGGTGGTCATCGAGCTGCGCCGCGGCGAGTCGCCCGAGGTGGTGCTCAATAACCTCTACCAGCATACGCAGCTGCAGACCGTATTCGGAATCAACATGGTTGCGCTGGTCGACGGCCAGCCGCAGACGCTCAATCTCAAGCAGATCCTCGAGGCCTTCCTGCGCCACCGGCGCGAGGTCGTCACCCGCCGGACGATGTACGACCTGCGCAAGGCCAGGGAGCGGGCCCATGTGCTGGAAGGCTTGGCCGTCGCGCTGTCCAACATCGACGAGGTGATCGGGCTGATCAAGGGCTCGGCGGGGCCGGCGGAGGCGAAGGACGCGTTGATCGGCCGCGTGTGGCCGCCCGGCATCGTCACCCGGATGCTCGAGCGGGCCGATGCCGAGGCCTCTCGGCCGGAGGACCTGGAGCCCGAGTACGGTCTCAAGGACGACGGCTACCATCTCTCCCCGACACAGGCGCAGGCGATCCTCGATCTGCGTCTGCACCGCCTGACCGGTCTCGAGCGCGAGAAGATCACCAACGAGTACAGGGAGATCCTCGACAACATCGCCGAGTACCGGGAGATCCTCGCCAATCCCGATCGCCTGATGCAGGTGATCCGCGATGAGTTCGTCGCGCTACGCGATCAGTTCGCGGACAAACGACGTACCGAGATCCAGGAGGCGCACGAGGAGTTCAATCCCGAGGATCTCATCAGCGAAGAGGACGTGGTCGTCACGCTGAGCCATGCCGGCTACGCCAAGTCCCAGCCGCTGTCGGCTTACAGCGCCCAGCGCCGGGGCGGGCGCGGCAAGGCGGCGGCGCGCGTGAAGGAAGAAGACTTCATCGACAAGCTCTTCGTGGCCAATACGCACGACACGCTGCTGTGCTTCTCGAGTCGCGGCAAGGTGTACTGGCTCAAGGTCTATGATCTGCCGCAGGCGGGGCGGACGGCGCGCGGGCGCCCGGTCGTGAACCTTCTGCCGCTCGAGGAGGACGAGCGCCTGAACGCCGTGCTCGCGGTGCGGGAGTTCGAGGCGGACAAGTACATCCTCATGGCCACTGCACGGGGTTTGGTCAAGAAGACCCCGCTCACGAGCTTTTTCCGGCCGCGGGCCAGCGGCATCATCGCGATCGACCTGCGCCCCGACGACCACCTCGTCAACGTCGAGCTGACCGACGGTTACCAGGAGCTCATGTTGCTTACCAGCAGCGGCAAGGCGATTCGCTTCAAGGAGACCGACGTCCGCCCGATGGGGCGGGTCGCCGCGGGTGTGCGGGGCATCCGACTCGAGGCCGAGCAGCGCGTCATCGCGCTCACGGCGGTGGGCGACGATTGCGTGCTCACGGTGACCGAGAACGGCTATGGCAAACGCACCCCGATGAGCGGCTATCCGTTGCACAAGCGCGGCGGCCAGGGCGTGATCTCGATTCAGACGACCGAGCGAAACGGTCCGGTCGTCGGTGCGGCTCGCGTCAGCGACGAAGACGAGATCATGCTCATCAGCAACGCGGGGACGCTCGTGCGCACCCGGGTGAGCGAGATCCCTCAGATGGGCCGCAACGCGCAGGGCGTGCGCCTGATCCGCCTGGGCGAGGGCGAGCGCTTGAGCGGCGTGGCGCGTATCGAGTCGCTCAACGGCGAGAACGGCGACGACGATTCCGAAGCCTGAGCCCGCCGGGCCGGGCGGGGCGGAGGCCGGCAGGCGCCGCCGTCGCGCCCGGGCATGTCTTTGCTCCGCCGCTGATCGCCGACCGCCTCAAACCGAGTGCTGACGTCCAAGAGGAAGGTATATGACACGCGCATACAATTTCAGCGCCGGACCGGCGATGCTTCCGACCGGGGTGCTCGAGCGCGCCCGGGAGGAGCTGCTCGACTGGGGCGGCAGCGGCATGTCGGTCATGGAGATGAGCCATCGAGGCAAGGAATTCATGTCGGTGGCCGAGCGTGCCGAGACCGACCTCAGGGAGCTGATGAAGATACCGAATGATTACAAGATCCTGTTCCTGCAAGGCGGTGCGAGCTCGCAGTTCGCGATGGTGCCGCTCAACCTGCTGAGAGGGAAGGGCGGTGCCGATTACGTCAACACCGGCCATTGGTCGAAGAAGGCGATCGCCGAAGGCAAGCGTTTCTGCGACGTCAACGTCGCGGCGACCTCGGAAGACCAGGGGTTCACCACGGTTCCGCCGCAGTCGGAGTGGCGAATGAGCAAGGATGCGGCGTACGTGCACTACACGCCGAACGAGACGATCGCCGGCGTGGAATTCCACTGGATCCCCGACACGGGCGATGTGCCGCTGGTGGCCGATATGTCCTCGACGATCCTTTCGCGTCCGATCGATGTCGCGCGCTACGGGGTGATCTATGCCGGCGCGCAGAAGAACATCGGTCCGGCGGGGCTGACGGTGGTGATCGTGCGCGAGGATCTGATCGGATACGCCGCGGACTCGGTGCCCGCGATGTTCAATTACAAGATTCACGCCGACAGCGGATCGATGTACAACACGCCGCCCACTTACTCGTGGTATCTGGCCGGCCTCGTTTTCGACTGGCTCAAGCGACAGGGCGGACTAGAGGCCATGGCCGATCGCAACCGGCGTAAGGCAGAGAAGCTCTACAAGGCGATCGATGATTCGCCGTTCTATCAGAACCCGGTCGATCCGCCCTGCCGCTCGTGGGTGAACGTGCCGTTCACGTTGGCGGACCCCGCATTGGACAAGACGTTTCTTGAGGAGTCGGACCGGGCCGGCCTCAAGACGCTCAAGGGGCACCGCTCGGTCGGCGGCATGCGCGCCAGCATCTACAACGCCATGCCCGAGGAGGGCGTGGATGCGCTGATCGAGTTCATGCGCGAATTCGAGCGCCGGCACGGCTGAGGGGCCGGCGCCGCCCGCGGCGGGGCGCGAGCCGTCTCGATCGCCAGGGTCTACACTGTGTTTTTCAGGGCAAGTGAATAGGGAGTAGGGAAGTCATATGTTCANNATGTTCAAGATACTGATGTTGAACAACATTTCGGTGGCCGGCCTGGAGCGGCTCCCGCGCGACCACTACGAGGTCTCCTCGGAGATGGTGCACCCGGACGCCGTCCTGGTGCGCTCGGCCAACATGCACGGCGTCGACATCCCCCAGACGGTCAAGGCGGTCGGCCGCGCCGGCGCCGGGGTCAACAACATTCCGGTGGACAAGCTCACGGAACGCGGCGTGCCCGTGTTCAATGCGCCGGGGGCCAACGCGAACGCGGTCAAGGAGCTGGTGATTGCCGGCATGCTGCTCGCGGCGCGCAATATCTGCGAGGCTTGGGATTATGCCCGCGGGCTGGAGGGCGACGACGAGGCGCTGCACAAGCAGGTGGAGTCCGGCAAGAAGCAATATGCCGGCTTCGAGCTGCCCGGCCGCACTCTGGGAGTAATCGGGCTCGGGGCGATCGGCGTGCGGGTGGCCAACGCGGCGCTCGGCCTCGGCATGAAGGTCGTGGGCTTCGATCCCGGTCTCACCGTGCAGCGCGCCTGGCAGCTCTCGTCGAACGCGCAGCAGGCGGCGAGCGTCGATGACCTGCTCTCGCGCTCGGACTTCGTCAGCCTGCACGTGCCCTACAACGACAAGACGCAGCATTTGGTCAACGCCGATCGCATGAAGCTCATGCGCGAGAAGGCGGTGCTCCTCAACTTCGCCCGGGATGCCATTGTGGACGAGGAGGCGATGGTTCACGCTCTCGACGAAGGACGTCTGGGGCGGTACGTGTGCGATTTCCCGACCAACCGGACCCGCCATCACGCTCGGGTCATCGCGCTGCCGCACATCGGCGCCTCCACGCAGGAGGCGGAGGAGAACTGCGCGATCATGGTGGCCGAGCAGGTCCGCGAGTATCTGGAGAACGGCAACATCCACAACTCGGTGAACTTCCCCGAGGTGTACATGCCTCGTACCGAAGGTCATCGCCTGGCGGTGGTGAACAACAACGTGCCCAACATGCTCGGGCAGATCTCGACCAAGCTCGGACAGGCCGGCCTCAACATCCTCGACATGCTCAACAAATCGAAGGGCGAGCTCGCCTACACTCTGGTGGACGTCGGCGGCGAGATTCCCGATGAAGCGATCGAGGCGATTCGCTCGATATCGGGCGTGCTCGCGGTGAGGACGCTGGAGCCCGCAGAAGAAGTGGAGCTGGAAGAGGAGCAGGAATAAGCCGCCCGGCCCGCGGCCGTCTTCCCATGTCGGAAAAAAAGCTCAAAGATATCCGCGAGCGCATCGATAAGCTCGACGAGCAGCTCCAGGCGCTGATCAGCGAGCGAGCCCGCCTCGCCGAGGAGGTCGCGCGGGTCAAGCGCGAGGGCGGCGACGGAGAGTGCTACCGGGCCGAGCGCGAGGCGGAGATCCTGCGCAACGTCAAGGCCCGCAACGCGGGTCCCCTCGCGGACGACACCATGATCCGGCTGTTTCGAGAGATCATCTCGGCGTGCCTCGCCCTGCAGGCGCCGTTGAAGGTCGCCTTTCTCGGGCCCGAGGGGACGTTCACGCAGGAAGCGGCGCTGAAGCATTTCGGCTTCGCGGTCGACACCCTCCCGATGGGCACCGTCGACGAGGTGTTCCGCGAGGTCGAAGCCGGCACGGCCAGCTACGGGGTCGTGCCGGTGGAGAACTCCACGGAGGGGGTGGTCACTCACACGCTCGACATGTTCCTGCAGTCCCCGCTCAAGATCTGCGGCGAGGTATCGTTACGCATCCACCTGCATCTGCTGAGCAAGGCACGACGGCTCGAGGATATCGAGCGCGTGGCCGCTCACCAGCAGGCGCTCGCGCAGACCCGCGAGTGGCTGGACGCGCACCTGCCGCGGGTCGAGCGTATACCGATGAGCAGCAACGCGGAAGCGGCGCGACGCGCGCGCGACGAGACGGGCACGGCCGCGCTCGCCGGCGACGGGGCCGCGCGGCTGTACGAGCTGGGCAGGCTGGCGAGCAATATCGAGGACGAGCCTTATAACACGACGCGGTTTCTGCTGATCGGGCGCCAGGCCGTGCCGCCGAGCGGGCACGACAAGACCACTCTGCTGGTGTCGACGCACAATCGGCCCGGCGCGCTCTTCCGCTTGCTCCAGCCGTTGGGACGCCATGGCATCAGCATGACGCGCATCGAATCCCGTCCCTCGCGGCGCGGCCTGTGGGAGTACGTATTCTTCATCGATCTCGAAGGTCACGCGCAGGACGCGAAGGTCGCCCGGGCCTTGAAGACGCTCGAAGAGGAGGCGACGCTGTTCAAGGTCCTCGGCGCCTATCCGGCGGCGATCGACTGAAAACCAGTGACTAGTGCCCAGGGGACCGTTGAGCAATACGATTAACCGCCAAGCCGCCAAGAAAATATCTCTGAATGAAAAGGAAAATGAAAAAGGGGTCAGTACCCTTTTTGCTCTTGAGGCGCGGCGGGGGAAGAAAGGGGAAAAGGGTACTGACCCCTTTTGCTTTTTTGCTTGATCGGCTATGAACGAGTCCGCGACGCCAACGTTCCTCGAGCTCGCCGCGCCCGGCATCGCGGGCCTCGAGCCCTATCAGCCGGGCAAGCCGCTGGAGGCGCTCGCGCGGGAGTACGGCGTGCGCGATGCGGTCAAGCTGGCCTCCAACGAGAACCCGCTGGGCCCGAGCCCGCGGGCGCTGGAGGCGGCCCGCGCCGCGCTGAGGCAGGTCTCGCGCTACCCCGAGGGCGGCGGTGAGCAGCTCAAGGCCGCGCTCGGCCACCGGCACGGCGTCGAGCCGCGGTGCATCACGCTGGGCAACGGGTCCAACGACGTGCTGGAGCTGCTGGCCCGCGTATTTCTCACGCCCGATCACGCGGCGGTGCTCTCCGAGCACGCCTTCGCCGTGTACCCCATCGTGACGCAGGCGACGGGCGCCGAGGCGCGCGTGGCGTCTGCGCAAGGGCCTGACGCCGCCATGCCGAACGGCCACGATCTGGAGGCGATGGCCGCTCGAGTCACGGACCGAACGCGTGTGGTGTTCGTGGCCAACCCGAACAATCCGACCGGCACCTGGCTCGATGCCGGGGCGCTCGAGGCGTTCGTGGCGGCGCTGCCGTCCCACGCCATCGCCGTGATCGACGAGGCCTATTTCGAGTACGTCGAGACGCCCGGCTATCCCGACGCCGTGAAGTGGCTCGAGCGTTATCCGAATCTCGTGGTCACGCGCACCTTCTCGAAGGTCTACGGGCTGGCGGGCCTGCGTGTCGGCTATGCCGTCTCGCATCCGGAGGTCGCCGATCTCATGAATCGCGTGCGTCAGCCGTTCAACGTCAACGCGGTGGGCCAGGCGGCCGCGCTCGAGGCGCTCGACGATCGGGAGCACCTCAGGAAAAAGGGGTCAGTACCCTTTTTGCTCTTGAGGCGCGGGGGAAGAAAGGGGAAAAGGGTACTGACCCCTTTTGCTTCCGTGGGCTTCGGGGAAGAAAGGGGAAAAGGGTACTGACCCCTTTTTGCTTTTTGCTTGATCGGCTATGAACGAGTCCGCGACNNGCCGCGCTCGAGGCGCTCGACGATCGGGAGCACCTCGAGCGCTCACGGACGATCAATCGCGAGGGCATGGAGCAGATCACGGCGGGCCTGCGCGACCGCGGGCTGTCCTACATCCCGTCGGTGGCGAATTTCGTCGCCTTCGACGTGGAGCGAGCGGCGGCGCCCGTCTACGAGGCGCTGCTGCGCGAGGGGGTGATCGTGCGGCCGATCGGCGGCTACGGGCTGCCCCGGCACCTGCGCGTGACCATCGGCACCCACGCGGAGAACGCCCGGTTTCTCGAGGCGCTCGACCGCGTGTTGCGTTGATGTCCGGGGACAGAACGACGTTGAGTCCGGCCCTGCGGGCCTTGACCCAACCTACGATTCTGCTGCTGTTCAGGGCGCGCACGCCGCATCTTATGTCCTAGTAACTAGTCACGAGTACCTAGTAACTCGCGGGAGCGCCATGCACATCGATCGTCTTTGCATCGTCGGCGTCGGGCTGATCGGCGGCTCGCTGGCGCGCGCGGCGCGCCGTGCCGGCGTGTGCGGGGAGATCGTCGGCGCCGGGCGCCACGCCGGGCGCCTGCGGCGCGCCTTCGAGCTCGGGGTGATCGACGCCTATGACACCGACGTCGCGGCGGCGGCGCACGGCGCCGACATGATCGTGGTCGCCGTGCCTCTCGGCGCGACGGAAGCGGTGCTCGAGGCGCTCCGGGCGTCGCTTGCGCCCGAGGCGGTCGTCACCGACGTGGGCAGCGCCAAGACGGCCGTGGTCGAAGCCGCGCGTCGCGCCTTCGGCGCGGCGTCGGCCCGGTTCGTGCCCGGGCACCCGATCGCGGGGACGGAGTGCAGCGGCGTCGAGGCCTCGTTCGCCGAGCTCTTCGACGGCGCGCGCGTGATCCTGACCCCGTCGGCCGACACCGCGCCCGAGGCGATCGAGCGCGTGCAGGCCCTGTGGCAGACGGCGGGGGCGCGCGTCGAGCGCATGGACGCCGCTCATCACGACGAGGTGCTGGCGGCGACCAGTCACTTGCCCCACCTGCTGGCGTTCGCGCTCGTCGACAGCCTGTCTCGACGCGAGGAGCACGACGAGATCTTCCGCTACGCCGCCGGCGGCTTCCGGGACTTCACCCGCATCGCCTCCAGCGATCCGGTCATGTGGCGCGACATCTGCCTGGCGAACCGCGAAGCCGTGCTTGCCGCCTTGGGCGGCTTCGAGGCGGACCTCCAGGCCGTGACCCGCGCCGTGGAGGCGGGCGACGGCCCCGCGCTGGAGGCGCTGTTCCGCCGGGCGAAGGCCGCCCGCGACCGCTACCTCGACGAGACCGGCGAAGGCTCGGACGGCGAGCCGTGAGACATGCCCGCCGGGCGCGTGCCGTCGCCACGGTCGGATTCATGGCACGTGCCTTGCAACAACTCGGGCATGGCCAGACCCAAGAAAACAGCGTCCGGCAGGAAACCCGTCACGGCGTCCGATCGCGGCTCCAGCGACGTGACCGGCGTGCGCCCCGAGCCGTCACGCGCCCCGCCCCGTCGCGCCCGCGCGTGCCGGCGCGGGTGCCAGCCGCGCTGGGGGCCGTACCGCCTGGTCGTCCCCGGCTGAGCGGCTGTCGCCGGAGCCGGAGCCCGCGCGAACGGCGCGCTTGCGCGGCCGAGCCGGGGGGACTAGCATCCGCCGCACCCGGCGACGCGCCATGACCGACACCCCACCCATCGATCTCACCGTGGCCCCCGGCGGGTCTCTGACGGGCCGGCTGCGGATCCCCGGCGACAAGTCCGTCTCGCACCGTGTCGTGATGCTCGGCTCGATCGCCGAAGGCGTGACCGAGGTGAGCGGCTTTCTAGAGGGGGAGGATGCGCTCGCCACCCTGCGGGCTTTCCGGGCGATGGGCGTGGCCGTGGAAGGGCCCGCCGAGGGGCGGCTGGCGATCCGCGGCCGCGGCCTGCACGGTCTGACCCCGTCCGCGGGACCGCTCGATCTCGGCAACTCCGGGACCTCCATGCGCCTGCTGGCGGGCCTGCTGGCGGGGCAGCGCTTCGACTCCATGCTTACGGGCGACGCCTCGCTGTCGAGGCGCCCCATGGGACGGGTCATCGAGCCGCTCACCGCCATGGGGGCACGGATCGACAGCACCCCGGCGGGCACGGCGCCCCTGCGCATCCGGGGTGGGCGGACGCTGCAGGGGATCGACTACCGGCTGCCGGTGGCGAGCGCACAGGTCAAATCCTGCCTGCTGCTCGCCGGTCTCTACGCCGAGGGCCGCACCTGCGTGCACGAGCCGGCGCCCACCCGCGACCACACGGAGCGCATGCTGGGCGGCCTGGGCTATGCGGTCGAGCGGGACGGGCCGGCGGCCTGCTTGCAGGGCGGCGGACGCCTGACCGGGCGGCCGATCGCCGTGCCGGGCGACATCTCCTCGGCGGCGTTCTTTCTGGTGGGGGCCAGCATCGCACCCGGCTCGGACCTGCTGCTCGAGCGCGTGGGGGTGAATCCGACCCGCACGGGCGTGCTCGAGATCCTCCTGCGCATGGGGGCCGACATCGAGGTCCTCGACCCCCGCGAGTCGGGCGGCGAGCCGGTGGCCGACCTGCGGGTGCGCGCGAGCCGGCTGCAGGGCGTCCACATCCCGGCCGAGCTGGTCCCGTTAGCCATCGACGAGTTTCCCGCCCTGTTCGTCGCCGCTGCTTGCGCCAGGGGCGAGACCCGCCTGACCGGGGCGGCCGAGCTGCGGGTCAAGGAGAGCGACCGCATCCAGGTCATGGCCGACGGCCTGCAGGCGCTCGGCATCGACGCCCGCCCGCAGGAGGACGGCATCGTGATCCGGGGCGGTCGCTTCGGCAGCGGGCGCGTCGACAGCCACGGCGACCATCGCGTGGCCATGGCCCTAGCGGTGGCGGCCTTGCGGGCCGAGGGTCCGATTGAGATTCGTGACTGCGCCAACGTCCGCACGTCCTTTCCCGGGTTCGTCGAGGCCGCCCGCTCCGTCGGCCTGGAGGTCGAGGAGTCGTCCTAGGGGTCTTTCGAGCTGGTGTATTCAACGCAAAGGGCGCGGAGAAAGAAAATTATTTAATAAGATTCTGAAATGCCTGATGGAAATTATCTTAAATCGGCTGCTCTTTGCGTTCTCCGCGCTTTTGCGTCCTTTGCGTTTTTCGACCTGCGCCGCCGGGCGCGACACCGGCCGCGGATTGCGCTTGCACGGGCCGGGGGCTGGGGCTAGCATCCCGGCCGGTCAGCATGAAGGACGCGCATGAGCGGCGGCTCGCACAACGCGCCGGTGCTCGCGATCGACGGGCCCAGCGGCTCGGGGAAGGGGACGGTGAGCCAGCGGGTCGCCGAGGCGCTGGGCTGGCATCTGCTCGACAGCGGCGCGATCTACCGGGTGGTGGCGGTGGCCGCGAGCCGTCACGGGGTCTCGGTCGACGACGAGGAGGCGCTGGCCGACCTGGCGCGGGGCCTGGACGTCGCCTTCGAGGCCGGGGAGGCCGGCATGGCACGCATCCTGCTCGAGGGTGACGACGTCACCGATCAGGCGCGCAGCGAGGCCTTCGGCGAGCTGGCCTCGCGGGCGGCCGCCCTGCCGGGCGTGCGCGAGGCGTTGCTCCAGCGCCAGCGCGATTTCCGCAAGCCCCCCGGCCTGGTGGCGGACGGGCGGGACATGGGCACCGTCGTGTTCCCCGACGCCGAGCTCAAGGTGTTCCTCACGGCGAGCCGGAACGANNACAAGGTGTTCCTCACGGCGAGCCGCAACGAGCGTGCCCGGCGACGCTATAACCAGTTGCGAGACAAAGGGTTAGATGTTAACCTCGCGGATCTTCTGGGGGATATCGTCGCCCGGGACGAGCGGGATCGGAACCGGGCGGTCGCGCCGCTCCAGCCCGCCCCGGACGCGGTGGTCATCGACACCACCGGGCTCTCCATCGAGGCGGTCACCGAACGGGTGCTGGCCCTGGTGGGGACGGCGCACGGAAGCGGCTGAAAAGCATAGAGGTTCGTTTTACAATAAAGTATTGGCTCGCGCCCCGGGCGGGGCGCATCGTGGCGCAGGCGCTCGGGGCGGCAGATCTCGACACCCGGCCCGTCGACCCAGATCGAATAGGAGAGGCTGACCAATCGATGAATGAGAGCTTTGCGGAGCTGTTCGAGGAGAGTCTGCAGGCGCAGACCCTCCGCCCCGGCGAGATCGTGACGGGGAAGGTGATGGACATCCTGCCCCACGTCGTGATCGTCAACGCCGGGCTGAAGACCGAGGGCGTGATCCCGATCGAGGAGTTCCAGAGCCCGGAGGGCGAGCTCGAGGTCGAGGTCGGCGATGCGGTCGAGGTGGCCCTGGACGCGGTGGAGGACGGCTTCGGCCTGACGCGGCTCTCCCGCGAGAAGGCCAAGCGCGCCAAGGTCTGGAAGGAGCTCGAGGGCGCCTACGAGAACGATGAGACCGTGACCGGCGAGATCACCGGCAAGGTCAAGGGCGGATACACGGTCCAGATCAAGGACGTGCGGGCCTTCCTGCCCGGCTCGCTGGTCGACGTGCGGCCGGTGCGCGATCCCGGCTACCTCGAGGGCAAGGAGCTCGAGTTCAAGGTCATCAAGCTCGACCGCTCCCGCAACAACGTGGTGGTCTCGCGCCGGGCGGTCGTGGAGCGGGAGTACAGCGCCGAGCGCCAAGAGCTGCTCAAGAGCCTGCAGGAAGGGCAGGTCATCAAGGGCATCGTCAAGAACCTTACCGATTACGGCGCCTTCGTGGATCTCGGCGGCCTGGACGGTCTGCTGCACATCACGGACATGGCGTGGCGCCGGGTCAAGCACCCCTCCGAGGTCGTCAACGTCGGCGACGAGATCGAGGTCAAGGTCCTGAAGTTCGACCGCGAGCGCACCCGCGTCTCGCTGGGCCTGAAGCAGCTCGGGGCCGACCCCTGGGAGGACATCGCCCGCCGCTACCCCATCAACACGCGCATCTTCGGCAAGGTCACGAACATCGCCGACTACGGCGCCTTCGTCGAGATCGAGGACGGCGTGGAGGGTCTGGTCCACGTCTCGGAGATGGACTGGACCAACAAGAACGTCAATCCTTCCAAGGTGGTCAACATCGGCGACGAGGTCGAGGTGATGGTGCTCGATATCGACGAGGAGCGCCGCCGCATCTCCCTCGGCATGAAGCAGTGCCAGTCCAATCCGTGGGAGGAGTTCGCCGCGCACCACAACAAGGGCGATCGCGTCACGGGCACGATCAAGTCGATCACCGATTTCGGCATCTTCATCGGCCTCGAGGGCGGCATCGACGGGCTGGTGCATCTGTCCGACATCTCGTGGAACGAGCCGGGCGAGGAGGCGGTGCGCAATTTCAAGAAAGGCGACGAGGTCGAGGCCGTGGTGCTGCCGGTCGACCCCGAGCGCGAGCGCATCTCGCTCGGGCTCAAGCAGCTCGAGCAGGATCCCTTCCAGAACTTTCTCGCGGGTCACCAGAAGGGCTCGCCCGTCAAGGGCACGGTGAGCGAGGTCGACGCGAAGGGCGCCATCATCGATCTCGGCGACGGCGTCGAAGGCAGCCTGCGGGCCTCGGAGATCTCCCGGGAGCGCGTGGAGGACGCCCGCAACGTCCTGAAAGAGGGCGACGAGGTCGAGGCCAAGTTCGTCGGCGTCGATCGCAAGAACCGCCGCATCGCGCTCTCGGTGAAGGCCAAGGATGTCCAAGAGGAGGCCGAGGCGATGGAGGGCTACGGCCGCACGGCGGCGACCGGGACTGCGACCCTGGGGGAGATGATCCAGGATCAGCTCGGCGGCGGCGACGAGGAGGAAGAGCAAGGCGAAGAATAGCGCCTGCGGGGTCCGGGACCCGGGGCGTAGCGCCTATACAACAAGACCACCGTTACCGGCCTTTCCTTGGCGCTTGGCGGTCCCCGGCGCGAGACGGGGACATAAGCTATTAATCCAGAACAGGGGCCATAGCAGGGCGATGGTACGAGGCGGGAACCGTAGAATGACCAAGTCCGAGCTGATCGAGGCGCTGGCGCGCAAGCAGCAGCACCTCGCATACAAGGACGTGGAGCTGACGGTTAAGACGCTGCTCGAGCAGATGAGTCGCGCGCTGGCCGAAGGTGACCGGATCGAGATTCGGGGGTTTGGCAGCTTTTCCCTGCACTACCGGCCGCCGCGCATGGGGCGCAATCCGAAGACCGGCGATTCGGTGGCGCTGCCCGGCAAGTACGTGCCGCACTTCAAGCCCGGCAAGGAGCTGCGCGAGCGCGTCAACGGCACGGCCGAGCCCCAGACCGAGAACAACTAGCCGCCCGCGTCGCCGGCATCCCGGCGCCGGCGCACGAGACCGACTGTCCACGGCGTGACGGGCGCGGCTCGTGCCGCGACGCTTTCTTGCCTGTCCGATCCCCCGCCTGTACCTTGACTTTCGCGAATGAATGCCCCGTCCGACCGCCGCGACGAGGGGCCGTTCGACGGCAGCGAGCGTGACCGCGCCGCCCGGGCGCGGCGGCTTATGGGAGTGGAGACGGCATGGCGCGTTTGATCGGCTGGATTCTCGCAGTGGTCTTGTTGGTGCTCGGGTTGACCTTCGCCGTGCTCAACGCCGAGCCGGTCGAGGTCAAGTACTATTTCGGCGGCGTGCGGCTCCCGCTCGCCGTTTTGCTGGTCTCGACCCTGATCGCCGGCGCCCTGCTCGGCGTGGCGGCCAGCCTCGTCGTCATCGTCCGTCAGCGCCGGCGCATCGCCCACCTCAAGCGTCAGGTCCGTGTAACCGAAAAAGAGCTCATGAACCTGCGCAACATGCCGATCAAGGACGCCCACTGAGATGCTCGAGCTGCTGTGGTTGCTCCTGCCGGTGGCCGCGGCCTCCGGCTGGTATGTGGCGCGCCGCGGCCGCTCCAACGAAGGGCCGGGTCCGCGCTCGGCCGCGGGGGTGGGCGCGGAGTACTTCAAGGGCCTGAACTATCTTCTGAATGAGCAACCGGACAAGGCCCTCGAGGTCTTCGTCCGCATGGTCGAGGTCGACAGCAGCACGGTCGAGACGCACTTCGCGCTCGGCAATCTCTTCCGGCGGCGCGGCGAGGTCGACCGCGCGATCCGCATCCATCAAAACCTGATCGCGCGGCCCACCCTGACCGGGGAGCATCGCGCCCAGGCGCTGTTCGAGCTCGGGGAGGATTACATGCGGGCCGGCCTCTTCGATCGGGCCGAAAGCCTGTTCGACGAGCTGGTGCGCCAGAACGCCAACACCGAGCGCGCGCTGCAGCGGCTGCGCGAGATCTATCAGCGGGAGAAGGAGTGGGAAGAGGCGATCCGCGTGGCGCGCCGTCTGGAGACGCAGACGGGCCGGGCGATGGCGGGCGTGATCGCGCACTACCACTGCGAGCAGGCCGAGGAGGCCCGGCGGCGCGGCGGCAGGGGCGAGGCCCTGAGGCTGATCAAGCACGCGTTGCTCGCCGATCGCGGCTGCGCGCGAGCGAGCCTCCTGCAGGGCGACATCGAGATGGCGGCCGGCCATCATAAGGCGGCCGTGCGGGCGTACCGGCAGGTCGAGGACCAGGACATCGATTATTTGCCGGAGGTCCTGGAGCCGCTCCACCAGGCCTACGTTCAGATGGGCAAGCCGGGCGCCATGCTCGAGTATCTCTACGGCGTGCTGCCCAAGTACGACGGTGTCGCCCCCGCGTTGGCGCTCGCGGAGCTGCTGCGCCAGCAGCAGGGCGAAGAGAGCGCCGCCGAGTTCCTGGCGCAGCAGCTGCGCTCGCGGCCGTCGATCCGCGGCCTCGACCGGCTGATCGCCTTCAATGTGGCCACGACCGAGGGGCCGGCGCGGGAGCGCCTCGAGGTGCTCGCCGAGATCAGCGCCCAGCTCCTGGCGGACCTGCCGCGCTACCGTTGTGAGCGCTGCGGGTTCGCCGGCAAGGTGATGCACTGGCAGTGCCCGAGCTGTAAGTGCTGGAGCACGATCAAGCCCGTCAAGCGCTTGGAGCTCGAAGAGCCGCCGCAGGGCACGGGCCTGCCCAGTTGAGGATCCGGGCGCTGGCGTCGGCGCGCGGGTCGGTCTAGAGTGCGGTGCTTTGCGCGACGTCGTGGTGGACAAGGAGGTTCACATGGCTGTGGGATGCTATCGAGAGCTTCGCGTATGGCAGGACGGGATGGATCTGGTGGCCGAGGTGTACGCCAAGACCCGGTCGTTCCCTAAGACCGAGCGCTACGGGCTGACGTGGCAGCTGCGCCGGGCGGCCGTGGTCGTCCCCTCGAGCATCGCCGAGGGGCACACCCGAGAGCATGCCAGGGAATGCCTGCCGCATATCGGAACGGCTCGGGCGGCGCTGGCCGAGGTCGAGACCCAGGTCGAGCTCGCCCGGCGACTGGGGTACCTTGAGGCCGAGGAGGCCGACCCGCTCGTCGGGCGCGCTCGGGATCTCGCACGGCGGCTGGGCGTCTTGCGCGATGTGCTGCGCCGCAGCCCCTCGGCCGCCTGACCCCGGCGCCGCCCGGGCGGAGACGCCGAGTCGCGAGCGACCATGAGCCAAGACCCGCGCCCTGAGCCCGGCCCTCGTCTGATCGTCGCGTTGGATCTCGCCGACGCGGGCGAGGCGCTCGCGCTGGCCGGGCGGCTCGATCCAGGCCGCTGCCGGGTGAAGGTCGGCAAGGAGCTCTTCACGCGTGCCGGACCGGCGATCGTCGAGCGGCTGCACGGGCGCGGGTTCGAGGTGTTCCTCGACCTCAAGTTCCACGACATCCCCAACACCGTGGCCGGCGCCTGCCGGGCGGCGGCCGCGCTGGGCGCGTGGATGGTGAACGTCCACGCGCTCGCCGGCCGGCGCGCGCTCGAGGCGGCGCGCGAGGCGCTCGAAGGNNCAGCCTCGGCGACGCCGAGCTGGCGGAGCTGGGGCTTGCCGGCTCGGCGGCCGACAACGCCTCGCGCCTGGCGGCCCTCGCGCACGCCTCGGGCCTCGACGGGGTCGTGTGCTCGCCCCGGGAGGCCGCGCGGCTGCGGCGCGAGCGCGGCCGCGACTTCGTCCTGGTCACGCCGGGCGTGCGCCCCAAGGGCGCCGCCGCCGACGATCAGGCGCGGGTGATGACCCCGCGCGAGGCGCTGGCGGCCGGCGCCGACTATCTAGTGGTGGGCCGGCCGGTGACCGGCGCCGAGGACCCGGCCGCGGCGCTGGCGGCCATCGACGCCGAGCTCGGTTGACGCTCCCCGAAAGCCCGCTATCATTGACCCGGTCCGCCGGCCCGCCCGGCGGGCGTCCAGGGACGGGAGAGGGGACTCT
>JABAHS010100346.1_pt1 | contig 15867 bp, 10 predicted proteins | sample 7062111 | NCBI WGS metagenome assembly JABAHS01 (sample SAMN14534600, study PRJNA622989) | marine sediment metagenome | biome: marine biome [ENVO:00000428]; feature: marine pelagic biome [ENVO:01000023]; material: deep marine sediment [ENVO:00002113]; isolation source: pool of 4 deep marine... | reverse complement strand
AGATTCAGCTTCTTTTGCTTCAGAGGTTTCGAACGCTTTTTCTTGCCTTTTGCCACCACATCAAGTTTGATTCGACCGTAGTAATTCCAGGCAGAAAATAACGTTGCCGCGAAAGCCAGTAGAATAAATATTTTTCCCAATTCCGAACTCCTTTCTATGATGATTTTGAGTCAGTCAAAATTTCATTTCTTCTACTTTGGCAATGAACATGCCAGGAGAGAGTGTTTCGGAATTCCCGTAAGTTCCTATTAAACAGTTCACTTTGAATTTGAAATTTGGCGCAGCAAGGAGGGGTTTCCCAAAAATGAAAATTTTGACAGAATGGATTCTTAAATATGGGAATGGCGAAAAAGTAAGTCAAGGGGGGGTGGATTACCAGATCATCTTGCATATGACTCTCGTCTTTGACTTGAGCCAATTGCGATTTTAAATTAGAGATTGAATGGAACAAAACTGTAGCGCAGTTGTAATTTTAGAAATTACGTTCCTGATATGCTCCACACCTCGGGAAATTATCCGCCAGTGCAACATCTGCTGTGAAGGTGTGGAAGCGAGAGATTGTTGTTTGATTTACAATATGTAAGCGTATAAAGAACAATGGGGCTTCGCTTAAACCAAAACAACTCTTAGATTTCTTTTGTTTTTGAGGTGTCGTGGTGAAATTTTTAGAATTTCTTGTTACGCTCATTGTGGTCTGCGTCGCCCTCCTCTCAGGTTGTCGCGATGAGCCAACCGCGCCGGCTCAAACACCCACCGGACTGGAGATTACCGCTGACGGGTTTACCATTCTGTCAGGAAGCGCTCTGCAACTGCGGGCCGTGGTAACCCGGAAAGATGCCTCCACCGAAGATGTCACAGAAGACGCCGTCTGGTCGAATTCTCCGGGTACTGTTGGATCTGTGAACGATGAAGGCCGCTTCTTCGCCTTCCAGAGACAAAGCGGTCGCGAAACCATCACAGCCCAATTTCAGGGTCAGACCGCGACCGCAGAGATCTGTGTGACTCCTCCTGTTCAGGAGGTGGCAATTCTTCCGCTGCAACCAATCCTCATGGCCGGCGAGTCCCTGCAATTTAAAGCCATCGCAACCTTTGAAGATGGCAGTCAGGAATTCGTCACCGAAGACGCAAACTGGTCAGTATCCCCCGGGGCAATGGGCTCAATTATTACTGCTGGGTTGTTGCAATCGCAAGGTGTGGGCACGGCGGTTGTCAAATTCAGCCACCAGCTTGATGCGCTCAACGCTCCTGTCCTCTCTGACAGCGCCGTCGTCAGCATCGTTGCCAGCGAGGCTGCCTCTCTCGTCGGTCTTTTCGACATGGTGGAAATTCCGGCTGGGTCATTCATCATGGGCGACAATCAGGGAAATGCGGATGAACAACCCGAACACGAGGTTTTTGTCGACCGGTTTCTGATGTCCAAATTCGAAATCACCAACGCACAATATGTCGATTTTCTGAACGCCGCTCTCTCACGGCAAGCGGTTTCCGTCGAAGGCAATGTCATAATCGGAACTCACGGCCGCTTTCCGAACAAAGTTTATCTGCTCCTCATAGGCAGCCAGAATTTGCCGCCCATCATCCAGTTCACCGAGGGGCAGTTCAACGTAGCGGCCGGGAATGAAGATGATCCCGTTGTAAAGATGAGCTGGTACGGGGCGATGGCCTTCGGCGATTTCTACGGCCTGCGTCTGCCTACCGAGGCGGAATGGGAAAAAGCCAGTCGCGGCGGCCAACGATTGAATTACGGCACACACGACGGCAGCATCAGCCAGGAGGTCGCGAATTGCGGTGGTGGCAGTATCGTTGAAGTTGGCAGCTTCGCTCCGAATCCATTCGGTCTGCACGATATGGCAGGCAACGCTGCCGAATTCGTCTTCGACATCTACGATCCCAATTTCTACTCGATTAGTCCTTCAAACAATCCGTTCGGGCCGGGCCCGCAGGAGCCATTATCCGATGTCAGCGGGCTGGTCGTCTGGCGCGGAGGAAGTTTTCTCGGTAATTCCCCTTCTTGTCGTTCGAGCTTTCGAGGTGCCGTACGGCGGCTGCCGGATATCTTTGCCGGTGAAGATGCGTTTGGCTTTCGGGTGGCGAAATAAGTTTGCGCGGGACGTGTGTCCCGTGCACAAAATCCATGGGATATTTATCCCGATCCCGTCCATTTTCGTTCTCCTTGTTCCCAAGCTCCAGCTTGGGAACGCTTTTGGCTGCGAAGCTCTGCTTCGCCTTCCCTCCTAAGCTGGCAGGCAGACGACTCTTGGGCCGCATCCCGGCGTTCGGGGAGGGACACCCCTGCCGACTCCGTCGGCGGTCCCCTCAAGGGGACATTTTCCGTGCTGGTTTGCTAATTGCCACTGCCACCTGCCACTGCTTACTACCAACTGTGTCAAGTGGGTCAGGATTCAGTAGGGCAGTTTTCAGTATTCAGTTATTATTCTTCGACTTCTTTCTCTTCAGCTTCCTCTTCTTCATTCATCCAGGTTTTTCTGATCAGCAACTGCAGTTCGGTGGGTTCCTGCAATTCTTTAATCTCGTATTTGTCGGGAGGGGCTTCTGCGAGTTTAACATCGAAATGGCGCAGCTTGCCACGCCGAAAAACCGTGATGCGAATGATGTCACCCGGAGCATATTGCTTCAAGAGGACATCAATATTCTGTGTGTGGGCGCGCGTACCATCGATGGCGAGCAACACGTCCTCGATATCCAGACCCGCTTCGAACGCCGCGGACTCCGGTTTCACATTCGTGATGGTCGTTTCTTTTTCGTCTCTGGAAAGACTGATGCCGAGATACACGTTCGGGCTTTTTTCATCGGGTTTTGTCACCAGCTCCAGGCCGGCGTACTGCAAATAGCGGTTGTAGTCAATCTCAGCCGTGCCATAGACATGATCGGCAAAGAAGGCCTCGAAATCGCTGTCGGCCACCTGTTCAATCGCCTTTTGCAGGCCATCTTCGGGGACGCCGCGATCTTCTTTGGCATAGGTCTCGTTCAGATAGCGCATGACATCGTCCAAAGTTTTTGTGTTCTCAGTGCGATGGCGGATTTCCAGGTCCAGCATCATCCCCAGGATATTCCCTTTCATGTAGAAAGAATAGTAGGTATTCGGCGGCGCGTGGCCCATGCTTTTGGTCCAGCTATCCCAACTCACCATGGCCACGCTTGAAACCTTCCTGCCATAGGAGTTTTGGAAGCGCTTAATAATGTTGGCCCAGCTCTCAAAATATTTTTTCCGTTTTACCAGGTGGGTTCGAACCAGTGTGAGGTGGCCGTAATAACTGGTCATTCCTTCATAGGTCCACAGCGTTGTGGTGTAGTTTTCCTTCGAATAATCAGGAAGATAAATGGTTTCGGGACGAATCCGCTCAACGTTCCACGCATGGAAAAACTCGTGCGAGGTGACACCCAGGAAGCCGCGGTAGAATTTTTTGTCATCGAAATCTGGCGGCCCGAGGACGATGGAAGTTGAGTTCTTGTGCTCCACACCGTGACCGAAACGGTAAGGCACAAAATGATACATAAACAGATAACGCTCGAATGGTACATCCTGCATAACTCGAATCTGCTCTTCCACGATTTTGCGGATGTCTTCAATGAGTTTGTCTTTCTGATAGTTGGCCTCACCTTGTAGCGCAATCTCAAACATGGCCCCCTGGGTTTGGAACGCCAGCAACTCGAACGACGGGCTGATGAGAATGGGAGCATCCGCCAACTCGTAGTAATTGGGACTCACATAGGCATTCACATCTGCGTCAAATTTCAGGGCTGTGGCCACGTTCCAATCCGCGGGCTTGTCAATGGTCAGCGACACCGGCAACAGTTCTTTCCCGGGGATGTACGTCAGGCAGGTGATCGGGTTGATGTAGGCTTCCGAATCATCTAAGTAGCTCGAGCCGCCATCCAAATGTCTGGCGTAATAGTCATATTTCACAACGACGGTATTAGTTTCGGATATCGGGATTCGCCACGTGTCTTTGTCGATCTTTTCGCTTGATAGGGATTGTCCCGCCTCATCAAACACTCGAAAGTTGATGACATTTTTGGTGTAATTTTGAATGATGTACCTCCCCGGTCTCCAGGCCGGAATGCTCACATGCAGAGAGTCGCCAGGTGGGTTGTCTATTTCCATGGCAATGTTGAGTAGATGCGAATTGGGTTGATCCCAGCTCAAACGATAGGTGATGTTCGTTTGGGTTTCTCGAGGGTGTAGCAGCAGTGCATGGCAGAATATCAGAAGAAAACAGGCAGCAAAAGAGGTTAGACGCTTCATAATCACAGTAAGTTTTTTCTCTTTGTTTTGGTTCCAGATAGTGCTTGATACACTCGTGCCTAAACTTCGGTTTGGGCACGCATTGCTCAGAAACTTTGTTTCTGAACCTTAGAAGCTAATTCCGCAGATAGCTGTTTTTACAAACATTGCGAGGGACGTGCGTCTCGTGCAGGAAATCCAATAGGATTTTTATCCCAATCCAACTCGATCTAAGGCCACAGTTCTCGCTCATAGTTGTTAAGGTGGTCATTTGGGATGCATATCCAAAATCGATTTCCCGCCCAGCATGGAATATACTGGGCGATCCTCAAGATCACGAAATCCTTTCGCAAAAATACGCTCGCTTCGTTCGCTGATTTTTGCACTCCAAACCGTAGCTCTTTTACCCAAACTAATTCTTGACCGGAAATGGCGGAACGGGCGGAATTTCCTTGCCCTTGGTCTTCATCTCATCGTGTATCACTTCGATGGCTTTGTTCAGTTGCTCATCAATGCCGGAGAATTTTTTGGCAGGATCGTTGTCCACATAAATATCCGGCTCCACACCATGCCCTTCAATAATCCATTTTTCGCCCTTTAAGTCGTAATTGGCAAACTCAGGTTTGTAGAATTGGCCGCCATCGACTAAAGGTAACGGACTGCGAATACCGACGACACCGCCCCAGGTGCGTTTGCCGATGAGTTTGCCAATATTGTGCTGCCGGAAGCGATACGCGAACAGATCGCCATCGGAGGCGGAGAATTCGTCGATCAGGCAAACAATGGGTCCCAAAAATGTGGCATCGGGATCCGGCCCCGGCGATGTGTTGCGTGCCATGTCAAACATGACCGCCTCGCGGCGCAGGCGCTCGATGATCATCGGCGAAACATTGCCGCCGCCATTTCCGCGCACATCCACAATCAAACCTTTCTTGCGAATCTGAGGATAGTAATATTTCACGAATTCGTTTAAGCCTCTTCGGCCCATATCCGGAATATGAACGTAACCGACTTCGCCATTGGTAGCCTCGTTGACTTTATCGATATTGTCCTGCACCCAATTGAGATAGTAAAGATCCGACTCGTCGCCAATAGGTTCAACGGTCACGTCTTGACTGCCCTGGATCGACGGCCGCGAATTCACCGTGAGGTTCACCTGTTTGTCCACGGTGTTGATCAACGCTTCGTAAATGTTAGTCATGGCGTTAGTCGGTTCGCCGTTGACCGCCAGAATGTAGTCGCCCTCGTTTACGTCCACACCAATTTCAGTGAGGGGCGAGCGCAGCGACTTCTCCCAGTTTTGGCCGTCCAGAATCTTCTTCACTCGATAGTATTTCGAATCGGCATCGCGCTCAAGTTGCGCGCCCAGGAGTCCGGTCTTGAGTCTGCGTGGACTGGGTCGGTCGCCGCCTGCAACATACGTATGGCCGGCGTTCAGTTCGCCCACCATTTCACCGATGATGTACGTCAGGTCGTTGCGGTGATTGACGTGCGCCACCAGCGGCTCGTACTTTTCGCGGGTCGCCTGCCAATCGAGTCCGTGCATGTTCGGTGCGTAGAAAAACTCCCGCATCTGTCGCCAGCACTCATGAAAAATCTGTCTCCATTCCGCATGTCGGTTCACTCGCATTTCCATGCCGGACAGGTCGAGTTTTTCCTTGATTTCGATTTTAGCTTTGGGCAAATCAATGATCGCATACGTCTTCTCTTGCGAAATTAGTATTTTCTTTTTATCCGCTGAGATCTCGTAGCCGTTAATTTGACCCAACTCCGTTTCCTTCTGCTCTTCAAAATCGTACATCAAAAGCAGCGGTTTCTCATCGGCACTGCCGTTGCGATTGTAATACAGTTTATCGCCCACGGACGTCAAATGCCAGTAGTTGGACGCTTTGATCGGCACCCCAACAATGCGCTCTTTCAACCCGTCGAAGTCCACATTCACGACGACTTCTTTCTTTTCCTCTTCTTCCTTTTCCCTGGATTTCTGGGATTTCCCGTTTTCTTCCTCAATTTTCACTTCGTCACTCTTGGGCCGGAACGGATTCTCAACATCTTTTGTCAGTGTCACAAAATAGATGCGTTCCATGTCTTGATAGGCATGGTTCCATTCCGTCCAACTGTAGATCGGGTTGAAAACGCGATTGGAAACGAAGTACAGAAACTTGCCGTCGGAGCTGAATGCGGGATCGGTTGAGGAAAACCAGCCTTCGGTGACTTCGTGAGTTTCACCCTCGGCCAAAGAATAGAGATACAGTTTCGTCATCACCCTATCTTCGGGTCGGGCGTACGCGATCCATTTGCTATCCGGCGACCAGGCATAATCCCGAATTTCCCAGGCCGTGGCCTTGGCCACCTCGGTGATTTCTTTGGTCTGGATATCCACAAAACGCAACCGAAGTTGTTTGTCGCTCCAAAGCAGTTTGCGGCTATCCGGCGACCAGTAGGGCTGGTACTTGTAGGTTTCGGCGCCCGTGGTGATTTGTCTGGGCGGATTGTTGCCATCCTGGCTCACGATGTAGATTTCGTCCTCGCCGGTTTTGTCCGAGATGAAGGAGATCCATTTGCCGTCGGGCGACCATTTGGAGTTGCGGTCGTGCACGCCCGAGGTGTTCGTCAAATTGCGGGTGCGGCCATGTTTGGCCGGGACCGTGAACACGTCACCATGCGCACCAAACAAAGCGCGATTGCCATCCGGGGCAATTTCGTAATTTCTAATGTCCTCCCTCACTTCCTTGATTTCATCGCGGGCGGTGAGCAAATCGTTGGCAATGGTAATCTCCACCTTTTGCACTTGCTCAGTGGCAAGGTCGAATTTATAAATGTACCCGCCGTGTTCGTAAACAATCGCATTCTGACCAACGGCCGGAAATTTGATGTCAAAGTCCGTGTATTGGGTGAGTTTTCTGGTCTCTTTTGAAGTGAGGTCGTAAACGTACAGATTCATGCGGCGAATTTCATCGCGGTCCGACAGGAAATAAATCTTGTTGTCGCCCCACATGGGAATGATGTCCTGGGCCGGATGACTGGTGATGTTCTCGACTTCCCTGGTTTCGAAATCATAGATCCAAACATCATCTGCCATGCCGCCACGATACTTTTTCCAGGTGCGGAATTCGCGAAAGACCCGATTGTAAGCCATTTTTTTGTCATCCGGTGAAAAGGAGCAGAAGCCACCGTACGGCACCGGCAGTTGTTCCGGCAAGTCGCCTTCGGGGGTCACGGAATACAGCGAGCCAATAAAGCTGTTGAACGAGCGCATCCGGGAGCGGAACACGATGCTGCTGTTGTCATGCTTCCAGGCCATGACAATGTTGTTCGGGCCCATGCGATCCGCCACATCATCGCGACCAAGCGTGGCGGTGTACGTGAGCCGCCTGGGAACGCCGCCTTCGGACGGAATCAGGAAGACCTCGGTGTTGCCGTCGTATTGACCGGTAAAGGCGATAGATTTGCCATCATGCGAGAAGCGGGCGAACATCTCGTATCCCTCATGGTTGGTCAATTTGCGGGCAATCCCACCCGTTGCCGCAACTGTGTACAAATCACCCGCATACGTGAAGACAATTTGATCATCGTAGATGCTGGGTAAGCGAAGCAATCTCGCTTCATCCTGGGAATAGGTTGGGTTGCTCAGCATAACAAAAAATAAGAATAAACAGAGTGTGTGATATCTCATCTTTTTCTCCAGAAACAGTGGTGACTAATCTCGTCCAGTCAATTATGATTGCATTGAGTGAATTTATTTTAGCAATAGTCAGTATCGAATTGATGCTAGGGCGTATTACAATCCCTCAAGTTTAAGCTTCACAATCGAATCGATTTCATCGTTGAAAACCCAAAAACTATCGCCATCCCAGGCCAGAAGATCTGAAAACCGGATTTCGGTGAACGGGTGAAACGATGGCACCCTTCGGATCAAAAGGCGCAATGCGATTGTCAAATTTATCATTGATAGCGATCCAGAAATCGATGCCATCAAAAATTAACTCATCATCAGAATCTATAAGCTTCTCGAATACGGGATAACTTTTGACGACTTCTCCAGTCACCGAATCTATTTTCTCGATCTGCTTTTCACCGTCCCCCAAATTCCACAGAACGTAACTATCAGCGCCATCATAATGAAAGATTTGTCCATAAACGAAAGGTCCTTCCTTAGGGAAAGAACTTTCAGAGATTTGTCTACCTCGAGCGTTTGCAGGTTGACTCGGACTACGGTCATCTCGCTCTCGGTGTTTTCGGTAAACATAGCCGTATCTCCATGAACGGCCATATCAAGAAAAAGGACAGATCCAAGGGGCCTGAAGCCGGAGAGCAATTGGGTAGATTCCAAGGTATTGCGATCGATACGAAACAACTCATCGTTGTAGGTTAAGACAAAAATAGAGGTTTCGGTAAAATCAAATATTGACCGACATCCAGTACATCCAATGCTGTCTAAGATTTGTCCTTTTACCACCGGTGTCACAAAACGAACCGTGTTGCTGACTTGCTCAACATGATTTCGATACTGTACCACCACCCGACATTCGTATTCAACATTCTCTTCCAGTACCGGTTCAGACAAATATGGCAATAAAAATCTCCTGAACTCCAGCTCCAGGGTGTCGAAAGTTGTAAACTCCGCTTCTCCGGCTGTTCTAAATGGCACCAGAATACGGAATAGATTTCGCTCGACTTCCAGCACTCGCAGCTCACCGAAACTCAATTCAACTCTGCGATAATTGTTGTGTTCGACCGTTAGAACCGGCACAATCTGTGTTAGCGGTAAATTCCGGTTCGATGCTCACTTTCTCGGTGCAGCTCATCAAGACAAGCAGCAGAATTATGAAACTTTCTCTAATTAAACTAAACATGGTTTAAAAACTCAATTGAATTCCGGCTCGCAAACCAAACGCATTCAAGTCGATTGTCGCTGGCTCTCGCACCTCATCTCTTGGTTCGGTGAGAAATGTCAGCGGTGGTAAGCGAAATTCTGTCTCAGGGGAATCCTCGTTCGTGTCTCTTACGCCAAAATAATTTACCGCTTGCACGAGCTCCACCTCAAAGGGGAAAAATCTGTTGCTGGCTGGGAACCCAAACGTGGCCGGGCCGCGCATTTTATCGAACTCAACTCGCCGGTAACCCACGCCTACAACAAACGAAAGATTCCTGTGGAATTTCCAATTTAAATCGATTCCTAAATTTAGAGGGATTAAGAGTACTTAACTTGCTGATTTAAAAATGGCATTGAAGAAAGCACAAAACTCACCCAGAGAACTGCCGCCCTCTCGTCAGGGTTAATGCAGTTAGATTTCCCAATTCAGAAATGCGCATGATTTGGATCAATTCATTACCATGAGAATAACATGCTTTTTTCGTTTAAGTTGAATGTGGTCTTCTGCTTTTCACTAATTTCTATTTGTGATCCAGATTATAAGGATCCCAAGTTGCGACTCTAACGTCGCGGCTGAGGATTTGCCGCGCCTTAGCGGCAATATCCTCCAGCCGTCTTGTTCGACACTAGTTTTTGCTGCTCTCATGTGTTGCTTCCCTATTTACAAAGCGACCGTCAGCAATCCGTTTCTGCAGCACATCGGTCCGCCGCCTCCCGGAAGGCCCGAAAATTCTCCACAGTGGTGCCTGGCGTGATCTCGCATCCGGCAGAAACGATGCAGCGACCGCTGGCTTGCTTTTGGCACTTCTGGACGGCTTCAAGAATTTGACCCGGCGTGCCGTCCTGAATAATGCTCACTGGATCGCTCGAGCCGGACAGCACTTGGTTTGGGCCGAGTAGGTGAACGAACGCAGCCATGCTGGGTACAAGGTGGTCCACGTCCACAATGTCTGCTCCCGTCGAAATCATGTCGGGCAGGAGTGCAGTCGTCTGGCCGCATATATGCAGCTTAGCCTTTGCACCCAGGTTATGGATGTGTTCAATCATGCGCCGCTCACCTTCCCAGGCAAACTGGCGGTATGATGCAGGTCCTATCAGCGAGCAAAAGGCGTCGCCAATCCCTATAGCGTGCGCACCAGCCTCCACCTGATGCGTAATAAATTCCAACGAAGACTCCACGATAACGTCTATCGCTTTCAAGACGACGTCAGGGGCATCAAATAGATCCAAAGCGGCACTGGACACGCCGCGCAGGTTAGCATACTCGGCCACCGGACCTTCTACCCAGCCGACGATGAAGTAACGATCGCCCACCCGCCGCTTGAACTCGCGAATCTCGCGAAGACGATTGGTGGTGCGCTCGTGCTCAAGTGTACGAAATGGTTGAATCCGACTGGCCGCAGCTAAATCGGGCAGATGCCCATTGCGGTCAATTGGCAGGTCGTTCTCGGGATACTCGATGTGCAGGCCAAAGGCCGAGGCCTCGCAGAAGGGGTCAGACATAACGGTGACCCAGTCGAGGTCAAAGTCGTCCGCACACTGGATCATAGCGTCGCACTTGGTCTGATAATCTAGGCAGAAATCCCGGTACATTACACCCGTGTAGCGGGCGGCCCACCGCATGATAATAGGATGGAAGGGCTTGCGATCAACGGGCTTGCGATCGAGAAACTCTAGCGTTCGCTGCAATCCGGTCATGGCCCCTATTCTCTCTTTCATTTCTATTCACATCTTTCTGCAAGTCGATCGTTGAGTTTGAGTTGCAAAGGGATTAAGAGCACCTAACTTACTGATTATAAATAACCTTTGAGAGAGCACAAAACCAACCCAGAGAACCTGCACCCTTTGTCAACTGCAAACTGATGTTATATGCCGCCAAGTCAATCAGATATCAAACTAAAAAGAAGGGAAGAAAACTTGCCCGGATATACTCTAAATACTGAGTTTCTTTAATTCTTTTGCGCCACTTTTTGTTCCCCCAAACTTGTAAAATAGACTTGGTACTACAATCATATTCAAAGCCGTTGAAGTCAACAGGCCACCGAGAATAACGATAGCCATCGGCGTCTGAATCTCTTTCCCGGGTTCCCCGCCACCGAGCGCAAGAGGAATCAGGGCCAGACCGGTCGTGAGCGCCGTCATAAAAATGGGATTGAGGCGTTCCAACGAACCCTGAATAATGGCGTCTTTGAAAGCCTTGCCTTCCTCCAGCAAATGGGTGTAATGTGAAATCATCAGAATACCATTGCGCGTCGCAATTCCAAACAGGGTAATAAAGCCTACAAGAGAAGCGATGCTGACAATCCCATCCGTGAAGAACACCGCCCAGATGCCGCCGATGAGTGCGAGCGGCAGGTTCACCATGATTAACGATGCTGACCGAAAAGAGCCGAATTCGAGATAAAGCAGCAGAAAGATCGCGGCGATGGAGACAATGCTCAACAGAGTGAGGAGGCGCGTTGCGGCTTGCTCGCTTTCAAACTGCCCGCCGTATTCGACGTGATAGCCTTGTGGAAACGTGACGTTTTCATCGAGACGGCGTTGAATATCATCGATCACGCTGCGCAGGTCGCGTCCCGAGACATTGGCCTGAACCACGATTTTACGCTGGACGTTCTCGCGGCTGATGGTGTTCGGGCCTTTTTCGTAGACCACCTCAGCCAATTGACTCAGTGGAACTTTTGGCCCCAGAGGCGTATCAAACAGGGCGTTGCGGATATGCTCGATATTGCCCCGGTTTTGCTCGTTGAATCGTACCAGCAAATCATAACTGCGTTGACCTTCCAGAATCTGCGACACCACCTCTCCTTTGAATGCGACATCAACGGCTTCGGCCAGTTCACCCACCGGAACGCCATACGTGGCCATGCTGCGGCGATTGAATTTGATGCGGACCTGGGGCACGTCCACCTGTTGTTCCACAGCCAAATCGACGACACCGGCAACAGGCTCCATCTGTTGTCGCACCTGTTCTGCCAGTGACCGCAATCGGTAAAGGTCCGGACCGAAAATCTTGATGGCGATATTCGCTCTTGTGCCTGAAAGCATGTGATCGATGCGGTGCCCAATAGGCTGGCCGATGGTGATATTCGTACCCGGTAGGATCGACAGGGCGCTGCGCAGTTCCTCAAGAAATGTCTCCTTGCTTTTGCCGTTCAATTCGAAACGGGCATCCAGTTCGGCAGCGTTCACGCCCTGCGCGTGCTCGTCCAATTCTGCACGCCCGGTCCGCCGGGCCGTGGATTTGATCTCGGGATGCTCCAGCAAAATCTCCTCGGCCAGCTTCCCAATCTTATTCGACTCTTTAAGTGAGGTGCCGGGTACGGTCAGCACGCTGATGGTGAGCGACCCTTCGTTGAACTCCGGCAGAAAGGCGCGCCCGAGAAACGGCAGAATGAGCAAAGTCAAACCCAGCGCAACAGCCGAGGTGACGATGACCAGCCGGGGAAATCTCAGGACGACATCCAGGGTTTTACGAAACGCATTCTTGAGCCGCGTCACCAGCCAGCTATCGCCTTCTTTGGTCATGAAGGTGGCATTGGGAAGCAGATACGCCGACAGCACCGGGGTCACGGTCACGGCCACCAACAGGGACGCAAAGACCGAAACGATGTAGGCATAGCCCAGCGGGCGAAGGAGCCTGCCCTCCACGCCGCTCAGGAAAAATAACGGCACAAAAACAATGACGACGATCAGTGTGGCATTCACCATAGGCGAACGGATTTCATTCGACGCGTCAAAGATGACTTCGAGAGTGGGACGTCGTTGTGACTCCGGTTGCAGATTATTTTCTTTCAAACGGCGAAACACATTTTCCACATAAATGATGGCATCGTCCACCAGTACCCCGATGGCAATGGCCATGCCGCCGAGGGTCATGGTGTTGATCGTAATACTGAACGCCCGAAACACAAAAATGGTCACGATCAAAGAAAGCGGAATGGCAACCGCTGAAATGAACGTCGTGCGCAGATTTCCGAGAAACAAAAGCAGCACGATTACGACTAACACGGCGCCGTGCCACAAAGCCTCGATCACGTTATCGATGGCGACGCGGATGAAATCAGCCTGCCGAAAAACATGCGTGTTGATGATCACATCTGCCGGTAGAGTCTGCCGGATGTCCTCGATGGTTTGTTCGATGCGCTCGGTCAGTTTCAGTGTATTGGCGTTCGGCTGCTTTTGCACCATGACAATGACCGCCGGCTGCGCATTAGCCGAACCGTCGCCTAACTTGACGGCGGGACCGATTTTCACCTCTGCCACGTCCCGCATGAGAACCGGTAAGTCGCCGCGTGTTGTGATGACCGAATTGGCGATATCTTCGAGTTTCTGCACGCGTCCCACGCCGCGGATGAGATACTCCTGTCCGGAATCCATGTACACACCACCCGAGGAATTGGTGTTCGACTGCTCGGCTGCGTGCAAAACTTCATTGAGGGAAATATCGTAGGCTGCCAGTTTCTCCGGCGAGACCAGAATTTGATACTGCTTTACTTCACCGCCAATCGGCACGACTTGTGAAACCCCGGCAACTGAGAGCAACCGTCGCCGCAAAGTCCAGTCGGCGATGGAACGCAACTCCATTTCGTTGACGGCCTGACCATTGCTTGCCATTGACGAATCCCGCGTGACACTGATGAGCATGATTTCTCCCATGATGGAGGAAATCGGCGCCAGGATCGGCCGGTCGATGCCTTCGGGCAACGAGGCACCGGCAATTTGCAGCTTTTCGTTGACGATCTGGCGCGCGATAAAAATATCTGTGCCCCAGTCGAATTCCACCCAGACGATGGAGATGCCCGCTGCGCTGGAAGAGCGCACCCGGCGCACCCCGGTCGCCCCGTTCACGGCGGTCTCGATGGGAAAGGTCACGAGCGTCTCGACTTCCTCCGGCGCCATGCCGTGGGCTTCCGTCAGAATGGTAACCGTTGGCGCGGTGAGATCGGGGAAAACGTCCACCGGCAGACGGGTGGCGATGATCAGTCCCGTGATGAATAGCAGTATGGCCGCCAATAAAACGATGAGTTTGTTTTCGAGCGAGGATTTTATGAGTTTTTCAAACATTCAGATCTCCTTAAAATGCAGATTCATTCTCATGTGCAACTCCAAAGCCCAGCAGCAGGCCGTCAGCCTCTGGTCACAACTCGACCTGATACTGCGCACGCAGTTCGTCTTTCCGAGTGCCGGTCTTGAGGTCCTTCAAGAAATTGATTTGAAATTTGGAACGATGTTCATCCAGCATCAGACTGATTCCGAATGTGAGCAGACTGAGTTCTTCAAAACGATTATCATCATCGCGATCGATGTACTCATAGCGGACGACCGGCTGCACGTGCGTGAGCCAACTGGACTGCACAGGGAGTGCCCAGTAACCGGCACCGTAGAATGCCGAGCTCCAGACCTCGTCATCCCTGGCACGATAAAGCTCGCTCTGAAAACCGGAAAGATTGGTGCCCAATTTGAATTCGAAGTTATACCGATCTCGTTGGAGTTCATCGACACCGGCTCTACCCAGAAGGGTGGCTCCGCCCAGAGACAGCCAGTGATTCGGTGCCCAAACGATGCGGGCGGAGACGTCTTTATGGTCGTTGTTATCGCGCAGCAGACGTCGACCGCCGTTTGTTACAGCAAACTGCAGCAGCCACTTTGTCCACCGGCTTTCCAAATGCACCCCAATTTCTTCCGCCGCCGCAAAGCGGTCGTTGATTTCAGAGCGATCCACAAAAGGGATTTGAGCCGTAGAGCTGAGTTCCTCCAGTCCGAGCGGGGCTTTCTCCATTCCGAATTTGATGTGCAGCCAGGACAGATGCGACAACCGAATGTAGGTACGACGCAAAGGGTCATCGGGTCTGACCGGATCGATCTCAATTGAGAAATCCACGTGTTCGGCAGCATGACCCTTGATTCCAAGCTCGGCCTTGCGTAGAAAGAACGTGCTGGTTTTCTCCTCATCCCAGAAAAAGTCGCCGCGTGACTGCAGCAAGATATCGAATCGGGGGGTATCCTTCTCATATCCTTCAGGGGATAAAGACAACGCAGATGGTGTATTGATGGCCGGTGCAGGTTTTTCTGCATCTTCCTGTACGTCGTCGCCCTGAAGTGCGTTCTGCTTGACTTTATTGAGCAGAGCCTGAGCATGGGCCAACCTGGCTTTTAGCTCCGTCAGTTCTTTTTTTAATTCCTGTTCTAACTTGGATTCTTGTGCTAATGCGACCGTGGATAACAGCAAAGATAGCGCAGAGAGCCACAGCATACGTTTGTACATGTATCTTCCCTTCCTTACTCTTGTGGACCAAGCTTACTCCGAGCTCCGGGTGACACGGGCGTTCCCGTCCGATCCAGTCCTGCCTTGAGCCCCCTGGCTAATTTCTCAACGGGCCCAACGCCCCAAAAATGCAGGAAAAAGATACGCGGCTGTTCAGTGACCATGTGATTGTGCACAGCCACGACTTCAATCCCATGGCTGACCAGCGCTTCGATTACCGACTCGACTTCATATTCCAACATAGCAAAATCGCCGGCGACCGCGGCCTTTTCAGCAGTTCCCTGAAAAGCCATCCAGGTATTGAACCCCATAAACGTGCTGACCGAATTACCATGATCCATCAAATTGACATCCGGACGACCAATAGTAACTTTGTACACCCCTAGGTTCATGGCACCGTCGTAGTTGAGGATGCTCTCGATGACCTCCGGATCGAAACTGCTTTTCACATGTGCGCTCTGTTCCGTCAGACCCTTT
>JABAHS010146821.1_pt2 | contig 15879 bp, 19 predicted proteins | sample 7062111 | NCBI WGS metagenome assembly JABAHS01 (sample SAMN14534600, study PRJNA622989) | marine sediment metagenome | biome: marine biome [ENVO:00000428]; feature: marine pelagic biome [ENVO:01000023]; material: deep marine sediment [ENVO:00002113]; isolation source: pool of 4 deep marine... | reverse complement strand
CGGGTCAGTCTGAAGGCTGCAACCAATGTTGAGCCTTAGCGTGAAGAGCGATTAAATTCGCTTCTCGCTCTTCGCTTTGGATTTTAAAATGATACATTCAGTTTTGTCAAAAATACGAACTATTAAGCGGACTTATTCAGGGAGGTCGGGAAAATGAAAACATTAAGTCTTTTCTCGTTGCTGCTTGTTTTGCTGCCTCTTCAGCAACTGCAAGCCCAAAGTGAAGCCGCCGTCCTGTTCATGTTGATTCAGCCTTCGACACGAGCAAACGGCATGGCCGGCGCTTCGGTCGCATCTGCGGAGCACGACGCCCTTTCGGTGGCCTTCAATCCGGCGCACATCGGACTGGCTGCAATGGACCGTTCACTGCACGCCGAATTCTATCCAAGTAAAACCAATTGGCTGCCAGGATTCGGGATTGAAGGACTGACTTTTGAAGCCGGCTCCATTCTGCTTGGATATAACTTCAGACGATTAAATGAAAGCATTCCAGTGAGCGTCGGGTTTGGTTATTCCAAAGTCAGAATCAACCTCGGAGAACAAGTTATTACCGATGAAACAGGCCCGGAGCCCATCGCCACGTTCAGCAGTTCGGAGGAAGCCGACATCTGGTCCGTGGGAGTTGGCCTGGACTATTTTGTGAAACTTGGCTTTGGCTTCAATTTCAAAAGTATTGAATCGAATCTCAGCAGCGTTGGTGCCGGGGCTGAAATTGGCACTGGACGGGCGACTGCAAACGTTCATGATTTCGGAGTCTTGCTTCACTGGCCGATTCTTCAAACCATTTCCGAGCTTTCCGAAAACTCGTTTGAGATACTCATTCCCGGCTTGCATCCATTCCTGATGCCCGGCTTTGGCTACTCAAAGAGCAATATCGGAGACAGCATTCTCTTTGAAAATGCCAACCAAGCGGACCCGCTGCCCAGAGTGGCGCGCATGGCTTTGAGCGTCAACACCGGACTCATGTACTCCACGGCAACCATCGACCTGGGGGTGCTATCTTTCGAATGGTCGTCGGAGGCCGAAGACGGACTGGTGACGCGCGACCCGGATGGCAGTTTCGAGTATGAAGGTGGCCTGGGAGACATCGACGTTTTCGACAATGTACTCGGAGGCAATGCCGATCAAAACGTTCAAAATACAAGCGGCTGGGAGCTGGAATTTCTCGACGTGTTTGCGATCCGGCGAGGTTCGCTGGACGATGTCGGAGGCAGTCGTCTTTTTGATGCGGACGGCTACGGGATCAGCCTTTCGGGTGCGCTCAAATTAGCCCGCATTCTCAGTCCCAAACTGTACAGCAGTCGTATTCTGACATTTGTCCAGAACCATTTTGACATTCAGTACGATCACTCAAGTTTCGATGGTAGCGCGTTGGACGGTACGGAATTCGATAGTATCAGAGTGAGTTTTTTCTAAATCCTACCCTGGACAAGCCGAAACCAAACATCCATGTTTCTATTCGGAGTCACTGGCGGAATCGGTTGCGGTAAAACCGCTGTCTGCAATTTTCTTAAACAGAAGGGCATTCCGATTCTTGAAGCGGATCCGGTAGCGAAAGAACTTACCAACACGTTGCCGGAAATCCGGGAAGCACTCACTCGTGAATTTGGCGAGGAGGTCTACTCCGAAGCCGGTCTAAACCGAGAAAAGCTCAGCAAACTCGTGTTCACAGACCCTGGGTCGCGTAAACGCATCAACCGGATCATTCATCCGCATGTTCTGCACTGGATTCAAAATGAAGCTCGTCGACTCAAAAAAGAAGAACACCAGGAACTCGTCGGGGTGGAGGCCGCTTTGATCTATGAATCCGGCATGGATAAAATGCTCGATGCGGTTGTCGTGGTGACTGCCCCGCTAGAAAACCGAATTCGGTGGATTCAGCAGCGAAACAATTTGCCGACAGACGAAATCATCAAACGTATTGACTCGCAAATGCTGCTGGCCGAGAAGGTGAAGCGCGCCGAGTACGTAATTGAGAATAATGCCTCCCTTGACGAATTAGAGGCAAAAGTGGACGATTTGGTTCGTTGGGTTAAGCAAAGGTCACGAGGCTAAAATGGCCTCCGTCGACAATTCGGACCGTTTTTGATACATCCCACCTCTTGCACTTGCCCCCAGATTTGATTTGGAAACGAAGAGACGTTGAATCCGGTTTGATGGAATTCTAACGACGCCCATGGGCGAAACGAAAGTGGCCTGTTATGAAGTCCAAACCCGCATTAAAGGTTCTCGCCCTTTACGTGACCGGCCTTTTGGTCGCCAGGCACTTCGATCCGCATCTAGCCATTCTGTTTTTTCTATCCATTTTTCCACTTTTCATCGCCTTTACCTTGTGGTACGCTGAAAAAGGAAATCTGCATTTTAGAGATGTTTGCCTGATCACGGCTCTGGTGGCTGTCGGGATTTTGCGGTATCAGTTAGCGACAGACTACCTGCCCCGAAATCACATTTCCCACTTTACGAATCACCGACAACCGGTAGCGCTTTCCGGACTGGTGACAAATTATCCCGAACGCCGGGTGAAGAAGACCAATTTGACAATTGCCGTGAACGACATCTTTTTCGATGGAGAGGTGTATGAGACGCAGGGTAAGGTCCTGGTTAGCGTGCGGGAGTGGAACCGCGGCATCGGCTACGGGAATGAGATTATCGTGCGTGGCAAATTGAGAAAGCCCAGGGATCGGAGGAATCCCGGCGAATTTGATTACCGGGCTTACCTGGCCGCCCAGGGAATTTACGGAATTATGAATGTCGACAAAACCTCGCAAATTGAAGTCCTCTCATCGGACAATGGGAATTGGTTTCTGAGCGACCTGGTCTATCCCGCCAAGAGCTATTTGGATAATTACGTCCAAACACATTTTCCCGCTCAGGAAGCCGTGCTTTTGCGCGGACTTTTGATTGGAGAACGCGGCGAAGTTCCATTTGAACTGCGAGAGGCATTCTCCCAGCTCGGGGTGATCCACATTCTGGCAGTCTCCGGTCTGCATGTGGGGTTCATTATTTTGATTTTCATGGGCGTGTTCGGTTTCTTCCGCATTCCGCAAATCGCCCGTGTGTTCCTGACGCTGGCAGCCCTGGTATTTTATGCTTATCTGACCAACCTCAAGCCGCCGGTGGTGCGCGCATCGATTATGGGTGGGCTATTGCTATTAGGCATGCTCCTGGAGCGCAATACCGATGTGTTCAATATCCTGGCGGTCGCGGCTCTGATCATCCTGGCCGTGAATCCCCTCGAACTCTTTCAATCCGGCTTCCAGCTTTCGTTTGCCGCCGTCACCTCCATCGTGTACTTTTACCCTCGTCTGCGACGCGTGTTTGCGGTTAAGAAATTCTACGATAGATGCCGAAACAGCGTTTTTGCGCGCTATCCGGTTGAGCTCTTTCTGGTTTCCCTGGCGGCATTTCTGGGTACCCTGCCCTTCACCATTCTCTATTTCAATCGATTGCCTAATTTTTCGTTGTTTGCAAATCTGCTGATCGTGCCGCTGTCTTTTGGAGGCCTGGCAAGCGCCATGGTAGCTTCTGTCCTGAATCTGCTCATCCCTCCGCTGGCAGAAATGTATCAGGCGGCAGCCTGGTTTTTCTTGCACATCTTAATTGAAACCGTGAAATGGGCAAGTCAACTGCCGCTGGCATTTAAAAATATTTATCAGTTTTCCATGCAATATGCCCTGTTTTATTATGCCGGTCTGTTGTTTTTGGTGAATCTCAAGCAGAAAAGAACTCGTCGCTGGTTCATCATTTATCTGCTGATTCTCACCAATCTCTTTGTCTGGCGCAGCATTGTTCATGAAGACGACATTCTGACCGTGACGTACCTGGATGTGGGCCAGGGAGATGCGGTGCTGGTTGCCTTTCCCGACGGTCTACATGCGCTGGTGGACGGCGGACCGCGGAGTCTGAGCTACGATGCCGGCAAATGGGTGATCGAACCGTATCTGAAACGACAGGGCATTCGGGACATCGATGTCATGATTCTGTCTCATGCCGATTCCGACCACCTCGGGGGTCTGCCCCATTTGCTGCGCAGATTTCCGGTGCACGAGGTTTGGGACAATGGCGACCACAAAGACACCGAACTTTACCGAGAATATCTAGGTTTGATTGACAGTCTCAACATCCGCCACCGAATCATGAGAGCCGGTGAAGTGCTGGATGAATTTGCGCCGGTGCACATATTCGTATTGCATCCCACGGAAAGATTTTTGGAGGGCGAAAAGGTTTCGGCCAACGACGGCTCTCTGTCGCTACGAATCAGTTACGGTCAGGTGGACATGATTTTGGCCGGGGACGTGGAAGAAGACGGCGAATGGCGCATTGCACGATTTGGCAAGTTGCTGGAAAGTGAAATTTTGAAAGTAAACCATCACGGCAGCCGGACCTCCAGCACTCAAAAATTTTTGAATCTTGTGCAGCCGCAGTTGGCGATCATTTCAGTTGGTGAATTGAATAAATTCGATCATCCGCATCCTGAAGTGCTGCACCGACTTCGGGCAATTGGCGCCAAAGTCTTGCGAACGGACCAACATGCCGCGGTTATTTTGAAAACGGATGGGGAAGAGATCGAGATGGTTGATTGGAAATGATTGGTGAGAAGATGCGTCGCATCGATCAAAGGGCGCTGCATGTTTCTCAAACCCCGTTACTGATTTAAGATAAAATCCCACATTAAAATAGCGATCCGAAAGAATGAACTAAGCAAAATAAAAACTTGACAACTCCCAATTTATTTGTAAGTTACCCTTGAGATGAACTTCAAGAGGAGGCCAAGTTGATTCACAAAGAAAGCCGAGGCTCTGTCACCATTTTGAGGATGGAGCACGGGAAAGTGAACGCCATCGATACGGATTTGTTCGCCAGTCTCATCGACCAGTTGCAACAGCTCGAAACGGCCGAGGCTCATGCGGTAGTACTCACCGGTACCGGAGGAAGTTTTTCCGCCGGAGTGGATCTGTTCAAAGTCGTCAATGGCGGCAAAAAATATCTGGATACGTTCCTGCCAATGCTGACCGATTGCGTTCTGAAGCTGTTCGCCTTCCCAAAGCCGGTCGTGGCCGCCGTGAACGGACATGCCATCGCCGGCGGTTGCGTCCTTGTCTGCGCCTGTGATTACCGCATCATGGCTGAAGGCGAAGGCAAAATCGGCGTTCCGGAATTGCTGGTGGGCGTGCCCTTCCCCACATTTCCGTTGGAGGTGATGCGCTTTGCTGTGCCCACCCCTCATTTTCAGAACCTGATTTACACGGGACGAACGTGCACGGCTGACCAGGCCAAAGCGATGGGGCTACTTGATGAAACCACGAAAGCCGACGATTTGCTGGACACCGCCGCTCAAATCGCTGAGAGATTAGGAGCGATTCCGCAAGACACCTTCGAACTCACCAAGCGCATGCTCCGTCAGCCCACCCTGGATCATGCAGAAAAATACAAAAACTTCGATCCCGAAGCTGCTAAAATTTGGGCATCGACGAAAGTACGCGAGAACATTCAACAATACCTGGAAAAAACCATTGGCAAACGTTAAGTCTTGTCTGTTTCACCTGGAGGCGAACAGGTACGTTTGGTCAGTCTCAGGGAGGGAAGGAAAATCCGTTCTTAATATCCAACGAGGGAGGAAATGATGGTTACAATTGCGTCGTTGTGGTTAGCAATCGTTCTATCTGCCGTTATTGTTTGGTTGGCGAGCTTTGTGGTTTGGGCCGTCCTTCCATATCACAAGACCGACTACAAAGGATTGCCCGACGAAGAAGCCGCCAGGAACGCGCTGAAACCACAAGACTTGGCACCCGGTCAGTACAACATTCCAAACGTGGCGTCTCGCAGCGACCTCAATAAGCCAGAAGTAAAAAAGAAATTTGAAGAAGGTCCGGTCGCGTTCATGACCGTCCTGCCCAAAGGCGTTCCAGCGATGGGAAAGAGCATGGTGCTTTCTTTCGTCTTCTATCTTGTCGTTAGCTTCCTCGTCGCGTATCTTGCCTCACGTACGTTGGAGCGGGGAGCCGAATACCTGGAAGTATTCCGAATGGTGGGCACGGCAACATGGCTGGCTTACGGAATGGGTATCGTTCAGGATGCGATTTGGTTCGGTCGGCCGTGGAGCGCCATCGCGAAGAATCTTCTGGACGCACTGATTTACGGATTGCTGACCGCAGGCGTTTTTGGCTGGCTGTGGCCAGGCTGATCGGTGATTAACTTTGTATTTCAATTCTTCAAATCTACTCCTGACCGAGTTCTCTCGGTAAGCTGTAAAATATAAAAAAAGGATTCCATTATGAGTGTCCGCGATTTAACATGGAGCAAAACGGAGAAGAAAATCGCCAGAGCGGCTTTCGATAATGCTTATCGCCGGGAAATGCAAGAGATTAAAGAGAAGGTACAAAAGAAAGTACAAAATTTCAAAGAAGACCAGGATGTCTGGGAACTATACAATTATCTCAGCGCACGGCGAAAAGACATGGGCGGAAAATATGATTATCGCTATTCCGTGCTCATCTATGTTTTCGGCAGATTGCTGCGAGAAGGCTATGTGACAGAAGAGGAACTGCAGGGACTGTCCGAAGAGAAGATAACATACATTAAAAGGTTGGTCGAGTTTTGACTCTGTGCAGAACAGAGGAACGTGTGTGATAATGACGGAATCCTGGCACATTCGACCGATGCAGTCCGGGGAAGAACCTGCGGTTTGTGAGTTGGTGATTCGCGTGTTCAATGACTTCGTGGCGCAACATTATTCCCCACAAGGCATTGCTGAGTTTTTGAAATACGTTCAACCCGATCTTCTGCGGCACAGGTCTCAAAGCAATCACTTTGTTCTGGTGGCCACAACAACAGACGAATTCGTGGGCATGATCGAGATGCGAAACCACCGGCATGTCTCCCTGCTTTTTGTCGATAAACGATTCCAGGGGAGAGGGATGAGCAGGAATTTGCTGGACAAAGCGTCGGCAATCTGTCACGAACATGAACCAGACCTGCATGCGGTCACCGTTCATTCTTCTCCAAATGCCGTTCATATTTATGAAAAACTCGGCTTTCGTCAGACGGAGAGTGAGCAGACGGTAAACGGCATCCGTTTTATTCCCATGAAGCTCGAGCCATGGGTAGGGTGCCGTCGCGACCAACGTTGAAGAGACACCATTTTTGTAATCAGATCACCAAAATCAGAATGGAGCCAATCAAATGGAAGGGAAGTTTTTCATCATCATATTGATGTAGCAATTATCGCAGGCCGTTCTTCCATGTCTAAAATGCGAGATCCCACACCACGAGTTCGGAAGCTGAAAGCGCAAGAGGTAAACGAATTCCACAAAAATATCGTACTTAAAATCGGATGGTACCCATATGAAGAAGCCGAGACAGTCAATGTTGATCCATCGGTGTGGGCCGTGTCATTTGACGATAGCAGCAAAATTAGGGTGCGGTACCGGTCATCATTGTGAGCTATCCTGCTTCGAGTTATGCGCTCACGTTGGGACTGGATGTAGATGATGCCCTCTTGGGCCAGCTCCTCAAACACACAGCTCATGACAGAAATTCCAATTAAGAGACCCTTCACAGATTTTCTCCAAAAAGCCAATGGTAGCAAGTGTCATCCTTCTAATATAGAATTAAACCATTAAAATCTGGCCAAAGATATTTGAAATTGTGAAACTGATAAGAAACTCGGTGCCGGACACTTTCTTTGAACTCTGATTGATGCGATGCTGATTAACACTAATTTATGAGTTAAAAGCTCAATTCAAACCAGAGACATCAGTGACAATCTTTCCTACAAATATGAAACACGGTGTTTTTAGCAAAGTTTTTGACAAGCCATGGATTCACACCCATTGACACGGATTGTTTGGATGACATCCAACATGCTCTTATATCGAAAATCCGCAAGTAGGTTAAGCACATATGCTTGCCACTCCTAAAGAAATCGATTTCGGGAAAGTTTGACCGTCTTAATCCGTACCACAAACCTGCGAGTATCTGTGGCTAATATATTACAGCATTATTATTTGGTTGCGGGGCCCCTGAGCTGGGAAAATCTGTGTCCAAGTGTCTTTGTCTTAAAAATCTGGCGTAGTAAGATTTCGGCTTGTCCAGACCAGGAATTCATCTGATTTTCATACAAGCCCACAGACATTTATTGTGCATCTTTTCGAGTTTCATACCAACCACGATTTAATCATCCCACATCATCACCCTTTTCTCATCAAGCCAGCCACAAAAATTCATAATTATATACGATTTTGTGAATCAACGCAAGTCATAATGAGACTTTCTCTTAAAGCGGAAAAAAAGAAGCCGTTGGAGCGAATTGCGATTTCCGAATCTTCTGCAACTGCCTCCCCTGGAAGCGATCCGCATGAGCCAATTTTTTCTTGATTCTTAAACAAAATATCGGCTATTTAGGTAGTGTTTAAACGAAAACGGAAAACTCCGTCATTCGTTATTTGACGGTTGTTCTAAAGAAACGAGGGAAGCACTAAGGAGGAAAAATGAAGCAAATCATCGTTGCGTGTTGTGTCGTGCTTATGTCATGTGGGAACCCGTCTTCATTGACAGATGCACAAAAAGCGCAGATCGACGAGCATCTCGCACAGTATGCTCCCTACGAAATGCACTACGATGCCAGCAAACTTAATGAAACTGACAAGTTGATTTTGAAAAAGCTGGTACAAGCGGCTTCATACGTGGACACCATCTACTGGCATCAAACGTCGAAGTATGGGCTGGCCTTACGCGATAGCCTGCAAAAAGTCAAAGACAATCCGTATGCCAAGAAATTGCTGACGCTGTTCAAACGTAATGCCGGCCCCTTTGAATTGCTAAACGACCATGAGCCGTTCATTGGCAATCGCGCCTACTATCCGGGGGACGAACTCTACCCGCGCGGAATGACCGCCGAAGAGTTTGACGCGTATTACGAAACCCTCACGGAAGAAGAGCAAAAAGAGTTCATGTATCCCTATACGGTCATTCGAAAAGACGGCAAGGGTGCCTACAAAGCGGTTCGCTACCACGAAGAATACAAAGAATACATCGAACCCATGGTCAAACTGCTCAACGAGTGCGCCGACCTGACGGATAATGAATCATTCGCAAAGTTCCTGCGCCTCAAAGCCGATGCCTTAACTACGGACAACTATTTTGACGCGGATGTCGCCTGGATCGACGTAGAAGACAGCAAATTCGATATGGTATTTGGCCCATTCGAGACCTATTCCGATGGCATCAAGGGTGTGAAGGCGAAGTATGAAGCCTCCATCGAGGTGGTTGACCAGGAGGAGTCCCAAAACCTGGACATTTACACGCAGTACTTGCAGGAGCTCGAACAGAATCTCCCCGTGCCCGATGAATACAAATCGGTGGTCGAAGGGTTGACGGCAAAATTCGTGGTCGTGCAAGATGTGATTCGGGCCGGCGAGATGGCAGCGGGATATCAGGCGGTGGCGGCCAACCTGCCAAACGATCCCGCTGTACACAAACAGAAGGGCACCAAGAAAACCTTCTGGAAAAATATGTTCGAGGCCCGTTTCAACGCCATCATCAAGCCAGTCAGCGAGAGATTGATCGAGGAATCTCAGTTGCAGTATTTATCCGATGAGGGCTTTTTCCAGTTTGTGCTCATGCACGAAATCTGTCATGCGATTGGCCCGCGCACCGTCAAAGTTGGCCCGAAAAAAGGCATGGCGGTGAATGCGGCCATTGGACCGAATTATAGCCCTTTGGAAGAAGCCAAGGCGGACATTGCTGGCCTCCATTCACTGGCATACTTAATCGACAACGGAGTGGTGGACAAAGAAAGGGAAAAAGAATTTTACGTCTCCTACCTCGGCAGCTTGTTTCGCTCCATACGTTTCGGGCTGGGACAGGCACATGGCAAGGCGGCCGGCATCGCCCTGAATTATCTGCTGGAAAATGACGGTATTGCCTATGATGACGCCAGCCACAAATGGGCCATCGATTTCGAGAACTTCCGCGACGGCGTCAAAAGCCTGACCTCCGAACTGGTCATTTTGGAAGGAGACGGCGACAACGGGAACGTGCGAGCCTTCTTCGACCGCTGGGCTAACCTCACCCCGGAATTGCAAACCAGTCTGGATTCGGTAGAAGACATTGCCATCGATGTGATGCCGAAATATTCCATCAAGTGGGATTAACGGGAAAGGAAGCGCGGGGTGAGCCACCTTCTCACAACCCGATAGCTTTGATGAGCTTTTGAACAACCAGGGTGAAATACTGGATTAGTCGCGGGTAAAAAAAGTTTTGAAGAAGGTGAGCAGTCAGAAAGCAGTTAGTCAGTTGACAGTGAGTCAGTTTGTCAGTAAGCGGTCGGGTATCCGACCCGACGCTCGCGCTTCGGGATCGGTGTCCGAGGCTAAAGATCCCTGGCTTGTGAGTACGACAGACTCACTCTCGACATAGGGCTAAAAAAATAACTTTCTTAACAAGGAACACGATACTTGCTAAAAAGTACGTTTAGTGGATAAGATTTACATCAGAGGAGTAAAGTTATGGCAACTCACAAAGGCACAATCGGCATCCTAACCGGGGGAGGCGACGTACCCGGTCTGAATCCAGCTATTCGTGCTGTGACATTTCGGGCGCTCCGTGAAGGATACAGGGTGCTGGGCATTCGTCGTGGCTGGGCAGGTCTGGTAGACATGGTCCCCGACAAAGATGCAGATAACCACGAACATGTGATGGTCTTAACCGAAGATATTGTCGACAGGGCGGGTCGGACCGGTGGCACGTTCATCCACACCTCGCGGACCCGGCCAAGTCATCTCCCGAAATCCATCGTTCCGCAGCACCTCAGGGACAAATATCAGGATGAAATCAATGACGTCACTGAAGACGTTCTCAAGAATTTGAAATTTCTCGAAATCGACTATCTCATCCCCATCGGAGGGGACGATACGCTGAGCTACGCGCATCGATTGCATGAAGAAGGAGTGAAGGTGGTGGGCATCCCCAAGACCATGGACAATGATGTGCCGGGCACCGACTACTGCATTGGTTTCAGCACCTGCGTTACGCGGACCATCGAGTTAACGCACAAGCTGCGGACCACCGCGGGTTCGCACGAGCGCTTCCTGGTCATCGAAGTCTTCGGGCGCTACGCCGGGTTTACGGCGATGTTGCCCACTATGGCCGGAGCGGCCGACCGTTGTGTCATTCCGGAACATACTTTTGACATCGACCATTTGACCAGACTGCTCGCGGAAGACCGCAAACATCATCCCAGTAACTACGCGGTGGTACTGGTTTCAGAAGGGGCGCAAATGAAGGACGACGAGGCCATGCACTTCGAAAGTCAGGAAAAGGATCAGTACGGTCATAAAAAACTGGGCGGTGTTGGGGATAAAGTCGCTGCTCGGCTCAAAGAGATTTCACCAAAATATAATCACGGCAAACGCATCAACATTGTTAATCAGCGACTCGGTTACCTGGTTCGCTGCGGCGACCCGGACGCCATTGACTCCATCGTGCCCATGGCCTATGGCAACCTGGCTCTGGATTTGGTTCTGGCAGATAATTCCGGACGGCTCATTAGCTTGCGCAACGGATGCTACGACAATGTGCCAATCGACATCGTTACCGCGGGAACCAAGAAGGTCGTGGATGTCAATAAGTACTACAACACCGAGCGCTTGCGTCCGAAATACGAAACATTCAGCCGGCAACCTCTGTTCATCATGACGAGCGAAGTTTGATTCGACATGATTCAATATACGATATTTGTTCAATATTCTAAACCAAGGAATTCTGATGCTGAATACAGATGAGGTGCTTGAGTTTTTACGAAATCATCGTCAAAAATTAAAATCTGATTTTCATATCATCAGAATAGGTCTTATTGGCTCATTCGCAAGAGGCGAACAAACCGAAAAAAGTGATATCGATCTCTTTAATAAAAAAAGGAAGTTGAAAGAACTATTGAAAACAACTTTTAATCGGGATGTCGATATATGCCGAGAAAAGTATATAAAGCCTCATTTTAAAAACCATCTTTTAAAAGAAGTAATTTATGTCTGAAAAAGATAGATTAGATATATTAAGTCTTTTGGATGCAATTGACAAAATTGCTAAATACTCTTCTGGGTACAAAAATGCTGAAGATTTTTATGAAGCAGAAAGAGATTTTGATGCGTCAATGATGAATTTTGTCATAATTAATTGGAGAAATGGTTTCGAGGCTTTCTGATAAATTTATTGAAGAGAATAATCAAGTAGATTGGTTGAAAATACGAGGTTTCAGGAACATTGTTGCTCATGATTATTTCGGAATAGATGCAGAAGAGGTATGGCAGATCATTAAAACCGACTTGCCCAAATTACGAGATGATCTCCATGCAATTTTGAAAACACATTAAATCTGATGAATAAGAAAAAGCCATCTGTTTTAGTTTTCGTGTAAATGATTCATGGATTGTGTGTTAAAATGAACCTTGTCCTCATTTAAACTGAAGATTCTCAATTTCATATGAATATTCTTTGAAAGGAAATTCTAAGATGAACCGGAAGCTACTTGGACGTCACATCGTTGTTGATCCTGAAATTTGTCATGGCAAACCTACCTTTGTCGGCACGAGAATTATGGTATCGCAAGTTTTGAAGCAGGTAGAAAGCGGTATGGCATGGGAGGCAATCGTTGATGAGTGGGGGGGCAGCATTAAGAAAGAAGCGATAGCGGAAGCTGTTCGGCTGGCAAGTCAGGCATTTTCTGAACATGCCGATGACTTTGCCCTGGAATTGACGCCAGCATGATAGTGATCGATGAACACTTCCCTGAAAGTCAACGACAACTGCTGAAGGGTTGGCGTATTCGTTTTCGCCAAATTGGTTACGAAATCGGGCGTAGGGGATTGAAAGACTCTGAAATCATCCCGCTACTTTTGCAGCAACGCCGCTTGACTTTTTTTACACTCGATTCGGATTTTGATAAATCGAAATATTGCCACTCACATTATAGTTTGGTGTTTCTCGATATCAATGAATACGAAGCTGCTACCTTTATTCGCCGATTTCTGAAACAGAGAAAATTTAACACACAAGCTAAACGTCTTGGAAAAATCTTTCGCGTAACACGGACATGTATTTCGGTACGAGAGCGTCATTCCGAACAAGGAGTTCGCTTCGAATGGACAGATTAATAGACAAAGTTAAGCTTTTGGATGGCAACTTCGTAACATGATCAAATTGTATGGACTGAAATGTTACAGCGCCGACGCCTGTTTTTAATATTGATCTTCGCGACCGGTCTTAACCCTCCGATGTGTTCTCATCAAAAGAACCTGACCGGAGGCGACAGAGAAATGCTCATGGAATTGTTCGAAAATGAAGTTGATCGCTACGGCAGACAGTTTAGCCAACACGCTGGTGATTATGAGTTCGCAAAAGTAAGCGAAGGAGCATTCACGTCTGCGGATAAACCCGAAGCGCTCGTCTGTTTTTTCACAAGCGCCAACTCAGCAAACTCTCATGGCGAGGCAGGAAAATCAATCTGGCTTTTGGAGTACGAAGAAACCTGGAAAATTGCGAAAGAAGTTGCCTTTTTCGTGGATGATGGATTTCGTTGTTATCCGAACACGCGAAATAATGTACACAAGCAGTCATTCAAGCTTGTTGACATCGAAAACGACGGCAAGAACGAAATCCTGGTGATTTATGGCTATCAGGGCGGCGGTGGAGGCGAGGCACATGAGTTTGGACAACTTCTGTCTTTGACTCCGGATTCACAACAGGTTTTGTTCGAGTATGAGGGGTTTGATTATTCCGGGCTCTCCGTGGTCGAACCGGTTCAGGATGTGGATGACAAAGGTCTGGTCAGCATTTGTCACAGAATACGTTTTCAAGATGTAAATTCAGATGGTATCCTGGAACTGATCGATGAAGAAGAAAGCGAGTTCTGGTATCGAACCAACAACGAGGACAGCATTTTCCGCTGGTATGAGGTTGAAAAAGTTCAAATTGTAATCACAGAGCATACGTATCAACTAATCGGCGGGACGTTTAAGAAAATAAAGTCTGAAGTGAAGCACTCTTATTTTAAGTAAAGGAACATTCTATGCGATCTGCAATCGACTTTGGTATCACCAATACGGATGCCGTTACTTATGCGAACGGCAAAATATATCGCTGGAATCTTCCATCGGATGGACATCTGACCATGGAGTTGGTGAAAACGGTCCTGGCTGCGGGCGAAGTTGAGTTGACCGCACTCAAAGATCTCGCGGTCACAGGGGGTCAGCATCGAAATCTTCCGGACAAGATAGGCAAATGCGGTATCACCAAAGTTAATGAAGTGACAGCCATTGGGCGAGGCGGCCAGGCACTGGCTGGTTTAACGAAAGAGACCTTTGAAACGCCCATTCTGGTGGTGAGCGCGGGATCCGGTACGGCGGTCGTGGCGGCTCGAGGCCACACGTACACGCACATTACCGGCACCGGAGTCGGTGGTGGTACGCTACTCGGCCTGGGACGACTGCTTCTGAATACAGCCGACCCGAAGGAAATCGACGCGTTGGCCCTGCAGGGCGATCCCAACGGCGCCGACCTCAGTCTCGCCGATGTTGTCAGCGGCCCAATCGGCAACCTACCTCCTGATGTGACTGCGGTCAATTTTGGCCGGTTGGCCAGACCCGGAATTCAGGCCAGTCGTGAGGATCTGGCCGCGGCGTTGGTCACGTTGGTGGGACAGGTGATCGCGGTGACGGGTATCAATGCCGCTCGTGCACAGGCGCTCGAACGCGTGGTGGTCACCGGACATCTCATCGATATGCCGAGCGTTCGGGAGGTACTGCAGCGTGTGAGCGATATTTATCATCTGAACCTAATCTTGCCCAAAGATGCTGGCTATGCCACAGCGCTCGGCGCCCTGCTTCATGTTGCCCCGGATGTGGAGAGCTGAAGAAGCAGGTTTGGGGGAAATAGGGAAATAGGGGAATACGGAAATAAGGGGATAAGGGACCATAATTCCCTATTTCCGCTATTTCCTTATAACCCTTTATTCCCAACTTGCCGTTATCTCCAAAACATTATAAGCCGTTACTGCCGTTACCGAAATCATTCCTTTTCCGAACCTCAGTCAAAGTAATTCCGACACGATCTGCTCCCACTCTTCTTCCAACGTCGTTTTGGGCATGGATCGGCTGGCGCGCGAATACCAGTACGAAGCGTTTGACAGGTCACCTTCTTTGCGGTGCAAATAAGCATGCACCCAGGCTCCCGTGGTATCACCAACCGATTGAGCCAGATTGTGAGCCGTATCCCAATCGCCATTTGCATCGTGCCACAAAGCCTGAACAGCTTTATCCAATCCTTCGGGCGGCGATTCGTCGCTAAGTGTTTTTTTGAATTCTTCCAAAGTCATTAGATGTTCCTCCAATTACGCACGAGCATTGCGGTCAAATGAGCAGTGCGATTATTAACATGAATTCTGATTAACCACTTCTTCAATCAGTTCTTCCGATCGACCGAGCCAGTGCGGAACGGCGTGTTCCAAAATATGGTCTCGGAACGCAATCATGCCATCTTTTCGGACAAGCGCTTCCTCTCCCAAAACGGCTCTCAAAGCACTGATGCAGGCTCCATGGGTGAAGGCTACGACAAGATGGCCTGTAAATTCTTTGTTACATTTTTCTATGAAGCGCTTCGCCCGCAGCATGACATCGATAAAACTCTCGCCCATGCCCTGCCAATTAATGGTCGCATCCTGACTCGTTCGGTATCGGATCACCAGACGACAGAAGTCTTCATCGTCGATTTCTTCCAGAGTATACCCATCATAGTCTCCGAAAGAAAGCTCTTTGAGATCTTCGTCCAAACTTGGTGTCAGCACGACTCCGGTCTGTTCATGAAAATATCGGATGAAAAAGTTGG
>JABAHS010088224.1_pt1 | contig 15891 bp, 8 predicted proteins | sample 7062111 | NCBI WGS metagenome assembly JABAHS01 (sample SAMN14534600, study PRJNA622989) | marine sediment metagenome | biome: marine biome [ENVO:00000428]; feature: marine pelagic biome [ENVO:01000023]; material: deep marine sediment [ENVO:00002113]; isolation source: pool of 4 deep marine... | reverse complement strand
TCAATTGTGCAAGACTTGTCGTGGAGTGACTTTGCCCGCGAAAAGATTGCGGCCACCACCCAGGAATTGCGGGACGAAAAAGCCATCGTGGAAGATTTGCTCCAGTAGTGCCGAGGAAACAAGCAGAGAGCCCGATCACCGGGAAACACCAAGTCCGGTTCAAAACGCCTTGGGATGCCGGAATTCGCGTTTTGGAATTTCAGTATCGGACACTTTTGATCCGGAGAAACGAAACACTTATGGGACACAGATTTTCACTGATTCACGCTGATTATTCTGATTTTTTGATCAACACTCCAGCGAAACTTCGTATTTTCTCTGCTTGATGCATGGTGAAATAGAGCAAAACGATCTTGCGCAAGTCCACCAAAATTATATTATTCTGTCGGTCAATCATTCTGCCAAATTAAACTCGCTTTGCAGTCTATTTGCTACAGCCAACTCCCGGCCAACTTCAAAAGATTGGCAAAATAATTCAGTCAAAATTCCGGTTCACAGACTCTTAAAATCATCAAAGTAAGAATGCGATGGCCATGTAATCCAATGATTTTGACTCTAATCATTTTGACATATAAGATTCTTCCCAACAATGCCCTGACAGATCTTTTGCTGCAGTGTTAATTTGAGCGAGTAAAATCCAAAATCTGCGTCATCAGCGTCAATCTGTGTCCAAAAGAAAAGGCGTCCGGTGGCAAATTTCGAATAGGTTCAATTAGCACGGCTTTAAACACTTTCATTTTAACCCTTCCTTCGTCTCCTCTCAGAAAGTCCTTGCAATTTAGTTACAAATCGGTTACTTTTTTTGATTAATTACAAGCCATAAGTTGTATTTCTAAGCAGATATGATGTAAGTTATGAATAAGAAGTTGTTTTCATTGTTGTTTTTTCTCTCGGGTCTTTGTGGCCTGATGTACCAAATTCTATGGACGAGATTATTCTCTTTCGTGTTGGGAAACACCTACCTTGCTATCAGCATGATTGTGGCAAGTTTCATGTTTGGCCTCTTTTTTGGATCCTGGCTCATCGGTCGTTATATTGTTAAGTTGCGAAATCCGCTGCAATGGTATGCGATTCTGGAAATCGCCATTGGAGCGTATGCTTTGCTCCTGCTTTTTTTGTTCGGTATTCCCGAAGCCATTTTCAAAGGGCTGTACTCCCTTCTAAGTGGCATTGAGATTCTGCATTTGCTTGGCAAATTTCTGGTGACCCTCGTTCTGATCGCTCTTCCCACCAGCGCCATGGGCGCCACACTGCCTCTGGCCGTCCATTATTTCACCAAAAATAAAAAGCTCTTTGGCGACAACATCAGCTTATTTTACGCGGTTAACACCGTTGGCGGCGCCATCGGAGTGCTGGTGGCCGGATTCTATCTTATCGAGCATTTGGGGATTCATAACGGACTCATTGCGACGGCATGTCTCAATATCGGGATTGGGGTCATCGTGCTCCTGGCTTTGCAAAAGTCACCTGTCATTGCTGAGGAAACTCCGGAACCACAAACTAAGAAGCCCAAAGACAAGAAGAAAAAACAGCCCGCAACCGCAGCGCCCAACCGCGTCCTTTATCTGGCTGCGGCTGGTTTAGCAGGATTTGCCGCTCTTTCCTACGAAATCATCTGGACGCGAGGTCTGAAGTTTCTGATCCACAACAGCACATACAGCTTTACCGTCATCTTGTTTGTGTTTCTTCTCGGCATTGCTATCGGCAGCCGCATCGCTGAGCGGGTTTTCAAAAGCAAGAAAGACCTGCATTATTTCTTTGGCCTTTTTCAAACTATTTTGGGTCTTTATGCCATCTTTACCATCTACCTGCTTTACAGTTTTTCATACTCAGATTTTTTTCAAAATAATGTCGTCGAAATCATGTATGATTATTCTTATAGTTGGCACTGGGCCATCTTGGTTTATTGTCTGATCTGTTCGATGATGTTCTTAGTGCCCACTCTGCTCATGGGGATCCTGTTTCCGGTCATTAATGAGCTGTTTTTTGAGAAGAATCCGAGACCAGCCGGAAAGACCGTGAGCTCTATCTTTGCCGCCAATACAATCGGAGGCATAGGCGGCTCGTTGGCTGCGGGAATCTTTCTGCTGCCGGCCTTCGGCATCAAGACCAGCATCATCCTGATTTCGGTCATCAATTTGCTTTTAGGCGTAATCTTCGTTTTTAAATCGAGGTTGCGAATTCAACCCACGTTGGTCACGGCCTCTGCTGTTTTTGTATTTGTCTATCTACTCTCGTTCGACGGGCAGTACTTGTTTGGCCGCGGCGAAAAAGAAGGAGACCGGGTGCTTTTTTACAAGGAAGGACTGATGGCCACGGTCAAAGTATTTAATCGCAACACCGGGCGTTTCATGAGCATTGATGGCAACATCATTGCGTCAACGCATCAGACCTTACACAAGAAAGAAAAACTCATCGCGCATCTGCCATTTTTTGTGAGGTCGGATATCAAGGATGTGCTGGCAGTCGGATTGGCCAGCGGAATCAGCGTGGGCAGCATGGGGCTGCATGAAAGCGTCGAAAAAATCGATTGCGTGGAACTGATTAAGCCAGTGTTTCCCGCGTCGCGTTATTTCACAAATTTTAATTACAACATATTTGAAAACGACAAAATCGACTTGATCCACAACGATATTTATGCCCATCTCGTGTACCACGACAAAAAGTATGACCTCATTTCATCGGATGGCAAGCTCGGGACCTTATACAGCGGCAACACTATCATGCTATCGACGGATTTTTACGAGTTGAGCAAAAAACGCCTGAAAGAAGACGGTGTGTTCATCCAGTGGCTTCCCATTATTACACCGCACAAAGCTTTGAAGGTCATTTTGAACACGTTGAAGAAATCGTTCAAACACGTTTCGTTATTTTACTTCTATCCGACCGACATCTTCATGCTCGCTTCGGAAAAACCGATGTTCCTGGACAAATCTCATATGGACAAAGTCTTCTCGAATCCGGAGATCAAGCGCGATCTTGGGCTGTTTAAGATTACGGATTCAATTGCGATATTGTCGTCTTATATGGGACCGTACGATGATAAGGTTGACCCGGAAACCCGAATCAACTCGTTCGATCGACCGTATTTGGAATTTGCTTACATGCGCCAATGGAAGAATTCCAAGAAGTGGGAGGGTGGGTATCGCGCCAAAAATCTTCAGTACCTGGTCGAAAATTTTGAAAACACGGATTTCGAGCAGTTATCGAATCTGGTTCAAGACATGGACGAATCCAGCCTCAATCAACTTGTCAAAGGATCGCGACTGTTCTTCAAGGGGTGCATCAATTATTTCAAGACCGGCCATTTGCAAAACAGTTTTCGAGAATATTATGAATTCAGGAGTAGCGCGGGTTCATAAATTTTCTAATCAACCGTTGCGCTTTAAATGGCTGTTGCAGGGCTTTTCAAATAGGCAAAATGGTCTATCTCAAATAGCCCGTCTTTGCTTGGTGTCCGATGAATCTACTGTTACTCACATCCCGGTCCCTTCACTTCTCTTTCCGCTATATCTTTTGGTAGTAGAGTTTCGATAAAGCCTTCGGGATCGGCAGCATATTTCTTAAGCATTTCTTGCAGTTGCTGGAGAACCTTGTCTTTGGTTGACAGACCGTACATGTAGATTTTCATCGGTCCGATGAGCTTGAGATAGAAATGGTTGCCCACCGAATATTGCTGGGAGCAAGCACTTGGATCCTGAGCTTGCCGTAACAGGTTTCCAAATGTGGCCGCATACTCCCTCAACACAGGTTCTTTGTACAAATCCTTGGGTATTTCCGGAAATCGGGAAGTGAGTTCCTCAACCGTCATGCGATTGTCATTTTGACCGGTGTCTTTATTGAGAAGATTGTTGAACAGATTTTTCATGACTATCCCACCTTCATTACTGATTGACAGCATTCTTTAAGATTCGTAAAAATCGAAGTTAAGACCACAATTTCTCCCCAAGCCATTTAACTTCGACACAATATAATATAAAAAAAATTTTAGCGAAAGACAAAGGGACTTTCTTTGCTTTCTCATATTCAAAAATAGAAGGTCAACGTTAATATCAATTGATCCATTGCATTTTAAGGTCATTTAGTTTATTTTAAAACGGCCCGCCGATATTCTTCGAGTAGGAGATGTGAATTATCGAATCAACAAGATTCTTGCCATCAGCCTGTTTTTGTATGCTGGCATCCTGTCATGTTGTCATCCAAAACGCAGTAATGGCTATGTAAGGCCGGATTTGATTTCCTATCAGCGGATACACGGGTTTGATTCCCAGGAAAACGGTGTTTTGGAGTGGCATGCAGCAAGCACAGGGAATCCCGATGAGCCGTCTATACCCGCTTCGTTAGAAGTGAAACGCGCCCGTGCCTACATGGGGCGAGAGGGCGCCACGTTCCGGCCAAAGCTAAGGTTGATGAAGATGTTTTATTATTACTCATTGGCCAAACTTCTGTGAGCCAGTTTCGCTTACAAAAGGGGCTAAAACGAGCAAGTCGAACTAAGAAAACTCTAAACGAACCTAAATAAGGGTGTTGTTTCATTTCCCGCGAATTGAAACATTGATGTCGAGGCCAAATTCTTTAACCGAGGTATTGCCCACGCGTTTGCTGCTGGTTTTCCCGATTTCGATAAAGGCGCCGCCACGCACGCGGTTGCTGAATGAGTAGGTGACTCTTGGTTGGAACGACCAGCGATCGGTCCGTTCGCTTTCCGTAAACTCGACTTCTTCTCCATCTCTGGTACCGATGTCCGTAACCACACTGCTGGCGTTAAACGTAAAAGTGAAGTCGATTGAATTCTTCAATTCCTTGTTGTTGAATGGCCAGATAGGCAGGCGAAAGCCCGATTGCTTGGAATAATTTGCCGTAACACTAACGTCCTGTCTCGTGGTCATACGTGCACCCTGGTTCCCGCCGATGGTCGTCCTAACTTCTGTAATGGAACGGTTCATTTGAATGTTGCCGGTGAAGCCATTCTTGAAATTCAGATCCAATTTACCAAGCGGCCGGAAATTTGTGGTGAACGTTCTTTGCGTTTCGTTCGATGTGCTGTCGTTCCAGACGATGTCCCTCTGGCCTGAAAAGGCATGGCTGAATGAGACGCTCTGGAACAATTTGCTAAATAAGGGCAGCTCTTCCAGGCCCGCGACCCTGACATTCCATTCGGGAAAGGGCATATCCAGGCCACCATATTTTAGCCAACTGTCAGAAGTGCTTCCCGAAATTTGCGTACTGAGATTTTCCTGGTCGCTATGTTGAAAAGTCAATCCGACATCGACGGCGCGACCGAAAGCAATCCCCGAGTTAACTCGGAGCGTATTGCTTTCTCTGAAATTCCGGGGAAAGGTACTCAGGGTAGAATCGGATCCAACACCGGAGTCATCAGTGAGACCAAATTGGTATTTGACACTTGGGAAACCCAGGACGCCCAATTGACTGTTGTCCGCGCGCTGCGAGTAATTGAAAGAGATATCTTTGAAATTTGAGAAAAAGCTCCCCAACAGTCTGAGGGGATTGAAAGATGGACCATCATCTTCTTTTTCCTGAAATAGGTTAAATTGGTTTTCCGGGCCATCGGGGTGACCTCTACTCCCTGGTCTGCCTCGTCTGGGTGGCCTTCTGCCCGAGTTGTCGTCGCCAAAAAGCGATTTAACAAGCTGTTTCCATCGAAAGTTGAAATCGGCCGATAGCGTGTTGTTTGTCCGAATACTTTTGCCGGTATTGCGTTGTTGCAAGTTATCGTTGAAGGTATAATTGGAAGAATAATTGAACGAGTTATTTAACCAGCTAAAGAGCTGCGGTGTATAGCGGGCCGTAAAAGACTGATTGACGTTAATGTCCCGAAGCTCGCCTGTAAAAATCTGCCTGAGTTGACTGCCACGCATGTCCGCCTTATGCGTCCGGCTGTAGTCAACGGACAGACTCTCAAATATTTTCATGCTGGTTCTGACACTGCGGTCGATCACATAATCCTCTCTTCTGATTTGCTGGTCTTCGTTTTGGTTCCTATCCAGTGATGTCCGGAGTGTTTTGCTTCCGCTCACGCGGAAAGAGATATTCTGAGGCGTGTAATACAGTTTTGTGCGTTTGACTTTGTCAATTAACGGCAAGTCCGGAAGCCAGGAAAAAGGCGAAAAACTATTATTGCGGCCAAATTCAAGTCGATAGTCCAAATTCCCCGTCCATGAACTTACGTCCGAGAACCTCTTGGTCGGACTTGCAAGATGGCTTTCAGAGCGCCCAAGCTTGAAGGAAAGGTTGTCAAGTGTATGTTTCAGAAAGAAATTATCCGACTTTGCCTGTCTGCGGAAGGCAATGTTGAAGCCGTTCTGGCTGCGAACCGTCCTAATTGAATCCGGCACGTTTCCATCGACTTCCCTGTCCCGGCCAGGAAAGTATTTCGGCGTGGTTGAACTGTTTCTAAAGTTTACACTCAATGGCATGGAAAGTCCCCAGGATTCCGGTAGAAAATTCTCCAGGTTGACGTTTGCGTTAAGATTTGTATTGAAACTGTTGTTGCCGCTGCCAAAGCGTTGCGCCACGTTGTGGAAATCCGCGTCTCTGCGCTCGATCTCACCGTTTACGGTGGCAAAATTTCCGATTCTCATGTTGGTTCGCGCTCGCATGGCCATGCCCCTGTCCTGTTCAACATCCGATAACCGGAGTTCGTTGAACCAGACCTCGCCATTGAAAGGCTGCGTGGAATGCAGATTCTTAATGCCCAAAATCAGCATTTTGACGTTGGTAAGAGATGGATTACCCTTTACTCTGATCGCTTTGCTGCTATCCGGTGTCAAGTATTTCACGTAGGTATCCGTGGCGGGATTATATTGTGCGCTTGACGTGTCTCGTCTGTCGAGAGTCGTAAGTTCTTGTAAGTTCACATCCATATGGTTTTCTTCATTCCAACCCTCGTAAATCCGCGATCGATACTCGTAATAGTTGTTGACGTCCAAACCAAATCGGAAAAAGTACTCGAGTTGGCTCTCAGTAGAACTCGTGTCACTCGGGATATGCAAGTCATTCGCAGTTTCCGGTCGTCCATAGACAAACATCCTAATCCGTTCATAGTGGATATAATTCTCCGATTGAAAAAGGCTCTTCTGGGCAATGCCGGCATTCCGACCTGTTCCACTTTGTTCGGGCGCCAAATCCGTGGCCTTGAGGACCAACGACTGTTCTCTTGCCCTTACACCGGTAACTTTATCTTCTTCACCTTCAACGCCAATATCCAATAAGGTCGTGGCGTAAAAGGGGTCCTCGTGTGTATTGATTTGGGTGACGGCGACTGTGGTATCCTGCAGTCCAATCAAGGACTTGAACTCGTCATTGGTGCTGCCGATCTCTTTCCAATCGCTTCCGACCAGACTGACTTCCGCGACGCTGATGAATTCGGACTCGTTCGACGTTTCCAGGCTGTCTATCCAGATTCGAGCAAATTCGATTTGGGTCTCCGAGGGACGACCGCTTCCCGCCCAGAACTCGGGATTGTCGGTAACGAACGGAATGCGAAACAGCCGCCAACCCCTTTCCGGATTGCCTCCGACCACCAGACTTGTATCGGTGTGGGTAGAGTCCAGGGAGAACGAAAAGCTGAAATAAGAATTAACTCGATCCAGGACCCCGTTTGCGTTGATGTCTTCGGTATCGGGCCGACGACCACTTGCGTCGTTTGCGTTGCTCTGAGTACCAATGATCGAACTCGAACTGCCCGCTCCCGTGAGATCTTCGCGAAAGTATGTCAGGGGCTCGCTTTCAGTATAAAACCAATCGTCGTAACTCCAGCGCTCCCCCACATCTAAGGTGTCATTTCCGTTTGTATCCCAAAAGTCATAAGGAATTTGGTCTTTGTGTTTGTTAATGAAATTATCTTTTGGGAAATTGAATGTCGGTGGATCGGGCAAATCGATGCCGTCTAATCCGAGATCCTCTCCTGCATCCAAAATGTCGTTTCGAATACCGCCGACGCGCTGATCCTCGGTATCCAGGATGCCATTAGAGATGACATCTTCTGAAATGCCACCCAGATCGATGTGGACGCGTCCTTCGAAACCGTTCACCATCACTTCGATAAACTTGGTCTGAGACTGGTCAAAGAGTCCGGGCGACAAAGCTCGCTGAACACCCGCCCAACTGTTGAGATCCGGCTGGGCAGGATTATCCGGGTTGTGTAAGTTTGGATCAGGGAACAACCGGAACGTTAACACATGTACGCGGTTTGGCACATTGGGATTGACTTCACGGTTTGGATAAATGTCGTTGACATGTACTTGCTGAAACGGGTTGAACCAGATGTAGCTCATCATATTTGCTGGAGTGTGCCTTGAATCGGCTGGCTGCGAAGCTCGTGTCCAATTTCGGCGCAAGACGCCTAGGTTAACGGACTTCTTAGCACCCTCAAAATCATCGATATAGGCCACACCTCGATTGTCTCCGGTTTTGGGACTGTTCAACGTGTTTGGGGTCGGTAAAACCTGCGCAATTTCACCCTCGAAGTTCAAAGTGGATTCGCCTTTAGCGCGCAGGAGCGGCAGGAAGTCAAACGCTTTGCCGAGAAAATTCGGATTGAAATTTAAGCGTGTATTGACGTCCCACACCAGGTTTTGGATCGGTCCGCGTCCGACTCGTACTTTCCGGTCCAGTGTACTTTCGTTCAAATAGAGCAGCGTACTGCCCAGGAAAGAATCTCGCCCCAGCTTGTACTCGGCGCGCATTCCTAAAATGGTCTTCTTCTCCAATTGAAAAAGCTGATTGCGTTCATATGAAATATCCAGTTTGGAAGAAGGATTGCTGGCCCGTTCATCCAATATGGTGAGCGTGCCGGTGAAATAATCTATGGTATAATCTCGACCTTGCTGCAATTCCTGCCCGTCGAGTGAAACCACCTCAGAGCCTTCGATGACATTGAATCCCAAGTTAAATTCTGTGCTGCGATTCTTCGTGGTAACTTCAATGATAAAATTCTCGTCGACGAGATTGATTTCGGCGTCGACAACTGAATTGTAAATCGCTTCAGCACTTCGGTTGCCGAGATCAGGCTTTTTCAAAGCCCCGGCCTGAAAGTAGCCTTCGGGCGCGAACGGTTGCAAATCCGGGAAATGGAGTTCGCCATTTATGAAATCAACGGCGGTGCCATCGGTGTCAATAAGTCCATCCGGATTCTGGGTGTTGCCATCCTGGTCTTTGGTGTCCAATCCGAAGATGGTCACCCACTTTTCGCCCGTAGCTGAGTTCACCTCTTGATCCGGTTCACCGGAGGTTCTTGAGTAGATTTTTACATCGAAGCCTTCGGGATCGATGTTGCGTCCCCCCAATGAATAGACGTGTTTCCACTCCAAATCCCAGGTCGCATCGGTCGGCAAAGGGTTTTGAGGTTTAATCAATTTAAAGATGCCCACATTCTCAAACTCGCGGCCGACCGTGTCCCCACCTGCGGTCGTATAAGTCACGGCTAAAATCTCATTATCCGACACACGGTTATTCATGCGAATGAAACCGAGATTTGGCTCCAGGTAATATTCATCCTTCTCCAGTCGGATAAAAAAACCTTCATCGGAAAATCCTTGTTCGGGCTCGCCAACGGTATCTTCCGGAGAAGCATTAAATGTAGCCCAGGCGCGTATGTTTTCATCCGGGAATTCGGTTTCATAGCCGTTGGCCGCTTTGTAAACTTCAATATTTTCAATTCGATCCTGTTCGGGCACGGCGATGTGAATACCCTGGGAATCAAAGTGCTTGTAATTCTCGCGATAAAGCGTATCCAGGAAAAAATACGTGTAACGGACGTAAGGATAGATCTTATTCTTTTTGGCCCCTTCCTCTGCGCCCCCGGAAAGTGTGATTCGTTGGCTTTCTCCTTTCTCCTGGCTTGCAATGGTGGTGACGTCCAAATCACCCAGTTTCATTTGACTCTTAATGCCAAACAGACCTGCATTCTTCCCACTGAATGTCACGTAGCGGGTTCCGGGTAGAGAAAGTGAGATGTTACCGGCCTCAACCTTTTGAATGATCTCATCCTCATATCCCTGGTAGTTGATGCGGACATTGTTTTCGAAGTCGAAAGCCCGTTCGCTATCCTGGTCAACATTGACCGTAACCTTGTCGCCGATTTTTCCGGTAACGGAAAAGCGCTGAGTCTGTTGCATCTTGAAGGTGGTATTCGCACCCTGAGCCAGAGCTGTCCGAACTTCGCTGCGGTTTTCGTTTCGAAGGCCCGCCTGGATTCGAATATTTCCGTTAACCGTCAGTCCTACTTTATTGCCGCCAAATATCTTTTGAAATGCCTTGCTTTTAATTCTAACCGGAATATCGAGATTGATCCCTCCGGCACCACGGTCATTTTGCTGCCTGTCTGTTAGATGACTTGCAAAATGGTCTGACCAATAGCTCCGCATCTTCTCTTCCTGGAGCATCTCCTGATACTGAGGCAAGGTGAGTGCCACCGGCGGGCGAATCTCTGCCTCTGCCACCCTTTCCCGAATCATCACAAATGAATCCAGAGACTCTATTTCAATTTCTCTTTCTACATTAGAATACAGCTTGGTCCTGCTGCCCGGGATGTAGCCGTGTAACGAGAGGACACTATTCTGTTTTTTCTTAACCAGGAGATCGTTAGGTTTCTTGGTTACATTCAGATTAAATGCAACAGGACGGGCGGATGCAGATTTGGCACAGACACTGCGTTGTGCGATTCCGTTAAGAATCGCCAAGCAGACGAGGAAAGTGTAGATGCTTTTTGAAGTCAAAGCCTTCAAAATCATTTTCCGAGAGTGTTCCGCTATTGGATTTACCAACAAGCGATTGAATCAGCTTTTGTGTTGACTCGAATCGAGTCCAATCGAGTCCGAATTCGGATGTCGCTTGTTTTTTTAAATTAGAATAAACGATCCAATAACAACTATGCGATAAAACCTCCCGGAAAATAGCATTCGAAAGCTTAAGTTGCTTAAAATGTGAACCTGAAGTTAACAAATAAATTTTGTAATTGCAAGTGAAAATTACAGGATGCAAGGATGCAAACTGAATCCTGATGCTTAAACGATAATGACACCATGCACTTGATGCGGGCCTTTGTTACCGAAATTAAACTTGCTATACTATGCTTATAACCGTATATTGTTTCATATGTTACGCAATTGTATTTTTTGTGAATCGCTCCCATGTTGAGAATTCTACCCCTTTATTTGATTCGCGAACATGTTGGGCCGTTCTTTTTGGCCCTCGTAGTTATTAAGCTCCTGTTTATCTTAAACGTTCTCTATCGGGATCTGGGGAAATTCCTCAGCAAGGGAATTTCATTCCCCGTTATCGTCGAGTTCTTATTCTTGAATTTAGCCTGGATGATCGCCCTGTCCGTGCCCATGGCCGTGTTAACCGCGACCATCATGGCATTTGGTCGCCTCGCCGCCGATAACGAAATCACGGCCATCAGGGCCAGTGGCATCAGTTTGTACCAAATCTTTATTCCGCTTGTCCTGCTTGCAACACTTGTGGCAGCGGGGCTCATCTGGTTCAACAACAATGTCTTGCCCGATTTCAATCACAAGGCACGCCTGTTAGCCACAGATATTACACGCAAGAAACCCATGATCAATCTTGATCCCGGCATCATCTACTCGGAAATTCCCAATTACAACATTCTGGTTCAAAAAGTGGAGGAGCAAGACTCCGTCTCGTACGTTGAAAATGTCATCATCGACGATCAAAGTGAATCGAATCTTATTAAGACAATTACGGCAAAACGTGGGGAAATCTGCTTTCATGAGCACACTGGCTTGCTGGAAATTAAACTGTTTAACGGCGAAATGCATGAAGTAAACATCGATGAACCCGACCGATTTACCAAATGGGAATTTCCGAAACACATTATCAAAATTCCTCTATCTGAGATGTTGCTGATTCGAACGCAATCCGAGTATCGGGGCGATCGCGAGAAAAGCGCTGCAGCGTTGCTTGAAAGCGTACAAAAAAACAGAGAAAAAATGGAGGAAAGAAAAAAGCGCATCAATAAGCGGATCCATGAATATCTGGACGAATTAAATAATCAGCTTAATGCAAATGCAGGAACCCAAAAGCACCTGAGAAATCTCATAAATGACTATCAGCAGTTAGCCCGACAAATTCAATTAGATTTGGACATGATCAAGAGCTACGAGAAATCGAGCGACATTTTTCTGGTAGAATACCACAAGAAATACTCCATACCGACCGCATGTATCGTGTTCGTTCTCGTTGGCGCGCCTTTGGGAATCTTGATTCGCAAACGCGGCTGGGCAGTGGCCGGCTCATTGAGTCTCGGGTTTTTTCTGATTTATTGGGCCTTCCTGATAGGCGGTGAGATCTTGGCTGACAGACAGATTGTTTCCCCGTTTCTGGCCATGTGGAGTCCAAATATTATCGTCGGCGCGTTGGGCATTTTTCTGGTGTTGCGGACTGTGCGTGAAATTTAAGCAGTTGGCAGTGGGCAGTAGCAGTGGCAGTGAGTCAGTGAATTAAGAAGGACGGAAACGTAAGTAGGATGTAATGACATCCAAATGAAAAGAACAAAATGACTGTCTGAATTGCGGCGAAACCCTGACTGGAGAGTACTGTGCGAATTGCGGTCAAAGGCAGGCGAATCTGAACGTTCCCTTTAAGCAGTTGGTGTCCGAGTTTCTCGGAGATGTGTTCACCTTCGATTCAAGGTTTTTCCGAACATTCGTGCCGCTCATAGCCAAGCCGGGGTTTTTGACCGTCAGATTTAACGCCGGACAACGTGTTCGTTACGTTCCTCCACTCAGACTTTATCTTTTTGTCAGCGTGATATTCTTTTTTACTTTAGCTCTCTCGGATGCCGACTTCGTTAAGGTTTAAGGCGACTTCCAAGAAACAGGATAAAGAAATCACCGGTCAGGCTAAAACAGAACCTGTGAAGAATCAAAGCCAAAGCGAGGGAATTGAGGCACAAGAGAATCAAAGCGCGATGCAGCATGCATCGATGTTCCAATCCATCAAGAAGAGATTTTCCGTTAGAATGGAAAAGGCAAGCGAAAATCCCCAACTGGTCAACACAACAATAGCGAATCGACTACCGCAACTGATGTTTCTACTGGTTCCCGTTTTCGCTTTGTTTTTGAAACTGTTTTACGTTCGTTCAGACCAATTTTATGTTCAACACCTTGTTTTTGCGCTGCATTTTCATTCCTTTACATTTTTGATTCTGAATGTGATCTTGTGGTCCTATCTCATCAGTCAGCAACCGTTCGGTCTGGTTTTGATGTTTGCTCTGCCCATTTACTTATTCTTTAGCCTGAAACGCGTTTACAACCAGTCTGCCCGGAAGACATGTTCTAAACTCCTGGTGTTGCTGGGAAGCTATTTTGTTGTCGTTACTATTTCAATGGTTGCTGTGGTTATGGTTACGATCTTTATGTATGCGTAAGAGATTGGGACCCTTTCGGGTTACATCGAAATGTAATTACTAATTACGCAACCGGAAATCAACTATGTCGTAAGCATGTAACAACTCTCTGGCTACGTCTCCACCTAAAACATTCCAAAAGGAGGTTTGTTGTGAACAGAGACAGACGAAATTTCATTGGCCAAGTTCTATTTGGGGGATCAGCTTTAATCATGTCGCCTACGACTTTGCTGACCCAGAAAACATCGCGATCCGAGCCTTACAGTCAAAAGCTGATTAAAGAATTTGTCGTGGCCGGGCATAACAACCTGGATAAAGTAAAAACGATGTTGGCTGATTATCCCAACCTGCTGAATTGCACGTGGGACTGGGGCGGTGGCGATTTCGAGATGGCCATCGGAGGCGCCGGCCACGTCGGGAACAAAGAGATTGCAAATCATTTGATCGGTGTGGGAGCCCGGGTCAATCTCTTTGTACTCACCATGCTTGGTAAAACAAACATCGTGAAGCCCATGCTCGAGGAATATCCCAACCTTATTTATGCCAAAGGTCCTCACGGTTTTACCATGCTGCATCATGCAAAGCAGGGCGGCGATGCCGCACTTGAGCTCTACGAATACCTCCAAAGCAAAGGACTTACAAAAACCAAAGTGAGTTTGACGGGTTAGAGATAATGTCTGATGCAGACATCCGATTCAACAACAGCAACGCACGTAAACCGATTGCTTAAACCATGAAAATCCTGGATTGGTACATCACACGCAGATTTTGTTTGACGCTGCTGTACGCCATTTTGCCCTTCGTCTTGATCGTCATCTTTGTGGATATGGTCGGCAATTTGGCGAAATTCATCGACAAAGATGTGCCCAGGTTCATCATTTTCAAGTACTACCTTTCTTACATCCCGCAGATTGTGGTGTTGGCGTTGCCCATCGCGATGCTGCTGTCGAGTTTGTTTTGCATGGGCTACATGGCCAGATACAACGAACTCGCCGCCATCAAATCTGCCGGGATTTCCATTTACCGGACCCTGGCACCGATTCTTGTTGCAAGCTTGTTCATCAGTGTGTTTGCTTTAGCTTTTGGGGAAATCGTGGTGCCGCCCGCCAATCAGAACAAATCCGGCATTGAAAGCCGCTATCTGGATCCGTTTGCCAAAAGATCAAAGAGATGGGAGTCGAACATCTTTTTGCGCGACAAGACGGACAGACGCATTTTCATTGGCAGCTTAGACACCAAGACCAACTTAGCAAAAAAAGTGACCATTCAAAAATACAACAGCAATAAGATAATTGAAAGAGTGGATGCGCCGCGCATGGAATGGCGGGACAGTACCTGGGTGCTGTTTTCCGGGTACAAACGAGACTTCTCAAACGATGTTGAAAAAGCGACGGCCTTCGATACGTTGCGGGCTCAGAACCTCGATGTGCGGCCGGAAAAAATCATCAGACTAAAAGTTGAGCCGGAAGACATGTCTTATGGTGAGCTCAAGAAGTTTATCGCGGAAGTCAAGCGAAACGGCGGCGATCCGGCTCGCTGGTTGGTCGACCTGCACTTCAAGCTTTCTCTCCCCTTTGCCAACTTGATCATGGTGCTGTTTGGCGCGCCGCTGGCTTCACACAAGAAGCGCAGCGGCGCCATTTTCGGCTTCATCATCAGTTTGTTGATTTGTTTCGTTTATTATGGCTCAAATCGGCTGGTACAAACGATGGGGCAAAATGGCACGATTCCCCCAATTGCGGCTGCCTGGCTGACGAATGGCGTCTTTCTCATCTCTGGCGTCTTCCTGCTGATCTTTACACGCAAATAATTAGCGGTTGAAGGAAAACTTGTTGGTGTAGAGTTATTGCGACCCCGAGGCTCGGGGGAAGCAATCTCCTGCCGTGCCGAATTAGGAGANNATTGCGGCTGCCTGGCTGACGAATGGCGTCTTTCTCATCTCTGGCGTCTTCCTGCTGATCTTCACACGCAAATAATTAGCGGTTGAAGGAAAACTTGTTGGTGTAGAGTTATTGCGACCTCGAGGCTCGGGGGAAGCAATCTCCTGCCGTGCCGAATTAGGAGAAATGACATAGAAAATCGAGTTTTCGTTCAGCCTCTAATTACGGCCGGAACATCCAGCCAAAAGGAAACGCAAGGCCTTTTCCTGAGAACATGCCACGTCGGCTGGCGATGGCGAAATCGAGTGAGACCACCGAAAAGTCGAATGCAAACCCACCGGACATCGAGAAGCCCTGGTTTCCGCCCAGGGAGAAACCCGCTCGCAATGGGAAGTAGTTAATTGGACAAAATTCGGTCCCAACTGCCAGATCGGGGGTCGTCGAAACTCCAGTAGTTTTTTTCAGACCCTGTTTTAAATAGTCTGTGACCGGGTTTTGCCGAAACAATATATTAACTGAATTAACTGATTTAACTTGAATTTACAAGGACACCTTACAATACTGGTGTCGGGACATTTTCGGGTTTTTGCAGCAGCGTCATTTTTTCCAACCCAAGTT
>JABAHS010147840.1_pt1 | contig 15893 bp, 16 predicted proteins | sample 7062111 | NCBI WGS metagenome assembly JABAHS01 (sample SAMN14534600, study PRJNA622989) | marine sediment metagenome | biome: marine biome [ENVO:00000428]; feature: marine pelagic biome [ENVO:01000023]; material: deep marine sediment [ENVO:00002113]; isolation source: pool of 4 deep marine... | reverse complement strand
ATCCGTCAGCACCAGATCGATGGCATTGTCCTGCAACCATTGCTTCTCATGCTTCAACCGACTGGAACGGTTCTGGTAGAAGTCGGCCAGGTTTTGGAATGATTGGTGGATGTCGATCTGGATGAAATTGTCCTGAACGCATCCCGTATCGACCTGCGTTTTTTCCACCCGGCAGGATGGGAAGCGCTGGAGAAAATAGTCGTCTTCAATTTCCGTTTTGATGAAAACTTCGTATCGCCCGGCCAGTAGCTGAAGGACCGCGGCGGAACGGGCGGCATGGCCGAACCCGTGTGCGCTGATGTAATAGGCGATTCGTTTGATGGCGGGCCTGTAGGAAAATATTAGCGGGATGAACCCGCCGGGTGGCGAAGGACCACCCGGGGAGTCATATATTTATTCCTTCGGTTTAGCGGGGGTGTATTTGAATTCGCAGAAGGTTCCCAGCTTGGCAAATGTATTGTTCAGTTTCAGATCCACATAGTCCTGGCGCTCCTCCCAGGGAATTTTATCGAAATTGCAGGCCGTGGGAAGGATGTCTGTGCGTCCATAACGAATGAAAAATGTCTCGAACCAGCATTGTTTCATCTTATATTGCCAGCCGGTTTCATCCTGCTTTTTGTGTTCCAGCAGAAAATGCCGCCAGGTGTAAATTTCGTCGACCAGCGGAACATTTTGGTCGACAAACGCCTTGAAGGGATTGTCCGCGGCTTTTTCTTTTTCGATCATGGGATCCAGCTCCGCTTTCCGCCAGTTTCGGAGGGCTTCTGTGATCAAGTCCCGCGCCCGTTTGACATTGATATTGTAATTGTCCAGCGTAACGTGCGTGGTGTAGATAAACAGACCCACGGTGGTGAGATATTGCTCCTCCGGTTCCTGGGAGTCAGCCTCTTCAAATTCCCAGAGCTGCGCGAAGTGTTCGCGGATTTTATCCAGATCCACTTCGGCCTCCGTAACTTTCAGGTGGGCCAGAATCNNCTTCCATGATAATCCTTTTATAGTCCAACAAATCAACAGGTTAATTGTATATCCGCTGAGACCGGCCAAAGCCGTCGACAACGGTCGATTTCGATTCAAGGATGGTTAAAAATAGCATATTCCCTGGCTCAAGATCAAGTTTGCCTTGGAAATTCCCGGTCTTACGAACTGGTTTGAGCGCTTTCGGTGGAGCCGTGTCAGGAATTTGGTTACAATGCAGAAACCCTACCAGGAGCAAGGTTCATGAAATCTGAAGTTTTCGATGTGGTCATTGTGGGAGCCGGCGTCATCGGCTACAGCATCGCCTTTACACTCAAGGGTGTCGACCCTTCGTTGAAGGTGGCGGTGCTGGGTGACCCGATGAATTCGCTCATGGCCTCGCGCGCGGCGGCCGGTATGCTGGCTCCCTACTGTGAATGTGAAACGGGGGACCGGTTTTTTCGCTTTTGCCGGGAGTCGCTGGATCAATATCCCGCGTTCATCGAGGAGTTGACCCACGCCAGCGGTATGCAGGTCTATCTTTCCATGGCCGGATCCCTGATGCCGGCTTCATCGGTGGGCGATTTGTGGGATGAGCGTCTCCGCTTTTTCNNCCCGGATTGCGGCGAGGTGATCTGGGTGGGAGAAGGGCAGGTCAACAATCGCCAGTTGCACGATGCCCTGGTGGCCGGAGCCGGCCGGCGGGGGGTGCGCATCTTTAACAAAAACGTCGCTGGGTTTTTACGGTATGCCCGGGAGATCCATGCGGCGGTGACCGATTCCGGGGAAATTCGCGGTAAAAAATTCGTGATGGCCGCCGGCAGCTGGTCCCAGCAAATAGCCAAAGTGCTGGAGGTCTCCATGCCGCTCAAACCGATCAAGGGTCAAATGTGCCGGGTGCGGGCCGAGGACGGCCATTTGGACTACACCATTCACGGCATCCTAACTTATGTCGCCCCCTGGCGGGAAGGGAATGGATTTGTGTTGGGATCCACCATGGAGGATCGGGGATTCGACTCCCTGGTTGAAGGCGAGGTCATTCAAAAGCTGATCGACCGCGCCGCCGCCATTCTTCCCTTTCTGAAGGAGGCTCCGCTGATCGAATCGTGGAGCGGATTGCGCCCGGCGGCGGAAGATTTGATGCCCGTTATGGGGGCAAGCGGCCGTTACGACAATTTGTTTTATTCCACCGGGCACTATCGCAATGGAATCCTCCAGACCCCGCGACAGGCGGAGTACCTGGTGGAAGCGTTACTGGGAACCCTGAAAGACCCGGTGGCGGAATTTTCCCCGGACCGTTATGACCTTTGATCCTTTATCTCAATCGGTTGGAATCTCATGCCGCGCCCCCCTCAAACGCTGATGAAGCATAAAATAGACGAAGATCTGGTGCGTGACTTTCATCACGTCTGGCACCCCTGCACCCAAATGAAAGATCATGAATCCGTGCCGCCTTTGCTGATCGACCGGGCGGATGGGATTTATCTGTACGACCGGGAGGGACGGCGTTATATGGATGTCATCTCTTCCTGGTGGGTCAACCTGTTCGGCCACAACCATCCCCGGATCAATCAGGCGATCCGGGACCAACTGGATCGAATGGCGCATGTCATGTTTGCCGGGGTGACGCATCAGCCGGCCATCGACCTGGCCGAAAAACTCGTTCGCCTGTCCTCTCCGGAACTGACCCGGGTATTCTTTTCCGATAACGGTTCCACCTCCGTGGAGGTCGCGTTAAAAATGAGTTTGCAATACTGGCTGCAGGTGGGAAAGCCGCAAAAAACACAGTTCATTTATTTAACCGGCGGTTACCATGGCGAAACCCTGGGGGCGCTCTCCGTTTGCGGCATGAATCTGTTTCGCGAGCAATTCGATCCGGTCCTGGCGAAACACATCGAAGTGCCGGGCCCGGACTGTATGCGCTGTCCCTACGGTTTAAAGCGCGACACCTGTCAGGCGGAATGTTTTGAGCCCCTGGAGAAGGCGCTGGAACAGAACCGGGGGGCCGTGGCGGGAATGATTCTGGAACCGCTGGTTCAGGGCGCGGCCGGAATGAAAATGTATCCTCCGGTATATCTGCAAAAACTGGAAGACGCCTGCCGGACCTCGCAAGTGCATGTGATTTACGACGAGGTGGCGGTCGGGTTCGGCAGAACGGGATCGTTGTTTGTTTCCGAGCATCACGGTTTAAATCCTGATTTTGTATGTTTGTCCAAAGGCATCACCTCCGGTTATCTGCCGCTGGCGGCGACCCTGACCACGGAGGAAATTTATCAGGCTTTTTATGATGAATACGAAACCTTTAAATGGTTTATTCACAGCCACAGTTACTCCGCCAATCCGCTGGCCTGCGCCGCCGCCAACACCAGTTTGAGTCTATTGACGGAGGAAGGATTTATCGAAAACCTGGTTCCGAAAATTCAGGCCATAGGGGAACAGGGCGCATCTCTGCGGGATATGCCCTGGTGCGGAGAGTTTCGTCAAACGGGAATGATCGCCGCCGTGGAGCTGGTGCAGGACCGGGAGACGCTGCAACCGTTTCCGGCGGAACAGCGGATCGGCTATCAAATTTTTCTGGAGGGGTTAAAGCACGAGGTTTATTTGCGTCCGCTGGGCAACGTGGTGTACTTTATCCCGCCATTGATCATCGAACCGGAACAGATCAAGGTCATGATGACCACGGCCCATCAATGTATTCATACGGTATTGGAGAAAAAATAATATGTACGAAGTTTATGTGACCACGCAGTTTTCCGCGGCGCACCGGTTGAAGGGATATGACGGTCAGTTTGAAAATCTGCACGGCCACAACTGGACCGCATCGGTAACCGCCGAAGCCCGGGAACTGGACGAGATCGGAGTGGGCATCGATTTCGTCAAGCTCAAGGAGAAAACCGAGTCCGTCCTGTCCCAGCTGGATTATAAGAACATCAACGAAATCCCGCCATTTGACCGGGAAAATCCGTCCGCCGAGAACATCGCGCGCTGGTTGTTTCGGAAATTGAGCGCCGACTTGAACAGCGAATCCGTTCGTATCAGGAAAGTTGAAATTTATGAAATGCCCAATTGCGGCGCTTCCTATTATGAATAACGGACATCGATGAACGCTACTTCACGCCGGTGATGTTGCCGTCGATGACGTCGATGTTCTCCGCCTGCGGATTTTTGGGAAGGCCGGGCATCCGCATGATTTCGCCGGTGATGGGAACCAGGAACCCGGCTCCCGCGGAGATCACGATCTCCCGTACCGTGACCGCGAAACCGGTGGGCCGGCCGAATAATTTGGGGTTATCGGAAAGCGACTGCTGGGTTTTGGCGATGCACACCGGGAGCTGGCTGTAACCCAGTTGTTCGACGGATTTCAGGTCCCGTTCCGCCTGTTTGGTGTATTCGATTTTCTCCGCGCCGTACATCCCGTTCGCCACCTTCCAGATTTTGGTCTTGACGTCTTCCCGCCAATCGTAAAGCGGGGTGAAAGGATCGGAAACCTTTTCGGCGTGCCTCATTACCGCATCGGCCAGTTCCAGCCCGCCCCGGCCTCCCTCTTCAAAATGATGGCTCACCGCGAAAGGCACGCCCAGGTTGTTTTGGCAGTGGTCCCGGATCGCCTCGATTTCTTCTTGGTGGTCGGTGGCGAAGCGGTTCAGGCACACCACCGGCGGTTCGCAGAATTTTCGGATGTTCTCTACATGTTTGTCAAGGTTGGCCAGGCCTTTGCTGACCGCCTCCAGATTTTTTTCCGTCAGCTGATTTTTGGGAACGCCCCCGTGCATTTTGAGAGCCCGGCAGGTGGCCACCAGAACCACCGCCGCCGTGTCCAGTCCCGCGCCCTGGCATTTGATATCGAAGAATTTTTCCGCTCCCAGGTCGAATCCGAAACCGGCTTCCGTGATGGCCCAGTCAGCCAGGCCCATTGCCATTTTGGTGGCGATGACCGAGTTGCAGCCGTGGGCGATGTTGGCGAACGGCCCGCCGTGGATGAACGCCGGAACCCCTTCGGTGGTTTGGACCAGGTTGGGCAGTAGTGCGTCTTTCAATAATGCGGCCAGCGCTCCCGTAGCGTTTAACGAGCCGGCGGTTACCGGGTTCCCATCATGGGTGAAGCCGACCAGGATACGGTCGAGGCGTTGCTTCAAATCTTCGTAGTCCTTCGCCAGGCACAGGATGGCCATAATTTCCGACGCGGCGGTGATGTCGAATCCGGTTTCCCGGGGTATGCCCTGAAGCACTCCCCCCAGGCCGATAACGATATCCCGCAGAGCGCGGTCGTTCATATCCATAACCCGTTTCCAGGTAATGCGGCGCGGGTCGATGGCGGTCAGTTCCTTGCGGTAAATTCTGTTGTCCAGAAGTGCGGCGAGTAGATTGTGGGCGGAGGTGATGGCATGGAAATCGCCGGTGAAATGCAGGTTGATTTCCTCCGCGGGGTGGACCTGGCTCCGGCCGCCGCCGGTGGCGCCGCCTTTCATGCCAAGGCAGGGACCGAGTGACGGTTCCCGCAAGGCCAGGCAGACCGATTGGCCGCGTTGCGCCAGGGCCTGGCCCAGTCCTATGGTTGTAGTGGTTTTGCCCTCCCCGGCGGGGGTGGGGGTGATGGCGGACACCAGGATCAGTTTGCCACGCGGCGGATTCCGGTCGAGAATCCCGAGACGGACCTTGGCCTTGGACTCGCCGTATAAAATCAAATCCTCCGTCCGCAACCCGAGTTGAGCGGCGATTTGCGTGATCGGTTTAATATTCGCTCCTGAAGGAAAATTCATTTTACCCACCTCCAATGAAACAAAGCCGGACAGGAACCGCGCGGTCTTAATCAAAAGTGTCCGGCAGTGGTCCTTTGTAATTGGGCGATTTGTGCGCACCCATTTCAAATAATACAGGGAGCATGAACAATGCGCAAACCGTACAGAGGATAATCCCGATTTCAACGACCGGCGCAATGGATTTCACGCCGGCATGGTTGGCGATGTTCAGGCTGGCATATCCGGACAGGCTCGTCAAGGCGGAAAGGATAATGGCGCTTCCCGTTTCTTTGACCGATTTGATGGTTTCACTGCGGGAGTAATCGAGAATATGATGGCCGAGATACACGCAATGATCGATCATGATGCCGACGATGGATGGAAGCATGACAATATTGATGTAGTTGAGCTTGATGTTGAAAACCGACATCAGGGCGCCGGTCAGGGCCAACCCGGTGAACAAAGGCAAAAAGGTTTTAAAGGCCAGCCTCAGACTTCTGAAATCCCATAATAGAATGAGGAAGACCACTCCCATGGCGATCAGCAGGGTTTGCGGTCCCTTTTCCTGGACCCAACTGAGAATGGCGGCGGCCAGCAGATTTTCATTCAATACGGAAATCGGTATCCCCTTTTTGGCCAGCAACGCTTTCAGTTCCTTAATCTCCCGGTCGAGCTGAAAAATATTCTGTGCATTGAAAAAGTTTTTGTCGGCCGGGGAGAACAGTAAAAGGAGAAATTCGTCTCCGGCGGTAAACCGTTTGGTCAAATGCGGTGGAATGTTTTGTTCGTCGAAGGGCGGGGCTTCCACCAGGCTTTTGAGTTTCCGGTAGCGGTGAGTGCCCAATGAGATTTCGATGATATCCCGCTCTTTAATCAGAATTTCACGGATATGGTTGAGCAGTTGTTTTTTGCTTTCATATTCCTTAAGGCTGACCAGATTCAAAGAATGATAGGCTCCTATGGTGGATTTCCTGCCATATTTGCTTTTGATGCTCTGCAGGGCGCGATGAATTTCGAACAGGTGATCCTTGTTGGGAGTCATGATCACTGTCGGGGAAAAAGCATATCCGAAATCCTCCATGGTTTCGGTTTCAAAATCCGCCGCGGGGGACTCCCCTCTCAGTTTTTGAAAATCATGTTCAAATTTGATTTCTGGAATTAAAAACATGCTTGAAACCAATAACAGGAGGAACAGAATGACCAGGAAGATGGGAGTGGTGCTGTAGATATTGGAAATGCGCAAATAAAATAACCGGGCCCGCGGTTTGCGCAGCCAGCGGATTTGATCCGCGCACAGAACCAGCGCCGGAAACAGAAAGAAATAACTGGTGAAAGCGCACAGAATGCCGATGGTGGCGATGGCTCCGAATTCTGAAAACCCTTTGAAGTCGGAAAGCATCAACAGGGAAAAGACACTGATGGTGGTGGCCATGGCGATGATTCCGGAACGCCCGACCTGTACCGCCACCAGCTCCGCCGCTTCCGGAATGGATTTTTCCTTTCGCAGCTCCTGCTTGAAACGAATATACAGGTGAATTCCATAGTTAATGCCCAGGCCGGTCAGGATCGCCAGGAGAAATCCAGATATGATGTTGACGTGCCCGATAATTATGCGGGTGAAGGCAAAAGTCAGGCTGAGGGAGGTGATCAGTGGAATCAATAGCAGAGCCACCGACAGAAATGAGCCATTGTAAATATACAGGATTAAAATAACCAGAACCATTGCCACCACGGCGGACCGTTCCAGGTCGTTGAGTATCATCCGGTTTTCTTCCAGACGGGTGATCATGGAGCCGGTAAACCTGACCTCGAGATGAGGATACTCCTCGCGGACGCCGGATTGATCGATTTCGGATTCGATCTCCCCGACGAAGTTTCGCGTAAACCCGGTATTGGAGGCCATGCCGACGGGTTGAATGAAGATGTAATAGCGTTCCCCGCTGATCCCTCTATGGTAAGGCTGGATGTGGTCGAAAATTTTATACCGGTTGGACATATCCTGCAGTTCTGACGGATTGTAGACGTCGGTGGAAGTTCCGAAAATATTGCTCATTTGATTACGGGAATGTTCAATAGCCCCTTCCACCAGTTTGCGGAGTTCCTTCAGGTCGCTGTGGTTGGCGAAAAGCAACTGGCGGTTCTTTAAATAGCGGACAGGGATTTGGGAATCGACATAGTAAACCTGTTTGATGGATTGAAATCTCTTGGCCAGGCGGTCAATGACGGTTGAGGCTTCGCCGGAACGCAATCCCTCCAAAACCACGACCAGAGGGCCGGTGTTTCCGGTTTTGCTGAGCACCCGGTTGAACTCCTGGACCAACTCGAGGTCTTGAGGCAGAAGATTGTCCAGACGCGGACTGAAAGTGATTCCCGAGGCTATCCAAACGGCCGCCAGGGTCAGCAAAGCCGAAACTATCAGGAGAAGCCAGGGTTGTTTGGAAGTTATGTTTTTATAAAGCCAACGGAGAATATTCTTTAACGAAAAATCAAACCGCTTGCCCGCTCCCTCTTTCGCCGGCGGCTGGTTTCGATTTTCTGTTTCCACGGGGTCCGTTGTTTTCATGATATTACATTACAGTTTCTTCTGCTCTTTGTACCAGGCGCAGGTTTGAACCAGCGCCTGCTCCAGGGTGAGCTGTGGCTTGAACGAATAATGTTCAAAAAATTTTTCCGGCGAAGCCGTCCATGAACTTTGCCTCAAGTCGATCATCCGTTGCCGGTCCAGGAGGGGAGCGCGATCCCTCATCTGAGCGATAAACTCAGAGGTCATCGCGATGAATCCCATCAGGGACATCGGAATAACCACGGAGCGCGCCCGTTTCCCAAGGGCCTTCATAACGGCTCGGCCCACTTCATCCCAGGAATACACCTGACCGTCGGTCGTGAAAAATATATTTTTCTCCGGATCCGGCGCTTCCGCCGCGCAAACCATTGCCCGGACGAGATCTTTCACATAGATGAGCGAAAGATATCGGGGGCCCAGGCCGATTTTGACAGCGACGCCCCAGGAAATCGCCTTGATGTATTGAAAAAAACTGCGTTCTCTTTCGCCGAAAACCACGGGCGGGCGAAGGACCACCACGGGCAACTCCGAAGCGTATCCCAGAGCGATCTCTTCCCCGGTCAGTTTGGATTTGCCGTAATAAGTGACCGGGTGGCAGGGCGTGTCCTCATCCACCTTTTCATTCGGCTGGGTGGGGCCCACAGCCGCCAGACTGCTGATATGGATCACCGCCTTGAATCGCTGTCCGCTTTCTACCAGGCTTTGATAAAAGGGAATGCATCCTCGCGCGTTATGGTGGATGTATTCACTGCGTTTGCGGGCGCGGGTGATTCCGGCGGAATGGAATACATAGTCCACCTCGGACAGGCAATCACGGTAAGTTTCGGGTTGATGCAGGTCGCCCACATGCAATTGAACGCGGGAGGGGTCCAGCCATTGGAGGTTGCTGGTGGGCCGCACCAGGCAATGCACCCGGCAACCCCGCTCCAGCAAATGGTCCACGAGGTGACTTCCGATGAACCCGGTTCCCCCGGTGACCAGAACAGAGGCCCCATTAATTGCTGATGGCTCGCTCATAAATATGAAGTCTACGGTCAGGGACGTGCCCTGCATTTATTCGGGAGAGGGCCGGACCGGGTTTCACCAGTTCAACAAACCAAAAACCTTCCACCCAACCCACTCCAAACCTTCTTTCTCCTGAGATCAGCGATGACCGGAGAATAGTGGAATCGCGATGATAGGCATACCTTCAAGTTACCACTTAACCCCTTGTTTTGCAAAAAGTTCCGATGATTCCGGAAGAGCCTCTGGAGGGTGAGGGAGAGGCCGCGAAGAATCTATGAAATCCGCTGAGTTACCCGGTCAGAAAATCGGTCAGCTTGGGATCATCCAAAATCTGATGAAGCACCTGGGTCAGACCGTAGTTCAGGATTTTTTCCCTCTCGATTTTTTGGGGAACGGTAAGGTAGGATTTTTTGATGAAGAACTCATATTCCTGCGTATAGGCGATTCCCCGGTTTCTCGCGGACAATTTGATTTTGGTTCGAAGACGCGCCTGGACGGTGGACCGGCCTTCTTCACCCCGGTTTTTCTTTCTTAATTTGAGTTTTAATTTGGTGATGTAGATTTTAACCTCACGGGGGGTGCCCATGCCGTTGCCGTCAACTTTATAGCCCTGCAATTTAAAGCCCTCTTCGGCCGCTTTTTGAAAGGTGATATCCAGTTCTTCGGAAGGGGTGTAATCGTGGGAAACCATGGCCCTTCCCGATTTAATTTTTCTTTCCGAGTCTTTTTTAAGAAGCTGAGCGCGTCTGCGCTTGTCGAAGACTTCCAGCAATATATTTTTTCCCATTCCCGTGTTGGATTCGTGAACCAGCACCCTCGGATGCNNTACAGCCGCTGACAGCCAGAATCAGAAAAGTGGAACAACCCATCCAAAACAATGGTTTCAAAAGACGCATGATAATCTTCCTGAAAAATTTTAATAGACCCTATCTTTCCAATGTAACAGTAAAATTTTGAATTTCCAGAGATTTTGAACGCAGGGCTGAACCGCCGGAACCCGCTACGGTCAAAACCGTGAAAAGAGGACGGGGACATAGCCCTTGGAATGCGAAATTCAAGGATTTTTAAGATTTACATTGTCACGGGACAGGGGCAGGAGTAGACGGNNGGCTCTGAGGAAAAAACCGAAAACCCAGGTAGGTCAAAACGCCGCTTAAAATCAGCAGGCCACCGGCGGTCCAGATCTGGTTCAGCCATCCCGGATTCACCATCAAAATCAATCCAAGGCCCGCCATCAACAATCCGGAAAAGAGTTTGAGAAGGCGTCCTTCCCTTTCCTGGAGTTTTCGAGAGCCCAGAGTCACGAAGAAGAACATCACAATCAACGCCAGGGGAATCACATAAATCAAACAATAGAAAACCAGATACAGATAATAGGTGGTCAGGGGCAATTGATTCAAGGTGAGGATGCGGGTGAACACCATGGGGAAACCGGCGGTGCATAGAAATTCATAGGCGTTGGCCACAACCGAAAGGGTCAGGGTTCCCATGAGCAGGGAGGGCAGGTTGGGGGTTCGCACCAGCCGGGTCATGCGTTCGAACAATCCCGGTTTGGCGCTTTCCGGTATGGAGAGGGTCGGTCCCTGAAGGAACCGGAAAAAACCCTTGATGTTCAGGCCGCCCATAACCAGTGCCAGAGCGCCGGCGATCAATGTCAATACTCTTAATTCTCCAAACGCGAGGAAAAGATTCAGCCAGGCGGTCATGAACAGGAAGTAAAACAGGCCGGAACAGAAAACAAACGTGCCGCCCACCAATAACAGCCGGGCGCGGCTTTGGGCATGGATCAACAGACTCAGCAGGAAAAGCAGCACGAAGAACGCGCAGGGATTAAAAGCGTCCAATCCCGCCAGCATGACCGTGATCACAGGCAAAGAGAAATCCGAAAGGTTCAGGGTCCCAATCCAGGGGAGGGAGAACGCAGGCTCTTCTTCAATGGGAACACCCGTTTGCGAGCGGGTTTGATAGCAGGTTTTCAACCGGTTCTTCAAAAATGCGCCGGTCGTGGTTTCATCTGAATAGCCGACGTGCATTTGGCCGCAAAACATAAAAGCGGGAACGCCGCGGGCTTTGCGCCCCAGGCTCTCCGCCATGGCGACATATTTCTGGGCGTTCTCCGGTTGGGCGCTGACTTCCAGGGAGTGCACCTTCAGCCAGGAGTAGGAGGATGCCAGCGACTTCACAAAGGGTTTGGCCCGGCGGCAATGAGGACAGGTCTCGGACCAGAAAAAATAAAAATGAATCTGGGCGCGTCCCTCCTTGCTGGGGGAAAACCATACAGCATCGGAATCGGGGGGCAACACACCTTTTTCCGAAGCCGCACGGTGCGGCGCCGGAATCAACAGCAGACCGGTCAGCACAGTTATCCAGGCGATCTGGAGACGGCGAATCCCGGATTTAGAATGTATTGAAGGCATGACCGCTAAAACCCATGGCAATAGAACCGCGAATACCGTTAACCGGTATCTTGGGGTTTTGATGATTCCACGATTTGACGGCGAAACAGATCCCGCCGTCCCACCAGCCGGTCCAGGAACAACAGCCCGTCAAGGTGGTCCATTTCGTGCTGAACCGCCCGGGCTTCATAGCGCTCCATTTGATAAACGCGCTCCCTGCCGAATTCGTCTTGCGCCTGCAGGGTGATGAATTTGGCGCGCGCCACGTTGCCCGTGTAATCCGGGACGGAGAGACAGCCTTCGCGACCGACGGCGGTGCCTTCCTGCGAGGTAATGACGGGATTGATCAGGATCAGGCGGTTGTGATGCTTGATTTTGAGTTTGGAGGAAACGTCGACGATCACGATCCGCTCGAACCGGCCCACCTGCGGCGCGGCGATACCGACCCCTCCGGGTCCGGCTCTCNNGGGTCCGGCTCTCATCGTTTCCTCAAGGTCCTGAATGAAGGCGCGGAGCGCCTCGTCAAACCGCTCCACCGGGCGCGAAACCTGCTTCAACCGTGAATCGGGGTACACCAGGATATCGAGAATAGCCATGCATTTACCCGATCAACGTATCAATGGGTTCCAATTGAGTTTCCAACCCCTTCTCACGGGCCAGATTTTTTAAGGCCTCTTCCAGGACCTGGATCCCCTGTTCCGCCACGCCTTCGATGTTCATGATATAAATCCTGTTCTCCGGAGTGCCGCCGACGTCGGATTCCAGATTCAGGATATTGAATCCTTTCTCTGCCAGAAGGCCGGTGGCGTCGGCGATGATGCCCGCCCGGTCCGCCCCGTAAACCGTGATGCGGACATCCGGTTCGACGTGGTGCAACAGATCGCCCTCGATGGAGTCGACATGATGGTGCAGGGTTAAGGACCGGCAGACAGGACTCACCAAAGCGTCCAGTCCCTGTTCGCTGCCAGCGAACTGCACCATCAGCATGACGGTAAAGTTGCCGCCCAGACGCACCATCGAGGCCTCTCCCAGGTTGCATTGCCCTTCATACAAGGCCCGGGTGATTTGGGCGACGATACCGGGGCGGTCTTTGCCTACCAGAGTCAGCATAAACCAGTTTTTCATAACCTTTCCTTTCCACATTGGCTGTTTTCAAAAAACATGACACCCCCCAATCCGTTTGTCAAGGAAGGGTGAAAGCGGAGCTGAACTTTTCGGGTGGCCTTTGCTGCCGGCGCCGCGTAACAATCGATATTCACCGGACAAATTCNNCCCAGGCGGTCAATATAGGGGAATTGGCCCAGCACCGGGACATCAGTCAATTCCCCGATCAGACCGGGCTGTTCCATTTCGATAGCATCTGGCTCTTCAGGCCCGGTGTGGTTAAAGATCACCCCCGCTACCGGAATCTCTTTCCGGTGGAGCGCTTCCAGGGTCAGGAGTGTGTGGTTGAGGGTTCCGAGCTGATAACGGGTCACCACAATGGCCGGCAGATCCAGATCGCTCATCAGGTCCAGAATCCCGTAATCCCCGGTGATGGGAACATGGACGCCGCCGACGCCTTCCACCAGCATCCAGTCGTATTTTATTGCCAATTTCCGGTAGGCGGTCAGCAGGCGTTCCGGTTCAATACAGCGGTTTTCCATCCGGGCCGCCTGGTAGGGTGAGGCCGCCGGTTTCAGCCGAACCGGACAGACCTCCGCCAGGGAGTCCCGGATGCCCCCGCATTCCATCAGAAACAGCGCGTCGGAATTGGCGGCGGAACTGCATTCAGCGTCCACCCCCGTTTCCAGGGGTTTCATGACCCCCACCGAGCGCCCCTGCTGCTGAAACCCGGCCAGAAGGCCTGCGGTAACCACCGTTTTGCCCACTCCGGTATCCGTCCCGGTTATGAAGAATCCCGCCATGCCGTATCCTTTAAGATGATGAGGTCTATTGTAGGCAAGGCGGTGAGGGGATGCCATCCCTATTTTGAGGAAATATCATTTGATGAGAAAAGTTGGAGGACTTTGGAAGCCTCCGGAATTCTGTTATAATTCTACAAGGTGGGATCGCCGTTGGGCGCCCCGTTTAACCCGCAGAAAGATATGAGCTATGGGTAACAATCTGGATGTGACCTGCCCCTGTTGCGACACCAAATTGCGTGTCGATAAAAAAACCGGGGAAGTGGTCTGGAAAGAAGAAAAAAAGAAAGAACACGCCTCTCTGGCGGACATGGTCAAGGGCCTGGATGAGCAACGCAAGGAAAACCAGTCCATGTTCCAGAAGCAAAGTGAATTACAGAAGGACAAGGCCCGTCTGTTGAAGGAAAAATTCAAGGAAGCGCAGAAGAACGTCGACAAAACCGATACCAAGCCCCTCCGCGATTTTGACCTGGACTGATCACAACTCCAGCGTCATCCCGTCGTACGCCAGCTCCACATTTTCCGGCAGGTCCCGGCTGACCTTTTCGTGATCGAACTTGTGATTGATGTGGGTGAGGATCGCCCGCTTTGGCCGCAACTCTTCAATCGCCGCCAGAGCCTGATCCAGGCAAAAATGCGTCGCGTGCGGTTCGAATCCCAGCGCATTTAAAATCAAAACCTCCAGTTCCGCCAGAATTTCCTTGGACCGGTCCGGAATGCCACTGCAATCGGTGACATAGGCCGCGTCGTTGATCCGGTATCCCAGGATCATGATATTGCCGTGGTGAATATCGACCGGGGTGACCCGGACGTCGCCCAGGAAAAAAGGCCGGCTGTCGAGGGTGATCATATCCAGTTTCGGCACGCCGCCTCCCATGGGTTTTTGTCCGTTGAAAATATAACTGAAGTTTTGTTGAATGGCGGCCAGGGTCTCCTCGTTGCCGTAGCAGGGGATGACGCATTGATTGTAGAAATTGAAACACCGCAATTCGTCGATACCATGGACATGATCCGCGTGGTGGTGGGTGTACAGTACCGCGTCAACCTGGCTGACGTTGTGAATCAGGCATTGCTGCCGGAGATCGGTGGAAGTGTCGATCAGAAAATGAAACCCATTGCTCTGCACCAGGGCGGAGGCGCGGAGCCTTTTGTTGCGGGGGTCCTCCGATACACAGACTTCACAGGGGCAACATAAACTGGGGATACCGGTCGAGGTGCCGGTTCCCAAAAAAGTGATTTTCATGGCGTGTTTAATGTTTCATATTGCAAGCCAGGTCCGCAACCGGACATGGGGTGGATTCAAATTGTACGGTAGAATGGGTGATATTAAACTTTTCCCTCAACAGATTTTCGATCTTTTGCAGGACGCTTTCCATCTGATTGACTTTTTGATCGGTCACCAGGGCATGAGTGCTCAATGCATAGATATTGGAGCAAATGGACCAGACATGCAACTCATGAATATCCTTCACCTCCGGAATCGAGGTCAATTCCTTCTCCACTTCCTGGAGAGAGATGCCTTTCGGCACGCCCTCCAGTAGTATATGGAAGGAGTCGCGGATGATGGATTGCGCTCCCCAGATCAGAATCAGCGCCACTCCCGCGGCGATAATGGAATCCAGCGCATACCATTGGGTGAACCACATGCCGATCCCGCCGATGATAACCGCCAGGGAGGCCAGTGAGTCGCCGATAACATGATAAAAAGCTCCCTTCAGGTTCAGATCGTGCTGGTGCGAGTTGTGCACCGGATCTTTCAAAAAATACAGGACGGCCAGATTGGTCAAAAGTCCCGCCGCGGCTACACCAATGACCACTTCGGTGTGAACCTCCTGCGGAGACGTGAATCGCCGGTAAGCCTCCCATAGAATTCCGATGGCCATCAGCAGTAAAAGGAGGCCATTGGCCAGAGCCGCCAGAATTTCCAGGCGGTGATAGCCGAAGGTTTTGGTGTGGTCGGAGGGTTGGGCGGCGATGGTCAGCGCCATCAGGCTGAGGCTCAGAGCAAAGGAATCGGTCAGCATATGAGCCGCGTCACTCAAAAGCGCCAGGCTATGAGCGTAAATGCCTCCCGCCACTTCCAGGCCCATGACTAGAATGACCAGCGACAGAGCGATTTTGAGCCTTTTTCGAACAGCGGGAGATTCCATTTTTTTGCAACCTTAACGGGGATAAGACATCTAAAGAATCAAATTTGCCGAAATCCCGGTATCCATACCTCATCATTGATAGAAATATCTTTTAATAAGCATTTTATGTGCGGTCCGGTAGGCTGTCAAGGCGGTCATCCGGCCCTCCCGGCTCGTGATGGAGGCCTGTGGCGGGCTTGTGA
>JABAHS010155316.1_pt1 | contig 15901 bp, 17 predicted proteins | sample 7062111 | NCBI WGS metagenome assembly JABAHS01 (sample SAMN14534600, study PRJNA622989) | marine sediment metagenome | biome: marine biome [ENVO:00000428]; feature: marine pelagic biome [ENVO:01000023]; material: deep marine sediment [ENVO:00002113]; isolation source: pool of 4 deep marine... | reverse complement strand
TGTTCCGCCAGATTGCAGAGGTCAGCCGCGGAGATCCGATCGAATTGAAGGGTGGAAGCGTCATCCCGAAGGGTCTGGGAGGTGAACCAGTTCTGGCAGTAGGAGCAACGAAAATCACATCCCAGCATTCCGAAGCTCAGCGCCTGCGAACCCGGCATAACGTGGAAAAAGGGCTTTTTCTCAATGGGATCGTTTTGAACCCCCGCCGCGTAATCGAAAGGGACCTTCNNCGAAAGGGACCTTCAACACGCCGTTGCTGTTGAACCGGACTTTGCAAACCCCCTGTTGTCCGGGTTTCAACTGACAGCGATGACCGCACGCGGTGCAAATCAACTTGCCATTTTCCAGGGGAAGGAACAAATCCCCCGGCCGCGTGGCCTCCTCCAGTAATGATTGAGCCGTGGGTCCCATAACCCACCTCCATGCCCTCCCGATTATTGAACCCGGGCACTCACCTCAGGGCGCTCGCATCACCATGGTCATTCGGTGGTCACATTCTCGTTTTTTTCCAAAGCGCCTATTAAAGAATGCCAGGACAAACTCGCGCATTTGATCCGGGAGGGAAACTCGCGAATGCCCTTAAACAGGGCCAATTTACCCAGGTGATGCTCCTGCTTATCCGGATCCATCTCACCCAGCACCATGCGGTGGAACTCTTCGAAAATCAGCTTCGACTCATCTACTTTTTTGCCTTTCAGGAAACCGGTCATCAGGGAAGAACTTGCCTTGGATATGGCGCACCCCGAACCCATGAAACTGATGTCCTCGATCACCTCGTCATCGTTGATTTTCAGATAGACCGTATAATCGTCACCGCACAACGGGTTGAATCCATGACAGGCATGTGTGGCCTCCGTCATTTCCCGAAAATTTCTCGGCTTTTTATTGTGGTCCAGGATCACCTGCTGGTACAGTTCGTTATCGTAAGACATTCCGAAAGTTCCTTTAAAACCGGGACTGAATTCCCCGGCCCAGGTTTTCCCTCTGTAATTAATATAATCCCTTACACCCTTTTGGCATTGAAATCAGTATAAGAGGTCCCTGAGGGAAAACCAACTTAATTTGGGTATAGCAAAAATGTGGCTCAGGAAAACAACTTAATGGCCCGCCGGATGCTGGCGCCCAGCGCATCGAGCTCTTCATACTTGTTGTAAAACGAAACCGAAGCGCGGGAGGTGGCCGGAACGCCGAATCGCTGCATGGTCGGCTGGGCACAATGGTGACCGCCTCGAACCGCGATGCCGTCCTGATCCAAAAGCGTCACCACGTCATGCGGATGAATGACGTCGATATAAAAGGACAGGATGCTGGCTTTTTGCCCGGCGGTACCAATGAGCTTAAGCCCGTCGATTTCCGTCAAAACGCGGGTGCCGTATTCCAGCAGGGCGTGTTCATATTCAGCAATTTTTTCAAGGCCGATTTCCTGCAGGTAATCGATCGCCGTCCCCAACCCGATGACCTGGGTGATTGCCGGAGTACCCGCCTCGAACCGTGCCGGGGGATCGGCGTACAGGGTTTTCTCAATCGTCACCTGCCGGATCATGTCGCCGCCCGTCACGTAGGGAGGCATCTCCTTCAGCAGATCATATTTACCGTACACTCCGCCGACGCCGCTGGGGGCGTACATTTTGTGGCCGGAGAAGGTGTAAAAATCGCAATCCAGCTCCTGCACGTCGATTTTCATGTGCGGTGTGCTCTGCGCTCCGTCGATCAACACTTTGGCGCCGGCCTCATGCGCCAGGCGAATGATTTCCTTCACCGGGTTCACCGTTCCCAGGGCGTTGGAGACATGGTTGACCGCCACCATTTTCGTCTTCGGGGACAACAGCTTCTGGTATTCCTCCATGATGAGTTCGCCGCGGTCGTTGACCGGAATCACTTTCAGGCGCGCCCCCCGCTCCTCGCACACCACCTGCCAGGGCACGGTATTGGCGTGATGTTCGATATTCGAAATGATGATTTCATCGCCTTCCTTCACGAACTGCTTGCCGAAGCTGTAGGCCACCAGGTTGATCGCCTGGGTGGTGCCGGCGGTGAAAATGATTTCCTTGGGGCTGGCCGCGCCGAACAGATTGGCGGTTTTCTGCCGGACCTCTTCGAACATCTGGGTGGCCTTCTCGCAAAGCTTATAGGCGCCGCGGCGCACGGTGCCGTATTCCTCGGTATCGAACTGCCGCCCGCACCCGTTCGATCACCTGCCGGGGTTTCTGGGTGGTCGCCGCGTTGTCCAGGTACACCAGCGGTTTGCCGTGCACCCTTTGCGACAGCACGGGGAAATCCGCGCGTATCTGATCCACGTCAAACGGAGGTTTGACAGTGGTCACCGTATCTGTTTCAGGCATGTTTCGCCTCCAGTTTCTTTAAAAGTATTCCGTCCAAATCCGCCACCACATCGGGAAACGGAATGGTCTGTATCAGGCTGTCCACGAAGCTGGTGGTCAACAGCGATTGCGCCAGCTCTTCGGACAGGCCGCGGGTTTTCAGGTAAAACAATTGGTCTTCATCAATCTGCCCGACCGTTGCCCCGTGGGAACATTTCACGTCATCCGCGAAAATCATCAGATTCGGTTTGTTGTCGGCATGCGCTTCGTCCGACAGCATGAGATTGTTGATCAACTGATCGGAATAGGTCAACTGCGCTCCCTGGTCAACGATCACCGTGCCGTCGAAACTGGAGCGGCCTTTGTCGTTGATCACATTTTTAAACAGCTGATGACTGGTGCAATGCGGCGCTTCGTGATGGATGCGGATGAAGTTGTGCACCTGTTCCTCATTCACCAGGATCGAGGCCCCATTCAGAATCGCTTCGGCGCCTTCATCCTGCAGATGGATTTGGTAGTGATGCCGGGTGATGCGGTTTCCGGAAGAGGCGTTGCGGGCGTAAAACCGCGCGTCGCGCGAAAGGCGCACCCGCGTCTTGGACAGGTGCCAGGACTGGGGATCGTCTTTCTGAACCTGGCTGAGGGTCACCCCCGCGCCGTCCTTGACGATTAAATCACTCACCGTATTGACGCAATAGTTTCCGCGCGTTCCGGCATAGACCGGGATCAGCTTGAGTTCCGCTGTTTCTCCCAGCCGGACGACCAGGCGGGGATAAGAGACGGCGGAACCGGAGGAGGCGCCGGTGGATACGTAAAGCAATTGTACCGGACAATCAAACGTGGCTTTCTTGGGAATATCGATCAATACCCCGTGCTCCATAAACGCGCCATTGAGTGCGGCGAACACGTCATTTTCATTTTCCAGGGCGTCCACCAGGACCTTTAGGATTTCCGGATCGCTGACGGCTTCGGTCAGGCATTGAATCTTGAAGGCGTCGCCCAATGCCGAAAGGTTGGAAAGGTTTTCCTGGTATGCGCCGTTGACGAACACCATCACGCTGTTTTTGCAGGCGGGATAAACGCGGCTCTCCACCCAGCCGGTATCGACCGGAGCGTCTCCGGCAATCTGAAAATCCGTTCCGGCCAGATCGTGCGTGTTGACGAAGGTGTACATCTCGTGTTTTTTATGCGGAAACCCGAGAGTTTCAAAGCGGCGAATGCCCGCCTCGTGGACCGGACGCAGAACGGGTTTGGCCTGGTCTCCCGCCAGGAAGCTTTTATGCTTTTCAAGCACCTTGGCTTCCGGAGCTTCGGTTTTTTGTATCGTAGAACCTGACATATTAATTTCCCGATTGCGCCGGGGCGGTGACCCAGTCGTAACCCTGCTCTTCCAGCTCGTGGGCCAACTCCTTGCCGCCGGATTTGACGATCTTGCCGCCGGAAAACACATGAACGAACTGCGGCTCGATATAATTCAGCAGACGCTGGTAATGGGTGATCATGACCAGCGCGTTGTCTTTGTGAATCAATTTATTGACGCCCTGCGCGACCACTTTGAGCGCGTCGATATCGAGACCGGAATCGGTCTCATCCAGAACGGCCAGCACGGGATCGAGCACGGCCATCTGGAGTATTTCGTTTTTCTTTTTTTCTCCGCCGGAGAAACCTTCGTTCAGAAACCGGTCCTTGTACTTCCTGTCCATGCCGACCAGTTTCATTTTTTCGTCGAGAATTTCGTCGAAGTCCAACGGATCGACCTCATCCTCGCCCCGCTTCACCAGCTTGGCGTTGTAGGCCATGCGCAGAAACTCGGCGTTGTTCACGCCGGGAATCTCCACCGGGTATTGGAATCCGAGGAACACCCCGGCCAGCGCCCGCTCCTCCGCGTCCATCTCCAGCAGGTCTTTCCCGTTAAAGGTGATGCTGCCCTGCATCACATCATACGAGGGGTGTCCCGCCAGAACTTTCGACAGCGTGCTTTTGCCGGACCCGTTGGGACCCATGATGGCGTGAATCTCTCCGGGGTTGACCGTCAGCGAAACGCCCTTGACGATTTCGGTGCCTTCGAACCCCGCGTGCAAATCCTTGATTTCGAGTAATGACATAATGGTATTCAACCTTGTTACGAATATTTAAATACAGATAAAAACAACATTCCCCTCCTTACCAAGGAGGGGATACAGGGGAGGTTATCATACCCCCACCTCAATCCTCCCCTGGGTAAGGGGAGGAAGAATGTTTCCGCCGGCCAAGCTGGGTCCAGCGTCACGCTGGTTAGCCGACGCTGTTAATTTCATAACCTCGGCTGGCGAAGAAAACTTTTCAAAAGCACTTATCTCCCCCGGCCAAGCTGGGTCCAGCGTCACGCTGGTTAGCCGACGCTGTTTTCGAGCTTGAGCGTCAGCAGTTTCTGGGCCTCGACGGCGAATTCCATCGGCAACTGTTTGAACACCTCTTTACAGAAACCGTTGATGACGGCGGTAATGGCGTTCTCCCGAGAGATGCCGCGCTGTTCGAAATAGAACAACTGCTCCTCGCTGATCTTCGAGGTCGACGCCTCATGCTCCAACTGTACCGAGTTGTTGGCGGTTTCGATATACGGGAACGTGTGGGCGCTGCACTGGTCACCGACCAGCATGCTGTCGCACTGGGTGTAGTTGCGCGCTTGGGCGGCGCCCTTGTTCACCTTGACCTGGCCGCGGTAACTGTTGCTGGACTGATCGGCGGAAATCCCCTTGGAGATGATGCTCGACTTGGTGTTCTTTCCGATATGGATCATCTTGGTGCCGGTATCGGCCTGCATGTGCCCGTTGGTCAGCGCCACCGAATAAAACTCGCCCTGCGTGTTGTCTCCCTGCAGGATACAACTGGGATACTTCCAGGTGATGGCGGAACCCGTCTCGACCTGCGTCCAGGAAATCTTGGAATTATCACCGGCGCATTTACCGCGTTTAGTGACGAAATTATAGATACCGCCCTTGCCGGTTTCCGGATCGCCGGCGTACCAGTTCTGCACGGTGCTGTACTTGATCTCGGCGTTGTCCAGCGTCACCAGCTCCACCACCGCGGCGTGCAACTGGTTGGTGTCGAACTGCGGCGCCGTACAACCTTCGAGATAGGATACGTAACTGTTTTCGGCGCAGACGATCAGCGTCCGCTCGAACTGCCCGGTTTCTTCGGTATTGATACGGAAGTAGGTGGACAGCTCCATTGGAGAAATCGTATCCGGCGGAATGTACACGAACGACCCGTCGGTGAACACGGCACTGTTGAGCGCGGCGTAGAAATTGTCGCCCCCCGGCACCACGGTGCCCAGATATTCTTCCACCAGTTCGGGATATTCCTGCACCGCCTCGGAAATCGGGCAGAAAATGATACCGACTTCCATCAGCTTCTGCTTGTGGGTGGTGGCGACGCTGACGCTGTCGAACACCGCATCAACGGCGACGTTGGACAGGCGCTTCTGTTCGTCCAGCGGGATGCCCAGTTTCTCGAAGGTACGCAGCAGTTCCGGGTCCACTTCATCCAGACTTTTGAGTTGTTTCTTCGGCTTCGGTGCCGAGTAGTNNGGTGGGCTCCTTCATGGTCAGCCATTTTCGATAGGCCTTGAGCCTGAAATCGAGCATGAACTTCGGCTCTTTCTTCTTCTCGGAAATGGCGCGGATGATGTCCTCGTTCAACCCTTTCGCAAAAGTATCGGCGTCGATCTTCGTCTGAAAACCGTATTTATATTCACTTTTTTCCCAAACCTCGTCCACGTCCGTGGTTTTGGATTGTGTTTCTTCGCTCATAAGTAAAACTCCTGCGCTCCCTTATCCGGGAACGATAGTATTTGGGGTCACCTGCAGATCGTTGTAGATATCTTTCCGCAACGCCTGCTCAATGTAGGACAAGGTGGCTCCCAGCGAAGACCCGCAACTGCCGCAGGCCCCCTGATATTGAATAATGACTTTTTCGCCATCGATCACTTCCATCACTGTCACGTTTCCCCCGTCGTTCATCAACGCGGGACGCACCTTTTCATCCAGCACCATATTGATCTGCTGAATCTGTTCTTCCTCGCTCAATCCCAGCCAGGCCTGCTCCTGAAGGGTGAGTTCCTTCATGCCTTTGGCCTTGCCGTCTTCCTTGTTGATTCCGGCGGCGGCCTGGGCCACGGCAAAGGCGGCGGGATAGTTTTCCTTAATGAGCTTCAACATCTCCGGCACGTTGCCGAACGCCAGTTTCTTTGATTCCGGGACGGCGGACACTTCCGGGTCGTCCCTCAAAGCCCGCTCGACATCCGCCCCCAGCAGGGAGCAGGCCTCGTCAATGGTGAGACCTTTGACCATGGAGCTGAGGGTTTCGCCGATGGCCACGGACACTTTGCCGCCATACGCGAAAAACTTGGCGCTGTAGATGCGGTCCTCTTCGATATCCACCAGCCAGTACAGCTTGGTATCCTTGAACTTGGCCTCCACCAGGGCCATGCCTTTTTCGGCGGCTTCTTCCTGGTAATAGGCGCCCCGGTTCTTCGGACTTTTGGCGGCGGCCTCGAATTTCTCGGAAAATTTTTCTTCAGTCACTGACATTATTATCTCAATCGCCGGGGAAGTTCCTAACTCACCATAAAAAAGGACCTTATCCCGGACTGCTAGAATCTCAGCCTCATTCTATATCAAATTCCATGTGGAATCCTGAATAATAAATCAAATATCGATCGATATCAATCCACCATTAGATGCAACCCGGCCCCTAAAGGTCTTATAAAATCATGTAAAATTATACTTTCTGGTAATTATGGATGGCAAACCAGTACTGTTTATACAAACGGAAAACCAGCATACGGGGAAAATCCGGATTGGAGAGAGAATGCCCAACTATTTATATACATCTGAACAGTAAAAAGAGTATAATTTCATCAACTTTTTCCGATAGGTTCATAGCATGTTGGAATGGGCGGGAGACCCCGGAAATCTCCCTTTTTGAACGCTTTTAACGGAAAGGCTTATGAGCGAGACCTCTGCGAAGCAAAGACCCCTGCTGATCGACGGGATGGGACGCAAGATCGTCAATCTCCGCATTTCGGTCACCGACCGCTGTAACTTCCGCTGTACCTATTGCATGCCGGCGGACAATGTCGAGTTCATGGACCGCGGCGAGCTGCTCTCCTTCGAGGAGATCACCCGCATCGCCCGCGTCGTGTCGAAAATGGGCATCTACCGCCTGCGGCTGACCGGCGGCGAGCCTCTGCTCCGCAAGGACCTCCCCGTCCTCATCAAAATGCTGGACGATCTGGAGGACATCGAGGATATCGCCCTGACCACCAACGCGTTTTTCCTGAAGGATCAGGCGGTCCCCCTGCAGAAAGCCGGTCTCAAACGTCTCAATATCAGCCTCGACGCGCTGGACAAGGAAAAATTCGCCCATGTCAACCGCCGCGACTGCCTGCAACAGGTGCTCGACGGCATCGCCGCCTCCCGGAACGCCGGGTTTGAATCCATCAAAATCAATGCGGTGGCCGTCAAGAATTTCTCGGAAGAGGAAATCCTGAAACTGGTGGACATGGGCCGGGAGCAGGACCTCGAAATCCGCTTCATCGAGTTCATGCCGCTGGACGCGGACCAGGCCTGGGAACGCGACAAGGTCCTGTTCGGCCACGAAATCATCGACCTCATCAAGCAACAATACGACCTGATCCCGATTAAGGATTCCCTGGAAATCGGACCGGCCAGTGAATTTTCTTTCGCCGACGGCAAGGGGAAAATCGGCATCATCACCGCCGTCAGCAACCCGTTCTGCGATTACTGCAACCGCATCCGCATGACCGCCGACGGCAAACTGCGCACCTGCCTGTTCTCGACCAACGAGCATAATCTGAAAGAGCTCATCCGCGCCGGGGCCACCGATGCCGATATCGAACAGCGCATCCGCGACGCACTGGTCACCAAGGAACCCGGCCACAAAATCAACCTCGACAGCTTCGAACGCCCCGTCCGCGCCATGCACGCCATCGGCGGCTAACCCCCTCGCGGGGGAGGCAATTTGCTCAACCTGCTATCCCGATTCAAATCCCTGAGCGCATTACAAACGGATACACGCCATCGGCGGCTAACCGGGCAAGGCCCGGAGCTAATTTCGCTGGGACGTTCTGACGCCATCGATAGTCGTCTTCGCTTCCCAGGATTTTAAAGTGATCGGCGGCTAACCCCCTCGCGGGGGAGGCAATTTGCTCAACCTGCTATCCCGATTCAAATCCCTGAGCGCATTACAAACGGATACNNCCACTTAAACCTATAACCTATTGAAAAATAAAGATTTATATTATTTTCCCTGAATGGCGATCCCCGGCTTTTCCCGGGGAACAGCGGGCGACCGTTAAAGGGGATGGAAATATTGGCAGTCTCCAAAATTGGGAATATATTGGTTTCTACCATGTTTGATTTAGTGGTTACCTCCTTCCTGTCCGGGAGCAGTCCCCCCCTCTGCTCCCGGATATTTTTTTCCCGCCGGGTTTGTGTTAATTTGATACGGAATTGCAATCCTTGGACCCAGCACTCTAACCATGACGCTTGATCAAAAAGCTCAAAAGCTTCAATCGCTGTTACGGGAAATGGGGAGCGTCGCCATTGCTTATTCAGGCGGCGTGGACAGCGCCCTGGTGTTGGCGGCGGCTCATTCCGTTTTAGGGAAGAACGCTGTTGCAGTGACCGCGGACTCAGCCAGTCTGGCCCGGAGGGAATTAAACACGGCCGGCCGTCTGGCTGAAAAATTGGGAGCGGACCACCGGGTCCTGTCCACTCATGAGATGGCCTCGCCCGATTATACCGCCAACCCGGTCAACCGTTGCTATCACTGCAAATCCGAGTTGTACTCCCAACTGCGCCGCCTGGCGGACGAGCGCGGCCTGAAGCACTTGGTCAACGGCACCAATCTGGACGATCTGGGAGATCACCGGCCTGGCCTGGCCGCGGCCCGGGAATATGGGGTCCTCAGTCCCCTGTGCGACGCCGGGATGAGCAAGCAGGACGTGCGTGACCTGGCCCGGCAATGGGGGCTACCGGTATGGGACAAACCGGCGATGCCGTGCCTGTCTTCCCGTATTCCCTACGGCGACGCCATCACCATTGAAAAACTGGCGATGATCGAACGGGCGGAGGATTACCTGGTCTCCCTCGGGTTCCGGCAGTTGCGGGTCCGCCATCTGGGAGAGTCCGCGCGCATCGAGCTTTTACAGGACGACCTGCCCCGCTTCTACAGGGAAAAGCTTTTCGACGGTGTACGGCGCCATTTCAGAGAAATCGGTTTTACCGACGTGGTGGTGGACCCGCGCGGATTCCAATCCGGCCGATTGAACGAGGCGATTCCCTCCGCCTCAGGGAGCCAATAGCAATGTTTCAGTTCAAATTAAAACCCGAATTCCGCAAGGAGCTGAAGAATCCGGACCTGTTCGAAAAGGGCATGGAAAAGGTGTACTGGGGACTGATCGTCACCATGGCGGGAGTGTTGTTGATGCTGGTCCTGTACGTCAAGGACCCCGAGAAGGTGCTGCATCCCACCTGGATTCTGTTCGCGGGGCTGGCGTTGTGCATCTGGGGGGAATGGCAGAAATACAAAGGCAAGGGAAGCCTGTAAGACAGGAAATTTCCGAACCGCAAACTTCGCCCCGTGATTTTCGTTAGCCGGGGGCATCCGCCTGCCGGGTCCGGCGGCACGCCGGCATATAGAAAGGACCTTTTCTTTTCGCGCACGCTACTCAAAAAGGCCCTTCTGGGGTTGCCTCAAACCCTCTTTTCGACTTGTTCGGGGCAACCCGGCAACCCTTAAAGCCGATTGAGCCATTGCCCAGCGTTTCCAACATCGGCTTTAACAGAGGCCGACCCCATTGTCTGCCTCCACAATAAATATGGCCCCCCTTTCCACACTGTCAATAGAATGAGGCTGAACCGGGAGACCCTCAGTGGCTTTTTTTCGGAGGAGAGTTGTTTTCCGCCTGCTGACCCAGCCATTTGGACCTCCGGGTGGCCTGCTCGACGGCGTTGATGAGAGTGGTTCTCAGTCCCCCCTCTTCCAGCGTGTGCAGGCCGCTGATGGAGGTGCCGCCGGGCGAGGTGACCTGATCCTTCAACTCCCCGGGATGTTTGCCGCTTTCCAGTGCCAGCCTGGCGGAACCGAGAACGGTCTGTAGAGTGAGAATATTCGAGACATCCCGTGACAGGCCCATTTTCACCCCGGCATCGGACAGGGCTTCGATGATCATGAAAATATAGGCCGGGCCACTGCCGCTCAACCCCGTCACCGCGTCGAGATGGCTCTCCTGCACATCCACCGTTTTGCCGATGGCTTCGAAAATGCGGTGCGCCACCTTGAGATCGGACGCCGAGACGAAATCCCCCGCCGCCAGCGCGGTGACTCCTTCCAGAACCAGCGCCGGAGTGTTGGGCATGGTGCGCACCACCCCCACCTTTTTCTGTCCGTCCGAATCCAGATGACGGCCGATGGTTTTGATCGGGATACCGGCGGCAATGGAGATCACCAGTTTTTTATGATCCATCAGGCCGGCGATGCCGTCCAGCACGGTCTCCACCGCCTGCGGCTTGACCGCCATGACAATAATGTCACTTTTTTTGGCGAGTTCGCAGTTGTCCTCCGTGGTTTTGACATGATACTCCTTGTGAAGTTTTTCCAGCCGCTCGGACGAGACATCCGATACCATGAGGTTTTTCGCCTCAATGAAGGACGCGGACAGCAGGCCCTTGATCATGGCCTCAGCCATGTTGCCCCCGCCGATAAATCCGATTTTTTTACTTTTCAACACAATCGTTTCTCCAAAACCGGCAGCCTCCGCCGGTTAATGCCTCTCGCGCGGCCCAAAAATGGCGGATCCCACTCGAACCCAGGTGGCGCCTTCTTCGATGGCCACTTCAAAATCGCTGGACATCCCCATCGACAACTCATCCAACGTGATATTTTCAATATTCAGCTTCGCCATGCGGTCCCGCAGGGTCCTCAATCCGGCGAAATGCTTGCGGGACCGTTCCGGATCGGGGTCGAACGGGGGAATCGTCATCAACCCGCGCACGGAGATGCCGGTCAGGTGCGTCACGCTTTCCAGCAAGCCCTCCAGTCCTTCCGGCGCCACCCCCGACTTACTGGCTTCTCCGGAGACATTGACCTGAATCAGCACCGGAGTAACGAGATCGTGTTGCAGGCTGTGCCGGTGGATTTCCTCCGCCAGTTCGGGGTTATCCACCGAATGAATCAGCTCGAACCATCCGGGNNTCTGCAAATGCCCAATAAAATGCCAGCGCAGGTTATCGGTTCCCGGTGCCCCGATCTTTTCCCGCGCTTCCTGAACCTTATTCTCTCCGAACACGCAGCCATCGCTCCGGTGGGCTTCCAGAATCAGATCGACGGGAACGGTTTTGGTGACGGCGACGAGCCGGACTTCTTTGGGATCGCGCCCGGCGTTCCGGGCGGCCCGCACCATACGCTCTTTCACGGAAGAAAGGTTATCGGCAATCCAGGACATGAACGTGATCGGACATCGGCCATCCGGGAACGCCGAGAGCCCATTCCAAAAGGTTGAGATGATGTCAGTACAGGGCTTGCGTTCCCCTCTCGCCGGTTCGAACCCGGACAGCCTCCTCCACCGGCAGGATAAAAATCTTACCGTCGCCCAGATTACCCGTTCTCAGGGTGGCCACCAGCGCATCCACCACCTCATCGACGCTTTCATTCTCCAAAACGATGGCAATCTCCATGCGGAGGTGGAATTGAGGAACCTTGTTTTTGCCGGAATCCGGATTCATCTGGCTTAGCGGCTTACCGATGCCCTTGACTTCGGAAACCGACATGCCGGGAACCCCCAGGGCAAACAGTTTTTCCCGGACCTCGTCCAGCTTTTCGAATTGCATGTAACATTTAATCATTTTCATAAGACATTTAATTTAGACGAAAAAAAAAGGCTTTGCAACCGGTATGGCTGCAAAGCCCGGGGTAATTAAGATTGATCCGTTTCGAAACTTAAAATTCGATTTCCTTGCCTGCGGAAACCTGCTCGTCCACCACAGCAAGCAATTTATCTTTTTCTACCGGTTTAACCAGGTAGTCCTTTACCCCTTTCTTCAATAAACTCGTGGCTAATTCCGTGTCCGGGTAGCCGGTGATCACGACAATGGGAATTCCCGGAGCCTCCTGCCTCAGAAACTGAATCGCCTCCACTCCGTTGACCTTCGGCATTCTGATGTCGCACAGGATCACTCCCACATTGACCATATTAGCGCCGGAACGGAGAATTTCGATGGCTTCCTGACCATCGACCGCCTCCAGAACATTTAATCCCTTCTGCTCCAATTGTAGTCTGATTACATCGCGAACTTCCACTTCATCATCTACAACCAAAATTTTTCCCTTTGTCATAACTCTTCCCCCTTGAAAAGGTTTAGAAAATGAGAAGGACTAGTGTGATGGACATGGCTTGACCTTTAATAGCCATCACCTCTTTCCATGGTGAGGGCGCACTAATCGTTGTGTTAAAATAGGCCCTGTGTTCATTGACCGCCACTTTTTTTTTGGGAAAAGGGATGAAATTTCATCCAGGGGCTCCTATATTCCACCTGACGGGGTTGAGATGGAAACCGTTTCACCCAAATAAGGGGTTTGCATGCCTAAACCATTGAAAAAGAGTAAGAAACTCTTTTCCTTCTGGCGTTTGGGTTTAAAAAATAAATTGATCGCCATTGTGATGGGAGTGGGAACGGTGCCGCTGGTACTGGCCATGTTTTTCTCGTACCAGCAAGGCAATAAATCCCTGATTCAGGTCATTGGAGCCAGTTTCCAGGCACTGGCTTATGAAACCTCCACCAGCATCGACCAGCTGGTCAAAGAAGAAATATCCAAGATCACCCGCCTGGCCAACCACCCCACTCTGGTTCTTTCGGTTCAGGAACAAAACCGGCAATGGGAAAAAATGTCCGTTGCCGAAATGGAGGAGCGATTAAAAATTTCCCTTCAAGCCTGGAAGGCACGCGACCCCCAGGTCCCCCCGCCCACCTCCCGGCGGGCCAGTTTTATCCTGAGCGATTTGCTGCGTAATGACCGGCATGCGACGGAAAATACCGTTGCTCTGTTTGTCACCGACAATCAGGGCGTACTGGTCGCCAGCAGCAATTTTCATCCCGAATATGTGAACCGCAAGCGGCTTTCTTCGCAAAGCCTCCTGCCCGGCAGGACAGAAGTATTTATCGGTCCCCTGACCCTGGATTACGATCTGGGCAACCATATTTTTGAGATTGCCGTACCGATCCATGGCAATGACGGGAAGGTCAACGGGGTTCTGCATCGCCTTTACGCGGCCCGGGAGTTTTTCGCCTCCTATATCGAACCGATCACGTTTGGCGATACGGGTCATGTGATGCTGATCAATTCCCAGGGAATCGTGATGACCTGCCCCATTTTACCCACCGGGCATCAGTTGAAGGACCCTGAACTGGTCAAGGCGGTAACCGGAGCCAAACCGGCCTGGGCGATCACCAAGGGAGACGGCCATGGCAGTCTGGAAACCTCTCTCATCGGTTACTCCCCGCTGGTGAAAACCAACCGGTTTGTCTGGAAGTCCAACAAACTGCAATGGTTCACCTTTGCCTGGCAATCGTCCCACGAGCTGTTCGCACCGACCAAAAGCCTGCTGTCGTGGATATCGGTGGCCGGAGGTTTCTCCGTTCTCCTGATCGCGATCATGGGTGCCCTGGCCGCCCACCGGATCGTCCGGCCCATCCGGCAGTTGCAACACACGGCCGCTTCCATTGGGCGGGGAGAAGCGGTGGAACCCCTCGAAATCAATACCGGGGATGAAATTGAACTGCTGGCCGAGGAAATCAACACCATGAGCCGGATGATCCAGAAAACCTTTTCGGGCCTGGAGCATCAGGTGGAAACCAAAACCCAGGAGGTGATTTACCAGAAGAAATATACCGACGGCATTTTGATGAGCGTCCCGGAAACCGTGGTGATTTTCGATTCCCAGCTTCGAATCGAATACGCCAACGCCGCGTTTGAAAAATTGACGGGTTGCCCGGCTTCCCAATACCAGAAACTCACGTTAACGGAAGCACCGCTGAAATTTAAGGACTCCTGGTCTTTGCTGGCGGAGGATCTGAGTAAGTATCAAAAGGGAATTCAAAAGAAAAATACCGGTCCCATACGGAAGGCCGCTTCGTCCCCTGCGAAAGATCCGCTGGCACCCGGCGAAGTCGAGCCCGCCCGGGACTTTGGGTCTACCCTCACCATGGGCGATCACATTCTGGCTTACCAGTTTTTCGATGTCCTGCTGGAGAAGGATAAAGACCGCCGCATCGGCCTGATCCTCAAGAATGTGACGGACGAAAGAAAGCTGATGGAGCAATTGACCCGCGCCGACAAGCTGTCCGGCATGGGCACGCTGGCGGCCGGGGTCGCCCATGAAATGAACAACCCCCTCTATTCCATCATAGGATATACCGAGGCCATGATGGAAGAAAACCAACTGCCCAAAATCCAATCCATGGCGCAAAAAATTCTGGACCGCGCGCGGCATATGGCCTCCATCATCCTCAACCTAACGGGTTATGCCCGGGACAACAAAAAGGACGCTCTGAAGGAAGTCGATATCACCGAGCGGCTGGAGGCCGCCGCGGATATGGCGCTGATGTCCCCTTACACAAACGATATTGTGCTGGAAAGAAATTATGAACCCGTCCCCGCCATTCAGGCCAAACCGGAAGAAATCCAACAAGTGTTCCTGAATATCATCAGTAACGCGGTGCAGGCCATGGACGGCCAGGGAACCATTGAATTGTCTTCCCTCCAAAACAATGGCTTTATCGAAATCCGCATCCGGGATACCGGTCCGGGCATTCCGCAGGAATATCTGTCGAAAGTGTTCGACCCCTTTTTCACCACCAAGGAGCAGGGAAAAGGGACCGGTCTGGGATTGAACATTGTCCACCAGATCGTGGAAAAATACGGCGGGTCGATTGAGATTGAAACCGCCCAGAACCAGGGAACCACTTTCCTGATTTTCCTGCCGGTTAACGGCGCCGGGGACAAGATGCTTTCGCCACAACCGCAGGGATGAGCGTTATTCCTCTACCGGGGCCATCAGCTGCACCCAGTGTTTTTTCTCCCAGTGCATGGCTTCCCGGTAATTTTTGTATTCGCGTTCCTTGGCCTTGAATTCCTTGTGGTGGGTCTGCCACTGGCCGTTTCGCTTCACCGGCGGAAACGCCTGATGGCACATTTCGTGATAAACCGTCAACTCCAGCACGAACACGGGAACAAAGTCCTGCCGCAGGCGCGGATGGATGCGGATCAGTTTCCTGCCGGCGTCGTAAGAACCGAAACTGAACGACCGCCGGTTGGGGGTTTTCACATTCTTCCCCCATTCCACCTGCGCCTCGACCTTTCCGTTAAAATACGCCTCATTCAACCGATTGAAAATGGCATCCAAATCCCTCTCGTCCGGCGGCGGTTCCTCTTCGAACTCCAGCGCGGCCTGGCGGGCCTCCGCCCGGCATTTTTTCAGGAATTCGCGAATCACCCCCCGGTGCATTTCCGGCATC
>JABAHS010008738.1_pt1 | contig 15925 bp, 14 predicted proteins | sample 7062111 | NCBI WGS metagenome assembly JABAHS01 (sample SAMN14534600, study PRJNA622989) | marine sediment metagenome | biome: marine biome [ENVO:00000428]; feature: marine pelagic biome [ENVO:01000023]; material: deep marine sediment [ENVO:00002113]; isolation source: pool of 4 deep marine... | reverse complement strand
CCACGGTCATGCGCGGGTTCAGGGACGCGTACGGGTCCTGGAAGATGATCTGGGCTTCCCGCCGGAGCCCGCGCAACGCCTCCTCGTCCATGGCCCGGACGTCGCGGCCATCGAAGCGGACGGACCCCGCCGTCGGCTCCAGGAGTCGGAGGATCGCGCGGCCCGTGGTGGACTTCCCGGACCCCGACTCCCCCACCAGCCCGAGCGTCTCGCCGCGCTCGACCCAGAAGCTCACGCCGTCCACCGCCTTCACGTGGCCGCTCACCCGGGAGAAGAACCCCGCGTGGAGGGGGAAGTGCTTGACCAGGCCCCTCACGTCCACCAACGCGTCCGGCGCCGTCACCGCGTCGAGCGTGCGCCCGCCCAGGTGGCTGTCGCCCTTGGCCGGCGGCAGCGCCACCTCCCCCGGCCCCGTCGCCGGGGCCCGGACCGGATCCCTCCCGGCTCCGGCCGTCACGACCCCTCCTCCCCGAACACCGCGCCCCGGGCCTCCACCTCCGCCCGCCGCTCCGGGTGCTCCACGAGCCAGCAGCGGGAGCGCTGGTCCGGGGCCGGCCGGANNGCTCCGCGCACCGTTCCCACGCGTACGGGCAGCGCTCGCGGAACCGACAGCCGGCCGGCCAGTCCGTTGGAGATGGGACGGTGCCGGGGATCACCGCGAGGCGGCCGCCCCGCTGGTCGGGTCGCGGGACCGCGGCCAGCAACCCTCGCGTGTACGGGTGGGCGGGCCGCTCGAAGATGGCCCGGACGGGCCCCTGCTCCACCACCTGGCCGGCGTACATGACGACGACCCGGTCGCAGACCTCGGCGACCACCCCCAGGTCGTGGGTGATCAGCATCATCGCCATCCCCAGCTCGTCGCGCAGCTCCAGCAGCAGCTCGAGGATCTGGGCCTGGATCGTCACGTCCAGGGCCGTGGTCGGCTCGTCGGCGATCAGCAGCGCCGGCTCGCAGGCCAGGGCCATGGCGATCATGACCCGCTGCCGCATGCCGCCGCTGAGCTGGTGCGGGTACTCGTCCACGCGCCGCTCGGGGACGGGGATCCCGACGAGGCCCAGGAGCTCCACCGCCCGGCCCCGGGCCGCCGCCTTCCCCATGCCCCGGTGGAGCCGGAGCGCCTCGGCGATCTGGTCGCCCACCGGGTAGACCGGGTTCAGCGAGGTCATGGGCTCCTGGAAGATCATGGCGATGTCGTCGCCCCGGAGCGCCCGCAGCTCCTTCTGCGACAGCCCGGTGAGCTCCCGTCCATCGAACGCGATCCGGCTGCCCGTCTCGATCCGGCCGGGCTCCGGCACCAGCCCCATGATGGAGAGCGACGTCACGGACTTCCCGCACCCGCTCTCGCCCACGATCCCCAGGACCTCGCCGCGGTCCACCGCGAAGGACACGCCGTCCACCGCCCGGGCCACCCCGTCCCCGGTATGGAAGTACGTCCGCAGGTCCGTCACCTCGAGCAGCGCCATCACGACCTCAGCCGGGGATCGAGGGCGTCGCGGAGGCCGTCCCCCACCAGGTTGAAGGCCAGCACCGTCATCACGATGGCCAGCCCCGGGAACGTCGCGACCCACCAGGCGCCGATCAGGTTCTGCCGCCCGTCAGTCACCAGCGTGCCCCAGCTGGGCGTGGGCGGCTGGACGCCGATCCCCAGGAAGCTGAGCCCGGCCTCCAGCACGATGGTGTTCCCGATCCCCAGCGTGGCCGCCACGATGACCGGCGCCAGGACGTTGGGGATCAGGTGGCGGAGGATGATCCGGGACCGGCCGAACCCCAGCGCCCGGGCGGCCTGCACGAACTCCTGCTCCCGCAGGCTCAGCACCTCGCCCCGGACCAGCCGCGCCGTCCCGGGCCACTGGGTCAGCCCCAGCACCAGGATGATCAGCGTGAGGTTCGGCTCGAACAGCGCGATGATCATGATCAGCAGCACCAGCCGCGGGAACGCCATCACCATGTCGGTGAAGCGCATGATCACGGCGTCGACCTTGCCGCCGAGGTAGCCGGCGATCGCGCCCAGCAGCGAGCCCAGGACGATGGCGATGGCGACGGCGATGAACCCGATGGCCAGGCTGATCCGGGCGCCGTAGATGATCCGGCTCAGCATGTCCCGCCCGAACTGGTCGGTCCCCAGCCAGTGACCCGGTCGGGGGGGCAGGTAGCCCATCGTGGTCAGGTCGCCCTGGGCGATGGGGTCGTACGGCGCCAGCAGCGGCGCCAGGAACGCGACCAGGTAGAGCAGCACCACGACCACCAGACCGGCCAGCGCCAGACGGTTGCGCCGCAGGTGCCGGGCGGCGATCGACCACTGGGAGTCGCCGGCGCCACGGCCGGCGGCTCCGCCGGCGACCCTGCGGCGGAGATCCCGCATCGAGCCCAGCCAGACGGCCGCCAGGGCCAGCCCGAGCGTGACCGCCGCCACCCAGTCGTCCAGCGAGCCGGTCTCCCCGATGCCCGTGATGGCGACCCGTCCCAGCCAGGCCACGCCCAGCAGCGCGCCCCAGGTCAGCAGGATCGCCAGGCCCCGGACCCCGGACCCGGCGAGGAGGTGTCCGGCGCCGGGCAGCAGCGCGCCCAGCGCCAACGCCGTCCGGGACCGGATCCCCGGGGGGTCCATGGCCCCGGCGGCCCCCTCGTCCGCGCGCTCCGCCCCGGTCCGGCCGACGGGGCCCTGCTCCCGCTCACTCATAGCGGATCCTCGGATCGGCCACGGCGTAGAGGACGTCGGCGACCAGGGAGCCGATCACGACCACGAGGGCGAAGATGAAGCTGGTCGCCATGACCAGCGGGTAGTCGCGCTGGAAGATGGCGTCCACGATCACCCGGCCCATCCCCGGCCAGGAGAAGATCACCTCCACGAACACGCTCCCGCTGAACAGGAGCGGCAGGTAGAGGCCGAGCAGCGTGATCACGGGCAGGAGCGAGTTCCGGAGCGCGTGCTTGAAGACCACGGTCCGCTCCGGCAGCCCCTTGGCCCGGGCCGTCCGGATGTAGTCCTGGCGGATGACCTCGAGCATCTGGCCCCGGGTGTAGCGCGCGATCCCGGCGGCCATGACCAGCGTCAGCGTCAGCACGGGCAGGACGAGGTGTGCCAGCCGGTCGACCACCTGCTGCCAGAACGGGAGGAACTCGTACACCGGGCTGGTCATCCCCGTGGGCGGGAGCGCGAAGGGCAGCCCCCACTCGTGGGCCTTCAGCGAGAACAGGAGCATGAGCATGAGCCCGAGCCAGAAGCTGGGCATGGAGTAGAAGAAGAGCGACACCACGCTCAGCACCCGGTCCGCCGTCCGGTGCTGCCGGACCGCCTGGAACACGCCCGTCGCCACGCCGATCAGGAAGATCAGCACCAGCGTGGAGCCCGCCAGCATGAGCGTGGCCGGCAGCGTCTCCAGGACGATGTCGACCACGGGCCGGCTGTGCTGGTAGGAGTACCCGAAGTCCCCGGTGAGGAAGGCGGTCAGCCACTTCCAGTACCGGATGTGCAGCGGCTGGTCGAGCCCGAAGTTCTGCCGGATCTGGTCCAGCACCTCCGGCGGGACGTTCCGGTTGAAGTAGAGGGCCGTCGGGTCGCCCGGCGCCAGGTTCACCACGAAGAAGATGATCGTGGCGATCCCCAGGACCAGCGGGACCGCGCCGAGGAGCCGCCGGGCGACGTAGCTGGCCATCCCCGGTCAGCCTCGCGGCTTCACTGGACGCTCCATTCCGCCAGCGACACGAACTCGCCCCGCTGGTCCATGCGGACCCCGCCCACGGCGCTGCCGGAGGCCGCCAGCTCGTCGACCCAGAACATGAAGGTGAACGGCTGCTCCTCCTGGAGGGCCTGCGTGAACTCCCGCCACGCCGCCCGCGCTTCGTCGGCGCTCGTGGCCGCCGCGCCCCGCTCGATCAATCGGTCCAGCCGCTCGCTCCGCACCCCGCTCCGGTTGGCGGACTGCTCCACGTCCGCCTGGCTCGAGTGGAAGAGCGACTGGGGCGCCGACGCCATCTGGAAGTTGTCCAGGACCCAGTTGCTCAGCACCGCGTCGAAGTCCCGGCTCTTGTGCTGCGCCAGCATCGCCTGGAACTCCAGCACCTGGATCTCGGTCCGGGCCCCCACCTCCGCCAGCTGGTTCTGGACCACCTGCGCGACCGCCGTCTTGAGGGGGTCCTGGGCGGTCAGGAGCGTGAACGCCAGCGGCCGGCCGGCGTCGTTCTCCCGGACCCCGTCCCCGTCCCGGTCCCGCCACCCGGCCCCGTCCAGCAGCCGGCGGGCGCGCTCGGGGTCGTGGGCCAGCGGCTGCACGTCGGGATGGTACGGGTGCCAGGGCGGGATCGTGCTGGTCGCCAGCGCGCCGTACCCCTCGAGCTGCGCGTCGATGATCTCCTGCCGGTCGATGGCGTGGGTCATGGCCCGCCGGACCGCCGCGTCGTCGAACGGCGCCCGCTGGTTGTTCCAGCCCAGGTAGAACAGCTTCGTCCCGCCGAACGAGTACAGCGACAGGTCCCCGGACTCCTCGATCCGACCGGTCTGGTCCGGCTGGACCGGGATGTCCACGTGGATCCCGCCGGTGACCAGCTCCGTCAGCAGCGTCGCCGGCTCCGGGACGATCCGGAACACGATCCGCGCCGCCGCCGGCGGTCCGCCCAGCGCCGCGGGGAAGTCGTCGTTGCGCTCCAGCACCACCCGATCGTTGGCTCGCCATTCCCGGAGTCGGAACGGGCCGCTCCCCACCGGCCGCCGGTTGTAGGGGGCGTTCTTGAGCTGGGCGGGCGCGGTCCCTTCCAGCAGGTGCTTCGGCACCGGGGCCCACCAGAAGTCTTCGACGGCCTGGGCGTGGGGCTCGCTGAACGTGAACGTGATCGTCCGCGGGTCCCGGACCTCGGCGCGCTCCACCGACGCCAGGTACGCCGACCCGATCAGCGACCCCGTCTCCGGCGTCTTCGCCATGTCGAACGTGAACTTCACGTCCTCGGCGGTGACCGGCTCGCCGTCGTGCCAGCGCACGTCGTCGCGGAGCGTGAACGTGATCGCCGTGTCGCCGTGCAGCTCCCAGCTCTCCGCGAGGTAGGGCTCCGGGCTCAGCTCTTCGTCGTACCGGACCAGCGGGGTGAACAGGCCGTACTTGATCACCTGGTCGGTGTCGATGCTGCTGTTCGTCACCGGGTTGAACCCGCTGAAGTCGTTGGCCACACCGACGACCACGGTCCCGCCGGCTCCGGCGCCCTCGCCGCCTCCCCCGCCGCAGCCCGCCACCGCGACGAGAAGCAACAGACCCGACCATACGACTCTCGCGCTCCGTCCGTCCACTGGCTCCTCCGGCGTTGGGGCTACCGCCGCCACGTCCAGTCGCGGGACGCGAATCGCTCCCGCAGGCCGGCGGCCGCCGCGACTTCCTCGGGAGTCAGACCGCTGGGGGCAAGACTGATGCCGAGCGCCGAGCCGAAGCCCGCCACGACGGCGTCGACCAGCTCGTCCGGGCCGGGACGGCGACCCAGCGCCTGCGACACCGTGGTCCACCCGGCCGCCGCGGCCGCCGCCCCCTCCGGCTCGGCCCGGCCCGCCCCCTGCCCCGCCAGGCCGGCCCCGGCACCGGCGAGGATCCCGGCCCCGGCCAGCAGCTCCTCCGCCGCCGCCTGGCTCCCGCCCAGCAGGATCGAGCCGTGCTGCAGGATCGCCCGGCGCTCCATCCGCTGGGCGCTCCCCACCAGCTTCCGTCCCCTCACCACCACCTCGCCCCGCTCCGGCCGGCGGAAGCACGCCGCCGCCCAGTCCGGCGGTACCGCGGCCTCCCGCCCACCCTCCTCGTCCGCCGACCCGTCCCGGGCCCCGTCCGCCCCGCCGGCGACCGACGCCTCGAGCCCGAGGGAGCGGAGGCCGACCACCAGCGCCTGGTTGATCCGCCGGTACGCCAGGCGTGGCTTCCCGATGGCCGCGAGTGGAGCGGCGACCGCGTAGGTGAGCTCGTCATCGTGGAGGACCGCCTGCCCGCCCGTGGGCCGGCGCACGAAGTCGATGCCCCGGGCCGCGGCGGCGCTCTCGTCGTAGCGGCCCCGGGCCGGCTGGTTGCGGCCGAAGGAGAGCGTGGCGGGGGCCCAGCGGTACAGCCGCAGAACGGGGGTCTTCTGCCCGATCATCGACTCCAGCAGCGCCCGATCCAGCGCCATGTTGGTCGGGCCGTCCGCCGGCTCCGGGACGTCCCGGTCCCCGAGCACGAGCCGCCACACCGGCGCCCGTCCGGCGCCGCGCCCCGTCACCTGCGCCCGCCCGGACACCCCACCGGTCAGGCCCCGGCCGGCTCGTACTCCTCGACGGGCGGGCAGGCGCACACCAGGTTGCGGTCGCCGTAGGCGGACTGGATCCGGCCGACGAACGGCCAGAACTTCTGCTCCCGCTGCGGCTCCGGGAAGGCGGCCAGCTCCCGGGAGTAGGGCCGGTCCCAGTCGTCGCTCACCACCATGTCCACGGTATGGGGCGCCCCCTTGAGCGGATTGGACTCGGCGTCCCATTCGCCGTTCTCGATCTTCCGGATCTCGTCGCGGATCGCGATCATGGCGTCGCAGAACCGGTCCAGCTCGCGCCTGGACTCGCTCTCCGTCGGCTCCACCATCAGCGTGCCGGCCACCGGGAACGACACCGTGGGCGCGTGGAAGCCGTAGTCCATGAGCCGCTTCGAGATGTCGATGGCGTCCACGCCCGTCTCCGCCTTCAGCGGCCGCGGGTCGATGATGCACTCGTGGGCCACGGTGCCGTTCCGGCCGGTGTAGAGCACGTCGAAGTGCCCCTCCAGGCGCTTGGCCACGTAGTTGGCGTTCAGGATCGCNNTCCGCGCCCAGCATCCGGATGTACATCCAGGAGATCGGCAGGATCGACGGGCTGCCGAACGGCGCGGCGCTCACCGCGCCGATCGCCTGCTCGCCGCCCGTCTCCACCACCGGGTGGCCGGGCAGGAACGGCGCCAGGTGCTCCGCCACGCCGATGGGGCCCATCCCGGGACCGCCGCCGCCGTGGGGGATCGCGAACGTCTTGTGGAGGTTCAGGTGCGCCACGTCGCCGCCCCAGTCCCCCGGCCGGCTCACGCCCACCATGGCGTTCATGTTGGNNCGCAGATCTCCCGGATCGACTCCTCGAAGATCCCGTGCGTCGACGGGTACGTCACCATGATCGCCGCCAGCCGGTCGCGGTACTCCTCGGCCTTGGCCCGCAGGTCGTCCACGTCGATGTTGCCGTTCTCGTCGCTCTTCACCACCACGACCTCGTAGCCGGCCATCACGGTGCTGGCCGGGTTCGTCCCGTGCGCCGACTGCGGCACGAAGCAGACGTCCCGGTGCCCCTCGCCCCGGGCCTCGTGGTACCCCTTGATCACCAGCAGCCCCGTCAGCTCGCCCTGGCTCCCGGCGTTCGGCTGCATGCTCACGGCGTGGAAGCCCGTGATCTCCGCCAGCCAGCCGTTCAGCCCGTCGATCAGCTCCCGGTAGCCCTCGGCCTGGTCCGCCGGCGCGAACGGGTGCAGCGCCGCGAACTCCGGCCAGCTGATCGGGTACATCTCGGCCGTGGCGTTCAGCTTCAGCGTGCACGAGCCCAGCGGGATCATGGACCCCGTCAGCGACAGGTCCCGGTTCTCCAGCCGCTTCAGGTAGCGGAGCATCTCGTGCTCCGAGTGGTAGGTGTGGAACACGGGGTGGGTCAGGTAGCCGCTCTCCCGGCGGAACGGCGCCGGGAAGTCCGGGTGCGCGCCGTCGTCCGCCGTCTCCAGCCAGCCGTCGGCCGTCTCCCGGTCCGGGGCGTCTCCGCCCGCGGCGAAGGCCGCCACCAGGTCCAGCAGGTCGTCCCGCGACACCGTCTCGTCCAGGCTCACGCCCAGCGTCCCGTCGTCCAGCGCCCGCAGGTTGATCCCCGCCTCCAGCGCCGCGTCCAGGATCGGCTCGACCCGGCCCTCGCCCACCTCCACCCGCAGCGTGTCGAAGTACGGCTTGTGGACGATCGTGTGGCCCAGCCTCTCCAGCGCCTGCGCCAGCGCGTGGGTCAGGCGGTGCACCCGCGTCGCGATCCTCCGGAGCCCGTCCGGGCCGTGGTAGACGGCGTACATGGCCGCGATCACCGCCAGCAGCACCTGCGCCGTGCAGACGTTGCTCGTGGCCTTCTCCCGCCGGATGTGCTGCTCGCGGGTCTGGAGCGCCATGTAGTACGCGTCCTCGCCCCGGCTGTCCTTCGACACGCCGATGATGCGGCCGGGCATCTGACGCTTGTACTTCTCGCTGGTGGCGAAGTACGCGGCGTGCGGGCCGCCGTAGCCCATGGGCACGCCGAACCGCTGCGTGCTGCCCACCGCCACGTCGGCGCCCCAGTCGCCGGGGGGCGACAGCAGCGCCAGCGCGAGCAGGTCGGCCGCGACCACCACCAGCGCGCCCGCCTCGTGGGCGGCCTCCACGACGCCGGTGTAGTCGTGGAGCGCGCCGTCCGTCGCGGGATACTGGACCAGCACGCCGAACACGTCCTCGTCGACCGCCCAGCGGGTGTGGTCGCCGACCTCCACCGTCCAGCCACGGGCCACCGCCCGCGTCCGGACCACGTCGATGGTCTGCGGGTGACACGCCTCCGACACCAGGAACCGGCTCCGCTGCCCCCGGGCCGCCGACTCGCAGAGCGCCATGGCCTCGGCCGCCGCCGTCGCCTCGTCCAGCAGGCTCGCGTTGGCGATCTCCAGCCCGGTCAGGTCCATGACCATGGTCTGGTAGACCAGCAGCGCCTCCAGCCGGCCCTGGCTGATCTCCGCCTGGTACGGCGTGTAGGCCGTGTACCAGCCCGGGTTCTCCAGGATGTTCCGCTGGATCACCGGCGGCGTGATCGTGCCGTGGTAGCCCATCCCGAGGTACGACCGGAGGACCCGGTTCCTGGCCGCGATCGCCCGGATCTCGCGGAGCGCCTCGTACTCCGTCCGCGGCGGGTCCAGCGCCAGCGGCCGGTCCAGCCGGATCGCCTCCGGCACGGCCGTGTCGATCAGGGCGTCCAGCGAGTCGTACCCCACCGTCTCCAGCATCTCCCGGACCTCCGGCTCGCCGGGGCCGATGTGGCGGCGGACGAACAGGTCGGTGTAGGCCAGCGAACGGCGTCTATCGGTAACGGACATGATTCCGCTTCTATGCGCGTGGAACGACCGCCCGCCCCCGGGCGGAAAAGCAATGGATGATACCAAACGCCCGGGGGGATTGAAAGGTGCCCCGCCGGGGGGGCGGCGCCCTGCATCCCGGGCGCCATCGCCCACCGCGGGGGGCGGCGGAGATCGCCCGGTGCGCCGGGCCGCCGTCCGGGGCTACGTACCGGGCGGCCTCGCGGCCTCGCCGTGGTCCGGCACGCCCGCGTGGGCCAGCGCCGATGTCGTCCGGCGTCCCACGATGGCCGGCGCCTCGTGGATCAGCGCGTCGTCGGCCAGCGCCTCGACCATGAACAGGGCGAAGTCGACGCGCCGGGTCCGGTTGCTGGCGAGGACGGGGTCGCCGACATGGCGGCTCCAGACCGGGAGCCCCTCGCTCTCGCCCTCCTCGAGGTCGCTGCCGCGCACCACCGTCCAGCGGGTGTCGCTGGCGAACACGCGGCGGGTGGCCTCGACCTGGTCGCCCAGGTCGGCGAAACGAACCAGCCGGGCGAGGACGCCGAAGACGGCCACGAACCAGCGGAGCTTCCGGGAATAGACGTCCTTGCCGTCCCTGCTGATGTGCCAGCCGCACGAGAACACGAGGCGGGCGCCGGGCTCGGCGTAGTCCAGGACGGCCTGGGCGGTGCCCGTGGCGTAGCCGTGGACCCCCCAGGGGACGAGCACGGTGAGCACACCGTCGCAACCGGCGACGGCCCGTTGGATGACTTCCCGGTCGTTCGTATGGCCGGGGACGATGGTGATCCGCCCGGCGAAGTCGGCCAGCTTCTCCACGCTCTGCTGGCGACATACCCCGACCACCTCGTAGCCCCGGTCCAGGCAGTGGCGGACCATGTACCGCCCCAGCTTCCCCGAGGCGCCGACGACGCAGACCTTCACGTATCGCCTCCTGCGGCGCGGGACAGGCGAGGCGCCCACGTCCCGTTCCGGGGCCGTGACCTCGCCTCGGACAAAGTGCGGTCCGCGGGCGGAGCGGGCCACCGTCGGGCCGACGGGCGCCGGGGTGTCGGGCCGCGGTCCGACGGGTCCGGTGGACGTCCGGCCCGCGCTTTGCGGACGCCAGACACGGCCACTGAACCCATGGGAGCCATGATCGCGACCCTCCACGCCTCGATCCCCGCGACGATACCGCCATGCTGAATTACATCTGGGCGGGCCTCATCATCTCGAGCCTGCTGTTCGCCGGGTTCTATGACATCCGGGACATCCGCGACGACACCTACCGGAACGGCGAGGCCCTCTCCGTGGAGCTGGAATTTCCCGAGGGCTACGATCCCGACGCCCGCCGGGTGCCCGTCGCCATCCGGATCGATCCGGCCCGCTACCGGGCCTTCTACGAGACGGAGGAGGAGCCGGCGGACCGCTACGCCGGCTATATCGTCCAGACCCGCGAGGGGGCGCAGCTGCGGTTCGAGGCCGACGCCGCGCTGCCGGAGCCCCTGGCGACGATCCAGGGGGTGTCGCAGTCCCGGGACGAGGAGCTGCAGGGCGCCCTCGTGCAGCTCACCCCGCCGGCCGAGCCCGCCGCCCCGGAGGAGGCGGCCGCGGGCGAAGCGGCCGCGGGCGCGGGCCAGCAGGAGGCCGGGGAGGGGGTCCCCACCACCGGGGCGGCGGTCCGCTTCGAGCGGGTCCGCTTCGTGAAGATGAACGCCATCGCCGGGGCGGCGCTGGACTTCGCGGAGACGGCGGCCGAGATCGCCCTGGGGCTCATCGGCGTGCTGGCGCTGTTCCTGGGGCTGCTGAAGATCGGGGAGGAGGCCGGGCTCATCCACTCGCTGGTCCGGGCGGTCCGACCGGTGCTCCGGCCCCTGTTCCCGGAGGTCCCCGAAGACCACCCCGCCCTCGGCATGATCGCGCTGAACCTGACCGCGAACGTCTTCGGGCTCGGCAACGCGGCCACGCCGTTCGGGATCAAGGCCATGGAGGAGCTCCAGGAGCTGAACCCCACCGAGGACACGGCCACCAACTCGATGGTCATGCTCCTGGCCATCAACACCGCCAGCGTGCAGCTCGTGCCGCCGGTGCTGCTGCTCGCGCTGCTCGGGCTCCAGATCAACCAGCTCATCTTCGCCATCATCATCACGACCGGGCTCTCCCTGGTCATCGCCATCGCCGCGGCGAAGATCTACGGCAGGCTGCCGTGGAACCGGGCCAGCAATCCCAACCGTCTGGTCCCGGCGGAGTCGGAGGAGGGAGGGTCCTGATGGAGACGGTACGGGAAGTCATCAGCCTGCTCTCCTACTTCGTCATCCCGGTCATCGTGGTGGGGTTCCCCCTCTACGGGCTCTACAAGAAGGTCCCCGTCTACGAGACGTTCGTGGAGGGGGCGAAGGAGGGGTTCGAGGTGGCGGTCCGGATCATCCCCTATCTGGTGGCGATCCTCTTCGCCATCGGGATGTTCCGGGCCAGCGGCGCCATGGAGGCCCTGACCGACGCCCTGAACCCGGTGCTGGCGCTCATCGGGTTCCCCGCCGAGGTCCTGCCCATGGCCATCGTCCGGCCGCTCACCGGGTCCGGCTCCGCGGGGCTGGTGGTCGACATGATCGAGCAGTACGGCGAGGACTCCATCCTCGTGAAGATGGCGGCCACCATGTTCGGCTCCACGGAGACCACGTTCTACGTCATCGCGGTCTACTTCGGCGCCGTGAACATCCGGAAGACCCGCCACGCGGTGGCGGCCGGCCTCACCGCCGACTTCGCCGCCATGATCATCGCCGTGTGGACCGTCCGGCTCCTGTTCGGCTGATTCGGCAGGGGGCTCCCCCGGCGGGGGCTCCTGCCGCCTCGGCAGGGGTGGAGCGTCGGAGCGACCGGGCCGGACTGTTACCTTTCGGCCCCGGCGGTCGTCCTGATCCCGTACCTCCCCCGTAGTGCCCGCCGATCCAGACGCAACACAACCGAAGGAGCAGCCGTGATGAAGCGTACGCTCATACCGGCCCTGGGCCTCGTGCTCGGGCTGGCAGCCTGTGGTGATGATCCGGCGGACCTGGCGGACCCGCCGGAGCTCGTCTCGCTCACGCCGGCGGAGGGCACGGCGGGGACGGAGGTCCGGATCGACGGCACCGGCTTCGAGGCCGGCGCGGCCGTCCGGTTCGACGATTTGGAGTCCCCGTCCGTCCAGCTCGATGGTGGCGCCCTGTTCGCCATCGCACCGGCGGGACTCACGGCCGGGACCGTCTACGACGTGGCGGTCAGCAACCCCGGCAGCGGTGATGCCGTGCTGGAGGCGGCGTTCACGGCCGTGCCGCCCGTCATTTCGCGGGTGAACGGCGTCACGAAGCCCACCGGGCTGCAGGGGATGACCATCATCATCGAGGGCGCCTCCTTCGGTGACGACCCGGCGGTGGCCGATGGGCACGTCTACTTCGAGACGTCCGGCGGGACGGTGCTGGAGGCGGCCATCGCGGACGCCGTCAACGACTGGACCAACGAGTTCATCGTCACCTCGGTGCCGCAGGGCGTCAGCGACACGTCCTGGCTCTGGGTGGAGACGGCCACGGGCGCGAGCGACACCATCGAGTTCCGGCTGATCCAGAGCGGGACGTTCAGCCCCAGCCTCATCAACTGGACGACGACCACGCCGCTGCCGCAGCCGCTGCAGGGGCTGGGCGCCGTCTTCGTCCCCGTCGAGGATGGCGCGACGCCGGCGAACTACGTCTTCGCCGTGGCCGGCGCGGACACCCAGAACGTGGCCACCGACGTGATCTTCCGGGCCACCGTCGAACAGTCGGGCGCCCTGGGCGCCGCATGGGCGCCGCTGACGACCCTGCCGGAGGCACGCGCCTACCACGCGACGGCCGCGGCAACGGCGTTCACGGCGGTCCTCGACACCACCACCACGGCCGCCTACCTCTACGTCATCGGCGGCAGGGACGCCGCCGGCGCGGTCAGCTCGACGGTCTTCCTCGGGCACGTGGACCTGGCGGGCGAGGTGACCGGCTGGTCCAGCACCGAGCCGCTGCCCGTGGCGCTCCACTCGGCCGACGCCGCACTGTTCCGCGGCTTCGTCTACGTGACGGGCGGCGCCGATGGTGATGACGTCCCCGTCCCCACGACCTATCGCGCGGCCATCAACGACGATGGGACCCTGGGCACGTGGGAGGAGCTGGACGCGCTGCCGAACCCGACGACCTACCATTCGTTCGTCAATTTCGGGCCGTTCCTCTATGTCGTCGGCGGGGACTCCGCCGCGACCCCGGTCGTGCAGACGGCGACGAGCACGACGGAGCTGCCGAACGTGTACCTCGGCCGCATCAATCTCCGGAACGGCGACCTGACCGATGCCGGCTGGACGGCCACCGCCCAAATGGCCAAGGGGAGGAGCAAGCACAGCACGATCTTCGCCGGCGGCGCGCTGCTGGCCACGTCGGGCGTATACGCGGGCCAGCCCGGATCGAGCGAGAACACCGCCGGGGATCTCCTCAGCGATGGCGCCGTGGAAAGCTGGGTCGGCGCCACCGGAGCGGAGACCATCGACGTGGAGCTGGGCTACTCGCTCTACAACCAGGCCGCGGTGACCTTCATCGACGCCGATGGGGCCGGGCACGTCCTGGTGCTCGGCGGCGCCAAGCGGGAAGTGGAGGGCGAGCCGTCCGCCGAGGTGGTCTACTACTAGCTGCTGACACCTGCGGTCGGCGGGAACGGGAGCGGGCGACGGGCGCGTCGCCCGCTCCCGTCGTATGTTGGGCCCATGGTGATCGACGCCCGACGTATCGAGGCCCTCTGGCGGAGGCTCGCGCCGCTCCCCGGCGGCGGGCGGATCTTCGGCTGGTTGCTGGGCCGCGCGGTGCCCTACTCCGGCTCCATCCGGCCGCGCGTCCTCGAGCTGGAGCCCGGTCGCGCGGTGGTGGCCATCCGCGACCGGCGCCGGCTCCGCAACCACTTCCGCTCCCTCCACGCCCTCGCCCTCGCCAACGTCGCCGAGCTCGCGGCCGGGCTGGCCATGACCCTGGCGCTGCCGGCCGGCACCCGAGGCATCCCGGTGAGGCTCGAGATGGACTACCTCAAGAAGGCCCGCGGCCGCGTCGTTGCGGATGGTCGCGCGTCGCCGCCCCGCCAGGTGACGGGCGACACGGAGTCCACGGCGACGGCCGAGCTCAGCGACGAGGCCGGCGACGTGGTCGCGAGGGGGGTCGTGATCTGGCAGCTGACCCCCCGGGAGCCGTAGCCCGGCATGGCGACGCCCTCCCCCGACCCCGGCTCCCGCCCGACGCTGCGGACGCGGCTGAGCACGGACACCGGCATCGAGATCCCCATCATCTGCGGCGCCATGTACCCCTGCTCGAACCCCGAGCTGGTGGCCGCGGCGTCCGAGGCGGGCGGCATCGGGATCGTCCAGCCGGTCTCCCTCACGTACGTCCACGGCCACGACTTCCGGGAGGGGCTCCGCTACATCCGCTCCCTCACGTCGAAGCCCATCGGCATGAACGCGCTCATCGAGTCGTCCTCGCGGGCGTACGAGCGGCGGATGGAGGAGTGGGTGGACATCGCTCTCGAGGAGGGGATCCGGTTCTTCGTCACGAGCCTGGGGAAGCCCCGCTGGGTGGTGGACCGGGTCGAGCCGGAGGGCGGCGTGGTCTACCACGACGTCACCGAGCGGAAGTGGGCGCTCAAGGGGCTCGAGAGCGGGGCCCACGGCCTCATCGCGGTGAACCGCCGGGCCGGCGGCCACGCCGGGCCGAAGACGCCCGAGCAGCTCATGGACGAGCTCGGCGACCTGGGCGTGCCGCTGGTCTGCGCCGGCGGCGTCGGCACGCCGGAGGAGTTCGTCGACGCCCTCCGGCTCGGCTACGACGGCGTCCAGATGGGCACCCGCTTCATCGCCACCACGGAGTGCACCGCCAGCCAGCCGTACAAGCAGGCCATCCTGGACTCCGACGAGGACGACATCGTCCTGACCGAGCGCGTGACCGGCGTGCCGCTGGCCGTCATCGAAACCCCCTATATCCGGCGACTGGGCACGCGGGCCGGCCCCTTCGCCCGCTGGATGCTGCGGGGCCGGCGCCGGAAGAAGCTGATGCGGACCCTGTACGCCCTCTGGTCCGGGTGGAAGCTGAAGCGGTCGTCGTACGACGAGAGCGGGAAGAAGGACTTCTGGCAGGCCGGCAAGAGCGTGGCCGGGATCCACGAGGTCCGGCCCGCCGGCGACATCATCCGCGACTTCGCCGAGGCCGCGCGCGGGGTATGACCGGGGGGCCATCCCGGCCGCCACCGCGAGGGCGGCGCCGGGATGGCCGCGCGCTCAGCCGTCGGCCACGGGCAGCCGGTCGAGGGCCCCGTCCCAGTCCGCCCGGGGCGTCTCGAGCCCGCCCTTCACGTACCGGTCGTACCAGTCCAGCCACCGCTGGAGCCGGTCCTTCTGGAACGCCGGCCGGCGGATGCCGTGGTGCTCACCCGGATACACCACGAGCAGCGTCTCCCGACCCAGGCGCTTCAGCGCCTGGTAGAGCTGCTCGGAGTTCAGGATCGGGACGTTCCAGTCCAGCGCGCCGCCCATGATCAGGGTGGGCGTGACGATGTCCTCCACGTAGGTGAACGGCGAGATCCGGTCCCAGGCCTCCCCCGTCTCCCAGGGCAGGCCCAGCTCCGCCTCCCACTGCCGCTGGTAGTGGTCGTGGCCGTAGTTCGACAGGTAGAGCACCTCGCTGGCGCCGGTGATGGCGCCCTCGAACCGGTCGGTCTTGGTGATCACGTAGTTGGTGAGGATCCCGCCGTAGGACCAGCCGCCCACGCCCAGCCGGTCCGGGTCCGCCCAGCCCTGCTCGATGGCGTGGTCCACCGCCGCCATGACGTCCTGGTAGTCC
>JABAHS010147851.1_pt2 | contig 15934 bp, 10 predicted proteins | sample 7062111 | NCBI WGS metagenome assembly JABAHS01 (sample SAMN14534600, study PRJNA622989) | marine sediment metagenome | biome: marine biome [ENVO:00000428]; feature: marine pelagic biome [ENVO:01000023]; material: deep marine sediment [ENVO:00002113]; isolation source: pool of 4 deep marine... | reverse complement strand
AAACCACTGCCGCTGCCAATCAGCAAAATCAGCGTATTGAATCGGCAGTTCAGACAAAGGAGAGGGCCTCCCGGCCGAGAAGCTTTCATAAAGTACTTCCAGTTCCCGAAAGAGTATCGTGATCGACCAAACCTCCGAGATAATATGATGCATGGTTATCAGGAAAAGGCATTCCTCCTTTTTTGTTCGAATCACTGTCGCCCGCAGTAGCGGACCTTGTACCAGATCAAACGGCCGTTGCACCTCTTCGTTGGCAAGACCTAAGGCTTCCGTTTGCCGATCAGATTCGGGAAGGTCCAGCAAATCAATTTCAGTGACTTTAAAAGTCAGGTTAGGCGCGACGATCTGCACCGGACCACTGTCCGCCTTGGCAAAAGTGGTCCGCAAGACTTCGTGACGGTGTACGATTTCGCTGAGACACTTTTCAAGTATGGCTACATCAAGAGGACCAACAAGGCGCACACAGGCCGGGATATTATAAACTGGACTCTCCGGCGCTAACTGATGGAGAAACCATAGTCGTTCCTGAGCAAATGACAAAGGCGCAGGCTCAGACGTTTTTCGCCTCGGAATGCCTTGACTCAATGCGAAATGCAAACCCTCCTTTTGCAACAAAACATCGAGCAGCTCCCGTTTCTTGGAAGAAAGCTCGAAACTGTGTTTTGGAATCAGTTCCGATCTTTCGGACGCAGCAACGGTTTCTGTGTCAATCGGAGCGACCTCATCTTTTGGCATGGACTTATCAGACCCTCTGTTTGATTTACGCCGTTTCATAAGCCGCTTGCGCGTCTCAGCCCGGTCTTTGCTTTGTTGCAACGAGGGCACGTCTGTCTCATCACTAAAATACCTGACCAGTGAGCTGACGGTGGGATATTTAAACATGTCGATCAAGGATATTTCCTTGTTCAGCAGATTTCTAAGTTTCGAATGAATTTCAGTTAAAAGAAATGAATGCGCTCCGAGATCAAAGAAATTGTCATGTAGTCCTACTTTATCGATATGAAGGACTTGCTGACAAACCGCCGCGATGGTTCGTTCTATTTCTGTCCTGGGCGCTACGTAGGTTGTCGTTAACTCCGGACGATGTCCTTCGGAAGCCGGGAGTGCTTGCCGGTCTATTTTACCGTTGGGTGTGAGTGGCAGCTCATCCAAAAATATGAAGGAGGAGGGCACCATATAATCGGGAAGCTGTGCCATCAGAAAACGGCGCAATTCATCGGTGGGAAGCGCCTGCCCATCCTTTGAAACGATGTATGCAACCAGCCGTTTGCTTTCACCAGAGACATGTTCCTCTGAGTCGACCTCAACATCGACGACTACAGCTTTAACCACGGCCGGATGTTGATCTAGGACTGCTTCGACTTCACCAAGCTCGATACGGAAGCCCCGGACTTTTACCTGATGATCGATACGACCGAGAAACTCGATCTTGCCATCAGGCAGATAACGCGCGAGATCGCCCGTCCTGTAAAGTCGCGCTCCTGGTTCATTAGTGAACGGATTGGGTATGAACTTTTCCGCGGTTTGATCCGGGCGATAGAGATAACCGCGTCCAAGGCTCTCACCTCCAAGACAAAGCTCACCCGGAACACCAATCGGTACAGGCCTAAGTTGTCGATCTACCAGATAAACCCGCGTATTACTAATAGGACGTCCGATAGCGGGAGCGAAATCGCCGCGGCCATTGGGCACAACCGGTTCTGAGGTTGCCACCACCGTGTTCTCGGCCGGCCCATAATTATTTATCAATTCAAAAGGCACTGAATCCGGAGGAAAACGATGAAGTTTATCACCGCCTGTCAGCAGCGTTCGTAATCGGCAATCTTGTGGCCATTCCAACGATAAGAGGTGTTCCGTCATCGGTGTTGGCACAAAGCTAATCGTCACGCCTTGATTCACGAGCCAGTCACGAAGTTGATAAGATGAGGTTAAGATTTCAGCAGGTGCAAGATGAACGGTGGCTCCGGCCAGGAGATACGGCCAAAGCTCCCATACTGAGGCATCAAAGGCCGTCGCCGCCAACTGAGTTGCGTGATCTCGGGAGGTCACTTGAAAAGCCCGCTGATGCCAGAAAACCAGGTTGAGCAAACCTCGATGGCAAATCGCAACTCCCTTGGGTTTACCGGTTGAACCGGAGGTGTAGATGACATAGGCCAAATTATCGATTATCGGTTGATTGTTCAGGTTCTCGTCGCTCTGTTTTTCAATGAGTTCCCAATCTGAATCCAAAGACACTACCTTCCTCGTATAAGTTGGAAGCTCTTCTACCCATCGCTTTTGGGTGAGCAATACTGGAGCTTGACCATCTTTAAGCATAAAAACCAGACGATCCTGTGGATATGCGGGGTCTAACGGCACATAAGCACCGCCGGCCTTAAGAGTCGCCAGCAGTCCAACGACCATCGAAATCTCGCGCTCGCAGCAAACTCCCACCAGTACATCCGGACCAACTCCAAGCGTCTGTAAATACCGCGCTAATTGATTCCCCTGACGATTCAACTCTCGATAAGTAAGATGTTGATCTTCGAAGACCACAGCAATCGCATCCGGAGTTTTCTCAACCTGTTCTTCAAAGAGTTTGTGAATGCATCTGTCACGTGGGTAATCCCTTTTTGTATCATTCCATTCCACTAACAATTGATGCTGTTCAGCCTCTGTTAACAGGGGTAAATGAGAAATAGGCCGATCGGGATTGGTTACGGCGGCTTTAAGAATGATTTCTAAATGTTCTAACATCCGGGTGACTGTGGATTTATCGAATAGATCCGTAGCGTACTCAAAAGATGCGATGAGTCCTTGGGGTGTCTCCTCAACGAACAGCGCCACATCCACTTTGGAAGCACGGTTATGAACTTTATCCGGCCCCAAGGGCTCGCCGACAGCCATTCCCGAAAGCTTCAGGCTTGGCAAAGGTGTATTCAGTAGCGCAAACATGACCTGAAATAATGGTGTGTGGCCCGTATCCCGCTCTGGCTTTAGTTCCTCTACCAGTTTTTCAACCGGCAGTTCTTGATGCGCATAGGCATCTAAACAGACTTCACGGACTCTTTTGAGTAGCTCTCGAAAACTTATGTCCCCGGAAAGACTCGTTCGGAGTACAAGGGTGTTGATGAACAAACCGATAAGCTCTTCGGTTTCTGCCCGGTTGCGCCCGGCGATAGGAGAACCAACAATAATATCCGATTGGCCCGAATAGCGATAAAGCAAGATCTTAAAAGTCGCCAAGATTGTCATAAACAATGTGACTCCCTCGCGCTGACTTAGCTCTGTTAAGGCACCGGTCAATTCCTTGGCAAGCTTCCGAGATACGTAAGCACCCCGCAAACTCTGAGTCGCCGGACGAGGACGATCACTCGGCAGTTGTATGACAGAGAGGGGTCCCGCAAGCTGCTGTTTCCAATAGGAGAGCTGTTTCTCAAGAACCTCTCCTCGAAACCACTGCCGCTGCCAGTAAGCATAATCCGGGTACTGGATGGACAACTCCGATAACTCCCTCGCCGAAACCTTACCGTCAAGGCTGGCTTCGTAAAGAATCTCGAGTTCCCGGAAAAAAATGGCAATAGACCATACTTCTGAGATAATGTGGTGCATGACCAGAAGAACGATAAACTCCTCGTCGCTCAAATGCAGCAACGTGACCCGAGTCAGCGGTCCTCGCGCCAGATCAAAAGGACGCTGGACTTCCTGATTGGCTAACTCTAATGCCTCAGCCTCGCGTTCGGCATCGGGGTGGTGTTGCAAATCTAATACGGAAATCTTTAATTTCAGAGTCGGTGCAATAACCTGAATGGGCCGCCCTTTAACTCCTTTAACAAAAGTCGCTCGCAAAATATCATGTCGTCTCACAACTTCGTTGATACTCCGCTCCAATGCCGTTATATCGAGCGGACCGGACAGCCGAACCGCAGCAGGAACATTGTAAACAGGGCTTTTGGGAACTAACTGGCTGAGAAACCAGAGGCGCTCCTGGGCAAATGACATCGGAACCGACGACGCATCTTTTCTTCGCGAAATTTTTTGTCTCGATGCCGAACCTATACCCTGCTCCTGTAGCATTGCCTCAAGCAGTGCGCGTTTTTTAGAAGAAAGTTGAAAATTATGTTTCTGGTTCATTTATCTTGTCTCCGCATGATAAGTCTTTCAAGGTCAGCTCTTCGAAAACGGTCACGGAATGTTAGGAGTATAGAGCCAATATCAGTAAGTACCTCCTCCTTGTCCTTGCGGAACATCTTCTCTTCGAAGTATACACGTGTTGCACTTCAATAAACTCGATTTGTCCGTTTGTGTAGACACAAGCCATCACTTTACTCCCTAACTTTTGCTTGGTGACTTATCGTTATTAATCAATCCTAATTGCGCACAAAGAGCAAATGTGTAACCGAAGGCATCCAGATTTTCATTAGGCTCTTGACTCGTGCACGTATGTGGCGAAATTTCCGATGAAGTTTTATGCGATTCATTCTGCCCGCTCCTTTGAAGGCCGGAAGATCTAAATTCGCTATTCCCAGTTCACGTTCTATAACCGTGGCCATAGGTAAGAACGGCCCGGACGTATGGAAAACCACAGCATCCCGGTAAGGTTCGTTCCTCCAGCCATACGCATGTCCGGTTCTGTCGAGCATATGATAGGAAAGTCCGGCGGCGCCAACCGCCAACGATAGAGAAAGCTGTTCGGCAAACCTCTTTGACCTTAGTTTCATAAGGCCGCCATCCAGATTTCTTCGGGTAAAGTCAAGCCAGGAATGCCCCACGCGACGATGTGTTCCGTTTTGAAAAATGATTACGCCGCTGTTGAAATAAGGCGCGGTATCGTCTCCATTGACTATCCTCAAAGCCTCAGTCCATTTTTTCTGATTCCACTCCTTATTTTGAAATTGCCCTGCAACTCTCGCGATAAAATCTTCAGAGACATTTTTATATAAAGTATCCAGGGGTTTGAGGACCATTGTATCTGCATCTAAAAAAACAACCCGATCAACTTTATCAGGTCTTTGACATGCGTAAGCTTTGTTGATGAGAAAGTATCCTTCGGCGAGAGGTGTTACTTCTTCCACCAGGATGCGCGAATCAAGAAAATTCCAACTCCGAGGTCGTTTTCCGACACAATAAATGACTATCTGGTCAAAGGTTGTTCCGGATGCAAGCAAGCTTCGCAATGAGGTAAAAAGATAATGTTGCCATTCCGGACTACAAACATAAACGACCTCTGTTCTCTGAGCAGATGTTCCTTTGAAGTCCCTGGGGCAGTTGTTAGCATTCGTCACCACTTAAACTAAGCTACTTTTTGAAAATCTCTGGTAAATCGTAAGAGTTTTTTGGAAAACTTGGGATAATCCGAGAATTTGTCTTCCACATATCGATTATACAGGTCGACCAGATCCTCAGGGTGCTGATATTTCCTCTTAATTTCAAAAGCTGCCAGAGAATTTTTACACCATTGCTTGTCCGGATCGACATTCAAAAAGTTGGCCAGGGCCAGAAGCGTTTCTTTCCCAAAATCATGTTCAAAGTAATAAAAAAACCTCTCTGGATGCTGTCTCTTGAATTCAAGGAATCGCACGAATTCAGCCAAAATCGCTTCAACAACTTCGGGCAAAACATCCTGACGATTTTGTAGATTGAAGTACCGAGCGAACTCGTCCGTCTGGCCAAAAAAATTGACATTTGAAACCGCGCAGTCCAGGGGATTTCTGATAGGCATAATGAATCTTAGCTTCTCATTATGAAAAACAATATCGGGCAGATCAACGGAGCGCTCTCGAATGTAACTCGAGGTTGCCATAGATTCTTTCCAGAAAAGGCAATGGATTCTTTCTTTCAAAAGATTGTCGCCAAAGACGTCTTTGTACAATTCTGCCAGTTTGTGTTGTTTGCCAAAGGCATGTGAAAATGTTACAGAGCCGCCGTACGGGCCTTCCCGTCCCCTCCCCGAAGCATAAATGGCATATTTAACAAACCTGATAAATTTTTCCTCACTATAATTTGACAAGAAGTTTAATCTCTTATCTCCAAATATCCTCAGACCTGCGTGATTAAGCACCTGGCAGTGCGGATGCAGCGCAACCATGCCCGCGGTTAGGGTGGTGAGATTCCGATATGGACCCAAGGTTAAACAGACCGTCCGCACGTCATCAATATCAAGCTTGCTCGCGCGCAACAGGTCTATCTCCTTTTTCACCACCTCTCTTAAGCTCACTTTTGCTGTTCTCATTGCGCTGTCATTTTCCTTCACATGAAAATATGACCATCAACGCAATGTCGAATAGAGTTGAAAGCCGAGTTCAGAAATATGGTAGCCACCGAACGTAATATAGAGCCAAAACAGTCCGAAATTTAGCACCGCCCGGGTTTCGGCCCGCCAACGATACCATGTTTCAATGCCACATCCAAACAGAACCACGATAGAGAAAAACACCGGAAAAAGTAAACGCCCCTGAGCATACGCTCCTGACCTGAGTTGCGCCAGTCCCGCAAATCCAAGCTCCGTTTCGTATTTGCTTTTCGCTTGGGCCAAAAAATGACCGCGAATAATGTAAGACTTGGCATACTCAAAAAAACTCAACCTCGTCGAGGAAGGGACGCCATAGCTGCAGGGTAGATCGTGAGCTGGTCGTTGACTCTTCGCGTCAAGTAATTTCAAATTCATTACGCCGCTTGTTCAGAGCTTTAAGTTCCGGCGTGAGCCATTGAATAAGATCTTCCGAACGATTTGATTCGCTGCTGCTTCTGCGTCCGGTACCACGTCCACAATAACATCGCTGTCCCGTACAATCCGAATACCGTTATTGTGGATACAAATAAAAGGATGACTCCAAAGAACAGCTCCATTCTCAGGTTCGGTCTACGTCATAAAAACCATTCCTGCGAGAATGAATCCGATTTGAAAGGCGACAATCACCCCGATGAAAAGAGGAGCGGGGAACATGATAGTCTCGACAGACCAATTATTCATTCAAACCCATAAGAACGAACAACCTAACAGAATAGCCACAGTTGACCCGACCTGGCCATAGTTGAGATTATCGTTTTTCATCTTTTTTATTTCTCCCTATGGTCGTTAGTTCAGTGTCAGCCTTAGAATATAGCCTATCTCTACCATAAAATAGCTGCCTAAAACAAGGTAAAATACAATCAGCGTAACATTCAGCATGCGACAAACAACTGGCCGCTGATTACAGGCTTTTTCAAAACCCAACCCAAACAAGATCATGATCGAGAAAAAGGACCCGAAAAGCAATCTACTTTGAAAGAAAGACCAGGCATCGTGTTTCAAGCCCCACATCAGAACCAGAACGAGACCAAAAAGTATAGGCAAAATAACCACGATCTCACGCAATCTTAAACCGAACACTGAGTCCGGGCTCTTGAACAGAGCGAGTGGCGATCGGTTGCGCCACAGAGATGTTGCTACGCCAGACAGCATTAACAGCGTTGGTATCACAGCAAGTAGATATATTGCGCCGGGCAGCAGGCTCAGAGGATAGCGTCTGGTTGCCCTGAAATTAGATTCCGGTATGTGGGAATACCAAAACGTGCCATACAGCAATAGCGGCAAGGAGTGTTTCGTATGTTCGCTTAAAGAAGGGTGCCGCGCTAATTTCACCACATTGAAATCAACAATCGATTTGGAACCCTGGTAGGTGCCTTTTTGCAAGGACACCCACTTGTGTCCCAATTCGTCACGGCCGATAACCGGTTGTCCGAAATGTATCATATTTTGAACATACTTGTATGATCCTATTGTCAGTGAGATTGCAGCGAATGTGACAAACGCAATCAGATGCTGTTTCAAATTTACTCCTTGTCGCAATTGCATCACGATCACCAACGCGAAAAGCACCGGTACAAATGCGAATAACGTGCCTTTGGTCAGCAGCCCAATTCCTAACACCACAGCAAGTAAAACGAGGTTGGCACGTGTTGGACGGCCGATATACCTGAACGCCTGCAGAAAAGTCAGAGTGCCAACCAAGAAGGCTAAACTATCATTAGAGACAAAATTGCTGAAAATAACGAACTGCGGCAACAATACGGCCAATAACAAGGCGTGACGTCGCGCGCTCAGGCTGCGCAATAGCGGTGTAGTTTTGATCAAGTGATATAATAACAACAAGTTAGCGATAGAAAGCAATAACGAAAGTCCCTGCACGACTTTAGGCGAACCTATTATCGCTAACGGTGCCGCCATAAGATAGTATAGAGGCGGATGAGACGCCTGGCCAAGTTGACCGGAAATGGGGATCGTCCCGGTATCAGCGATAAACTTGACGACTGCAATATGATTGTCGTTATTGTGAAAGCGCAAGAAAATATAAACGATGATTCGCAGTACAATCCCACCCGCAAGAATCATCTTTAGAAAACTGTCTCCCTCCCGAAACACATAGCCATTGATTTTACTCTTATATCTCACAAGTACTAACCCAACGAGGACCATTGTGAAACCCAAAAGCCAGATTGCGATCCTTGTTGAGGGCTCGATTGCACCATCTGGACTAAAGAACGAAACAAGCAACCATTCGTTAAAAATGATGCCAGAGGCAATCAGCAATAAACCGATCCAAATGAATATTTTCTCTGTGCTAGAACTGGTTCTCATTTCGTATTCCCAATCCGGCATGAACCCTCCAATCCAAAATAGGCTTCATTTTGGTGCGATTCCTCGCCATAGGATGGCGCATGCGTCGATTCTTATGCATCTTCACTCCCAGCTTTATATATTCTTTACCTAACCGGGATGATTCATGAATCCATCGGCACAAATGGTTAAGTTGTTTTAAAATATGGTCTTACATATGGCGTGCATTGACTATGTCAATGCATGCGGTGACACAGTCACCGCACTCCAAATACCGGAAATCAAACAATTCATGAATAATCCAGGCTAACAATTTTCATGCAGCTTTTTTTTCAACAAATTTGCCATATTTCGTAACTGTGCTCTGAGAAATACCTGTCTTTTGAATTTGACCAAACTGCCTTCATCAAGACCTTATCCACCACATAAACTCCTGTGTTGATCGTAGAACGTGATCCCCACTCGTTCAGTGATTGAACGAAGTCTTTCTTTAAGTTTATCAGAACAGCAAGTAAAATATCTGTTGGGAGTCTGAAACCTCTGTTCAAGTAATCTCCACCGATATGTCGTTATTGCAAGTTTTCGTGCATATATGTTGACACATGGTTTACACTGTTTTGTAGAGACCAACTAAGTTTAGTTTGCCTTTTGTATTCTTTTGTATAACTCCTCAGGTCTTTCCTCCTCAAACCGAATTTTCTATATAGAGGGTCAACCGATTTGAAATTTTCAGCAATTACAATAGCAACAGAAATTGATGCGTGGAATAGCGGTCAGGTGCAACCCTTTGTTGGCTGCCCTAAAAATCGCCTTTTAAATGCTGATAAAAACCTGCTGGTAATAAGTCATTCTCCTCATCAATTATGAACTGTAACTGGACTCTGGCCCATATGTCGTACCCACGAGGATTGAAATGCATATCTCCGGAATAATAGAATTTAGATTGAGGTGTTCCCTGAATATGGGGTTTCAATTCTTCAAAGGAATTTAGATATGGCACGCTTAATTCCTTAGCTAACTCTGAAATTGCGTAATGCGGACGACTGGAGTAAACTGGTTTCCCACTCCCATCATTTCTTCTCCCTGCATATTGCCAATAATGGGGAACTGATGTAATCATGACATTTATATCATTGCCTTGGCAGAAAATCACGAGCCGCCTAAGGATATCCAATGTCCTAAAAACGTTCTTTCTAGTCGATTCATCCCATTCTTCTCGACACCAAGACCATCGTTCATAGCCGTCAGAAATTCGTTCATTGGGAAAGAGCCTTTCTGAGTGATTATCGGCTACTGGGAAAAACCTTTTTTTTATCCGTTCTATCAAATGGTACGTGTAAGAATGTTGAAAAAGAAACAATCGCAATCTGGCATTTAGTGTCATCTTTAGAGTTCCAACTCGTGCATCAAGGAAAGAAGAAGCGTAAAGGTTGCGTGGAGGCGCAGCCCAAGGGTTTCCTTCATCATCGACAATTAGCGTGTGATGATATTTCCAATCATCGAAAACATCTGTCATGTCAACATTGACCACAATCATGTCGGGCGAATAGTCCATTAGTACGTGACGAATAAGCAGGTAGTGGATTGTCGGAGAATAACTTGTCGTGCCTGTATTGATGACTTCAAACGTCAAATTGAAATCTTCCGCGAACTCATTTAGCCTGTGCTCAACGACACTGGGCACCGACTTATCCATTGGACAGGTGCCTTCCGTGAAGGAATCTCCTAAGTAGAAAATTCGATATACCCCTGGCGCCTTTTCTTTTCTTATATCATATTTTTCCAACCATCCCTGCGAGTTGTAAAAATGTGTGTATGGTTGTGAGAAATCAGGATTCGTGTCAATCCACTCCTTGTGTACCCATGTATAGTTAGGTTTCCAGGTATGGTTGACATAGAAATTTGGAATGATATTTCCACCGGGCTTCCTTACGAAAAGAGAAGAAATAATTTCAAGGATGACGACGAGAAGGACAAAAATGGTTAGATTAACAGTGGCAACTAGACAAAACTTTCGAAGATTCACTGTTGAGAGAAATCGTGCCATGTATGTATTGTCCAACGTTAGATCATGTAGCCGCTGACACCACCGCTTCACGCGTCCCATGCAGACTCCGCCTTATGGCAACCTCAAAGTGGCGTAAGTTACCACAATAAAAAGTTCAGTAACTTCACCCACTTTGAACTACTGATATATTTATTGACTCGTTCTACCTTGGCTCATCCCCGAACCCAGAAGAATCCTAAGATCTCCCGCTCCGCTTAAAATACCATATAAAAAAATGGCTGGTTTTGAAGGCCTGATGAAAAAAGAATTAACAAAATAGTAAGGAAAAGATATATGGCGAGTGAAATCAATATATACTTCTTGTATTTTAAAAAAAACCCGTTTAGTTTTTTTCCCATTTTATTCCTCGTGTAATAAAATCAAAGCTAAAATCTGCAATCATCTGATGAGCTTTTTTATTCGGATGAGCATCGTCTGCTGCTACCCATAACTCCTGAGGGTCCTCTACGGAACTGAAAAAGGGCACTAAATCGATACCATTAATATTGTTTTCATTAAGAAACGTTATAATCTTAGCATGTTCAGCCTTAAGGGGATAATCGTTAAGATTGTGGAGTTCCGGAAGCAGGATTACATCAAAGCGAATCTGATTAGCACGGGAATATTGTGCCATTTGCGTGAGAGCTTTCTTTGTATTGATCCACCCTTGCTGGTCATCGCTATAAAGCCCAGAATAATAACTCTTGAATGATTTTGATTCGGATAAATTAGCCATCAGACCCTGTATTCTTGACCAGAAGAACGTAATAACTCTAGAGTGGCTTAAAAATTCCCATTTTGATTTTTGCGGAGTGATTTCCGCATCGTTTATAAAGTAAAATAATACAATATGAGCTGGTTTGTATTTTTGTCCTTTTTTAAAAAACAGATTGACTTCTTGTTCGGAATTATAGTTACCGGTACCAAAATTTAGCACTTCTGTTGGCTTAATTTCATTCAACTTCACTTCTAACAGGGTTTCAAACGTATCTTCCTTTTCAACGCCCCATCCAAAAGTAATAGAGTCGCCCAGAAAAATAATTCTATATTTTTGCCCGCGTTCTACAGGATACTCTTTATCTCTCAATCCGTCTGAGTTAATGTTTACGTTTACTCCCATCAATGTCGCTTCACTGTTGGGTTTATGAACATGTCCAATTTTCGGATTATCGGCAGAAATTTTGATTTCGTTGGCATATTGGGTCATCTCAATATCATAGTAAATAAAGTAATGCGTATATATCCGCAAAATTGCTTCCATGGGCAACAGAAAGAGTATGAAGGAAGTCAGGAGAATGGCAATTGCTCTTTTCGCCTCAGTAAGTGCCATGCCCTATGTTTAACAAATTAAATTCACTTAGTCCTTCATATAAAGCTTCGGCAAAAAGTGAGTGTGCCAGCGCATTGGGGTGACCATCCGTTTTAGAAATTGCGAGAGCAGAAGGGTCATAGTTTATAAAAAATGATTTGGTATCAATGAAATGAAATCCGTAGGATTTCGATAAGCGCTTTTCCAGGTCGTATGGGTCTCGTTTTAGTGGATCTTTGTTCAAACCCAAGGTTACGACCTTAAAGTTATGCTCTTTAGAAAGTTCATAAAGTTCTCGAAATACTTTTCTTGTTCTGGCTTCTATTTCATCTGTTTCAGTCACTTTATATTTAAACCGCCTTGTATTCAGGCGAGGGTACAGGAGAGTGTCATATATAAAAGATCTGAAAAATGGATTTACCTTTTCGTGTACTTGGTAAGGTTGATGATATTTTTCAAGGGTAAAAAAACTCGTATGAGTAAAAGGTGTCAGGGAAACAACGACTAGGTCCGGCTCATAGCCGAGAGCCTTGTATCGCAGAGTTGCCAGCATCATATCAAGGTTATAGCCTGCGACCGCAAAATTAATGACCTCGTACCTTTTTCCGCTTAACCCCGAATTTAAGCGTTCTTCTAAAATTGAATGATAGATTTCATCAATTTCAACCCCGGAACCCATGGAGAAGGAACTTCCGATGATCACGATACGCGTTATCCCAGGGTCTGTCTTAATCTGGTATTCCTTGTCACATAGTCCCTGACTATTCGTTTCAAATTTTGCCATTTTAAAGTGGGACCGCAGATTGGGCTTCAATTCATACAGGACTCCTGGGTATTCGGAAGCTCTCACAAATCCAGTGCGGGTAAAAACCGCCATGCTATTTACTTTTTCATAATTAAAAGCGTTTATACCGAATAGATAAATTCTATAGGTCAGTTCAACGCAAAGGAGAGACAGGGAAAGAAAAAGGATGATTTTGCTGAGTGATGAATAATTGATTTTTTTTATCAAATGAGCCAGATCTGACAACTTCAATATTGATCTCCTTACAAAGTAGCTTACTGTTTATTAGTCTGAACAAACATTTTAAAGTGTCCTTCCAGAATGTTTCTATCGGGAATCTATGAGCAAACCAGGTATGGATTCCCGCTTACATCATGCTTACACCATTATGTTCCTGAGGCGAAGAAAGATTCAAATGTCGGCAATATCGCCCTGACGTTGCCAACTGGGGGTTCGATTTACCGACGGACCAAGAAAAATAACGTTGACTACCAGATAATTTTCATTTATCTGAATCCTGCTATCGACCGAGCTCACCGCCGTTATGGAGCCCGGTGGAATGGTTGTCAGATGCAGCGCCTCGTTGAACGGTTTGAACAAGGGATTCTGGATTACTGAATCTTTTTTTGATCGAGCCCTGGCTATCGAAATATTCTGTTAGTGCTGCGCCTGCAATTCGATGCGCTACTTCATTGGGATGTTGGTCAGTCCGATGCACCCAAAGTTCAGAATCCTTTCGTCCGATAAATACGTGAAGTAAATCTACGAAGGGAATATCCAGAGAAAGACAATAAGATTCGATGGTTTGGTGAATATTTTTGAAAGGATAGTTTTCATCTAGTTGAAAGAGGACGGGATAGACGGTAACGATGAACTGAAAGTTGTACTTTTTGGATAATGCTTTTCCCATTCTCATGGCGGACTTAACCTTTTTCCAACCGGCACTTCCTTCTACATATCCGTCCCGATAATGCTGAATCATCTTTCTGTGCCAAATGGACTTTTCGATACCGCCGACAAAGGCATTGACAAAGAATGAGTGTTTTCTAATTGAACCGAAGACCTTTGGCCTTGACAAAAATCTGATTGTTCCCCTCCGGTTGGCATCATTTAAAAACACAACGACAACTACGATATCCGGATCAAATGCTACCACGTATTCTTCCAGCAGTTTAATCTGACGTTCTGTAGAAGAATTTGATAAACCAAAATTTAAAACTTCAATGTTGCTGTATTTCTTCTTTAGCTCGTGTTCAAAACTTGCCGGCAGTGTATCTTCATCGCGTACACCGATTCCAAGCGTGAACGAATCACCTAAAAAAGCGATCCTGATCTTACCATCGGACTTTTCAATCTCTTTGTCCGATCCGCGAAATCCCCTGGAGTTAATCGACCCCACTACTTTATTCCCTGCGTTGAAGTAGCCACGAGGATTGTCCGGGTAGATGTATACTAATTTGCTGTTGGGCTTATACCCATACTTCTCCCCTTTAATCTGTTCTTCCTTCCATATTGCAACTTGAGGATTACCAATGTTGAAAACTCTACACACGGTTTCAACGAATAGTAGGGATACTGCTATGCTGATGACTAACGTGTAGAAATGATCCTTATGAAGTGCCTTCTTGAGAATCGTCAGAACAAGCAGCGAACAAACAACGATAGCAGCCATGGGTGGATCAAAAATAAATTTTTGCATGTCTTGAATCATAGTTGAGCTGCACCTCCGGAAGCGACCGTGTCTTGGGGGGCATGTTGCCAACTTGATGATTGGTCTATGGCCAAGATGGACTTGAGGGTTGATCTGAACGTCGGGAGCAGCGCGTAACCGTCCTCGGAATTGGCGAGGTTGCGCTCCTCTTTCGGATCTTCGTCGATATCGTAAAGCTCTTCGCTGCCGTCGCCATTTTGAATATAATGATATCCCAGACCCAGCAGCGCTGTCATACGACCCCGGGAAACCGGCCATGACTCGGGACACCATTCGGGCTTCTTTTGACCGACCACAATTTCGGCAAATTGCATTTCTTCCTTGTGTTTAAGGTCGTGGTCCACATCTTTCCAACAGCGAGCCAAAGAGTTGCCGGGAAACCAGTCTTCGCCTTTTAACTCCAATAGATCCATTACCGTAGCCGGTAGATCCCGCAGCGAGACAGTCTCCTTTACTCTTTTGCCGGCTGGAACTCGTTTCGGAAACGAGATAAACAACGGCACATGCAGTAAGGGGCGATAGAGACTGTTGACATGATACATAAGGCCGTGTTCCCCAAATTGCTCACCATGATCGGAAGTGATGATGACCAGAGTGTTTTCCAATACACCACGTTCCCTGAGGTCATCGAGCAGCAGACCAATTTCATGATCGAGGGATGCGATACACCCGTCGTAGGCATCTTGCAATGCTTGAATTTCGTGTGCTTTGTACTTATGGGTAAATCTTACGAATGGATCTTTCGGTTTATCAACCCCAAATTCCCGATCAAATGGCTTCGGAGGGATGTAAGGATCATGTGCGTCGAAATAGTTAAGAAATGCAAAAAACGAACGTCCATTCTGGCGATCTAACCAATTGAGGAACGCACGGTTGACCTCTGCTGCCTTCTTTCGATCTGCGACCTCAGGATTGCCCCAAATTTTGATCGCGAGCCAAAAAGTCAACCGCGAAGACCTGAAGAGCTCCGGAACAGAAACCCGGTAATCCTCATAATGGGCAAATCCACGGTGCAGGCCGTGTGCATAGGTGCAGTATGATAAGTTTGCCACGAAGCCTGCTGTCAGATAACCATGTTCGCTCAGTACCTCCGCCAAAGTCGGATAGCTGACACGGATCGGAGTCCGGGGATTGAGAGGCGTATCCGATGCGGTAAATAATTCATGCGGAAAGCGCCCGGTAAACATGGTGCCATGAGACGGCAGCGTCCACGGCGAGGTTGAAAATGCCTGCTCAAAGCATATCCCCTCTTTGCTGAATTGCTCAAGCACCGGTGTCGTCGACCGGTTATATCCATAAACACTGAGACTTTGGGCACGCACGGTATCCAGAACCAGCAACAGCACATTGGGAGCGTCCGGTTTAGCAGGTGGTAGCTCAGATATGATACGATGTTCCGGAAGAACTTTCCACAGATAGACACCCAACCCTAAGCTAACGGTCAGAATGACAACTAAAGGGGTGGTGCGACGCACCATAAGTTTAAATCCGGCGTAGCGGTTGAC
>JABAHS010001897.1_pt1 | contig 15949 bp, 10 predicted proteins | sample 7062111 | NCBI WGS metagenome assembly JABAHS01 (sample SAMN14534600, study PRJNA622989) | marine sediment metagenome | biome: marine biome [ENVO:00000428]; feature: marine pelagic biome [ENVO:01000023]; material: deep marine sediment [ENVO:00002113]; isolation source: pool of 4 deep marine... | reverse complement strand
AACGGCTTCCGTCGTCCCATCCCCAACCCGTTTTCCAAAGGACAGATTGGCCCCGGACTCGGGAGGAGCGGTCAGCGCGTTCAACTCGCCGTACAGCTCGGCTTTCCTGGTTTCTAGGTGTCTGACCAGTTCTGTCCGCTCCATTGCCTTGTCTTTCGGAAGAGGCTGCAGTTCCGAAGATTGACACCGGCAGCCGAATCACGCATACTGCTGGTCCAATGTTCGCAACCGACATTCTCGTACTTCCATAGGCACATACGTCAACACCCGACGTGTGTGCCCTCCGATGCCCTCCCAGCCGGAGGGTTTTTTGTATCCCGACCGAAGGAACACGATGAGCACAATCAGCGGAGCCCAGGCAGTGATCAAGGCGCTCGAGCGCGAAGGCGTCGACATCGTGTTCGGCGTACCCGGTGGCGCCATCCTTCCGGCCTACGACCCACTCCACGACAGTTCGATCAGGCACGTGCTGGCTCGCCACGAGCAAGGCGCCGGACACATGGCGGAGGGGTACGCCTGGGCCACCGGCCGCGTCGGGGTGTGCATCGTGACCTCGGGGCCGGCGGCCACCAACCTGGTCACCCCGCTGGCGAACGCGTTGATGGACTCGATTCCGATGGTCGCCATCACCGGACAGGTCGCCACCACCTCGGTCGGCAACGACGCCTTCCAGGAGGCCTACACGACCGGCATCACCATGAATGCCACCAAGCACAACTACTTCGTGACGGATCCGGCGGACATCCCCGACGTGATCCACGAGGCCTTCCACATCGCCGCCACCGGCCGTCCCGGTCCGGTGCTCGTCGACCTGCCGAAGGACATCCTCAACGCGCACCTCGAGTGGCACAAGCCGCCCAAGCTCGACCTGCCCGGCTACAAGCCGACCGTCGAGGGGCATCCCCGGCGCGTGCAGGCGGCGATCGACCTGCTCGCCGGAGCACAGCGGCCGGTGATCTATGCCGGCGGCGGCATCATCAAGGCGAACGCCTCCGAGCGACTTCGGAAACTCGCCGAGGTCACCAACACCCCGGTCGTCACCACCCTGATGGGTCTGGGCGGGTTCCCCGGCACCCACGAGTTGTTCCTGGGCATGCCGGGAATGCACGGAACCTACACGGCCACCACCGCCATGCAGAAGGCTGATCTGCTGGTCGCGCTCGGTGTTCGGTTCGACGACCGTGTGACCGGCAACCCGGACTTCTTCGCCCCCCATGCGTCGGTGATCCACGTCGACGTCGATCCGGCCGAGATCGGCAAGGTGCGCCAGGCCGAGATCCCCATCGTCGGGGACGTGGGCAGGGTCCTGGAGCAGATGATCGATGCATGGGATGAGCGTCCGGCACCCGAGCGGACGGAATGGATGGACCGACTCCGGCGCTGGCGCCACGACCACCCGGTCCGCTACGACCAGCAGCCCGACGGTCCCCTGAAGCCCCAGTTCGTCATCGAGGAGCTCTACCGGCGAACCGCCGGCGACGCCATCGTGGTCTCGGGCGTCGGTCAGCATCAGATGTGGACCGCCCTGCACTGGAAGTTCGACCGTCCTCGCGAGTGGATCAACTCGGGTGGTCTGGGAACGATGGGCTTCGGCGTACCCGCCGCCATCGGCGCCAAGGCGGGTCTCCCCGACCGCACCGTGTACCTGATCGACGGCGACGGGTCGTTCCAGATGACCCATCAGGAGCTGGCGACGGCGTCCGAGGAAGGCATCCCGATCAAGATCGCCCTCCTCAACAACGGAGTACACGGCATGGTCCGTCAGTGGCAGACCCTGTTCTACGGGAAGCGCTACTCGGGCAGCATTCTCGGGCGTGAGTCGGTGGANNCGTGAGTCGGTGGATTTCCCGATGCTCGCCGAGGCCATGGGGTGCGTCGGCATTCGCGTGGAGACGCCCGACGAGGTGGGCCCTGCGATCGAAAAATCGCTGTCGATCGACGATCGGCCGGTTCTGATCGAGTTCGTGGTCGACCCCGACGAGATGGTGTTCCCGATGGTGCCCGCCGGCGGTTCGAACGATCAGATCCTGCTCGGACCGGAGGACCTCTGATGAACGACATCTCAACCCACGCTCAAGAGCTCACCGAGGGAGGACGCCCGTGAAGCACACACTCTCCGTGCTGGTGGAGAACAAGGCCGGCGTTCTCGCCCGCGTCTCATCCCTGCTGGCTCGACGCGGGTTCAACATCCACTCTCTGGCGGTGGGACCGACGGCCGACGAGGGCATTTCCCGGATGACGATCGTGGTCGATGCTCCCGAACTGGAACAGGTCAAGAAGCAACTCCACAAGCTCATCAACGTGGTCAAGATCACCGAACTCGACCCGGGAACCTCCGTGGAACGCGAGATCGCCCTGATCAGGGTCTCGACGGACGGCCAGAAACGGAGCGATGTCCTGGAGGTGGCGACGCTGTTCGACGCGGTTGCCGTAGACGTCGGTGTCTCGACGATCATGTTCCTGGTGGCCGGAGCCCCCGACAAAGTGAATGATTTCGTCGAACTGGTCCGACCGTACGGAATCGCCGACCTGGTGAAATCGGGGCGCGTGGCTTTGGCACGCGACCAAAAGAGCCGTAAGTTGCGGGCGAGCTGAGAAACGAGGACTGATGGCCACGATCTACTACAACGACGACACCGACCCGTCGATCATCAAGAACCGCAAGGTGGCGATCATCGGCTACGGCAGCCAGGGGCACGCACATGCCCTGAACCTGAAGGAGTCCGGTGTCGACGTCGTCGTCGGATTGCGCGAACGGTCCAGCCGGCGCGACCAGGCAACCGCCGCCGGTCTGCGGGTCGATACTCCCGCCGGCGCTGCCCGGTGGGCCGACCTCGTGATGATGTTGACTCCCGACCAGTCGATGGCCGAGCTCTACGAACGCGAGGTCGAACCGCACCTCGAGCCGGGCAACGCCCTGTTCTTCGCGCACGGCTTCAACATCCACTTCGGAGCGATCACACCGCCCGAGCACGTCGACGTGGCGATGGTGGCGCCGAAGGGACCGGGGCATCTCGTTCGCCGGACCTACACCGAAGGCTCGGGTGTTCCGTGTTTGCTGGCCGTTCATCAGGATCACACCGGTTCAGCCCACGACCTCGGCCTGTCGTACGCATGGGCCATCGGCGGCGCACGCGCCGGCGTCCTGGAGACGACGTTCAAAGAGGAGACCGAAACCGACCTGTTCGGCGAGCAGGTGATCCTCTGCGGCGGCGTCTCCGCGCTGATCAAGGCGTCGTTCGAGACGCTCGTCGAGGCCGGCTACCAGCCCGAGTCCGCCTACTTCGAGACGCTGCACGAGCTGAAGCTCATCGTCGATCTGCTGTACGAAGGCGGGCTCTCCTACATGCGCTTCTCGGTGTCCGACACGGCCGAGTACGGCGACTACACCCGCGGGCCTCGCATCGTCACCGACGAGACGAAGGCGGCCATGAAGGACATCCTGACCGAGATCCAGTCGGGCGCTTTCGCCCACGAGTGGCTCGCTCAGGCCAAAGAGGGAGCACCGTTCCTGCTCGAGCAGCGGGACGCCGGTCGTGGACACCAGATCGAGCAGATAGGCGAGGAACTGCGCGGCATGATGCCGTTCCTGGACCCGAAGAAGGCAGACGACTCGTGACCGGCCGGTTCGGCGTGCGCCGGGTGACGACCAACCCTGGTTGGCTCCTGGGACTTATGTAGCCGGGTCGGCGCACACCGATCCGGCGTCCTCGGTACTCGGTACCAGGTACCAGGTACCCCTGCAGCACACTCACCGTTCATCGTCTTTCACAGGAGCCACACCAATGTCCGACCGCCTCATCATCTTCGACACGACCCTGCGCGACGGGGAGCAAGCCCCCGGCATCGCGCTCAACTCCGACGAGAAACTCGCCATAGCTCACCAACTGGCAAAACTGCGCGTCGATGTAGTCGAGGCGGGCTTTGCTGCGGCGTCGGAAGGGGACTTCCAGGCAGTGGCCCGCATCGCCAAAGAGGTCAAGGGTCCGGTCATCGCCAGCCTGGCTCGTTGCGTTCCGAACGACATCGACCGTGCCTGGGATGCCATCCGTCACGCCGAGAAGAACCGCATCCACGTGTTCCAGTCGACGTCGCCCATCCACATGGAGCGCATGCTGCGGATGACTCCCGACGAGGTGATGCAGTCGGTCAAGGAGGGCGTGGCGCGCGCCAGGTCGTACACGGACAACGTGGAGTTCTCACCACAGGACGCCACCCGGTCCGACCCCGATTTCATGCTGGCCGTCTGCCGGGCCGCCGTCGAAGCGGGGGCGACGACGATCAACATCCCTGACACCGTGGGGTATGCCACACCCAGCGAGTACGTGGAACTCCTCACCCGCGTATTCGAAGAGGTGCGGGGCGGCAACGAGGACGTGATCATCTCCACCCACTGCCACAACGACCTGGGACTGGCCGTCGCCAACTCGCTGTCGGCGATCCCGGCCGGCGCCCGCCAGATCGAGGGCGCCATCAACGGAATCGGCGAGCGGGCGGGCAACACCTCCACCGAGGAGGTCATCATGGCGGTCAAGACGCGTGAGGACCGCTTTGGCGTCGAGATCGGCGCCGACACGACGGAGATCGTCGAGACCTCTCGATTGGTCTCACGTCTGACCGGCTACCCGGTCCAGTTCAACAAAGCCGTCGTCGGCCGGAATGCGTTCGCACACGAGTCGGGCATCCACCAGCACGGCATGCTGAGAGATCGGGAAACCTACGAGATCATGGATCCCGAGGCGATCGGCCACCAGAGTCAGATCATCCTCGGCAAACACTCCGGACGCGCCGGTTTCGCCGATGCCCTGCGCAAGATGGAGATCGTCCTCGAGGACGACGAGTTCGAGCGTGCGTTCGAGCGGTTCAAGGAACTGGCGGACCGCAAGGGTGAGATCACGGAAGAGGGCATCAGGGCCATCGTCGACTACGCCTCGAAAGCCGAGTCGGAACTCGTGCATCTGGTATCGATGAGTGTCGCCGGCGGCAACGAGGTCACGCCGCAGGCCAACGTGAAGGTCGAGACTCGCGGACTGACACTCGAGTATCAGGCAGAGGGCGACGGCATGGTGCACGCCACGTTCGCGGCGTTGCAGAAGGCCTTCGGGGTAGAAGCCCGGCTGGTCGACTACCGGGTGGTTCCCATTACCGGCGGCGCCGATGCCATGGCCGAGATCAACGTGGTGGTCCAGATGGGAGGAAGGGCGTACGCCGGCCGCTCCATCGACACCGATGTGGTGGGAGGCTCGGCACGGGCGTTCGTGAACGCACTGAATAAAGCGGCTCAGCAGGTGATCAGCGAGAGCGTCGCCGAGGCCGAGCTGTGAGCACGTACCGGCTGGCCTCCATTCCGGGCGACGGCGTCGGGCGGGAGGTCACCGAGCAAGCGATCAGGGCCGTGGAGGCAGCGGCAGCTCGTTTCGGGTTCTCGATCGAGATCACCGAATACGACCTCGGTGGCGACCGCTACCTGCGAACGGGCGTCGTGCTGCCCGATGCGGTCGAGGAAGAGCTGGCCGGCCACGATGCCATCCTCCTCGGAGCCGTCGGGACGCCCGATGTCCCGCCCGGCGTCCTCGAACGAGGATTGCTGTTGCGACTCCGGTTCGCGTTCGATCAGTACGTCAACATCCGACCGGTGAAGCTGTACGAAGGTGCGCCGACCCCGATCGTCGGATTGACACCCGAGCGCTGCAACATGGTCATCTACCGGGAGAACACCGAAGGGCCGTACGTTGGAGCGGGGGGCTTCCTGCGCCGGTACACGCCTCATGAGGTCGCCAACCAGGAATCCGTCAACACGCGGCATGGCGTCGAACGGATCGTTCGCCGGGCGTTCGAGCGGGCGGAGCGTTCGCGCCGGCATGTGACGCTGGCCCACAAGACCAACGTGTTGAACTACGCGGGCGACCTGTGGCAGCGCACCTTCGACGAGGTCGCCGGGGATCATCCTGATGTGGAGACGGCGTACGTGCATGTCGACGCGATGTGCCTGTACATGGTCACGCAGCCGGAACGGTTCGATGTGGTGGTGACCGACAACCTGTTCGGGGACATCATCACCGATCTCGGGGCCGCCGTGCAGGGAGGCATGGGCCTCGCCGCCAGCGGCAACGTCAATCCGGAACGGGACTTCCCGTCGATGTTCGAGCCCGTCCATGGATCGGCTCCCGACATCGCCGGCCGGGGCTGGGCGAACCCGGTGGCCGCGGTGCTGTCGGCGGCTCTCTGCCTGGACCACCTCGGAGAAGCGGACGCTGCGGTGGCCGTGGAGGCGGCGGCCGCCTCGGTGCTGCCCGAACTCCGGGCGATGGGTGGGCCCGACATGGGGATGTCGACGGCGGCGATCGGCGAGAAGATCGCATCCCGAACCGCCGGCTGACTTTCTGGTTTCTCCGCAATGCAGTTGCGCGTGACGCGCCGTTGCATTGCGCAGAAACCTGAATCAATCCAGTGGGAACTCCAACTGGCTCTTCTCGGCCTCCGGCTGCTCGGTGACCCAGTCCGGTAGATCGATCGGCACCGACTTCCGGCGCCTTCGCGGTTGCTCCTCGACCTCCACCCGGCGGGGACTCCCGCCCGCCCGCAGGCTGATCCAGCGGGCGAGCCGTTTGCCGCCGGCCGCCTCGAGCGGCTGGCGGATCACTTCCGGTGCATGCGCGAGCAGGACCGGCGCCTGCTGCATCAGTTCCGGCGCCGACTGGATCCACCTCGAGGAGACGAGGGCGAGGTAGATGACGCTGCCGGTCATGGCGGCGATCCCGATGGCGGCGAAGAAGACGATCGCTCGGGGAAGATCCAGAGCATAGAAGTCACGAGCGAAGTCCCACACCAGGGTCAGGACGAACAGGCCGGCCATACTGCCGACCAGCCACTTGCGCGTCGTCGTCAGCGGCCGGCACACCACGAGCAGCGCGAAGAGGCCGACCGCCACCAGGACGAGCGTGGCCATCGTCCGCGATTCCTCGAGCCCGACGTCTTCGATCTGGGCCAGGCCGTATGCGCCGAACGTGGAGAGGGCGGCCACCGCCCCCACCGGCACGGCGAACCGCATCACCCGTCCGACGAAACCGCGCTGCGCCCGCCGGGCCGTCGGCTCCAGCGCCAGGAAGAAGCCCGGGATGCCGATGGTGAGCGACCCGACCAGTGTGAGGTGGCGGGGAAGGAACGGGAACGGGAGAACGGCGATGGCGACGGCAACGGCGAGCAGTACGGCGTAGATCGTCTTCGTCACGAACAGGTTGGCAACGCGTTCGATGTTGGCGATCACTCGCCGCCCCTCTGCGACAACTGCGGGCAGCGACGCGAACGCGGAATCGAGCAGTACGACCTGAGCGACCGCCCGGGAGGCTCCCGATCCATTGCCCATGGCGACGCCGATGTCGGCGTCCTTGAGAGCCAGCACGTCGTTCACACCATCACCGGTCATCGCCACCGTGTGACCGCGTCGCTGCAACGCCCGCACCATCTCTCGCTTCTGATGAGGTTGCACCCTCCCAAAGACCGTTCCGCGTTCCATGATCTCGGCGAGACGGTTCGGGTCCTTCGGCAGCTCACGGGCGTCGACCACGTTCCCGGCGCTCGGAACGCCCACCTTGGCGGCGATGGCCGACACGGTGGAAGGGTGGTCGCCGGAGATGACCTTGACGGCGACGTTCTGCCGGGCGAAGTACTCGAGCGTTTCGGCAGCGTCGGGCCGGATCCGATCACCGAGCACCACAAGGGCGACCGGGGCGAGTCCGGCGGGGAGATCATCGCCTCCGACCGCCGTATCGGTCCCGGCCAGCGCCAGAACGCGCATACCCGTCGCGGCGTGGCGGTCCGACGCCCGCACGACGTCGGGGTGCGTGCGCGCCACGATTTCCGGGGCACCCAGCACCCAGGTGCCACGACCGGCGAATGTGACTCCGCTCCACTTGCGTTCGGAGGAGAACGGGACGGCATTGATGACGGACCAATCGGGCGCGTCGGCATACTGGGATGCAACGGCTCGCATGGTTGCGTTCGGTGTGGTGTCGGCGGCGGCAACGGCGGCGAGGACTGTCGCCACGTCGACGTCGCCGTCGTAGACCTCGACATCGAGGACGCGCAACTCGCCCTCGGTGAGGGTTCCGGTCTTGTCGACACAGACGGTGTCGACTCTGGCGAGCCCCTCCACCGCCGGCAGTTCCTGCACCAGCACGTCTCTCCTACCGAGTCTGATGACGGCGACGGCGAACGCCATCGACGTGAGGAGTACCAGCCCCTGCGGCACCATGGCCACCAAACCGGCCACCGTGCCCTGCGCCGCCTCCCGGAAGCCTTCGTCGAGCGACACCTGGCTCCAGATGAGCAATATCCCCGTCGGCACCAGAGCCCAGCTGACCAGCAGCAGGATCCAATCGATGCCGTTGCGCAACTCCGAACTGGTGATGCGGAATTGCTTCGCCTCGATGGCGAGCTTCGCCGCGTAGGCGTCGGCACCCACCCTACCGGCGACGAACTTCCCGGTTCCGGCCACGACGAAACTGCCCGATCGACACTGGTCGCCGGGGTTCTTCGCAATCGGATCAGACTCACCCGTCAGGAGCGACTCGTTGATCTCCAGGCCCGCCGACTCGACGACCTCACCATCGACGACGACCTGATCGCCCGGTGTCAGCACCAGCAGATCGTCGAGCACCACTTCTCCGACTGCGATCTCCACCGGCCGGCCGTCTCGCACGGCGGTCGTCTTCGGAGCGCTCAGGAGGGCGAGGCGATCGAGTGTGCGTTTCGCACGCAGCTCCTGGATGATGCCGATCGCCGCGTTGATGACCATCACGGCTCCGAAGAGCGCATCCTGAATCGGGGCCACGATGAGGATGATCACGAGCAGCACCGACAGGATCAGATTGAAGCGCGTGAGGATGTTGTCCCTCAGGATGGCCTTCGTCGTCCGACTGGGGCCCTCCGGCACGACGTTGAGCTTGCCGGCCGCCACCCGCTCGGCGACTTGTCGAGAGGTGAGACCGGCCGGCTGATCGATCGGCGGCGCTTCGGCAACCATGAGTTGAGGCTACCGCGTCGGTACGACAGATCCCCGGCAGGCGATGCCCGACCGCCGACTACCCGCCGTGCTCCGTGCGAAGCTCAGCGTGGCAGTTCCGGGGGCGTCTTCGCCGGCCTGTCGCCGAAGCTGGGCATGGACGGCCGGCGCTGCTCGATGATCTTCATGAGTTCGGCGATCCCGCGCTCGAGTTGGGGATCGACGCCGGCGGCGTAGTCCTGAGGTGTGATCACGACCTCGATGTCNNTCGGTGAACCAGTTGGAGAACTCGGGTTGCGTGGTGATGGTGCCGTCGACGAGCGACTGCTGGGGCCACACACCGATGACCCCGCCCCAGGTACGGGTCCCGATCAGCGGTCCGAGATCGTACATCTTGAACGCGTGGGAGAAGATGTCGCCGTCGGAGCCGGCATTCTCGTTCGTCAGCGCCACCATCGGACCGGCCGGAGCATCGGCCGGAATCGAGTACGGCTCCGTCCAGCGGGTCACCCGGTAGCCGATCCTCCGGCGGAGCAGCTTCTCGAGCAGCAGGTGTGAGACGTTGCCGCCGCGGTTGAAGCGCACGTCGAGTATCAGGCCGTCGTGGTCGACTTCGGACATCCACGAGCGATGGAACTCGGCGAAACCGTTCGGACCCATGTCGGGAAGGTGGATGTACCCGGCACGCCCTCCCGAGGCTTCGAAGACGCGGCGCCGGTTCGACTCCACCCAGTTGCGGTAGCGCAGCTGGGTCTCCGATTCAAGAGTCTTCACCGTGACCGTGCGAGGTTTGCGACGTCCTCTCCGAACGACCGCACGGACCGCACGGCCGGCGCGGTCTACCAGCGCCGCACCGGGACCAAGATCGCTCCCCAGTTCTCTGCCGTCGATGGCCAGGATGCGGTCGCCCACCTCGACGCCGACACCCGGAGCCTGCAGCGGCGACCATGCCCCTTCGTTCCAGGAGTCACCATGTGGGATCGCCGACACCCGCCAGGATCCGTTCGCCGTCTGTTCGATATCGGCTCCCAGACTCCCTACCAGGTAGCGGGGTTCGGGCCGGTAGTCGCCCCCGAGCTCGTAGGCATGCGAAGTACCCAGCTCGCCTTGCATCTCCCACAAGAGGTCCGAGAACTCCGCCCTCGACGCCACCCGGTCGACCAGCGGGAGATAGCGCTCGTAGATGTGCTCCCAGTCCACCGCCGACATGTCGGAGGTCCAGAAGTGTTCCCGTTGCAGGCGCCACGCCTCACGGAACATCTGGACCCATTCGCGCCCGGGGTCGACCTCGAGCCGAATGCGGGACAGGTCGAGCCATCCCGAGTCTCTGCCGGGAGTGTCGTTCTTCGTGCCATCGTCCTTGTACCCGCTCGCGACGGCCCGAATTCGTTGGCCGGCCTGCAGCGCCAGCACCTTGCCGTCGAGTGAAGCGACGACTCCGGAGATCCCGTCTGCCACCGTCTCGACCTTGTGTTGCGTGAAGTCGTAGGCCTCCAGGCGTCCGGCCGGCGCCGGTCCGACCAGCGGCCGCGGGCCGAGTTGGCCCTGAACGGGGGTGGAGAGGAACAGCGATCGGCCCTTCGCTCCCAGCACGAGACGGTAGGACCCCTCCGGGACCGGATACTCGACCACCCGATCCTCGATGCCATCGAGGTCGATCTGGACGGGTTGCGGATCGCTCTTGTCGTTGCCGTTCTTGGACGGCGAGGCTCCGGGAGCACGCCCCTCGCGATGGGCGGCACTGAAGGGCGAGGGAGTGCCGGCCGCCAGGGTGATGAGGTACGGCCGGGTCCCACGGGGAAAGCCGTAGTCGTGGAAGTGGGCGTCGTAGACCGGGTCGAAGACCCGGTACCCGATGAAGTGGAGGTAGCGGCCGTCGGGATCGAAGGAGGGACGGACGTCGTCGAACTCGGGCCTGGTGATCAGGTGGGTTCTGCCGTCCTCGGTGTCGTGCAGATGGAGGGCGATGGTGGTGCGTCCCACCGGCGCCGAGAAGGCGATCCAGCGGCCGTCGGGCGACCAGTCGGTCCCTTGAATCCAGGAGTGCGGGCTCCGGTGAACCACATCCACGTCGCCGGAGTCGAGATCGACGACGATCACTTCGAACCGGTGGTTGGTGAGGACGACGCGGTCACGACCGGCCGGGGCCGCCTGCAGCGAACGAGCCCGTCCCAAGTCTCCCGGAATGCGCCGGGTGTGGGATGGGTCGGATACGTCGAAGACGATGAGCTCCTCTTCGCCGGACTCGTCGGTGATGGCCACGATTCGCTCGCCGTCGGGCAACCACGTCGCCAACCGGTAGCGTGCGGCAGAGACGATCCCGTGCCGGGCCGGCGCCCCCTCCCACAGGTCCATGGACACGGTTCCGCCGCGGGCGGTGACGGCGATCGACTTCCCCGTGGGGTCGAGCCCGAAGGACTCCAGGAACCGGCCCGGGCTGATGAAGCGGCGATTCCGCTGTGAGCGTGCGCTGGGCAGGTGAACGTCGAGCCTGCGCGAATGCTCGCCCTCCAACACGTGGAGGTCGGCCCCGGCGTGGTAAACGATCGTCTTCCCGTCTGAGGAGGGGAAGCGGGCGTAGAAGTCCTCGTGATGGGTGTGCCTGGTGAGGTTCCGTCCGGTCGGCGTGCACGAGTAGAGGTTGCCGGTGCCTTCGTGGTCGGAGAGGAAGTAGATGCGGCGCCCGATCCACATGGGATCCGCCATGTTCCCTTCGAGTTCGATCAGCGGTGCGAACTCGCCGTCTCCGTGACGATCGATCCACAGCGTGCCGGCACGCCCGCCCCGGTAGCGCTTCCAGCGGGCGGGGTCGAAGGAGTTCCGACCGATGACCACGCCCGGACCGCCGGGCTGATGAGAGATCGCCCTCGCCGGGCCGAGGTTGAGGGGCCGGGAGGCGCTGCCGTCGAGGGGGACGGAATGCAGGGCAAANNGACGATCACCCGGTCGCCTTCGGGACTCCATCCGACGACGTGCGTCACGGCACCGAAGTACGTGAGACGCCGCGATGGTCCACCTCCGGACGGCATCACGTGTGCTTCGAGATGGCCCTCCTCGCGACTCGAGAAGGCCACCAGGTCGCCGTCGGGCGACAAACGCGGATAGGCGACGAGTCCGGGTGTCGCGGTCAACCGGTGAGCGGGCCCGCCGTCGGTGCCCACCGCCCAGAGATCGTCTTCGGCTACGAAGATGATCCGATCTCCGTGAATGGTCGGGTGCAGGTAGTAGCCGAGTTCGCCCATGGGTCCCCTTGTTCGTGTAGCCCGCACCATCGTAGCGACGCGCTGGTGCCCGGACCGCAGTCCGGGCACCCTCCCAACCGTTTTGGCGCGCGGATGGCCCCCTATAGGGCGTGATCCGCGCGCGAGAACGGTGTGTTACTCGTCGATGAAGCCGTTCTCGACCAGCCAGTCGCGGGCGATGTCCTCGGCATCGAGTTGCTCGATGTCGAACTGACGATTCATTTCCGTCAGGTCGGACGTCGAGAGAGCGGCGCTGATCTCATCAACCAGATCGCGGAGATCCGAGCCGTAGGCATCGGCGACTTCGTCGGTCATCACCGGGACCACGTTGTCGGCGGCCAGCATGTTCTTGTCGTCCTCGAGCAACACCCAGCCTTCATCGGCGATGACACCGGACGTCGAGAACAACAGCGCGATGTCGATCTCGTCGGCGACGAACGCCTGCAAAGTGATACTGCCGGCGTCGAGTGGCGTGAAGTTGTCGCTCAGATCGAGCCCGTAGACACTCTGCAGACCCGGAATGCAGAACGCGTTGGTCTCACAGTCCGGCGGGCCGCCAAGGGTCAGATCAGCACCTTTGTCGGCCAGATCGCTCAGCGACGTGATCGCGAGAGATTCGCTGGTCTCGGGCTTGATGACGAAAGCGTTTGTGTCTACTGCAGGCGACGGATCGAACGCCTGCAGTCCCCGGTCGGCGAGATAGCCGCGCAGCGTTTCGGTGGTTCCCTCGGCATCGCCGGTCGCTTCACCGGCGAACCCGTTCAGGAACTCCAGCATCGAGGCGGCGTACTCCGGCGTGAAGTTGATGTCGCCGCTTTCGAAGGACCCGAGAACGATGTCCCGGAAACCGCCGAGCGGTTGAACGACCACGTCATAGCCGTCGGCCTCGAGTGCTTGCGCGTAGAGCGACGCCAGTATCGCCGACTCTCCGAAATCCTGTGCTCCGACCTTGATCTGTGGCCCCTCTTTGGCGCCGTCACCCGACCCACAAGCACTCAACAGGAGTGCAAGCAGAATCGCCCCAACGGCACCCTTGCGGCGTAGCTTCCGCATGGGTATCTCCCTTCATAGATACACCGCCCGACAGGACGGTCCTCGAAACCCTAGGACATCACCCCTGCTAGCGGTGAATCAGCCGTGCGCTCCGAGTTCGACGTCTGTGCGATCGCGTGCGGACGATCCGCCCGGCACCGCCCACCGTTCGGCGAACGAGAACAACTGATCGGTCATGATGGCGAGCGCGGCGACGAGTATCGCCCCGGCGAAGACCCATACGTCGTTCCCCTGCGCGAAACCATCGATCACGAACCGGCCGAGGCCTCCCCAACCGACGACGGCGCCGAGCGTGGCGGTGGCGACGACCTGCACCGCCGACACTCTGATTGCCGTCCAGATGACCGGCATCGCCAGGGGGACCTCGGTGTGCAACAGCACCTGGACGTGGGTCATGCCCATCCCTACGGCAGCTTCGACGGTGGCCTGTGGGACTTCCCGCACCGCCGTGTAACCGTTCGTGAAGACCGGCGGAACGGCCAGTGCAACCAGTGCGACAAACGTCGGCCAGGAACTGATCCCCAGCCCAAGGCGCAGCGCGATGGGGAATGCGAGGGCGACAATCCCAAAGGACGGCACCGCACGGCCGATGTTCGCCAGGGAGATGGCCAGAAACTCGGCGCGCCGATGGTGCCCCAGCCACACGGCGATCGGGAGCGCCACGCCGACCGCAACGACGACGGCGAAAACAGAGATGCGGACGTGATCAAAGGTCCTGACCAGAATCCCATCGCTCCCCGTCCACGACTCGGCGGTGGCGAAGAACCGGATGAGATCACCAAAGAAGCTCACGGGGCGACCCTCCGTCTCGCCCACGGCGCGGCCCGTCGTTCCGCGACCACCAGCGCATAGTCGAGCGTCATCGCCAGCAGAATCGACAGCACCGTTCCCACCAGGATCTCGGTAGCGAAGTTGCGCCCCAGTCCCCGATCGATGAATGCCCCGTACCCACCCTGACCGATGAGGCTCGTCACCGTCACCAGTCCGACCGTGGTGACCGAGGCGACACGCAACCCGGCGATGATCACCGGAATGGCGAGCGGAATCTGAATCTCCCACAGGATCTTGCGATCGGTGTACCCCATGCCCAGCGCCGCTTCACGAACCGATGCCGGAGTTCCGTTGATGCCGGCGACGATGTTCCGAATGAGGATGAGCAGCGTGTAGGACACCAGCCCCACCTCGGCGGTGAGGGTCGAGAGTCCGGTGAACGGGACGAGAAAGGCGAACAGGGCGATCGACGGCACCGTGTAGAACACACCGGCTACCCACGTGATGGGGGCGTAGGTGCGCCGGTAGCGGAGCGCCACCAGCGACAACCCCAGCGAGAGCACGAACCCGACCAGGATGGCGATCCCCGTCAGCGTGACGTGTTCGATCGTGCGCTGCCAGATCTCATCCAGGTGGTCCCAGATCCAGGACCATCGGATGAAGGGCTGATCGTTCACTTCCGGATTTCCCGATTCACCNNGGATCCCGAGGTAGTCGTCACCGTCGAAGACCACGGCAACCTGTGTCCGCGTGGACACGATGGCGTCGAGGGCGTGTTTCAGGTTCCCGGCGACGCTGATCCGCGTCTTCATCGGACGCAACGAACCCTCGTCGACCACGGTCCGCCCCCTCAGGTCGTCCTCCGACGCCCACCCGGCAATCCTCCGGCCCTCGCCGACGAGCACCCAGTCGATCGCATAGCCGGCCATGATCTCCTCTGCGACGCCGACGCTCGCTCCCGGGCTCACCACGGGTCCGGGGTCCAGTGCCACACCGGCGATGGGGATGAGCGAGAGGCGTCTGATTCCCCGGTCGCTGCCCAAGAACTCGGCGACGAAGTCGTTGGCCGGGTCGCGGAGGATCTCGTCGGGCGAGCCGTACTGCTCCAGCACACCGCCCACGTTCAAGATCGCCACGCGGTCGCCGAGTTGAATCGCCTCGTCGATGTCGTGAGTGACGAAGACGATCGTCTTCCGGACCCGCTCCTGGAGCCGGAGGAGTTCTTCCTGAAGGCGCGCCCGGACGATCGGATCCACGGCACCGAACGGTTCGTCCATGAGCAACACGGGAGGGTCGGCGGCGAGTGCCCGGGCCACGCCCACTCGTTGTTGCTGACCGCCCGACAACTCCGACGGGAACCGCTCCCCCATCTCCTGCTCGAGCCCGACCAGGTCGATCAGTTCGGCCGTCCGTTCTGCGATGCGCTCGGGCTTCCATCCGAGCAACCGGGGTACGGTGCCGATGTTCTGGGCGATCGTCCGGTGAGGAAACAGGCCCGTCTGCTGGATCACGTACCCGATACCCCGCCGCAACTCGTGCGGTTCGGTCTCGATCGCGTCCACACCGGCGACCTCGATGGTCCCCGACGTCGGTTCGATGATCCGGTTGATCATCTTCAGCGTCGTCGTCTTGCCGCACCCGGATGGTCCGACCAGTACGACGATCTGCCCTTCGGGCACCTCCATCGACAGGTCGGCCACCGCCGGATCGGCCGTCCCGGGAAAGACTTTGGTGACGTTCTGCAGGCGGATCATCGGCTCGGGCATCGGGGTGGAGGATAGAGAGGATCGAGGTCGCGCATCGGCACACCTCCAACGCGTTCTTGCGTCTCTGAGTTTCCTGCTTCGGGAAACGGGCTACGCAAGAGTGATTCAGTCCC
>JABAHS010130428.1_pt1 | contig 15952 bp, 18 predicted proteins | sample 7062111 | NCBI WGS metagenome assembly JABAHS01 (sample SAMN14534600, study PRJNA622989) | marine sediment metagenome | biome: marine biome [ENVO:00000428]; feature: marine pelagic biome [ENVO:01000023]; material: deep marine sediment [ENVO:00002113]; isolation source: pool of 4 deep marine... | reverse complement strand
CCGCGTTGGGGTTCTTCGGCGTCTTATCGAATAATGACATGGTCACGGTGGCCCCGTTCTCGTAGGTATCCGTCTCGGCGTCCTTTAACTCCGACCAGGTCACCACGTTGTCTGTCGATATATATACAGTACTCATAATTTAGCTCTCATCGTTTATTTCGATTGACCCCTCATATTTGGATTCACTTTCAACATCCCCCTCGAACTTCGGCTCGTTGGTTACTGTCCCCTCGTATTTTGGCTCTGTTTCTACGTCACCGTCGTACTTGGGCTCATTAGCGACAGTCCCCTCATACTTTGGTTCGATTGTAATCGTCCCCGTAAACCTTCTGGACGGGTCCGGCAGCCCTTCCTGCCAGACACCCATGTTCGGGGCGTATTGCCAGCAGCCCATATGTTTTAGTCCCGTTATCATAACTGACCCAAAGTCGGCTGATCCGTGCGCAGGCACGGTGATGACCTAACAAGCCTGAAATCATCGTTCGCCGCATCTTCGAACTGAGGATTGGCCTCGATGGAATTATCGCCTATCCCGTAAGGCTCCCACCGCTCCGTTGCCGCCGGTGCCCCGTCAAGTGCCCAAAGACAGGAATAGTCGCTGTACAATACGGATCCGCTTGTAAACTTTATCGCCTGGCCGGTGGCCTTGGCGGCCACAACGATGATATTACCTATCTCGACAAGCGTTGCAGTCAGATTCGCCACTTCTATCCCGTGCCCGACGTTATAGATTACGTTATTGTCTGCAATGCAGAACGAATACGACCCGCCTGCTTTAATCCCTATACATGCGGAATTTCCGTTTCCTATGATAGCGCAGCCGGATATTAATGTGTTTGCATAACCACCGACGAAAATACACGGCTGGTTGACCGTGCATTTGACGGTGACACCTATCAGGGTGACTCCATATGTCAGGTTGAAGTAGATCGGAGAGTTCGTATCGCTTGAATAATAACCGCCGAGAACAAGCAAAGACCGGAAAGTCGACGTCATCGACGATATGCCGCGATAACAGCCCGTCGACTTACACTCGTTGAGTACGAATCCGTTGCCGCTGGCCGACAGGTTAAAGCCCGCCTTCATCACGCCGTTACAGTCCTTTGCATATATATGGTGCAGCTCGATCCCGTCGATTGTCCCGGGTATCTCGAACACGTGGCATGAATACGAGTTCGCGTCTATTGTCGTGTACGACCCGGCCGAAAGTCTCACCCCGCTGTCATTGATGCCGATGATCCTTTTCTTTGTCCCGCTGTTCGTATCACCTCCGCCGCCGATACTGAGGTCTATCTCATCCAGGGCATCCGTGAATGTCTCGTTTTTGTTTGTCAGGATGTCTACGTTATGTGCGAGTGTTGTCGAATCGGCGTCCGTCTTGTTTGATGCGGTCTGGATCTTATCGAAAGCACCGCCCGCCTTTATGTCACACGTCCCGCCCGATACGACGTCGAAGTTGCAGTCCACATAATTGCCGGATGGATCCACCGCTATGACCTCGTACCGCTCGTTTACATCGGCCGGAAGCACTCCTGTCGACATGACGTTTGCCACCAGGCCGGCGATACAATTAGTAAACGCTCCGGTCTTTGTTATGCGTGCCTTGCCGCTTCCGTTGTTCGATACGGTACAGGCCGTTTTTGAACCGTTCCATGCCGATGCGTCCGAAAGCGGCTCACCGTTTGTCCCCATTATGTCGGAAAGTGCCTTCGACGGCGATTTAAGGTCCCCCCAGAGTGTTGCCGTACACCCTCCGCCGGCGTCGGCGTCCCCGGCCTTCGTGCCGCGACCGCCGACGAAAAATACCGAATCCTTGGTATCGAATATCGTTGATGACATTATGGTTTACCTTTCTTGTAGATCGGATGGTTCCTCATTTATGTCCTTTGTCATTTCGAACGCCTTTTTTGCCTGGCGAACTGCAAATTCGATCTCGTTTACGGCGATAAACTCGTTTGCCTGGTTGCTGTGCTCATCCTGCAACTCACCTGTTTCTCTTAAAATCGCATCAAGATGGCCCTTTATAGAGCCCATTTTTCAGCCCGATTTATAAAGCCTTAGTAAAAAGGCGATGACCGCCAGGAGGCAGGCCACCACAATCGCCTTTAATACATACATCCCGAAGTCCCGCCACACAGCAATCCTTGCCCCTATCGCTCCCTTGCAGTTTACAAGCCTCTGGACCTTTATCTTTATGCCGTCGGTGCCGAACATCTCGTTCCTCAGCTCCTCGGTTTTTTCCCTGTGGGCCGTGCAGCGTTCTTCGAGACCGGCCTTCCACCGGAGCATCTCGTCGAGCTTTTCGTCCATCCGTCCAAGTTTATCCAGGACCTCTTTCAATTCGCTCATAACTTCTCCCTGCCCGTTAAAGGGTTGGGCGGCGGCCGGGGGCAAAGAACAACCACCGCCCGAAGCAAAACAGTGAACCATCTCGAATATTATTAAGTCTCTGTCGCCCAAATCCCTCTCATTGCCGTTACGAACCAGCCGTCCGCATGGTTGCCGGACAGATGCACAAAATCGCCGCGTTTGGCGGTTGCCTTTGTGTTTATCAGGTCCTTGTTGTCGGTACCCGCGATGTCCGGACCCATGATCTTGTCGACTGAGTTCGGGCTGATATTGACGGCCACCGTCCCGTCCGCTCCGTCGTTGACAATCACAATATCGATAAGACCGGCGGCTATCGCCGGCAGGGTGATTACCTTGGCGTCCGTATCGACGTGGATGACTTTTCCCGTGTCCTCGGTGTCGACTGTGTAATTGGCGCTTTTGGTCTCGTGGACACGGTTGGGCCAGGCGGGCCTGTCTGCAGGGTATTCGTTCAGCCTGACCTTGCACTCACCGTCCGTCGCACCTAATGCCGCTGCAAGCGAGCCGAGCAGAAAATCACCGCTGCTGGCTACCGTAGTAGCAGCACCGGCCCCCGCCGTCCCGCCGTAGGGATTTCCGTTCTCGTCCCACCATACAGGGTCCCCTTCGTTGCCGACCACCCCGGCCGCACGAACCTTGATAACGCCTTTTACCTGGGCGGCACCTTTTTTGTTGGCCGCTATTGCCGTCGCACACATGGCTCCGAGTCCGGCCACCTGGACGATTTCACCCGCCACCCTTGCCGTTGCCGGGGTATAGTCCAGGAAGTCGCCGGCCTGATAATTTTGGCCTTCCGTATTCATTGCATTTTCCTTTCGTCAAAATTGTTTTTATTTTTCGTTACGCCCTTTGCAAAACCATCTTTTCAAAACCGCTTTTTTGCGGATTTACTCTTCCTCGCCGTCTTCCGACTCTTCGCTTTCCTCTTGTTTGGTTTCGATCAGCTCTATGATGTCGGCCTTTTTCGCACCGGCCGGAACTTCAATCGCCAGGCTTTCGGCCACTTCGAGCAGCTCGTCCTTTTTCATCTTCGCAACAAGAGGTTTTTCAACGGCTTCCGGTGTCTGTTGTTCTTCGGCAGCCTCTTCCGATAAGCCGTCCAGAGGTGCGTGACAGTTAAAGCACTTGCCTTCGGCCGGTTCGCCGTTGCCGTGCTTTTTCTCATCGTAGTGCCATGTCGGGACCATCCGGTTTGTGCCCGGCTCCGGTGTGTCCTTCAGGACAAGATGATTATCAAGCCCGCACGGGCATGAGATTATTTTTGTTGTCTCATCCATCTCTAAAACTCCTTTATTTTGTTAAAGCGTACTCCTGCTTACGGTTAAAAATTCGTTCGCTTTCGGCAGCCGCTATTACGCGGTGTTCTTTTGCATCCCGCGGAAGTCCAGGCTCTTGCATCCGACATCAAAGAACACCCGGTAGATGATCCCCATAACATCCGGACCTGCGTTGAACCGCTCGATGGTCGGGGTCTGTTTGCCCATCAAAAATGCAACCACGATGGTATCCACGATGTTCTTGTCGCCCATAAGGTACCACGTTGTTGTCGAGTAGCCGCTGTAGGACGAGTTGGACAGCCTCACTTCCGTTACTACCACAAGACTGAGATCGCTGAGTGCGTTGTAGGCCGGTTTGACCGTGTCCGTGCTGCCTGCGATTACGATTGTGGCCGCCTTAATAAGTTCGGCACCGGTAAATCTCAGGTCCGGGGGCACGACGAGGTACTTTGGCTCGACGTTGATCGGCTGGCCGTCCTTGTTTGTCTGCTTTGCGAACGCCGTTACGGCCGCTGCGAGCTTGTCCTTTGCCAGGGCCGCGCTTGTGTTGAGGTTCTTGTGGTCTGCGTGGAACAGTGCGACGCCGTCGCTCATATTGCCGTTTGCCAGAAGGTGTGCGTAAACAAGGTCGCCCGGCTTGCGTCCGGCCCGGGCGCCCATAGCCTTCGGTATCTTGGTGATTGCATCCAGATCGTCGTTGATGACGTTCTGGCGTGTGACTCCGAAGTTCTTCGCGTACGTAGTTACGCTGTACTTCTCGGTCTCTTCCGTGGCCGCTCCGTACTTGACCTCTCCCGAGTTGCCGACTTCCTCAAGCTCTCCGGTGTCGGTCAGCCTTGCACCGGTTACTTCCTTGAAGTCCGAGACCGATGTAGTCGAGCACCAGTTTCTCCACGTTGCCGGCACGCTGTTATAGCCCTTCATCAGGCTCTTTTTCGCCACGTTGCCGAGTATGACCGGCAGGGACACCGTCGAGAACGCCGCCCTTATCGTATCTTCCCGTCCCGTCGGTATCTGCAGGCCGTCCAGCATCAGGGCCTGGCGGCATACGTCGAGCATTGATACGTCCCTGTGCTTCTCGGCCTGCCCGGCCCTTTGCTCGCCGGTCTTTTTGTCTTCGAGGATAACGTCCTCGTACCCGGCTCGCAAAAGCATCCCGTCCTCGATAAGCTGCCTTGTTGTTTGGCCGTCGTGAACGTGGATCGCCGGCGATCCCGTTTGCGGCCGGTTTTGCCTTATGGCGGTTAGGACCGCGGCCCGTGCCTGCTCGATGGTGCTGCCCTCGGTTATACAGCGTTCTATTGTCTCTGCCGGGACATCGTCGCCGCCGAGGGCCCTTATGGCGTTCACCCGCTGGCGCTCGGCCGTCACCGCGTCGGCGGCCACCTTGTTTACGTCCACCGGTTCCGGTTCCGCCTCCGCCGAACGCTGCCCGTCGTCACCGTCACCGGCGGCCGTGGCCGTATCACCATCTGCGTCCTTGTTGTCCACTGTTTTTGCCCGCTCCCGCTCGGCTTCGAAGTCGGCCTTCAGAGCTGTTCGCTGCTCGTCCGAAAGTTCATCGAAGTCGAGGCCCCGTTTTGTCAGCCATTCTTTGAATTCATCCATTGGACTATCCTTTCCTGTTAAAAAATTTGATTCGTTTCTGTTTTTCGCATCGTCATCGGCCGCGATTGCACAGACGCTGTTCTCCCGGACCTCCCATTCGATTGCCACGCGAAGTGCCCTGTTCGCCGATGCCTTAAACTCTCTGCCCTCGATTTCGGCCGTCTTGCCCGGCTCTATCCTTACGCCGTTGGTGACGCGGTAACCTATCGAGTTGTCGGTCAGGTGTTTTTCCCGGGTAAGCTGCCAGGCGTGTTCGGCCTCGTCCGAATTGCTGTAAAAGTTTCTGCCGAGAAGTTTATCGCCTTCCACCCGCAGCTCTCTCGTGCTGCCGTACTGTTTTCGCACAGTTGTCCGATCGTGCGTATCGAGCATCGGCACCTGTCCGCCTTCCGGGATACGGCAGCCGCTCATAATCAGGACCTCTTCGATAACTTCGAACCTTGACCAGTCCATCACAAGTACCGGGTTCTCCGTCGCTATAACGGCCCCGATGGACCGTGAGTCTTCGTCGAGCGTATCGGCCCTGAGCTGATAGGTCCGCGTCGTAAGGTCCGTCTGTATGCTCTTGGAAGGTCCTTTGGAATTTATGGCGTTCGCCTGTCTTTGGCATTTGTTCTTTGTCGAATGTCCCCCGCCGTCGACCGCCGTTCCGTTGTCGTTTTTTTCGATCTTGCCTTCGGAATCCACTATCCGCCACTTACCGTTCTTTAATTTGCAGCTTACAGGCATTATTCGCTCTCCTTTTCCTCTTCGGTCTCTTCGATGTCCCCATCTTCTTTTTCTTCCGTCGACACCGTCGAAAGCCCCTGCTTACGGACGGGTACATTGCCCCAGTCAACTTCCGGCAGTCCCAGCACCGACCGGACCTCGTTGATGGTCAGGATCCCCGACTCGATATGGTACTGGAGCACGTCCTGGTCGTTGAACCTAAGCAGCTTCTCGTCCGGCGGCTCAGCCGCCAGGCCCAGTGCCGTCCTTGCCTCGGCTATTCCTATCGGAACGCCCGCCCGGACGCCCCGTGCGATGTCCTCCATCGCCTTCTTTGTCTCTTTTTCATCGAGTATCCCCAGCTCTTTCAACAGGTCTATTTCCTTGACCCTCTGCCTTATCTCCCTCTCCCAGTCCAGCCCCTGTTTTGCATATTCGATGGAAAGATTCGTGGTCAGGCTCTTTAGCCGTTTGTCCTGTGCCGCCGCCTCTTTGACCGGGTCCACGTGCTCGATGCCCGGCCAGAACCACTGCACCTTAATTTCGGAAAGATTCACCGCCGCAAGTTTCATCCCCGGTATAAGCATCGCCTCTCTCAGCCAGGCGAAGAACACGCGGCTGCACTCTTTTCTTTCGATCCAGCTCTGCGTTGTCCTTATGGCCTTGTAGTATCCCTGCTTGTCCAGTCTGCCCGATGCGTAGTTGTACTTTGCCGAATTTCCGGCCGCCACGTTGAACGGCATTTTCAGCGGCCTTGCCATCTCGTTAATCAACTCGTGCTTGAAGTCTTTATATGTTGCGCTGGGCTGTTCGGGTTTGAACTGGCTCATCTTCGTACCGGCCGGTAGTGTCAGCATCGAGTTTCGGGCGATCTCCACCTCGTCCATAGCCTCGACGGCGTCCGTTTCGGTCCCCTCGCTTTCTGTTTCCAGCACCGCCGATATGTCGGCCGCCGTTTCGGCCCCGGCCACCGTCGCCAGTGTGTACCTTCTAAGATATCCGAAAAGCGGTATCGAAGGCGTTATCCAGGGCACGCCCCTGGTTTGTCCCGGCCTGTTCTGTCGGAACAGGTGTATAACGTATTCTGCCGGCACCTTGTCGTATTCGCCCGTCATCCCTAATCCGCCCCATAGTGACGTCGAGCCGGGATGTTTTTTCAGGATATAATAGTACAGCGGCCTTCCGTTCTCGTCGCACTCGACGCCGTTACGGATCTTTTCGGTATCGATCCCTATCGCCCCCAGTGCCGACCACGGTGTCACCAGCCTGTCCGGCTCGATTGCCAGCAGCCGCAGCTGCACCTTTGGTCTCGCCCTCGTCCAGTTCTTCGGGGCAGGTGCCGTTTTCATAATTAGAATACTCTCTCCGCTGTCATCCATTTGAAGCGAGCCGGTAAGTCTTAGCATTTCATCGAACGTCATCTTCCCGCCGGCGTCGCATTCGAGGCACCATTCGCCGAACTCGTCTTCTATCCTTCGGTCCAGGTCCGGGTTGCCCGTCTGCACCTGCAGCCTGGGCCCCGTCCCTATCATATCGTCCGCCTTTGTCTCGGTCATCCCGCTTGCGTACGGGTTGTTCCTTATCTCGTACCGTGCCCGGTTCCTCAGCGTCGGCAGTGCCTCTCTTATAAGTGAGTCTGCGTCACTGCCGTCGGCGTCGAGGAAGTGTTTTGCCGTGTGCCTGTTGACGGCGGCCGCATCGTAGGATCGCTTTGTCGCCGTGGTGAGCAGCCGCTGCCTGGGCATATTCGATATCTGCCGGTTTCGTTTGGATGCCCTCTTGATTTCGATGCCGAATATTTTCACTTTCCGTCTCCGGCCTTAAGGTTTGTTATTGTAAATCCCCTTCCGGTCCGCTTTGCGATTGCAAGTTTTACGTAGTGCTTGCGTGCGTTCAGCAGGTCCGCCAGGCTGCGGTACGTTACCGACCGGCCGTCCTCTGCCGTTATGGATTTCGGGCTTCCCGTCCAGCTCGTTATCGCCGAATCGATCGCGTCTATAATCGCCTGGTAATCCGCCATTTACTTTTCCTCTGCCAAAAAAGAAACGCCGTACGGGGGTGCGGCCCCGCACGGCGCTTTTTCTTTCCTGGCTGTTTTTAGATCGGAAGTGGCAGCCCAGACCTGCCGACTCCCAATCTTCAAAACCATACTTAAATTGCAAAGAGCTACCGCCCTGTACCAGAGCGGTACAGGGCTTTTACATTTTTTATCTTCGGAAATTCAGTAGCGATATGTCAACGCCAAAAGGGCAAAATTCAGTGATTTGATAAAAAGTGTGCTATATATAGCATACTTTTTTTATTTCGGGGNNAGAGCTGCGGCCCCGGCTCCCGGGGCCTGTTACATTATTAATTCTCGGAAAATCTATATCGATATGTCAACGACAAAAGGGCAAAATCCCGGATTTTGAAAAAAATGGTCTATATATAGACCAAAATTTTTATTTCGGGGGGAAAATTAGGTATGATTTAGACACCGACTTAGCAGATTTTATAATTACCTGATGTATTTTAGAGATTTAAGCCCGGCCTCTATGATCTCATTGCACCAGTCGACAAGGCTGATTACTTTTCCCCGCCGTGCTGATTCTGCGGCCTGCGATTTTGTGAGTTTTTGATGATTTTGCGGGCTGATCCTTATCATCGGCCATTTTGTTCGGGTTTCTTTTTTTGACATCAGTCGATTCCTAAATTGCGGTCATATTCGTTGATCGCCTCACCGGCCTCTCTCATTAGCCGGGCCATAAAAGAGACATCTAAAGGCGGCTCATCGAGCCAGATAAACTCGTTGACATCTTTGCCGCCCTCTTCGTTGTCTAAAATCTCGCCGATAAATCGCGGTTCCTGCGTGTGGATTATGTACTGACGGCTGCCGTCGACATTCTCTGCGATAAGCCATTTGTCAAATTTTGCGTATCCCATTTTGTCCCTCAAAGCCCCGCCCCGGGCCTTTCGACGCCGGGACAGGGCCGGGTTAAAAAATCAAATTTACCAGGCACAATATTTGTCAAAATATCCAGAAGCAAGCTCTTTTCCATGTTTGACAATAACCCAACAGCCTTTTCCGCTATGATGGTCTCTTGGTAATTTTTTTTGATGTAATGTGCCGACATGCTGTTTGCACCAATAGAGGCTTCCGGAAGTGATGATTTCAGTTTCTTCACCGGCAAGCAATGTGCAATTTTTAATGGCCGCTTCTTTTTTGGCAGAGTCAAGTCGTTTTTGCCAATCGTCAGGAACTCGTTCAATCTGCTGATCGTTTAGGTGAAAACCAATGTCAGGCAGCGAGCCAAAATAAAGGTAAACTTCATCTTTGTCATAGGCAATAGCTAAATGCGCGCCGCGCTCATCAATGCTCATTTTCTCAAATATGGCTTTTGTTTTCTCTTTTTCTTTTTCTAAAGCGGATTGCTCTTTTTTTGTAAGTTTCATTTTTTAACCCCTTAAAAAAATTTTATATTGCATAACAATCTTCGCAATCGGCCACATCGACCGAATCTATAATAACACTTCCGTAACGGCTGAAATCCATTCGGTATTCGTCGAGAATCTCGTTGAATTTCTTGAGCAAAAACCAGCCGGGTACGGCGTTGTCCCTGATGATAGATTTTGGGACCCACAAAAGTTTTTCGATTGTCTTTTCTACATCGCAGAAATCAAGCCAAATTTTTACCGCGACCGCCTTTTCGGTCTCCTTTGCGAATTCGATGATTGAGTGATAATCATTCGACCACTGCCTGCCCTGTTCGTATGCCGCCTGATTTTGATTATAATTCTCGACGGCCCGATCGAACGTCTTTGAATTGACGGTCGAACCCGAATCGAGCCATCTTTTTTGAATCCAGCCCTTTCGGCCTTCTGAATCGGCCACCAGGTATGCCTTTTTTGTCTCTTTTTCGATTTGAACTTTTGTGCGTGTCATTTTTTAACCCTTTATTTAATTATCAATTCTATATATAATATATACATTATATATATTGTTGTCAAGTATAAAATTAAAATTTTTTGAAAATTTTATCTCTTTATGCCATAAGGATTTACGTTATTATGACCAAAATATTTATATAGTAGCAGCTACTATTTGTGCGGTTTTTAGCGTCGAGATGGCTGAAAATCGCTGTTTTTGAGCCAAAAACGTCGAAACCGCCATATTAACACGGAAACGCCGGTTTAGGTCAAAATCGGCTGATTAAGGTGATTTTTTCTCTCCTCCCCGGTTTCGCCGGTGATCTCATAATCGCCGTCACAGATTCCGTCAACACCCTTGAATTTGATAATATCGCCTTTTTTTAGTCCGGTGCTGGGTTGCCATGATTTTCGCCTGATAAGATACCATAATCTTGTTAATTTACTTCTAACCTTAATCACAGTTTTTTTGAATACATGCGCTTTATTTATTTGATATTCCATTTTACTCCTCTCCTCCGAGCCATCCGTTCGCCATTATCGCAAAATCCGCGAAATTCACACCCCCGTCCCCGTCCAGGTCCGCTTCCACCCAGGCGGGCAGGATATTGATTGTTTTCTCAGCGCTAAAGATTTGATAATCAACACGCAATAAAACCTGTTTTTGTTCCGTCACTCCTTTTGTAACGAGCACATTGTTGCCATCAATGACAGCGTACGTATCATCGGATACCGAGAAGACGGCCGATCCCGTTACGTCCTTCGAAGTGTAATTGTCGAAACGGCCCATGGCCGAATACCTTATGCCGGTTTGTTCGCTCACCGTTTCCGGCCCGGTTATATCGATCCCGACAAGCGAGTTCGAGTCCGGCACGTACTGTAAGTGCACGACGCCGCCGACGTCCGGATCGGAAATCGATACGCAGGTGTTTCCGAACCTATCTACATGAATGTCCATAACGGTACCGTAATGAATGTCCGAACCCAACCCGTCATACAGCTTCTGTTCGTAATAATCATATATCCAGGAGTTGGCGTCGGCATCGAACGTGTACATATAATCGGGCCTTCGGATCTGCAATCTGCCCGAATGGTCGAAATTTATCTGCGGAGCCCCCTTCTTGCAATAAAGCGGCAGGAATTCCGAATGATCTATAACGCTCCACGCGGCCCCGTCGCAGATAAAGACGGATTGAAGTCCGCATATTAGAACGTAAAGCCCGCCGTCCGGCCCGACTACGACGTCCGTTATCTCCTTGCCTGCCGGGATCCCGGCCGCCGGGGCTGTATGCCATATCCCGTCTGTATACCTTTTGTAAATCAATCTGTAGTTACTGGAGCTGATCTCCTTGATATACGTTACGTGCACCCCGTTTGAATCGCAGATTAAGCCGGCGTTCCCCATCCATAGCCCCTGCGATGCCGTATCCAGCAGCGTCGACACCCAAACTTTGCCGAACGGGCCATCGTCCCTGTAAGAAAGTTTGAGGCTGTAGGGCGCAAAGTCACCTTCTCTTATCAGGATAACGGGCTCATCTTTGGAGTTTACGGCAAAGCACCTGCGGAATCCCGAGCCCCGGGTCGAGATTGTGTGTACCTGCCACGAACCGTTTGAATACTCTGCGAATCTGATTGCATTGGTAAAAGTCTGATAAACAACACGCACATCGCCGGTAATATCGATACCCAGAATCTGCGTACAGTCAACTATTTCGATTAGTTCCCCGTCCCATGATATTGAGTTAACGTCCCATGCGTTGGAGTCCCGGTAATCGCAATAAAGATAAGTGTCATAAATACCTCTGTGATAGTAAGCCACGTGCGGCTTGCCGTTTTCGTCGAGCAGTGTAACCGCCTGGCCTGAGTGTATGATATTCGGTTCGATGTAATCGACCTTCCAGTGTCCGTTTATAATCTTTCCCAATACCACCTCATCGCCCGCCGCGGCTGTAAATGTAAACAGGATCATTATAAACGAACACAGAAAAACGCCTCGATTTTTAATTCTCATTTTATTTTTCTCCTATATTGCCTGATATTACCCCTTAAAATTATCACTTATACCGATATTACAACATTTTCGTCACAAATGCAATATAAAAAAGGGGGTTTTTTACTGTTTTTCTATCGTCTCTTTCGTCCTTATTCTCTTGCCGCAGTGCCTGCATATCTTATAACGGCGAACCGCCCCGGGTATCGGCACAGTGGTTACCGTCTTCCACGGCCTGCCGTCCTCTGTCCTAAAATCCGCACACCCGCATTTGGGGCATTTCAAACCGACGTTTTTGTTAGCGTCCCTGCCCATTTTTATCGCATCCGTTTCTGCCTCTGCAATTCCGAAAGTTTTATCTTTTTCCTCGAACGGCCCGCCGCCATTACGACTTTTTTGGCGTTCGGGTCTTTCTTGTAATGTATGTTCTTATAATATCCGGCAGCTGCACACAGGACGGCTGTGTCCAGCGAGTGCGTCGGCGCTCCCGTAGTAACCGGCTGCCATACCCATTTGGCATTGCCCCGCCTGTCGCGGACCTTTACCTTCTGTTCGTTCGTAAACTCGGTGAACCAGTACGATGGTATCTCATCGTAAAACGATGTCAGTGGGTCCGCTATAATCTTTCCCTCGTCGTCGAACACCGGCTCGACCCACGTCGTCACCTGGTCCTTGAAATACGAGGTATCGACGATTAGAAGCTGCATCCCCCTGTACTTTCTTCTCTGGTACCGGGTAAGCCTGCGTTCGGTCGCCGTCTCCAGGTCCGAGGGACGCAGCGGCTTTAGGCACGGCCCCGGCTCTCCCTTCGTCGGTATCACAAGCCCCGGATGCCGCCTGGCGTAATCATATACATCGTCCGGCTTGTACCCGGCATCTATAAAAAGGACCATTACTGCAAGCCAGGGTCTTTTCGCCTGGTCCGCACCGTCCGCCCAGGGGAAGGGTGAAAGCAGGCACTCGGTATCGAGTGCGTCGAAGCTCGAAACGGCCCCGGTCGATATAACGTGATTTTTCAGCCCGTAAGAAAATCCCCGCACCTCGTAATCTATCCGAACGATCCCCCGTTGTGATTTATGGTAATCGGCCCCGGCAACAAGCAGTATCGTATCTTCCAGCACCGTCCCCCGGCTGAAACCCCCGGTAAGTTTTCTAACGTCGGCGGCCCTTAGTTTCTTGCCCGTCTCTTTGTGAGGTTCGCCCATTCTAAAGTTAAAAAAGTCCATCAGCCCGCCTGTTGCTATTCCCTCTTCGGTATTTGCCGCAAACCAGTCGGCCATTATCCTTGCCCACGATGCCTTCGGGAAAGGACTTACCAGTTGAGAGATCTGGAATCCGCTGTGACGCTTTGACCGTTTCGGGCGGCCCCTGATATTGCCGTCAATGTCCATGCATTGGCCTTCCGGCAAATGAATCCCTGCCTCTACGAGCTCTGCCTTTTCTTCCTCGTAGATTTTCCGTCCGCATACTTCGCATTCGTACCAGACGTCGGCCTTCTCTATAATCTCTGCCGGGTCCCGCAGCGTTTTGGGAAGTTTCAATTGTGCGAACTTCCACACCCGAAACTCTCCACAATGTGGGCAGGGACAATAGTATCTACACATATTTGATTTCGAATATGACAGCCATATAACGCCATCCTGCGTTGTAGGCGTGCACATTCTGACAATCTTGGAATCAGGGAAGGTATCTGTACAGTGTTCGACCTGGCCCAGCGGTGATGAGTCCTTGCCGGTAAATGCCGGGTACTTGTCGGGTTCGTCGATATACAAATATCTTATGGCCCTTTGAGCCAGTTCGGCCGGGCTGCCCGCCCATATAAAGTACAGCGTCATCCGGTCGAAAGTAAAGTAATCGCCCATCAGGTCCCGGGACCTGTCTGTCTTATGGGCCTTAAGTGCCGGTGACAGGTTGATCATCGGCACAAATATCCTCTGGCTTCTCTCGTCGACGTCCTTTTCTCTTGGAACAACGTATGCCGATGGTCCCGGGTCCTGGTCGATCGTGTAGCCTATCATGTTCTGGATTGAGGTAGACTTGCTTATCTGCCTTCCCCCCATCACATCTATTTCTTCGACTTCCGGATCCGTAAAGGCGTCCATCGGCCCTCTCATATAAGGCGTCCGCGAAGACCTGTAAGGTCCGCCCTCGGCAGATGTGTCCGGATCCAGAACACGGTTGCCGTCAGACCACTTTGTCACCGTATCGTATTTCGGCCTTTCGTAAGCCAGCCTTATCCTGGCCGGCCAGGATTTTTCTTCTACGCAAGTTGTCATATTTCGGCTTTCATTATCGGCCTGCCCTCCGCGAAGGCGTCCAGTATCTTATTGACTTCCTCTCTTACTATTGCCCGTGCCTTCCTTCTGAATTTCTCCGGGAAGCGTGCGGGGATCGTCCTCTCAAGCAGCCTGAGTGATCTGTTTACGGCCACGTGTCTCTTGACCTCACCTTCCATAAAATCGTCGATGTAACCCAACTTCCCCTGTTTCAACTCCAGCTCCATTTGCATCAGCTTTGCCCTTGTGTCCTTGTACTCTGCGTCCGCGGCCTGCCCTTTTTTCTTCGCCTCGGTGGGCTGGTTCCCCTCGTTGTTCTTATAGAAGTCCAGCATCGCCTTAATGTATCGGCCGTCCTCTGTCTTAGGCATCCCCGCCCTGACCCAGTTGCGGATCGTCCGCTCGGTTTTGCCGGCGTATTTGGCCGCCTCTTTCTGGGTCTTTAGCACCTGGTCGGCCGCGTAAGCGGCCTTGGCTTTAGCTTTACCCCGGCGTTCGCCGGTAACGGCCGTTGTGCCCGAATCCTTTCGGGATTTGTCTTTTTCGGCCTTGCGGCCGGGTTTTTTTTGAGTCTTCCTTGACATAGTTTTTTAGATGTCAGAAATCATGCTTCAGAAGTCAGAATTCTTAGTCCTTAGTTCATATTTCGTTGCCCGTAGTTACTTAAACAAAGGCATCTGATTGGATGCCGGCCCGTTGATAAGCAAAACCTCAGGCACCTCGATCCGTGCCTTTTTCTTTTTTTCTCTTGTTGCGTTCCTGAGCGACTGCCTGGAGCCGGTGACCGTAATTTTTTCAAATCCTTCATATAACGTTTCAAGCTTTGGATGGTCATAATAGCTGACTATAACCCGGGCCTTTTCGAACCTCTGTAGAGCCTGAGCCAGCCGCTGATGATCGTTTTCGTTAAAGTCATGGACGTACTTATCACTCTTCTCGATATATGGCGGATCGCAGTAAACGGCCGTATGATGTTTGTCTTTAATATTTTCTATGATCTCAAAGGCGTCCCTTTGTATGATTACAACGTTTCGAAGCCTTTTATGCCAGGCCGGCATCGATTCGATTACGGAAGTCCATCTTATAGCTCCCTGACCGCCTCCGACGCACCATCTAAGTGCGAACTGGTAATTGCAACGCTCTGTACCCGATACACCGTTTATCCCGAGCCAGGAGGCGACAAAATAATCGTATGCCCGGTCGATATCCGGCTCTGCTGCGTCGAAGTCCCGTGGTGCGGACAGCCACCTTTTTTTGGCTTCTCTAAAAAATTGTTCAGCGTATAATGTACGACTTAGCTTATCGTACAGCTTAAAGCCGAGCTCTTTATCCTGGACTATTCTGGCAAGGTTTATCAGATCTCCGTGAAGGTCGTTTACCGTCTCCATCTCGCACGGTTTCTTTGCAAACAGAACTGCCATCGAGCCGCAAAACGGCTCCCAGTAGGCCCGGTGCCTGCCGAGCAGGTCCGCTATAAGCGGGGCAAGCCTTCGTTTTCCCCCGAACCACGGTGCTATGGCCTTAATCTTCATAATCCCTTACAAATAATAAATCGTAATTCATAAATCATAATTTCTAACCCGGCACCGCCTTTTTTTCATTCGTAAACAGCGGGTTCTTTAATCCCGCCTCTTCGATTATCCTGTCGGCGTCAACGCAATTCAGCCAGAGTGCGACGTGGCTGTTCCTGTTGAAAAGGTTCGGCATCGGATATTTTTTATTGCCTCGCACGACTTTCTCCAGCTCGCCTTCGGCCTTTTCGTAATAGCGTGCCAGGGCATCTACCCTGGGCCTTTTTAGCTCGTTAAAAAAATCCG
>JABAHS010068764.1_pt2 | contig 15953 bp, 8 predicted proteins | sample 7062111 | NCBI WGS metagenome assembly JABAHS01 (sample SAMN14534600, study PRJNA622989) | marine sediment metagenome | biome: marine biome [ENVO:00000428]; feature: marine pelagic biome [ENVO:01000023]; material: deep marine sediment [ENVO:00002113]; isolation source: pool of 4 deep marine... | reverse complement strand
TCGCATCTCGGACGCAGCCGGCTACGTGAGTGGCTGGGTGTCCAGCGCTTATCTTTCTGATTCACCGGTTGAATCGGATTTTATTATCCCGGAAAGTTACAAAGCTCCCAAAACACCTACTGTCATCGAAGGCATTTCGGCCAAATACGTCGGAGTGGCGCGCTGCAAAAACTGCCACAGCAAGCCGCACGCCGGCTTCGCAATGGGTCCGTACGGCGTTTGGCGGGACCATTTTCATTCCTCGGCATTCGAAACGCTAACCAAACCGTATTCGAAAGCGTTCGCACAAAAACGCGGCATCAGCGATCCGGTCAACGACTGGCGCTGCCGCAAATGTCACGTGACAGCCTACGGGCTTCCTGCCGAACGACTGGCGCCAAGCTACAGCGACGAAGAGGGAGTTGGCTGCGAAGCGTGTCACGGTCCTGGGAGCGAGTATCTAATCCCGCATACCGATCCCAATTATGATGAAGCCAAATTAGAAGCGATGGGATTTCGGGTTTTTTCGGATTTGCAGGAGCGCGACCAGATGTGTCGGGCTTGCCACAACAAACTGAGTCCAACTTACAAACCCTTCAATGTCGAAGCGTTCTCGGAGGCCATCCGCCACTGGGAAAAGGAGTATTCGTTTGCAGTTTCGGATCCGATGGAAAAACCCGTGGTGAAGAAACCCAAGCTGGTCAAGCAAAAGCCACAGCCTGTAAAGTCAGAAAAAGAAATTGCGGCTGCTGTCAAACCGCCTCCGCCACCTAAAAAGACCGCGACAAAAAGTCCGCCAAAAGCGCCGCCGGGAGACGCTCGGCTTGCAGGAATAGCGAATGATTGGATGTTGGACAAAAATGGCCCGAAGCGGGGGCCAGTATTTTTCCCGCACTTAAAGCACATCGAAGAATACGTCGTTACCGGCCGAGAGGAAGAGGTCTGTCAGGTTTGTCATCACAAAACCAAAGCGGGCGCTCAGCCGGGAAATTGCAGCGGCAGTGGATGCCACAAGTTTGAGGTGACAACCGTTGCCAGCCGCGAAAAAGCATTTCATGGCAATTGTCGAGCCTGTCATCGCGCCGAAGGTGCAGGTCCGCAGAAATGTTCCGAATGCCATAACTAACCTGAAATTCATGAACCACGAAGCGCACGAGGACATTAGGAAAGACTACCGATCTTAGTCTTGCATGAAAACATTTTGATAGCCAGAATTATCTCTCACTTCGAGGCCTTTTTGGTGAAATAGAGTTTTTTTGACTAATTTAAGGAAAGGAGACCTTTTAAATTGCACATTTGAGGAGGAAAAACAAAAAATGTCAAGCAACCCCACCTTAACAATATAACGTCCATAAGTTTCCAAGCTCTTCGGAGCTTGCCTCACAATTCATTACAAACCACTAAAACGGAGAGCAGTGGCTATGAGGAGGATCAAACATTTCATTCTAAACGGAGTCGTGATTGTGTCCACCATTTTACTGGTGACCGACATTCAGTTTGCAATGGACGAAGACTCGGAGGAAAAAGAGAGCAAAACTGAACTTGCCCCGGCTTCGAATCCGTTGCAGCCTGCGACCTTTCCTTTGGAACCCCTTGCTAATCGCTGGCGATTGTTGGATGCCTATGGTGTGGAAGTGCCGCGCTATTCCATCATCGACCCTTATAATCAAAATCCGCTGAAAGGGGATTTCCCAATTATGGGCCGTAACACCTTCATGGTGCTTACCGGAATCTACAACCCTGCTGGCGTCTTCAACAGTCAGGATAATATCGACGCGGCCTTTAACAACAAGTTTGTGACCGAGATCGAATTTTTTCACGGCACAACCGTATTCAGACCGAAAACCTGGAGCATTAAGGCGGCCGGGGAAGGATTTTTTAATCGTGGCAACGTTGACAACGAGGATTTTGGTCTGAAGCAACTGTTCGGCGAAATCAAGCTTTTCGAAACAGACCCGTTCTTTGATTTCGGATCCATTCGAGGCGGAATTCAGTTTTTCAAATCCGATTTCAACGGCTTTGTGTTCCAGGATTTTAACCTCGGCGCACAATTCTTTGGCGAACTCAACGAAAACCGCTATCGTTACGCCCTGGCCTATTTTAGCCAACGAGAAAAAGACAATGGGTTTGTCACGTTTGATGAACTCAATCAGGATGTCGTGGTCGCCAATTGGGTGGCTGAAGACATTATCAGTCCCGGGTTTATCAACGAATTCTCCATTCACTACAACCGTGATCGCCAATTAGGGGACTTCGACTTAGACGTGCTGTATTTAGGGTTTGCTTCGGATGGGCACTGGGGACGCATCGAGTTTAATCCGGCATTTTATCTGGCCATCGGAAGTGAGGATTTCAGTAGTGTGCTGGATACGGGAGAGATCCTCGAATCCAGCAGCGACATCCGGGCATTCTTTGGCGGCGTGGAGGTCGCTTATCCCGAAGATTATTTTAATTTTCGCGGTGCCGTGTTCTTTGCTTCCGGGGATAGCGACCCCAACGACGATACCAACAATGGATTCGACAGCATTCTCGATAACATCAATCTTTTCGGGGGCAACACCAGTTTCTTGATCGGCGGAGGTGCGTTCGGCACACGCAACAACAGTTTCATCCCGTCTTTTCGGCCGCTTGGAACCCGCTCAAACTTTGTGAACCCTGGAATGTTGTTTGGGAACCTGGGACTGGATATGATTTTCACGCCAAAACTGTTTTTCGAGTCTAATGTAAATTATTTCCAATTCTTGACATCTGACGTCTTGCCAACCGACTCGAAGTCTGTTGGGTTTGAGGTGAATGGGGCCTTCGCGTATCGTATCGACCTCAACGAGAACTTAGTTTTTAAAGTGGGCGGCAACATTTTCTTCCCACAAGACGGTGCGGTCCAGAACGGTGTCTCCCCCTTTCTTGCAGACAAAGACGTGATTTTGACCGGAAACTTGACATTGGTCGCTCTGTTTTAGGTAAGTTATGGTATTCAAATTGAAATCAACGGGTGTTCAGATTCTAATTTTATCATTTAAGCATTATGGGAATGGCCATGTTTAAGGAAAATAAATCTTACAGAGTTGCAGTTGGTCTGAATGTTCTATGTGGCTGCATTGCTGCCTTACTTTTGTTAACGGGATTCAAATTCAAAGGCAAGGCGGAAAGCAATCAGCAGATTGACAACGGTACGTGTATGCAGTGCCATCAAGGCATCGAATCCATGCACGCAGATGGCGATGACGAAATCGGTATTTCGTGTGTGGATTGTCATGGTGGAAACGCGAACGCCTCAAGCAAAGAGGGCGCGCACGTTCGGCCGCAAAATGATGATCTGTTTCGCACCTCGGCAAATCCGAAGCATAGCTACACTGTGTTAAACAACGAAGACCCTGATTTCATCCGGTTCATGAATCCGGGTGACTTTCGGATAGCCGGCGAAACCTGTGGCAAATGCCACCAGCAGATTTACAACCGAATGCTGACGTCGATCATGGCGCACAGTTCCATGGTTCCTCAAGCAGGTTTGTACAACAACGGCGTTCACGAAGGGAAGATTCCGGTCTTTGGTGAAGCGTATATGCGTGACGGAACTCCCGCCATCATGACCTCTAATGGAGCTACTTTTACTCAGAAGGATGGCGGCTCGAATGACAAAAGACTCACCAGTTTGGTCGAAAAGCTCGAACCGCTGCCTGATTTTCCGATGATACCTGCCACGGATGCGTTTCGATTGCTGGAACGCGGCAACAACGATGCCGGTGAGCGGGGTCCCGGTACCGACTTTCACATCGCGGGTGCGGGCATCGTTTTACACAAAACACGACTGAATGATCCGACGCTCTGGTTTCTTGGCACAAATGAGACCGGCGGAGACTATCGAAGCAGCGGCTGTACCGCTTGTCATGTGCTGTATGCCAATGATCGCAATGCCGCAAACAGCGGCCCGCAACTGGAAAAATTCTACAACAGCGGCGGAATGTCTGGCTATTCCGGCACAAACGATGAGAGCATTCCGAAAAACGAACCAGGCCATCCAATTTCACATCGTCTGACCGTCCGGGTTCCGGTTTCCCAATGTCTGACGTGTCACCATCATCAGGGCAACGGCGCCCTTGGCAATTATGTGGGCGCCATGTGGTGGGACCAGGAGTCCGATGCAGACAAGATCTTAGAAGCGGGTGCCCGAAGAGACGAACAAAACAGCAATGAGAAGATTCGGTCACTTTATCCGAACAACGATAAAAACGAACATGTCCAAATCGAGGATTGGCATGGCCACTCCTGGAATTACCGCAGGGTCTACTATCGAGACAAGAAGGGCAACCTCCTCGATGAAGATGGAAACATCATCCCCGACGACGATCCCGATAAGTTCGAAAAAGCCATTCACTTAAAAGACATTCATTTTGAGAAAGGTCTGCACTGCATCGATTGTCACACTGAGCAGGATGTCCACAGCGATGGACAGATTTGGGGCGCCATGATCGACGGCATCGAAATTCGTTGCGAGGACTGCCACGGCACGGCCACCAAGAAAGCGGATCTGGTCACCTCGGGTGTGGCTTCCCACGACCAGGATCTTGCCAGCCGCCAAACCGGACCAAGAAATGCGTTTGGTCAGAGGGTTTTTGAATTCAGTCGCGACAGAATAATCCAGCGTTCCAAGATTTATGAAGGATTGAGATGGGAAATTTCTCAGTTAGTGGACAGCGTTGATCCATCGAGTGATAATTATAACGAAAAAGCCGCACGCGCTCACACCCTGCAGCGAGATGGCAAGACCTATGGACAATCCGTAGATGATGAGAGTCAGTTAGCACACGGCAGCGACACCATGGAGTGCTACACCTGTCATTCCGCCTGGAACACCCAATGTTATGGTTGCCATTTGTCCGCAGATGTGAACAGAAGAGAGGATGTGCATCATTATGAAGGGGAGGTCAACCGGGCCTATGTCATGTACAACCCGCAGGTTTTGCGAGCGGACGCTTTTCTCATGGGCATCAACGGCAGCTCCAAAGGCAACAAGTATTCGCCGATGCGGTCTGCGTCGGCGGTCATTGTCTCGGCACGGGATCGCGGCCGGAACGAGGGTGTGCATCAGCAGCCCACCATCTCTGCACCAGGCTACAGCGGCTTTGCAGTGACACCGAATCCGCCTCACACCGTACGCAAAGCTGAGACCAAGCAATGCACCGACTGCCACATCTCCGAAGATAACGACAACAACGCCTGGCTGGCAGCGGTTTATGGCATGGGCACAAACGCGATCAATTTCATCGGTGAATATGCTTACGTAGCTCTGGGAGATAACGGAATCAAGGCGATCAAGGTGACCGAAGGAGTTGAACCGCAGCCGGTTATCGGCAGCAGTTATCATAAAATCCTGCATCCCGAATCCTTTCAGGAATTTGCCAAAAATGGTCGACGACTGAAGAAAGCTTACGGAGACGATTCAAATTTTGCGAAAAGCATTCAAGCACGGGGCGAATTTGTTTTCGTGGCGGACGGACCGGGCGGTTTCAAAGTCTACGATCGCGCCAATATTTCGAACAAAGCCAAAGTGCAGCGTCTCCTGCAAAATCAAAACAGCCGATTCGGACAAAACACTACCATTGACACCCGCGACGCCACCTGCGTTGCTCTGCCCAGCACAACGCCAATGAATTTAGAGCGCAGACAGTTGCCGATAAACCTGGAAAAACCCATCGCCGAGTTGTTCCGTTACGCATACATCACAGACCGCCATGAAGGGTTGATCGTCGTGGATGTGAATACATTCCATGACAACAATCCACAGAACAACTATATCGAACGTGCGGTCACCTATAACCCCGACAACAAATTGTCAGGAGCGGTTAAAATCGTCATCGCCGGGAATTATGCGTACATCATGAGCGAGGAAACCGGCCTCAATGTTGTCGACATTTCCGAGCCACGCGCGCCGAAATGGTTGGCAAACATCGGCAGCCCGGATATCATCGAGGGTAAGTCACTGGCCATTCAATTTCGCTATTGCATGGTTGTGGATAAGGAAGGCTTCAAAGTCATCGACATCACGAATCCTCCGGAACCGACTCTAGTGCCCGACTCCTATCTTCGTCTGGCGGATGGACGTGACATCTACCCGATTCGGCACTACGCCTATGTGGCCGCGGGCAACGAAGGTTTAGCCATCATAGATATCGAAAAGATCGAACAGCCCAAATTAGTGCAAACCTATTCCGCAGGCGGCCAGATTAACGATGCCAACGCTTTGACCACGGGGACCGTCAATGCAAGCATATTCGCATTCATTGCCGATGGCAAGAACGGCTTGCGCGTCGTGCGTTTAATTGGTCCCGAAGTTCCGGGGCATCTCGGATTTTCGCCCGAACCCATCCCGGAACTGATTGCCACCTATCGTACCGATGGTCCTGCTCTGGCCATCGCCCAGGGCATGAAACGTGACCGCCCCATCGATGAAAGCGGAAACCAAATTGGCGTCTCTGGCAGACTGGGTTCCTATCCTTTAACGAAAGAAAACTTGGAAAAACTTTACCTCAAAAATGGAGAGGTCTATACGGTTAAAGACTAAGTGCGAAGGGCAGAGCGACAAATCGGTGTGTCGCTCTGCGCTCTTTATTTGAGTTTTAGCAAAAGAAGTATTGTGAAGAGGAAGGTATCATCTTATGGACACGCATGACGATGCCGCCTTACGTGGGACCGTTATAAGACTCGAAGAGCAGTTTAAAGATCGTTGGTCCTCGGAGGGCCAAGATACGGGTATTGCGGAAATTTCAGACCGACTGTCACCCAGCGAACTTAAGAAATATGACATCTTCAAGAACTACAAAGACACATTTCTTGAAGAAATCAGTCCCGATGTAACCCTTGCCAAGTGGAAAAAAGATGCGGTCATTTTTGAAGAAGGCGCCTACATCGATCTCGCCTTTTTTATCATTAAAGGCAATGTGGAAGTCTATCTAAGTGAGACGCAAGAGGATGCATTTCTAAGCCAGCCTATTTTCGATCCCCATCGTACCAAAAAGTTGGAAGGGTCAACCACGGCTCAAGCGAGTCAAGCAACTTCCGGGGGCAATGAATCCATTTTACAAACCCAAATCAAAAAGCAACCCAAGTCCGACTCCGACATCGTTTATCTTTCCGTGATGGATTTTAATTTACAACTGGGGTCGAGCATGACATTGGGTCCCGGAGAATTCTTCGGCGAGATCGGTGCCTTGAGCGGATGGCCGCAGTCTGTGACGGTGCGAACGGCGACAGACTGCGAGCTGATCCAAATCAAGGTCGCGTCGCTTCGAAAAATGAAGAAAAAGTCCAAGGATTTGAAGGCCTGGCTGGACAAAATCTATCGGGAAAAATATCTTGTCTCTCATTTAAAACAAACACCCTTATTCCAGAAGTGCGACCAAAACTTTATTGAGTCTCTGGCACCCAAAGTCGAACTGGTGTCCTGCGACTCAGACGAGACCATTACCAAAGAAGGAGAAAAGGCAGATGCAATTTATCTCGTGCGCTCCGGATTCATGAAGCTGTCCCAACAAGTTGGGGATGGTCAAATGATCCTGTCTTATCTCTCAAAAGGCATGACATTGGGAGAAGTCGAGATGCTCATGGACGGCATGGACGATTGGGTCTACACCGCTTCCTCTGTGGCACACGCTGAGTTGGTGAAGATCCCGTTCGATGACATGCGCCAAATTATCAAAACGTATCCTGCCGTCGAAAAGATGTTGTGGGAATCGGTAGTTTCGCGGGTCAAGGAATCCGGATACAGTCGCAAGAATATCAACCAATCCGAGTTCATCGAAACCGCTCTGACACATGGTCTGGTTCAGGGCAACAGCATGCTGGTTATCGATCTCAATGTGTGCACACGATGCGATGACTGTGTTCGAGGCTGCGCAGAGACTCACGGTGGCCGACCACGGTTTGTTCGAGAAGGCGACAAATATCAGAATCTTCTGATTACAAAAGCTTGTTATCACTGTCGCGATCCCGTGTGTCTGATCGGCTGTCCCACGGGCGCCATCCATCGCGCCAATGTTGGCGACGTCGTGGCCATCAATGACAACATTTGTATCGGCTGCAAGACCTGTGCAATGAATTGTCCATATGATGCTATCCAAATGCATGATACGGGCGAGGTCTGGCCGGATAATATGATGCCAGCACGATTACGAGGAAAGAACCGATTGCTGGCCAGCAAATGCGACCTGTGTTACACTTCAGATACCGGGCCAGCTTGTGTGCGAAATTGCCCGAACGGTTGCGCGGTTCGAATCGGGAGTTTGGAGGAATTTCAATCGTTGTTGCAAACAGACCGTTGATCTATGCCGCGAAAACGAACATTCAATATCAACAAATGGGTCCAATCTCCGAAATGGTTTTGGACGTTTGTCATCGCTAGCGGCATTTGTTTGCTTGTGTTCATAGCGAACCTCTTTTTCGCTGACATCCACCCTGGCACCATTTGGGGTCTGGGATATGGGATTGCTGCAACGGTTTTGATGCTCGGAGTCGCCTTGTTCGGAGTTCGGAGAAGAATTGTTCGGTTCACGAAAAAGTTTGGCGCCGGACGTGCCCAAAATTGGGTGCAATTTCACGTCTACGCCGGAACGCTGTTTTTGCTTCTCATGTTCATGCATACGGGGTTTCAATTGCCCACGGGCACCCTCATGTGGTGGGTATTCATTTTGAGCATCTGGGTGTGCTTTAGTGGCCTGTTCGGCGTTTTCTTGCAAAAATGGATACCGAAAATCCTGACCTCCGGACTCTCCGTCGAAGCGATTTATGAACGCATCCCCGAGTTGACCAACGAAATTCGAGAGAAGACTGAGGATTTGATAAAGCTGTGTACGGATCCGGTGAAAGACTTTTACCGAAAGAACATGGCACCGGCATTGCAAAGCCCACAGGTGCGATTAATCTACTGCATCGATATCACGGGCGGCATCCAAACGCAGGTTAAGGAATTTGATTATTTGCGCAAGTTGCTTCCAAGCGAGGACAAAGAGAGATTCACGCAATTGGAGTCCTATTACAAAACCAAGCTGGAATTGGACGCACATTACACGCTTCAAAAAGCACTGCGTTGGTGGCTTTATTTGCATGTACCAACGTCCATTATTCTGGTTGTGCTTGTGGGTTTGCACATCTATTCAATTTTGTATTATTAATTTCACCCATCATCACTTGAGTTTGCCATGGCAGGACAGAATAGCGAAGGCCGAAAAAAGGGCACCTTCTCACGATTAAGACTTTCAGTATCACGAAGATATATTTACCCAATTTCAAGAAATCGCATGCTGGTGATGGGAGCGTTTGGCTGTCTCTTGTTCCTTGGATATTTTGCGTTCGATTCCCTCCTGCAGTCAAATAGCTTTATTTCAAATGGTCCCCTCGCCTCCAGTCACGCTAATTTGGAGAATAATTGTCTGGCCTGTCATTCAAACTTTGGAGACGTGACCGACGACAATTGCGCAACTTGCCATGAACTTACCGGGAAAAAAGGTCGCATCTACGAATTTTCTGCACACTACATTTATCGAACCGGTAACGTGCAGCGCATCAAGTCGGGCCAAGCAAAGCATGCCGCCGATGAAATTCAGTGCTTTGGGTGCCATCCCGAACATCAAGGCCGTATGGCTTCCATCACGGACGTTGGGGATGAAAAATGCCTGACCTGTCATGACTACGGTTCTTTTGATGCGGCCCATCCCGAGTTTGAATTTGAGCGCAAACAAATAAACGATGACACAGGCTTGAAATTTAATCACAGTATGCACCTTAACGATGTCATACCTTTTACCGATTTGGTTGACAAAGTTGAGAATGCGTGTGATGTCTGCCATGTCATTCAATCTGACGGCAAGAGTTTTAAACCACTTGATTTTGTAGAGAGTCGCTGCGGTAAGTCCGGCTGTCATGTAAAAGATCTCGGCGGGTTCGCACACAAAAATCTCGGCGTGTTGAAGAATCCAAAGACCAAATGTCAGTTATGTCACCAACTGTCGGGCGCCACGATTGTCAAAACGCAGCCGGATCAAAGGATGCTTACACGTGCGGAATTCGACCACGGACCGCATTTGTTGACCAGCGCCTGCACGGATTGTCATACAAATATCAATGAGTCCAGTGACGCTGCGATCCAGAACGTGCCAACCATTGCCAATTGTCAGCAGTGTCACTCATCGAAATTGACAAGCAATCGGTGCACGACGTGCCATGAGTTTCATCCAAATAAGAATTTGCGTTTTCTGTTATCGCAAGCTCAGAATTAGACATCTGGAGTGGAATGATTAGGTAATGACAGCGAGACTTTTTTGCAAAACAGGCCAACTGGCCGGATCTGATTACAAGATTTCAAACGAAGCCACCATTGGCACCAGCTCCGATAATACCATCGTGCTCTATCCGAAAATCATCTCCGGACATCACGCTCGCATTGCCTACGATGATAATGAAAAATGCTATTTTCTCGAAGATCTTGGCAGTCGGAATGGTACCAAACTCGATGGCATGCGAGTCACTGAAAAAGAAAAGCTTGGGAACTTGAACGTCATTACATTTTCGAATATGTTCGATTTCCTGTTTCAAGTTGTTGATAGTGAACAACCGGTGGCTGCTGAAAAAAAAGCTGAGCCCGCAAAACTTGAATCGGAAATTGATGAACGAAAAACGGTTGTCGGGGAGGATTTCGGAGGCATTCCGGCCGGTATCGAAGAGGGCGCAGGATCTGTCGACGAGGGCAAAACGCGCATCGATCAAAACGTGATGCCAACGCCCGATATCCCGGAACAGCCTCAAGAGGAGGACGCACAGAAGACGGTCGCAGACGTAGACTTTGCCCAAACGCCAGACATTCCGGAAAGCGACCAACCCGACACGCCCGATGTTCAAAGGACCGTGGTTGACCAGAGTGATGTGCCTGTGCCCAATATCGAAGCGGGACAGACTTTTAACTTGGTGCTTACTTTTGAAGGAATGGAGGAGAGTTTCAAACTCAAGGAGGGTGAGAATATACTCGGGAGAGCCGTTGAAAACGATATCTGTATCGATGACCCTTCGATTTCCAGACGCCACGCCTCTATTATAGTTAAATCGAATGAAGCCACTGTTAAAGATCTCGGTAGTAAGAATCACACCTTTGTGGAAAAACAAAAAGTAGATTCGGAGACCGCAATTCAGCCCGGTACTCGGATTCGGTTTGGCGAAATCGAAGCGGTGTTAAATCGTGCCTAACAACCTCTCTATTATGTGCAACCACCGGCGTCTCATAAGATGCTTTTCCAAGTAACCCACGTCGATGCCATGAATAACACCAAATGTTCAAATCTCATCTTCGGTTCTAACTCGGGGTTCATTGTCTTCCTGACCTGCCTTGCGTTCTCAAATTTCGCCTGTTCAGCCGATTCTAAAAACATACCTGCTAGAACGGAAACCGTCTATCAAGAACAACCTCCGACCTGGTTTGAAGATGCATGGACGCACGCACTGGTCTCTCAAGATGGCACGAGAATCCTCTATTCGGGCCGCCACCAACAAAGTTTAATCGATCTTGAAACCGGTGAGGAAATCAGAAATGCGTATATCGGCAGCCTGGATTCGGTAGAATTTGCTGTATTTTATGGACAGCAAGAACTTGCCCGATTGGGCCGATTTGCAAATGAGAGAGGGTGGTACGTGGAAGACGCCAACGCTCCTCAGCATCTACCTTTGCCTTCAGACGCCGTGCCCTATTTTTCATCCGACGGTGCTAAAGTAGCGTACTTTCGAAACAACGAGTCTCCGCAAAAACTGTATGTGGGTTCTATCGAGTCGCTGGTTGAGCACACGCTGAGCAGAAAATTGCTCGCAGTTGCGTGGTCTGCAAACGGAAACGCCGTATATGGATTGATCCGGCATAAAAGTGGGCTTGGCTCCCTGATCCGTGTCTCTGTTGATGATGGCAACAAGGGAGAAATAAACACGATCCGGGATCGTTTGGATGTCGCACCATCAGCAAATACAATTGCCATTTCGTCCAACAATCAATTTTGCTATCTCGCGCTGGCAAGCGACGATGCACCCGATCCCGAAGAACGACACGATCCAAAAAGCGACCGCGATTTGGATATTTACAGGCTCAACTTGGCCACAGGCAATTTGACAACTGTTGTCCACGAGTCCGGCGATGATTTTGCCCCTTCCGTAGCCAATGACCAGCTTTATTGGACGCATAATGATTATGAGGATTCTGTTGTTTTGATGCCGAGTTCAGGTGGTGAACCGCAACTGACCGTCGAAGGAGCGCAGATCCCCTGCTGGCATCCTGATGGTGAGAACCTGGCATTCACGTATGGTGCCTGGCGATTGGCAGATTGGGCTCTCAACCTGGACGCTGCAGTGGTGCAGATTAACCTGGCTGAGCGACAGGTTTCGGAGTTTACGCCAATTGTGTCCGGCTATCATGAAGATTTCACGCCCGCCTGGTCAGCTGACGGACGTTGGATCGCTTATCATTCACATCGTCCGACCAAGCCTGTAACCTCGTATGCAGACGAAAGCACCACAGATGACATTTATCTGCGACGTGCCGAGGCTCCAATGGAGAATGAAATCCGTTTGACCAACTTTGGCTTGGAGGTTGGCGTTGCTGATTGGTCCCCGCGGGGCAATAAACTGGTCTTTGAATCCTGGGAACGAGGGGGAACGCCAGGACACTCCAGACCGTGGATTGCCACAATTGATCCCAACACAGGTCAACTTTTGAATGTAGAGCGTCTCCGATTACCGAATGAAATCCATGATGTCATGTGGTCGTCGTGGTCACCCAAAGGCGATGAGATTGCCGTGATTCAGGCGATGGAGAGAAATAGGCAAGCGCTTTGGGTTCTCAAGCTGGACGGCAGCGGTGCAAAGAAACTGACTGAATTTCAAAGCAGCACCCATGGTGGAGTCGATTGGATGCCAGACAGCCAGACTCTTGTGTATTCGGCGTTATCGGAAGGAAGAATGCAGCTTTTCACGATTAAGCGCTCGGGAGGACGGCCCACGCTGCTCACCAATCTGGACACAGATCTTGTACATCCGCAGGTCAGTCCCGACGGTCGTTGGATAGCTTGTACTCAGATGGCTCATTTCAAAAAAATACGCCGAACGGCCATATGGTAGAGGTTTCACCACACGACAAAAAGTTTGTTGAACAATTTATTTTCAGATTGTATATTCTTTAGCTTCTAAAGATTTTGGCATCTCGAATTTATTCTTTCCAGTTCAAGAACGAGTCCCCCCTCTCTCCAACGTTAGAGTCGGTGGTCTTGATGTTTAGAGCAAAAAGAGGGAATTGTCATGAGTGAAGCATTAGAGATGACTCCGGAAGGCGTTTTAATCACCAAAGAGCCCGTCAATCTGCCCGAGGTCCTGGACGTTTTGATCGTCGGTGGCGGGCCTGGAGGAACGGCGGCCGCATTTCGGGCCAAAGAATTGGGCATTTCCGCTCTGGTGATTGACTTTGACGACATTTTGAAACGCATTCGCGACTATGCCAAAGACAAGCTGATCCTGCCCGACTTCGGCGGCGGCGATAAGATGAAATTCCCAAAAGGCGGCGACCTGGTTTCTTTGTTGCACTTCTCCCCTATCGACAAAGATGACATGCACATTCAGTGGAAATCGTTCTACAAGGATAACAACATTGCCGCACAGATTGGCGTGGAACTCACGGGCATTGAACAGGGAAAGGATGGCATCTGGAACGTCAAAAGCTGGAATCATACCACAAAAAAAGAACAGTTCTACAAAGCGAAACACATTATCCTCGCGATTGGCCGAGGCGTGCCGCGGCGCTTTGACATTCCAGGAAATACGGACGGAATCGCTTATCGGTTAGCCGATCCCGCGGCTTACGTAGGTACACCAGCCTGTGTGGTGGGTGGAGGCACATCCGCGGCTGAGGCCGTGATCGCGATTTCCAACGCTAAGATAGAAGCCAAAGACCCGAGCGCTGTGTATTGGTCCTACCGCGGCGCAAACATGCCAAAGGTGTCAAAGGCTTTGGCTGACGTGTTCTTCGATGCTTATGTGGGCAATGGCAACATCCGTTATTTCCCGAAGAGCGAACCGGTGGCGATCGTTACCGCCGAGGATCGCAAGGAGTACCTTGCCATTCGCACCGATCGAAAGTTTATCGAACATCGACCGAACGAGACTCAGCACATCGAATTCGCAAAGGAGCGCTGCATTGCTTGCATCGGCGAGGATATCCCGGAGGGATTTCTAAACTCTATGGGAATAGAGATGGGCACCGGCGGCCCCAACAACAAGAAGCGGATGTTGGTGACTCGCAATTTAGAAACGCAGCAGCCAAATGTATATCTCGTCGGTGATATTTTGAGCCAGGCTTATTTTGAGACCGATGATTTCAAGGCGGATCCATCGGCATACCGGGAGATCAAGCATCGAGGCAATGTGAAGTCTGCTTTACGGGACGGCGTATTTATCATGCAGGTCATTAAGCAAAGACTGGAAGGCAAGACCGATGTCGAAGTCACTCTCGAAGAGGCCGAGGAAATTGTAGAAAAGGCCAAAGAAAAAGCCAAAGAAAAATCCGCCATCGATGTTGCGAAACCGGTGGACAAAGAAGGGCCGCCGGAAGAGAGCGTGGAACCGAGTCGAGAAGTGGAAGAAGGTCGGGCCTGGCTTGTCCATGTCGTAACCGGCAACGTAGAGGACAACGAGCATCCCGTGAAAACGCATGGCATCACCACCATCGGCAGAAAGGAGTGCGATATCACCTATCCTGAAGATACGCTTCTGTCTGACAAACATGCCTCCATTTCACATACCGAGGATGGATATTTCCTTAGAGACGACGGCAGTGCGAACGGTGTCTTTTTAAAAGCCACCGAAGCGCGCCATTTGGAGGTTCAGGCGGGAAATCTTGTCCGTCTTGGCAAACAGTTTTTGCTCTTCACGAGCTCAAATGGCGAATTCGGATTCGTGCATTACGACCACACTGGCAAAGAAGTCAACCGCCATAAAATCCCCGATAAGACCATAGTATTAGGACGGCAAGCCCCGGATATCACACTTGACAGTCAGGACATGTCGCTTTCCAGACGCCACATGGCCATCTCACTCAAGGAGAACAGAGTTTTCATTAAAGACTTGAAGAGTGTCAATGGGTCCTACCTGAAAGTGAAAAATGCGGTCAAACTCGAGCACGGCGATCAATTTCGGGTAGGCCAGCAAGTATTCAACTTTACTTTGAAAGCGGACGCGGTATTGGACACAGGACTCGTTTCAATACCGCCAGTTAAGCCTAAAGCCGAGGAAAAAGCTCCGGCCGCGCAGGAGAAACCGCAGGAGGAAGAGGCTCCAAAAGAAGAAGCCGCAGCCCCAACCGGCCCCGCTGTGACCATCAAGAATGTGGGCAAGACCTTCTCGATAGAGGAAGGCCAAACCATCTGTGAACTGGCAGAGGAAAACGATATTGAGTTTATGGCAGAATGCCACTCCGGTGTGTGCGGCAGCGATCCAATTCGCGTTATCTCCGGAAAAGAAAATCTGAATGAACTGAACGATCAAGAGAAAGAGACAATTGAAGATCTTTGCAGCCTTGATCCAAATGAATGCCGCATGGCTTGCATGGTCAAAGTGAAAGGCCCGGTGGAAGTGGAATTTCTTGAGAATTGATTGTCTTTTCTGTGACGGGGATAAGCGAGCATACATTCGGACCAGAACACCAGCTAACGAAAGAGCGCCTAAATGAAAAGCAAGTTTGCCTTAAAATTTGCCAGTTGTACTGACCAAGGTTTGGTTCGTAAAGAAAACCAGGACTACCATGGTAAATTCCCTGAAAACAGCGACGATCTCTCGAGTCGAGACGGACAACTGTTTATTGTGGCTGACGGCATGGGTGGGCATCTCGGTGGACAGCAGGCGAGCAAAATGGCCGTCGACCACATTCGAGAAAGCTATTTCGCAAATCCTGTTGAAGAAAT
>JABAHS010027508.1_pt1 | contig 15959 bp, 14 predicted proteins | sample 7062111 | NCBI WGS metagenome assembly JABAHS01 (sample SAMN14534600, study PRJNA622989) | marine sediment metagenome | biome: marine biome [ENVO:00000428]; feature: marine pelagic biome [ENVO:01000023]; material: deep marine sediment [ENVO:00002113]; isolation source: pool of 4 deep marine... | reverse complement strand
ATCAGGAAGCCCTGCGCCAGGTTGCAGTTGCAGCTCTTCAGGAAATCGAGCTGCGTGATGGTTTCTACGCCCTCGGCCGCCACTTCGATATCGAGGCCCTGCGCCATGGCGATCGCTGCGCGGACGATGCGCTGGTGGCTGTCGTTCCGGTCGATATCGGCGATCAGCGACTGGTCCAGCACGAAGCTGTCGACGAAGCCGTTGTCCAGCGACTCGAACGAAACGTCGCGGGTGCCGAAGTGGTCGAGCGACAGCCGCACGCCCAGCTTGCGCAACCCTTGGAGCGTCTCGATCTCCGCTCTGCGCCTGTTCGGAAAATCACCGCCACCGATTTCGAGCTCGATGCAGCCCGGGTCCAGCATCGTTTCTTCCAGCGATTCGGCGACCGCATCCACCAGACGCCGGTGCATCANNCGAAAATCGCCGTCGCCGATCTCGAGTTCGATACACCCCGGGTCCAGCATGGTCTCTTCCAGCGACCTGGCCACGGCGTCGACCAGGCGCCGGTGCATGAGCTGCTGGCGCGACAGGTTGATGGCGATGGACAGGTCCGGTAACTCGAATCGCCGCTGCCAGCCCGCGAGTTGCCGGCAAGCGGTCGCGATCACCCAATCACCCGCGGAGTGGATCAGTCCGCTGGACTCGAGGATGGGCAGGAAGCGTGCCGGTGGCAACAGGCCGAAACGTGGATGCTGCCAGCGCAGCAGGGCCTCCAGCCCGATCAGGCGGCCGGTGGCGATATCGATCCGCGGCTGGTAGTGCAGCACGAACTCTTTGCGGACCAGCGCATGCCGCAACCCGACTTCGAGTTCCTCGCGCTGTTCCAGCCGCGCGTTGAGCGCGGTGGAGTAATAGTGGAAGCGCCCGCCGCCGTTTTTCTTGGCCTCGTGCATCGCGATGTCGGCGGCCTTGATCATGCGCTCGGCGTTGTTGCCTGATTCGGGGTAGATCGCGATGCCGATCGACGGCGTCGCATAGACTTCACTGTGGCCGACCTGGTACTGCTCCGACAACACCAGCAGCAGCTTCTGCGCGGCGGCGCCGGCGTTGCCCATCTCGCCGAAGTCCTCGAGGCACACGACGAACTCGTCGCCGCGCCAGCGCCCCGCGAAGTCGCCGACCCTGAGGTTGTCCCGCAGGCGCCCGGCCACCTGTCGAAGCAGGTCGTCACCCACATCATGCCCCAGAGTTTCGTTCACGGACCTGAAGCGATCGAGATCGACGAACAGAACCGCGAGCGGCGAGCTCTTGCGCTCGGCGCGGCCGATCGCCCGCGACAGGTATTCCGTGAAAACACCGCGGTTCGGCAGTTCCGTCAATTCGTCGTACTGCGCACGCTTTTCCAGCGTGATCGTGCGGATCGTGGCGTCGGTTACGTCACGAAACGTGATGATGCCGCCCACCAGCTCGCGATTGCCGTCATAGAGGCCCTGGCCGCTGATGCTCAGGTAGGTGTCGGGTTGCTCCGGTGCGCGATAGATCGCCACCTGGCCCGAAAACCTGGCGCCGCTCCGCGCCCGGACCAGGGGAAGGTCCAGCGGATTCCTGTAGCTGTCGCCGTTTTCGTCTATGCAGCAGAACGTCTGTTCCCAGCCCGCATCCGGCTGCCACCGGGGGCCCAGGCCCAGGATGGTGCGTGCAGCCGGGTTGATGTCCAGGATGCTGCCATCACGGTCGACCACGATGACGCCGTCGTTGATACTGGAGAGTACGGACAGGACCGAAACGTCGGTATCCGACAGCCGTTCCTGCAGCTTGTGGCGCCGCAGCGCGTGGTCGAAGATCGCTTCCTGGCCTTCGACCGTAACATCGTCGATGCAGATATAGCCCTGCGCGCCCGAGCGCACCGCGCCGATGCCGCGGTGTTCGTGTTCCTTGTCGGTGATGGCAACCACCGCGTAATCGCGCAGCGAGTGGATGAGCGCGGACAGTGACTGGCCCGACTGGGCGATGAGGGGGCCCGCTTCCAGCAGCACGATATCGAGTTCGCGGTTCTCTACGGGAACGCTGAGCTGTGAGGACCGCGTCAGCATAGAGCAGCACGGCAGCGTCTCGAGCTCTGCCAGGTATTCTGATGCGAAATCGCCGCGTCCCAGGAAGAGAATCGAATGCCCTGTCATAGATTCTTTTGTTTCTTCTGTACCCCAGAGGATGGCCAGCAACGAGACGGGCCAGCCGCATGATAACAGAATTGCAAACAAACACAGGCGCTTAAGCCGCAAATTGCCCTCCGCGGCGGGCAATTTTTAAACCACTGGCCCGGTGCGGGCATCCAAGTATCAGGAAAACGGGAGAATTGGCGGATGGCCGCGCTTTTGACGGTGGAAACCGGCGACAATATACGCAGCATGGTTTCCAGGACAGCAACATCGATGCCGGACGAGGCGACTCTCGTTGCCCGTGCGCAGGGCGGCAACGCTCGTGCATTCGAGGCGCTTTACAGGGCGCACGTCGATCGCGTCTACGGTCTCTGCCTGCGCATGACCGGCAACGTCGGCGAAGCCGAGGACTGTACGCAGGAGGCCTTCATCCAGGCCTGGAACAAGCTCGACAAGTTCCGCGGCGACAGCGCTTTTGGTACCTGGATGCACCGCATCGCCGTGAACGCGGTCCTCGGCCGGATACGCAAGTCGAAGCGCGAACAGGACCGGATACAGGTAGTGGCGGAGACGATGTCATCGCCGGCATCGATCGGCGACAGCGGTGAGTTGCGTGACCTCTCCGACGCGATAGACCGACTCCCCGAGGGTGCGAGGCACGTATTCGTGCTGAACGCCGTGTACGGATACAGCCACGAGGAATCGAGCGACATGCTCGGCATCGCGGTTGGGACGACCAAGGCACAGCTGCATCGCGCGCGGCGGTTGCTCGCGCAGCAGTTGAAGGAACAGGGTTTCGAGGCATGAACGAACAACGAGAAGACAAACTGACGACGGCCGCGCGGCAGCTCGCCACAGAGATCAGGCCGCAGCGCGACCTGTGGCCCGGCATCGAGCACGCGATCGCCGAACCGGTGCGGCGGCGCTCCCGCTGGACCCCTGTGTTTGCGCAGGCTGCAGCGATCGTTCTGCTGGTCGGCGCCTCGTCCGGACTGACCTACCTCGCGGTCAAGGACGATAACCGCGTGGTGATTGAGCGGGTCACGCCCAATTACACCTTCGAGCGGGCGGCGTTCGGCAGCAATTACACGCTGGGCAGCGACTACCTGCAGACACGCGCCGATCTGCTGGCGCGTTTCGAGCAGGAACTCGAGCGGCTCACGCCCGAGCAGCGCCAGGACGTCGAGAAGAGCCTCGAGGTGATCCGTGACGCGATCGACGACATTAACGCAGCGCTGCAGCAGGACCCCGACAACACCCTGCTGCAGGACCTGTTGATGAAGACGTATCACGAGGAACTGAACGTGATGCGCAAGGTGGGTGGCGTGACGCAGAGCGTCATGTCGCGCCGTGATATCTGATGCGTCGCCGAAAGCGATGCACAACGCAAGTGAGTAACGACATGAATAGACTGGTTTTGGTAACGACAATGCTGTTGTTTGCGGTCCCCGTGAGTGCCGAGGAAGTCAACGAGACGCTCGACGCGAGTGCAGACGGCAAAGTAGAGATATACAACACGGCCGGGTCGGTAACCGTGGAGGGTTGGTCGCGGAATGCCGTGGAGGTGACCGGGACGCTCGGCGACGAGGTGGACAAGTTCGTGTTCGAGCGCAAGGGCGACTCCGTCGTCGTAAAGGTGAAACCGAAGAAGAACCAGCGCAGTGGCGGCCGCTCTACTTCGAGCTACATCACCGTGCGGGTTCCGCAGCAGAGCAGCCTCGAGGTTTCGACCATCAGCGCCGAGATCGACGTCGAGGGCGTCGAAGGCGAGCAGGAACTGCAGTCGGTGAGTGGCCAGGTTGCGACGCGGGTGTTCGCGGCGGAAGTCGAGGTGGAGACCGTCAGTGGCCGGATCGACGTCGTCGGCAGCGGCGAGGACATCGAGGCCGACCTGACCACGGTATCTGCGGGCATCCAGGTGCGCGACCTGTCCGGCGTGATCGACCTAGAATCGGTTAACGGCAAGCTGGAGATCGGTGGCGGCTCGTTTTCGGATGTGGCGATGGAAACCGTCAACGGCAGGATCGACTTCAAGTCGAACCTGCGCGAGGGCGGCGATCTCGACATCGAGACCGTCAATGGCAAGGTGGTCGTCAACTTCGTCGGCAGCCTCTCCGCGGACATCGACGTCAATACCTTCAACGGCCGCATCAATAACTGCTTTGGCCCGAAGCCGGTCAGGACCAGCAAGTACGCGCCGGGCTGGGAGCTCAGCTTCAGCGAGGGCGGTGGCGACGGTAGCGTGAATATCGATACCCTCAATGGTGGCGTTACGCTCTGCAAGGAGTAAGCCGGCACGCCGGAAAACGCGGCAATTTGGTACCCTAAGGGGTCCCCGAATCAAGGACCCGATTCATGAGCCGCGCAGTCAAGATTCTAGGCATCCTCGTTGCGACGGCGGTCGCGGTGGCAATCTTCGCCGCGATCGTCTTCGTGCTCGTCTTCGACCCGAATGATTACAAGGACAAGATCTCGGACGGCGTCAGGAAGGCGACCGGCCGTGAACTGGTCATCGAGGGCGACCTGCACCTGAGCCTGTTCCCCTGGCTCGCGATCGAGATGGGCAGGACCGAGCTCGGCAATGCGCCCGGCTTCGACGATACGCCGTTCGCAAGCTTCGACTCGGCGCGCCTCAGCGTCCGGGTGATGCCGCTGCTCACGCAGCGCCAGGTCGTTGTCGGCGCGGCCGCCCTCGACAGCCTCACGGTGAACCTGCAGGTGCGCAAGGATGGCAAGGGCAACTGGGAGGATTTCGGTGAAGCGGGGACGGCTGAAGCGGAGACGCCCGAGCCACGGGCGCCGGAGCGGTCCGCGGCGATCGACGTTGCGAGCGTCGCCGTTTCCGACGCGGCGCTCACCTACACCGACGCGAGCACGGGCGATCGTTTCGAGCTGACGGATTTGAACCTGACATCAGGACGCATCGCCGCCGGTGAGGCCGTGCCGCTCGCTGGCGGACTGGCGTTCAAGCTGGAGCCGGCCGGGCTGTCGGGCCGCATCGATATCGGTCTCGTCGTTGCCTTCGACACGGATGCGGGAATGGTCTCGATGACCGACCTGGACATCGACGGCCGTGTCGACGGCGTCGCGGAAGTGCCTGCGACGATCCGACTCCGGGCGCCGGCGATCCGGCTGGAGACCGAGGCGATGAACGCCGATATCGGTGAGATCAACCTGCGGTTTATGAGCGTGGATCTGAAGGCCGACGTGGAGCCGTTCTCCTACGAGGGCGATCCGCAGCCGTCTGCGACGATCAGCATCGCCGCATTCTCGCCGCGCACGCTGATGCAGGAACTCGCCATCGAGGCGCCGCCCACGGCGGACCCGGACGTCCTCGACAAGCTGATCGTGGACGCGAAGGCGAAGGTGGGCGCGAACGCGATCACGCTGTCGGACCTCAGGCTCGTGCTCGACGACACGACGTTCACCGGCCGGCTGAGCGTGCCGAAAAGCGCGGACGGGACCTTCGAGCTCGATCTTGCGGGCGACAGCATCGATATCGCGCGCTACATGGCGCCCGCGAGCGAGGACGCCGCGGCGGAAGAGACCTCGGGCGGACCGGTCCAGATCCCCGTCGAACTCATCCGGGCACTGAATGCCCGCGGCAACCTGAGTATTACCAGCGCGAGCCTCGGCAAGATACCGTTCGAGAACGTGACGCTCGGCGTGAATTCCGCAAACGGCAAGTTGCGCATCCACCCGATCGCGGCCGACTTCTTCGACGGCGGCTATCGCGGCGACGTGAACATCGACGCGTCCGGAAAAGTGCCGTCGATTGCCGTCGACGAGAAGATCGTCAACGTCAGCCTGCGGCCGATGGTGCAAGCGATGTACGAGGTCGACAACGTCACCGGGACGGTCAACGGCACGTTCAGGCTCGGCGGCAGCGGCGCGGACATGGATGCGATCCGCCGCGACCTCGACGGCACCCTGTCGATCGAGCTGATCGATGGCGCCTGGGAGGGCACGGACGTCTGGTACGAGCTGCGCAAGGCGCGCTCGCTGGTGAAAGGCGAACCGGCGCCGAAGGCGCCCGCGACCCCGCGCACGCAATTCAGCTCGGTAAACGCCAGCGGCAAGGTCACCGACGGCGTCATGCGCAACGACGACTTCTTCGCCGAACTGCCGTTCATGCAGGTGAGCGGCAAGGGTACGGTCGATTTCGTGCAGGCAACCGTCGACTACACCGCGACCGGCCGCTTCCTCGAAAAGCCGGAGTTCGTGACGGAGGTCAGCAAGGACGAACTCGAGGATTTCACGAAGGCCGTGATCCCGTTCCGCATCACCGGGCCGCTCGCCGACCCGTCCATCAGGCCGGACGTCGAGGAGATGATCAAGGATCGCGCGGAGCGGGAAGCGAAAAAGGCGATCATGGACAAGCTGCTCGGTGAAGATGAAGAGCCGCCGCCCGAGGGCGAAGAGCCGCAGGAAGAAAAGGACATCGAGGATCAACTCAAGGACGAAGCGAAGAAGCGCCTGAAGGATCTGCTCGGCGGCGACTGACCATGCGCGCACTGTTCCTTCTCATCATTGCCTTGCCGATATGCGCCGGCGCGGCCACGTTGCGTGAAGTAACCGTTGACCACGTAGACGGTTTCTACGTCATGCACTCCGAGGTGTGGTTCGACGTCGGCATCGAGAAGATCTACGGTCTGATGCTCGACTGGGATCAGTCGTCGAAATTTTCGAGTGTCATCGTGGAATCGCGCAACCTGGATCCCGGGCCGGACGGCCGGGCGCGCTACTACAGCCACACCCGCGGCTGCCTGTGGTTCTTCTGCAAGTCCTTCGAGCGTTACGGTTACGTCGAGCACAAGCCCTTCAGGTTCATCAGGGCGAGCGTGGACCCGGAGAAAAGCGACTTCGAGGTCAGCGACGAAAGCTGGGAGTTCCGTGAAGAGGCCGATGGCACGGTCATCATCTACGCCTTCCGGATGAAGCCCAAGTTCTTCATCCCGCCGCTCATCGGCCCCGCCATCATGAAGAACAAGCTGAGGAACGGCGGCATCAATGCGATCGAACGCATCGAGGCGCTGGCCAAAGATTACGCGCCCTATGAAGACTGAGTTCGCGGCGCGCGTGCTGCGCTGGTACGACCAGCATGGCCGCAAGGATCTGCCGTGGCAAAACACCGGCGACCCCTATCGGGTCTGGGTCTCGGAGATCATGCTGCAGCAGACCCAGGTGCAGACGGTGATCCCGTACTACCAGCGGTTCATGCACAGTTTTCCCGATGTGGTCAGCCTCGCCGATGCGGCGCTGGACGAGGTGCTGCAGCACTGGTCCGGGCTCGGCTACTACGCGCGGGCGCGCAACCTGCACCGCGCGGCGGAGATCATTCGCGACCAGTACGACGGCCGTTTCCCGGCGACGATCGAGGCGATCTCGGAACTGCCGGGCATCGGCCGGTCCACGGCCGGTGCGATACTCGCACTTGCGTTCGGCCAGTGCCACGCCATCCTGGATGGCAACGTGAAACGCGTGCTGGCGCGGCACGCAGCGGTCGACGGCTGGCCCGGCAAGACGGCCGTGGCCAGGCGACTCTGGGATCTGGCGGAGGCGCGCACGCCGAAGGTGCGCGTCGGCGATTACACGCAGGCGATGATGGATCTCGGCGCGACGTTGTGTACGCGCTCGCAACCGGCCTGCGCGATGTGCCCGGTGCGACACGATTGCGCGGCTCTGGCGCGCGGCGAGGCGGAGCGTTTCCCGGGTCGCAGGCCGAGAAAGGAGAAGCCGCTGCGCACGACGACGATGGTTCTCGCTGTCGCGGACGGCGCGGTCTACCTCGAGCGGCGGCCGCCGTCGGGTATCTGGGGCGGACTGTGGAGCCTTCCCGAGGTCAGCGACGTCGGTGACTGGTGCGCCGAACGGCTCGATGCCGAGGCGATGTCGACGGAGAGCTGGAGCACGCTGCGGCACAGCTTCAGCCACTACGACCTCGAGATCGCGCCGGTGGTTGTGCGAATCGATGCCGTGTCGAGTAAAGTAGCCGACTCTGACGACTCGACCTGGTACCGGCCCGGTGACGCGCCGCCCGGCGGCATCGCCGCCCCGGTCATGAAACTCATCGACACACTCAACGACACGGACGAATCGAGAAACCATGGCTAGAACCGTTAACTGCGTGATCCTCGGCAAAGAGGCCGAGGGCCTGGATTGGGCACCGTACCCGGGAGAGCTGGGCCAGCGGATCTACGACAACGTATCCAAGGAAGCCTGGCAGCGCTGGCTGGCCCACCAGACCATGCTCATCAACGAGTACCGGCTGACGCCGATCGAGCCCGAGGCGCGCAAGTTCCTCGAGACGGAGATGGAGAAGTTCTTCTTCGGCGGCGGTTCGGCGATGCCGGAGGAGTACGTGCCGCCTGAGTGAGGCCTGCCCCGCGGTTACTGCGTTGAGCGTTCCCCGGAGATCACCCGCATCGCCGTTTCCAGTTGAGCATCGATGCCGCGGCGCAGTGACGATTCATCGTAAGGCACAATGACATCCGGCGTAATGCCGCGGCCTTCCGGGACGGATCCGTCCACGAAGCGTGTTTCCGCGCGCGGGTAGACCAGCGTCGCGCCGATATCGAGTCGCCTGACGTCGGCGACGAGGACGAGCCCGGCGGTGCGCGTCCCCACGACGCGAGCCCGGCCGAGCGCCTGCATGGCACCAGGAAGTTCCTCGGCCGACGACGCGCTCAGTTCATCCACGATGAACACGAGCGGCCCGCGGTACGCATCCGAGGCCGGCTCGAGGAAGATATCGTCAATGCCGGAGCGGTTCGCGTAGCTCCATACCAGTGAACCTTCGTGTATCAATTGTTCGGCGATGGCGCGTCTGACATTGAAATCGCCTCCCGAATTGCCACGAAGATCGATGATCAGGCCATTGCCGTCGCTGAATTCCCTGATCGCGGTGGTGATGCGATCGATCAGCGCGGGATGAAACGAATTGAAACGCACATAGCCGATGTTATTCGGAAGCCTGCGGGCTTCAAAGTCGACATAGACCGGTGGAATACCCTCGAGAATCTCGATGGCGCTGCCACGTGGGTAGGCCTTTAACAGAACCGTCTTCTCGTTGCCGGCTTCATCCAGGTAGGTGATTTCGACCTCTTCGCCCGCATCCCGATACAGTTCGCGGCCCGCGCGCTCCGTCATGAGCATGAGTTGTGGAATCGCCGGGACGGGCGGCTCGGAAACCTCGTCACGAAAGTCGTCCACGGTCAGCCCATTCAGTCGGGTGATTGTGACGCCAGGGGTCAGGGCAGGGGCGGCATCGCCCAGCCTTTCCGAACGGTGCGTAATAACCATGTGCCCATCGATGATTCGCAAATCGAGCCCGGTTTCACCGTCTGCGAACGTGGTCGGCGCCCCGATCCATTCCGGGTGTTCGTCCGGAATTACACCGATGTGCGACACGCCGAGTTCGAACAGCATGGCGTTGAGTCCTACGAAGAAGTCTTTTTCCGATCCCGCATTCACGACCCGGTCGCGGTAGTCCTCGCCGATCGCGGCCCAGTCGTGGCCGCCGAAGTTCTCGTCGTAGAACAGTTCGTCGATGACGGACCAGACCTCGTCGAATGTCGCAGCGCGGTCAGCCGCCTGTCCGGACCCGGCGCAGGAAAAGCTGCCGAGGAAAAGCAGCACCGTGATCAGGGAGGCGGGCCGCAGACGTGCCGCGCGCGGACCGAAACGGGAATTCATGCTCAGGGCCCCGGTACGAACGCCGAAGCAGTCAGGGTCCACCAACCGGTGTTCGCAGGCAATACGTAGGTCCACCTAATTTTTCTGAATTCGGTCAGAGCCTTACGAGGTATTGCACGCTGAACAGCCGCTCGTCGTCCATCCACACTCGCTCTACGCGGAAGCCGGCGGCCTCGGCCATCGCGGCGAAGCCGTCCAGTGTGTACTTGTGGGAATACTCGGTCAGAATGGCCTCGTTCTTGCCGATCGAGAACGGCTCGTCGCCCACTGTGAACTCCTGGTCCTGTTCGCTAACGAGCCGTATTTCGATGCGTCCTTCTTCTTCGTTGTACTCGGCACTGTGGGCGAAGGCGTCCAGGTCAAAATCTGCACCGAACTCCCGATTGAGGTGGCGCAGCATATTGCGGTTGAACTCCGCTGTCAGGCCGGCGCTGTCGTTGTAGGCTCGCTCGATGATCTCAGGATCCTTCTGCAGGTCGACGCCGATGAGAAGTGCACCGCCGGCACCAGCCTCCTCGTGCATGACGAGTAACAGCTCGTGCGCCGCGTCATGTGTGAAATTGCCGATGGTCGAGCCAGGGAAATAGACGACATTGCGCACCGGCATGACCTCGGGCGTGGGCAACTGGAACGGTTGTGTGAAATCGGCGACGACAGGCAGTACGTCGAGGTCCGGGAAGTCCTCGCGGATCTGCCGCGCCGACTGCAGCAGGTGATCCTCCGAGATGTCGACCGGCACGTAGGCGGCGAGCTCGTCGAGATGCTCGAGCAGGATGCGCGTCTTCAGGCTCGAACCGCTGCCGAACTCGATCAGGCTCGCCTGCTTGCCGACGAGGCTTGCGATCTCGCCGATGTTGTCGCGCATGATGCCGAGCTCGGTCTCGGTGGGGTAGTACTCCGGCAGCCGCGTGATCTCGTCGAAGAGCTGCGAGCCGCGCTCGTCGTAGAAGTATTTCGGCGAGATCATCTTCTCCGGCTGCCTGAGGCCGTCGATCAGTTCGTCGAGTTCGTCGTCCGGCACGATTTGTTGCGCAGCATTCTTAGTCATGTCCGTCTTTTGCCAGCCGGATCCCGAAGAACTGCCAGCGCTGGTGCGGGTAGAAGAAGTTGCGATAGCTCGCCCGGACGTGGTCGTCCGACGTCACGCAGGAACCGCCGCGCGCCGTCATCTGGTTGCACATGAACTTGCCGTTGTACTCGCCGAGCGACCCCGCCAGCGGCACGAAGCCGGGGTAGGGCGCGTACGGCGACGAGGTCCATTCCCAGGCGTCGCCGAAAAACTGCGCCGCGCCGCCGCCCGATACCGGGTGCAGGAAGCCGGACTGCAGCAGGTTTCCGTCCACGGGTCTTTCGGCGGCCGCCGTCTCCCATTCGAATTCCGTCGGCAGACGGGCCCCGGCCCAGCGTGCAAACGCGTCTGCTTCGTAGAAGCTGACGTGGGTGACCGGCGCGTGCTCGTCTATTCCGCGGAGTCCGCCGAGTGTGAACTCGTGGCCAAGGTCGTCGCTCCAGTAAAGCGGCCGGCCCCATCCCTCCTGGTTCACGGTGGTCCAGCCGTCGGACAGCCACAGCGTCGAGTCAGCATACCCGCCGTCTTTTACGAACTCGCGAAATTCACGGTTGGTAACCAGCCTGGTGCCGATCCGGTGATCGCGCAGGATCGCGTCGTGGCGCGGTGTCTCGTTGTCGAAACAGAAGCCGTCGCCTTCGGCGCCAACGCGGCGGATGCCGCTCGTGCTATTGGCGAAGGCGTACGCATCGACGGATTGCGACGGAGCGCCCGGCAAATCCGGATCGAAGGCTGGCTGCAGTGGATTCCGGGACAGCACGTGCTTGATGTCGGTGAGCAGCAGCTCCTGGTGCTGCTGCTCGTGGTTCAGGCCGAGCGTTACCACAGCGGCCAGTTCTGTGTCGTCACCCCGCCGGTCGAGCAATTGTTGCATGTGCTCGTCGACGTGCGCGCGGTAGTCGAAGACCTGCGCGAGCGTCGGGCGCGACAGCAGTCCGCGCTTCGGCCGGGCATGCATCTGGCCAGCCGTGTAGTAGTAGGAGTTAAACAGGTAATCGTAGGCGTCTTCGAGGCGCTCGTAGCCGGGCACGAAGGACTCGAGCACGAAGCGCTCGAAGAACCAGGTCACGTGAGCGAGATGCCACTTGGTCGGGCTGACGTCGGGCATCGACTGGACGACCGTGTCCTCGGGCGCGAGCGTCTCGGTCAGCGAGAGACTCTGCGCGCGCACTCGCGTGTACTGCGCCGACAACGAGTCGACGGCCTTGCGATGGACAGAATCCGCCGGAGCAGCCATCACGTCACCTGGGGTCTGGGAGAACGATCACCGTACCGCATCTGGCAAGGCCCCGCCACCGCCCCGACTACCGCAGCGGCAGCTCGGTTTTCTTCTGAACCGTTCGGATCGCGACGCTGGAATTGACCCGGGCCACGCCGGGCAGCCGCGTCAGCGCTTCCTTGTGCAGGCGTTCGAAGTCGGCCATGTCGGCGACGACGACACGCAGCAGGTAGTCGAACTCGCCCGTCATGAGGTAGCACTCCATGACTTCGGGGATGTCGCGCACCGCGGCTTCGAACGCGGCGAGTTCGCTCTGCTCCTCGCGATGCAGGCCGATGTGGACGAGCACGTTGCCGCCGAGTCCCACGCGGGACTGGTTGACGAGCGCGACGTAGCGGTCGATGTAGCCGGCATCCTCGAGCGCGCGCACGCGGCGCAGGCACGCCGACTCCGACAGGTTGACCCTGGCGGCGAGCTGCACGTTGCTGATGCGGCCATCCTCCTGCAGGGCTGCGAGGATCGACCTGTCGTATTTGTCCAACTGCATAACAGAAAATTGTTCAAAATAGCCAATGAGACGCAGAAAATGCCACAAATGCTGCGATCTGTCATGTCGTTCGCAATAAAATGGCGTGATTTCCGCGGTATCGTGTCTGTTTCAATCGAAACCGTGGGCACGGGGAGAGATCACATGAAGGTAGGGGTACCCAAGGAAATCAAGACGCTCGAGTTCCGCGTCGGCATGACGCCGGCGGGCGTGCGCGAGCTGGTCCACGACGGCCACGAGGTCGTCGTCGAGACGAATGCCGGCATCGGCATCGGCATGACGGACGCGGACTACGAGGCGGCCGGTGCAAGGGTCGTCGACACGGCGGAAGAGGTGTTTGCCGCCGCGGAGATGATCGTCAAGGTCAAGGAGCCACAGCTCAACGAATGCGAGATGCTGCGTGAAGACCAGGTGCTGTTCACATACCTGCACCTTGCGGCCGACCCGAGGCAGGCGGAGGCGCTGGTCAAGTCAGGAACGACTGCAATCGCGTACGAAACCGTCACCGCAAAAGACGGGTCACTGCCGCTGTTGACGCCGATGTCGGAAGTCGCGGGGCGCCTGTCGATCCAGGCGGGCGCCTTCGCACTGCAGAAGGCCAACGGCGGCCGCGGTGTGCTGCTCGGCGGTGTCCCTGGCGTCAAGCCGGGCAAAGTCGTCATTATCGGCGGCGGTGTGTCGGGAATGAATGCGGCGGACATGGCCATCGGCCTTGGCGCCGATGTCACCGTTCTCGATCGCTCGCTGCCGCGCCTGCGCGAAATCGACGACATCTGGGGTGGCCGCATTCACACGGTCTACTCGACCAAGCACGCCATCGACGAGCTGGTGCCGGATGCGGATCTCGTGGTCGGTGCGGTGCTGATCGCTGGCGCGGCTGCGCCGAAGCTGGTATCCGAACAGAACGTCAAGGACATGCACGGCGGCGCGGTGCTGGTCGACATCTCGATCGACCAGGGCGGCTGCTTCGAGACGAGCAGGCCGACGACGCATGCAGAGCCGACCTATGTCGTACACGACAGCGTGCACTACTGCGTCACGAACATGCCGGGTGCGGTGCCGCGCACCAGCACGTTCGCGCTGACTCATGCAACACTGCCGTTCGTGAAAGATCTGGCGAACTTCGGCTGGCGGGATGCGCTCCTCCGCGATCCGCACCTGGCGAACGGCCTCAACGTTCATGCGGGGCATGTGAATCACGAAGCGGTTGCCCACGATCTCGGTTACGAGTATCTCTCCGCTGCAGATGCCCTCAACGCTGCCTGACCCGGGAGCTTTGAGCTCTATTCCTCCCGCAGGTTAGGCACATCCCGGGCCGGGCCTCGTGCCCGGCCTGTTTTATTTCGATTGCCGGAACAGGGGCCAGACCAGCCACGCGAAGACGAGCGCCGTGATCGCCAGGCTCCACACCACGATCGCGCCGGCGGGCAGGTCCGCACTCACCGAGAGCACCAGGCCCGCGAGACAGCCGACGATGCCGACAGAGTAGCCGCAGCTTACCCGCAGCCAGCGGTTGTCGATGTGACGCGTGGCCAGGGCGGGGATGATCAGCGAGGCGAACACAAGGTAGATGCCGACGAGCTGCACGGACGCGGTGACGGCGAACGCGAACAGCGCATAGAAGCCGAGGCCGTGCAGGTGCTCGCGCTTCCAGAACCAGGCGGCGACCACCAGGACGCTGATCACCGCGACGGGCAGGAGTTGATCGATATTGACCCACAGCACCTGGCCGACGAGCAGCTCCTTGAGGTGCTCGCCGCCGTGCGGGTTGCCTGCCAGGATCAGGATGCCGGCGGTGGCCGCGAGGATGAACGACGCGCCGATGATCGCTTCCTGGATCTCCGGCCAGCGCCTGTCCGTCCAGTGCAGGATGCCGGCCGCGATCAGCGCGGCCGACACCGCGGCGAACTGCACCATCCAGCCGCGCGCCTCCCAGCCCATCGTGTCGGCGGCGATGACGCCGAGACCCGCGACCTGCGCGATCGCGAGATCGATGAAGATGATGCCGCGGCGCAGGACCTCCATGCCGAGCGGGACGTGGGTGCTGAGCACCAGCAGGCACGCGATGAACGCGGGAAAGATGATGCTCAGCTCGAACTCGCTCACTCGCGATATTCCTCCAGCGCCGCGATGGTCTGCTCGTAGAGCGCGAACAGGTCCGTTGCCTCGTCGCTCCCGCCAACGGTAAACGCCATCTCGATCATCGGAATATTAAGCCGGTCCGACAGCCAGTGCGCGGGTTTCTCGTTCTCGAAAGGCGCGCGGATGACGCCGGCAGGCGGCGCAGGTGTGAGCTGCTCCAGCAGGCGCGACAGGTGTGCCCCGCTCGCGGGGATACCCGGCTTGGGCTCGAGCGTGGCAACAATCTCGAGGTCCAGCCAGTCCGCCAGGTAGCTGAAGCTCCGGTGGTGCGAGACGAGGCGCATGCCGGCGAGCGGTGATGCCCGCTCTTCCCACTGCTCGCGCGCATCGCTCCAGCGCTCGAGGAAGTCCGCTGCGTTTGCGCGATAGGTCTCCGCATTCGCTGCATCCAGCTGCGCCAGCCTGTCGGCGAGCGCTTCCGCAACCCGCTCGATGTTGCGCGGGTGCAGGTGGATGTGCGGATTACCCTGCGGGTGCACGTCGCCCTGCGAGCGATCGACGTTGGCCGGGATCTCGATTCGCCGCACATAGTCGGCCGCCATGAAATAGCCGGGACTGCCGAGCTGTATCTCCGGGTTGCCGGAACGCCTGAGCAGGAGCGGCAGCCAGCCGATCTCGAGGTCGGCGCCGGTGCAGACCAGCAGGTCGGCATTACGCGCACCCGCGATCAGGCTCGGCCGTGCCTGCAGCATGTGCGGATCCTGGAAGGCCGTCGTCGCGAGCGTGATCTCGACGTTGTCGCCGGCCAGTTCCTCGACGAGCGCGGCCCACTCGGGCTCGCAGCTGAATACGTTCAGCGCGTTCGCCGATACCGGCAGGCACAGCGCGAGGAGAACAGGAATTACTCGGGTCATGATCGGTCTCCTAGAACTGGTGGGCGCCGTGCGCGCCGATGCTCATGATGTACTGCAGGTACCAGACGCTGTCCGATTCCTCGAGCACCTGGTCGTCGGTGTACTGCAGCCGCAGGCGGCTGAACTCGCTCGGCGACCAGTCGAGCATGACGCTCGAGCGGTGCGAACTGCGGCCCGGGTCCTCGAGTTCGGTGCCGGCCACGCTCAGACCGTTATCCGCATCGACCCTGTCGTGCCTGAGGCCGACTCGCCACATCGGTGCGAACTGCCAGACGCCCTGCAGGTACCAGCCTTCCTGGTCGCCGTCGTAAGGCAGGTCCGCGAACGTGCCTTT
>JABAHS010133778.1_pt1 | contig 15960 bp, 20 predicted proteins | sample 7062111 | NCBI WGS metagenome assembly JABAHS01 (sample SAMN14534600, study PRJNA622989) | marine sediment metagenome | biome: marine biome [ENVO:00000428]; feature: marine pelagic biome [ENVO:01000023]; material: deep marine sediment [ENVO:00002113]; isolation source: pool of 4 deep marine... | reverse complement strand
TCTTTTTGCCGGGAACCCGCCGTGTATAGGGCACCTCTTCCTCCCAAGCCTCCTTGATGACCTCACCGGTCTCCTCATCGACTTGGGCGGCGTGCTTGCGGGTAATCATCTTGAGAACCCGGTCTTCCGCCGGCACGAGCTCGAAGCTCTGGGCCGTGGGGCCCGGCGTCAACGTAATGTCGTGCTCGGTCGTATAAGACTCCATCTCGTCGATTTCCTCGCCCGTCAGCGGGTCTTCAATCTTGCGGCCCGTGGGGCGCGAACGCTTCACGAAGCGTCGGATGGTAACCTCGCCGGAGTCTGAAACATAATATTGAAAATCCTTGCTAGAACCTCGCCTCAGTCCTGGCTTGACGCTAGCGGTGGGCTTGATAATTGCGCCCTCGCTAGGTGGAGGCGGAGGAAATTCCTCTTCCGGCATCCTATCCACCTCACTCGATGACTAGCATATAGCAGTATACGCTTTCACCGTCGCCGAAGTCGGCATTAGCATCAATTCTTAACTTAATCCAGGTCGGGCCCGGCGTAACAGGCACGGCCCGAATGTTATCCTTAGGCTTTGCAGAGTCGAGAGTGGAATACGCCGTGTGCTTGGTAGAAATACCAGAGTCGAACACATCAGTCAGCGCATGAAAATCGAAGGTAGCCGCACCAGTAATCTCGTCAGTATCATACTGAACAGTAATCCTGGACGCCCCAACGATGTTGACAGCCTCGTCGGCTCCCAACGTCTTGATGACGGTCGAGCCGTCACCGGGGTCCACCATCTCGATAGTGTCCGGCACAATCATGTCGGCGGTGTCGTCGCCAGCAGTGCCAGTCCACGTATACTTGAAAAGCCTTTTTCTCTTAATTCTCATTTCGGTCCCTCGTTATGAGATACCCTCTAAANNCAACCCACTCCATTGTGTGGGTCGTTTTATCCTTTCCTCTCATTATATCACGCTCTTTCGTGATTTTGGCTCCGTGTATCGCCAGGAGCAGGACGCCCTCTAAAAAAGAGGGAAATGGGGCTTACCCAGCCCCGTGGGCTTACTTTAGATTGTAGCGGAAGTATACCACAACAATGGTAATCTCGCCGTTGACGACTGCCGTACCAGCAGCAGACACCGCAACCTGGAGCTTGTCACCCTTAGAGAACGTTCTGTTCTGGTCGGGCTCAGCATCGAAAACACCCGCGCCCCAATCAGTAATCTCCGAAGAGAAAATGTCAGAGCCCTCGTTCTCGATGTTAAACTCCGCGTCAGCGGTATCTGACTCAGCGCCATACAGCACTTCAACGACTTCCCCCGAGAAGGGCATTATGAATTCGACCGCATCGCCGGTCCCGTCCGCCGTAGCGAACGGACCAAACGTATACGTATCGTAACCAATAACCCTCGCATCGTTCAGGAGATTATCCTTACCACGAAGCAGAACCGAGGCAGCATTAGTGAGTGCCATTACACATCACCTCTAGCTCGACCGCAGCCCGCCCCAGAAGATAATACCCTTTGGGTCTTCCATAACAACTGCATAGAACAGCTGGAAACGGATTTCGAGGTTACCGTCCTTGTCGTAGTCATCCCTAATCAGTACATCGACCGCGCCCGCGTCCTCGATACCGGAACGGGTGTACCCTTCCAGCGGAGGAAGCGACTGATAGCAGTGCACAGGCATCTGAGCCCTATCGTAGATGATAGCGTGCCCATACTGCGTGGCATTGTCACAAACGGTAAGCGCTGATTGAGTAACCGCGTAGTTGGCTACACCGAAGGTCATGCCGAAGAGGGCAGGAACCTGGATACGGTTGATACCAACAGTCACAACGTCGTAGTCAGAGGCAAGCAGCTCATCATACAGGATACCGTAGGTAATGGAGTCCATCACCATGACAGAGGTCGCGGGGTTCAGAGTCTTCTCGTAGCCCTGCGTGCCCTGAATGAGGTTCTGGCCCATCATCAGAGTAGCCACCTTACGCAGCTGTCTCAGGATGTTGCCGCCGTCGTCCCACTTGTTGCCGGTCGTCGAATTCAGCGTAATCATACCGCCGCCAGTCTCGTCGTTATAGCCGCCCTCGATGCCCACATCGGAGAAGAATGAGTCAAACTCAGCGCCATCGGAGGTCACGGTATCAGAGTTGGTAAAGCCATTCCACATGGCCTTCTCAATCATCATGCCGAGCTTCCGGGCAATCTTCGCCTTGGTGCGGACCACCTTGGACTCGCCAGACTTATAGTACAGAACACGGGGCTCGAACTTAACCATGAAACCACGGCCCTGGAGCGACCCGGAACCTTCGGAAATTTCCGACACGGTAATCTCGGGGAACTCGTCGCCAATGTCTTTCAGAGCTGGTTCAAGCAGCTCGCTGTCCTGCGCGTTGGCATAGTCGATATAATACCTAAAGGCAAGAGCATCAATATCAGAAACCGGTACATCTGCCGCCAGTACCAGCTCAGTGTCGCGGAACTCCACGAAGTCGTCAACGAGGGCAACCTTCTGGAGCAACGCCCTATTATCAAGTTGGATATGTGGCATTATTCATCACGCTCCTTGGATTGCCTTAAACTGGACCCGCACAGTTCCGGCAGTGTTCAGTCCCAGCGCGTCAAGCGCGTAACCGAACCCAGTACCACCCGTCTTGTTAGCGGTAAATCCGTGCTTGGCAGTAGAGTCCTCAGCATCGATATCGATGGCATCGCCAACCGCAATCGCGGTGTGCGTTGCATCACAATCGAGCAGAACAATATCGCCAGGAGCAAGGAAGTAACACTTCACTCGACGGGTTCCACCAGCGGTTCCATGAGGATTATCCACCGCGATGCCAACCAGGAGGTTACCATCGTCTGAAGCACTCATCTTCTGAACAGTGTAGTCAGCCGACGTGTACCAGGAGAGCAGGTCTCCCGCACTCACGTAGGCATCGTAGTAGCCCAGAGGAGACTCCGTGGTGGCCTCAAGGTCACCGTAGTTGGTAGAGACTACCGTAACGGCGTTCCAGGTATTCTCGTAGACGTCAACCTCGCGAATGTTCCCATTCTTGAGATGCTCGCCTGCATACGAATACGAAGCCATTTTCGTTCACCTATTTCTTGTCTTTCTTTAGCGCGGTGTAGCGGCCCTTGACAGAGGCATTGTACTCGCGTACCGCCTTATCCTTGACCTCTTGTTCATCCTCGCCGCCCTCTCCGCGCTTAGCCTCGGGAACATCAAGCTCTCGCCCCTCCGCCTTCGGAGGTTCGGGCTTAATCTTCTCGATTAGGGCGACAAGCTCTCGAAGCTCGTCGTTTGACTTGCCGTCAGTGTCGACGCCGAGGTCTTCAGGGAGCTTAGAGATGAGCTTTTCGCGCTCCTCTTGCTCTTTCCGCTCCTTATACTCCTTCAGCTTCTCCTCAGAGCCCGTGACCGACTTGAGTTCTTCCCGAAGGTTCTCAAGCTCGGCGTCGCGCTCCTTGACGGCTTGCTCCATGAGTTTCTCTATAATTTTGAAACCATCCTCAGTGGTGGTTTGCTTCAGTTCTTTGAGAAGCTCCTCTTGTTCGACGGCTTCCTCGGCAGCCTTAGCAGCTGCCTCTTCTGCCTCCTTTTGCTTTAGAGCAGCCTGTTTGGCCGCTTGGGCCTCAGATGCTCGCAGCGTGTCCTCATTGTCTGCCATTCCGTCCACCCGTTGTGGTTTGCATTGGTCGGGGCCACAAGCAGGACTCATTGCCCCGTCGCCAACCCCAAGGGAGTCAAACTCCCAATCGACCATCAGGCCCTCCTGAATAGTCGATGGAACGACCGATGGCGAGACGCCCCCGTCCCACTCATCAGTCGACATTAGTTCTATCATGTTATCGTCGGTCATCTCCCATTTGAGCCACGGGTTTCCATCATCGTCCACCCAGTGCTCCAGGATAACACCAACGTTCTCTTCACTGTGATTTCTAGTTACAGGCTTGCCCACAGCCGACGCGAGGTGCCTCGCGTAGGATTTTGGGCAGAACCTTACTTCACCATACATATTAGTGGGATAGGACACGTCAGGGCCACTTATTTGGGCCTGCCAGACGTTATCACCCATGTGTTCAACACTAGTGATGAACCCATTGATGGGTTCGGGATACTCACTTTTGGGTTCCTGAGCGCCGCCAGACACCTTCTCGCGGGACCGCTTGACAGCCGACCACGCTACTTTGAAGGCCCTAGTTTCTCCATACTTCTTGTGAGCAGCATTAAATACCTTCCGCCACAGTGTTTGGAGCTTTGAGGATAGCTTTTTTACTGCTTTTGGCAGCTCAGAATTCTTAGAATACGGCATATCCTTTCACCTTTATATTAGTGGTTATTCGTCTCGATGGCTCTCTGCCTCGGCGTCGGTCTCGTCGTTACTATTAGGCGTAGCAGCAGTCGGAGCGCCCTCGTAGAAGGTCGTACCCTCGTCCTTGATGCCGTACTTCATATGGACATACTCCTTAGAGATAATCTGTCTCTCGTACATCTCCCTATCACGGCTCCACTCATCCATCATCTCGGGCTCAGTGATTGGCCACTCCAGCCATACCTCGTTGGGGTCCAGATTGAAGTCTGGCCACACCTGTATACGCGTCTGGTCCCAGAGACGCTCCCGAAGAACATTGAGACGCAGGTTGCACTCAGCCTCCTGACGCTTCATAAGGCTCTTGTTCGCGCCCGTCTGGAGCAAAATGCCCAGCGGGGCACAGAAATTAAGCATGACGGTCGAGAGGATGGGCTCGATAAACTTGCTAATATCAATGACGCGGTTACCCAGACCCGCACTCTGGCCGTCCAGCGTCCCCATGTAGCCGGCTTTCACCTTGTCGTCGAGGATGGTAATACCAATTCCCGAGGGGTCGCGGTTCTCCCAACGGTCCCTCATGTCCTGGAAGAGCGTCTTCTGCTCTGCCTCGGTGTTATATCCATCCAGCGGCATCTGTAGGATACGCTCCACCGTCAGGAAATTATGGACTCCCGACGGGATATCTTCAAATATGATACTCTTAAGGGATGCTAGGGCGTGTAGGTTGTGCCTGAGAAACGATATGCCCTCAGGGCGGTCTGGTAGCTCAATAAACCTGAATACCACCAAATCAGAGTTGGCGACCTCGTTAGGTTGCCACTCAACCTCCACCTCAGCACCACCAGTCAGCGTGTATGACACGATGCCCGTATTATCGTCCCTGGTAATGTTCCACTGGGAGGTGTCCGTTCTGCGGAATTTGCCCCAGGGATGGTTCTTAACCATAATCCCAGTACCATTCAATACCGTCTGATGGACGGTCATATAGAAGTTGTCCCAGAACCCAACTTCGTCCAATGCTTCTTGCGCCTGGTCGATTTTCTCTTGTGACACACCGGCCAAACGCGGCTTACCAAGCCTCATTGCCAAATAGTCTACAAACAGGGTCACCAGGGGGTTTACCAAATACTGCTCCCTATAGGTTGCCATCAGCTGCTTCTCGTTCTTCTTAGAATAGTTAAAGAATTTATAACTATACGTAGAGAAGCGCTCGGTACTATCCTGGGTATCGTCCTGCTCGATAAAACCGAGGACCGCAGGAGCTCGTCTAATGTTAGTCGGTCTCATTGTCCTCACCATTACTTAGTGGGATGCAATCTTCACCTTTATATCCATACCACTCTTTTGAGTCGGTTGTTCGCATAATTGACGCCTCATGGTCGGTCAAACGGTACGCCTCGGCTATTCGCCCTGGCTTCCCGATGTATTTAAACACGANNAATACAGTTTTCCTTCCCGTGCGCCAGGTGCCATTTAATCATTCTGTTCAGTGTAGTCCAAGGAATTCCCGTCGCCTCGGACAAAATCTTGTACGTTTGGTACTCGTCGGGATGTTCAACCAAATATAACAGTAGGGCCATCGCATCCCGGTACTTATGACCGCCTTTAATGCGATATGTGGTTCTATACCCCTTAACTTCGCCGTTTCGGAAAAATGGGACGAATTCAAGCTTCCTTAACCTACGCCGACCCATACTTTCCTCACCCCCCGGCCACTAATTCCGAGTCCCGCCATCGCAGCCGCGTCGATGGTGTGCCCAGTGCGCCCAAACCGGTAATATTGGCCCTCGTGGGCCGGCTCAGCCTTCACAGAGAAGTGGTCGCCCCACCAATCGTCCCAAAATTCGGGCTCATGACGCATATCGGGGACCACAATGTGCCGTCCCATAAGCTGTCCGCGCCAAATCCGGTACATTTCGGACTTGAAGGGCCCTTTGACGATAATTCCGAACATATCGTGCTTCGAGGCGGTCTCATTTGCCCATACCTTGCCCGCAGGGATGCGATAACGCTCGTTGGCGGTCGACGGGCGCGTCAAATTCCGTTGTAAGAAGGTGTCATCCTTCGTTACATCCATGTAGAGGGCGTCGCCCTTATACTGGGTGAAGCGCTTTTTGAGTAAATCAAGCTGCTCGTCCTCCAAATGGGCTCCTTTTTGGGACTTTTCCCAGAAAATAAGCTGTGCGTGGCCCGGTTTCAGCTGTTCCCAGACCTGAATGACCATCGGGTCATCCACCAGGCCCCAATCACAAGACACAATGTGTTTGGCGCGGGAGTTTATCTCCGAATAGTGCTTGAAATAGTAGGGGTCCGCCGTGTCGCGCAGCGCATCCAGCGGGAAGTAGCGCCCACCCATGTCCGGGAATTCGGCCCAGTCCTCCTGGAGGAGCGTGTCGCTGTTCTTACAGACCTCGTTGCACTCAAAGTCGTCCCATCTCTTGAAAGCGGACCATAGTTCGGGGTCTTCCTCATAGAGTTCGCGATAGTATTTCGGACAATGCCCCTGTCGGCCATAGGGACAAGATATATGCAGCCCATCGGGCCCGTCACCAAACCGGTCGGCAATATATTCGCGGCCCGTCCGCAACTCAAACATCGATGCGAACATATGGGTATGGTGATAACCCACATTCGGGTCTAAAATTGCCGCCTGGATTTCCTGGTCGAGGTTCGGGTCGAAGGAAATCTTCGGCGTCATCGTGTACACCGCCGTCGTGTCGGCGTCAGGGCTCGCCTTGATTGGCCCCAAAATCTCCTTCTTGGTCACCTCATCGAGTAGCTCGTACTCGTCGACCCACACGATACCGCTGGAACCCCGCTTAAAGTGCTTCTCGCCGCCCCCCGTCTGACTTCGTACCCCCAAAGTCTTCTGTTCGACCTTGGAGCCGAGGACCGGGGACGTGATTTCAGTCGAGCGATTAACGCCGTCCTGGATATAATTGTCTTTATAGTGGGGCGTGTTCAGGATTTCCTTCACCTTATCGAACATCTCCAGCTGCTCCTTGGAGGGAGCAAAGAAATTCTGGGTGCTGCGAGGCTGAAGGAAGAGCTGTGCGCCCTTCAGGCCGGCAAACGTAGTCTTCCCAGTCTGTCTATTGAAAACAGCATAGGTCGTATCCTTGGTATCCACCAAGTCTGAGAGGCGACTTTGGGAGGGAGACACGTAGATTGGAGCCGCGAGAAAGCGCTTGTGGCCAACCTTGTACTGCACGTCGTAGCTCGTCAAGGCGAAGAGCTCAAAGTCGTCTATTCTCCGAGCCTCAAACTCGCCATCGCTCTTCGCGGTCTCAACAAGACGCTGAAACTTCTTGTATATCCGCAGTCGATGCTCAAAAATCGGCTTAAACGGGCTCTTGGCGGCTATCTTAACGGGAAGCTTCAGCCGCTCTATGAAGTCATCACTCGCCAGGTCCATCAATTACGCCTCTATCTTCGAGTTCTTTCAGCGCAAGGGCAACTATGTGGGGCGGTAGGGCAGAGATTTCAGCAATCTCGCCCAGGTATCCTACCCCACCTAGTACCTCCATTGCCCACTGCACCTTATCCAGAACCTTCTCCGGTACCTCCGTCATCGTCCTCATCCTCCTCAATAACCGTAAACTCGCCTTCTATTTCATCTGCTCCGTCATCGGGGTTTCCCTGGCCGTCAAACTCGACCTCAAGGGTTAGCTTCTTCATGTGGCGGCGCACGGAGTCCCAGAGGGGCGCTTCACGCCTCTCCACCCGCTTCTGGGCTACCAGCTTGTCCATCTGGGCTACAGCCCGTTGGATTGCGTTTGCCATCTTGGGGTGATTGTCTGGTAGCTCTCCGATGCCGTGGGTAAGTTCCCACTCGATTAGTCTTAGCTCCCGCATGGTGTGGAGAGCTACACGGATAAGCTCGATTGGGGATAAGTCGAGGCTCTTGTCGGCCATAAGTAGCTCCATGATTGCATCGTAGGCATCCGACAAATCCTCGCGTCGGCGAACCTCCTTTATGATTGGAAGCACCTCGCCTTTCTTGACGAATTTCCGCCACTCCTTGGTCGTCAGACCGTGTGACCGTCCGTACTCGTCCAAATCTGTGCTCATAGCCCCCACTAACTCCTATTTTGACAGCTGCCGCAGGTCCATCCACGCTCTCCAAGCGGTCGCCGATGGTTGGTATAGGTCTGGCACCGTGGGCAGTACCGATATTCATGGACGTAGTGCTCCATCTAATCACCGTACAATTAGCTTTTGTCCCTTTTTTGTTCTGTCGATGACGAAGCCGCATTTTGGACATTGAAACGCAGCTCCTTTAAATAATCGTAACATCCGGGCCTTACATTTCCGGCACTTCATGGTCCTATATATGGTATTCGACCTATATAAACTTAACGCTACGTTCACCATAGGGGTGAACCACAGTTATGAATACATTGGGTTCTCATTTGGACGCTTTTTCTCGGGCTCCTCCAAATGAAACTCACAGAGTCTACTGACGATGCGCTGTAACTGCGCCACCGACCGCTCCATCGCATCCACCCGCGTCGCAAGCGACAATATAATGGCCTCTAAGTCTTCGTCATCCATAGTATCCTACCGTCCTCGGCACTAAACAGGTACCTGTACAGGCGTCGCACACGAAGACCGGGCGCGGCCCGTCACTCGTCATGCGGAGTGCCCACGGTACCAACACTAGTGTTCGTCCACAGTTTGGGCACTCAAACATCTTAAAATCACCAACGTGTTATTGATTACGACCCACACATAAACGAAGGTCAAAAACATCAAAGCCACCAAAAGCGTAAGGTAACCCCCCGACGGCGCATAGGATATAGCTTTCACCACAGCCCAGGTAATAACAAGGAGCGGCACTAGCTTTCCGACCGACAGCATATGGACGCCGACCCTCTTCAATCCCCACCGGAACCAGGGATTGAGCTCGTGGTCATACCAGTAACAGGGACCGACCTCAGGGGGCTTTATCCACCTGAACCCCCGCCGCCTACGCAGCCACCGCCCCGGCCTCGTCGCCTTCCAGAGCGGCATCACACGCTCCTCGGGCCCCAGGTCTCTAAAGTGCACCATCAGCACCATCGTCGTGAACCAATCCAGGAGATTAAGGCCCATTAGGGCCGCAAGATATATCCACACAGCCAGTAAAATCGGGTCCATCAGTATATACCAAATAATGGGACAACCATGTGTTGAACCCTATGGAGTTGGGCAACACTGTTATACTATACGACCCTGTGATAGAACTATGGTTATCTATTGGCTACTTACAAGTGGAGAACAGTGGTATGCCACAGTGGGTGTTCACTGTGATGGACCCTCCATAGGGGTGAACCATAGTGGTGGGGCGTGTATCCTATAGTAGATACGGGCCGTGAGTGAGGGTTTTGGGAAAGTGGTGGCAAAATTTTGGGCACGCTGCGCATACGACTATAGCAAAACACCCCCCTCCCGGCCGTGCGCCCCCATAGCACGGTTATTTGACTCGCCACAAATCGTTTTATTCCGCCATTTCACTCGTAATAACCGGCAATATCTCGTTTTATCGCCCCATTTCCCCCATGATTAATAGGGGGCAACCCTTATATACTATGGAACGGCCTTTGTATTATCTCGTTTTATTCTATTCCCCCACGTTCGGGCCGGGGGCCATATCTCATTATACGTTTCCCCCCAATAAAAAAAGATATGGGGTTAGTCAGTTAACTTCCCTATGGAGTTAACCACCGTGATGCGCCCGTCCCCCGTTGGGGACTAGGGGGCCGTGGACCGGGGACTAGACGGTCCCCCCACGGCCCACCAGGGGCCCACCACCGGCCCACCACCAACACCATAGGGACCACCGGGTCAACACCATAGGGATATAACTAGTTAATCCACTGTTTTACTCTATGACCCCACTGGATAACTGTTTTTGCTAGTGTTTATTCACCGTGGCCGTCCCCACTGGGGGACCGGGGGCCGTCCCGATGGCCGTGGGACGGCCATACGGCCCTTCTCACGGGACCGGGGACCGTGGCCGGGACCGTGGCCCCTGGTCCCATCGGGGACCACCAGGGGACTCATACGGGGCCCCTGGCATTAGGGCGATTATCTTTTTTTATATCTTTTTTTATTCGGGTGTTTTCCCTCTCATTCGATATGTTTATAATTCGTTAAATCGACGTTCGGCGTTTGCCGATTTCCGCGCCCCCTTTTGCTTATAAAGGAGGGGTTTTTATATCTCGTTATAATATTCCTTTTCGAACGTATCCGCGTCGATTATCTACTTTTATTTTAAGCCAGCAAAAATCGAAATATCTTTTTTTATCCGTCGAAAATATCTTTTTTTATTTTGGTTTTCAACGAACGTATCGAATTCTACTCTAATCTGGCCCACGGGGGACCGGATTACTGTTTTTATTTGGCGTTTTTACGTTCAATATCGACCGATAACTCAAAATGACCATGACACGGTATAGCATGGGTTTTTGGGCCGTTTTGCCGGTTTTTATTATCTTTTTTTATTTTAATTTTTCCAACGTATTTCCCCCCAACAAAATTTTTTAGTTTTCGGGATTTGGCCCCTTTTGGACCCCATCGGGGGCCGTCCCCACGGGGCCGTTCCCACGAAAGCAAAAACCGGAATATCTTTTTTTATTGGCCGTTTATCGACCCCAAAATGGGCCATTCCTTTATATACTCGCCCGAAAATTTATTTTTCAATATTGGCCGTTTTTACTCGCAAAACATTACTATATCTTTTTTTAATTCAATCGCCATCGCGCGGGGGCGGGCGACGATGTATAGTTTTTAGGGACCGGTAACCTCATTTATTTTTAATTCGTTCATACCGTCCCACGGGACCGGGACGGGGACCATCGGTCCCCACGGGGCCCCCTGGCCGACGGTTTAAGTATCCCCTGGCCCATACTAGGGCCGTCCCCCGACGGGGGACTGGAACGTGATACCGTGATAGAGAACGTAGGTATCGGAATGGCAATGGCCATACTCATGGCCATAGGCACATATATCGACCACCGGGGAATCGAATGGCCCCGTTACCGGGACCACCTGGTTGACTTACTCAAGTCATACGGCCACGGGGCCGGGCCAGTGGACCGGGCCAACAGGGAGAATCGTCGGGCCACGTTTAAACTCATATCGTCCCGGACGGTATGGTCAATCAGGAACGTCAATGTGGGCCGATGGGTTGTAGCCATTTGGGTTTCCCGGACCACTAACCAGGTATATGAATCGGTCCCCTGGCTCAACATGAGATACCGGGCCAAAGGTATGGGCCGTAAGACTCGTGAGAGAACGTTACTGGCCCAATACCTCATTCCCCACCGGACCATACGCCAGGCACGAAAGGCTTACCGGGCCGGTAAGTCAAACGCCAGTGGTTACCGGGCCGTGGCCGTGGCCCTTAACGCATCACCGGCCCCGTTGGGATACCATACCTTTCGGGCCCTATACCGGGCCGTGGCCGGTAAGTCAGTATCGACGGCCACGTTCGGGAGAATCATGGGCAAGATGGGGGCCGTGAAAATGGCCCCTGGCTCTTACGTTCTCCCGTCCCGGTTTGAGTATCTCCCGTCCCGGCCCCCTAAGATGGTGGACCGTGGGACGTTCGGCCAGATGGGTTCCAAACCGTCCCCGTGGGCCCTAAAGTCAATCCGGGCCGTGGCCGGTAAGAAGGCCAAAGCCTGGCCGTCCCGTCCCCGTGGCCGGGCCGTGGCTATGGTGAACGTGGCCAACGTTACCGTTGGGCCGTCCCGGTCAACGTCCGGACTCAACGTGGCCGGTATGGGTATGGAGATGCGCCCCGTGGCCGGTGGGTCAATGCTGGCCCCCGTATTCACCTGGAACGGCCGGGACGTTCCAGTGGTGGGCCAGTGGTCCCCGGCCATACCTATCAAGTGAACGGCCCCCTGGCCCCTGGCCCGGTCCCCCAACGGGGACCGGGCCTTTTTTTATTTTATTTTCGTTTTTTACTCGTGATTTTCTCCAATATCTCATTTTGTGGCCCTAGCCAGTGAAATACGTTCATACGTGGCCCCTGGTGAACGTTCGGGGGCCCACTGGCCCCATACCACCGGGCCCCCTGGCCGGGGCCGTCAGAACGAACGTATGGCCCCCGTATGGCCACGTTCGGGCCGTCCCCCTGGCATATCGTGGCCGGGCCCCCTGGGGATACCGAACGGCCATAGGGCCGTGATATACGTTCTCATGGGGCCAGTGGTCTTTTTACCGTTCAAAAGTATATAAAGAACGGCCAAAAACAGCATCGGACAAAATGGCCCGGTTTATGGATTTATCCGGCCAGATTTGAACGTAATCCGGCCAAATATCTTTTTTTATCGGCCAAATCGAAGGGACGGTTTGAAAATTCCGGGGACCACCGGTTGATTCGCCCCCGTCCCCCGTCCCCCGACGGGGATTGACGGGACCGGGCCCCCAACCTCGGGAGTCCCACCAACGGTATGGATTGGCCGTTCATCGGCCAGGAATAACCGTTACCGGGACGTTCAGCCCGATGGGAAGGGGTAGAGTTTTCTCGCAAGAGAAAATCGGCCTTTAATTGGAAAGGTTGCCAGTGATGATACCTGTAAATGGTAATTGAGGCGACCCTAGTAAAAATGAGGCTGTCGGTTCCCGGCCAGTGGTCAACTGGAGGGTGTGAGAACGGTCTAACCGCCACCTCACCTTACCGGTGTGAGAAATCACACCAGCCCCCTGGGGCTGCGCCCCAGGGGGTTCCCTGGTGACTTAAATGGTAGCCATCATGAAAGACCCGAAGGTCGATGAGGGTATGGGCCTGGAGTTTCTGTTCTCGGACAGGACCAGGGCTGCGTACAATGCTGTCCAGCACTCCATTGAGGCTCTCGCCATCGGCCAACTTTACATGAGCCTGTATCAGAACGCCTGAGTGGGGGCAGGCTATTCCCCCACATTACTCTCAATCAAGTGAGGTGAGAAAATGCAAACCGCGATTTGTCTAAACGGCCATGTGCATAAGGTTCCTGACCACGCCCACCTCTCGGGCCCCTTCGCCCGTGAGAGATGCCCCACCTGCAACGGGTTTCTCTACTCGGTAAACGATGAGAGGCTCGACGGGGGCTGGGTGATGGGCAGCATCCTTACGGATGGGGCTGGAGTGCCAGCCGTGAGCCAGCACACCTATTTGACCCGGCTGTGAGCCGGGCTTTCTTTCTCATAGTGAGGTAACTGGTGCGTCCAGGCTGAGCCCTGGATTACCGTGAGGTGAAGGAAAATGGCAAAGCCAACCGTGAGCCTGGCCATCAATGGCCAGGAATTGGATGACGCTACCTATAAGGTAACCGTCATGAAGGCCGGCAATCTGACCATCCATGTGCCAAAGGCCAGTGTGCCTGGTGGCTCCGAGCCCGCAAAGGGCGAGGATGGTGTGACCTTCGATGGTCCCGATAAGGCCATCATCACGTTTGAGGGCAAGACCAAGACCCTCAAACTGAAGGGCACGAGAAAGGACCGCAAGAGGCAGGTCAACTCGTACATCTGGCACAACCTGACCGATGCCGACGACTTTGAGGCCAGGAAGGTTTCGAAGGCGTGGGTGGCCCTGAAGGTCAAGATGTCCGACATTCCCTCACTTTCGTGAGGGCCTGTCACGGCCACGTTCCGGGGGCCCATGAGGCCCCCTTTTATTCTCCAAGTGAGGTGACAACCATGAGCCTTAAGGATGAACGGAAACGTTTAGGAATGAAGGCAGAAAAGAGGGTCCATGACCTTTTGTGTGACATGGGTGTTGAGGCCGAATTGACTGAGGATAAACATCCTTTCGATGTGCTAACGTCGGACCTGGCCATTGAGGTCAAGTCAGTCAATGGAAACCGTGAGTTTTCCATGAGTCGCAAAGCCTATGCTCGCAAGAGACTGTGGGCTCGCGAGAACGCCAGGTGCCCCATGATTTGCGTCGTGGAGAGAGCAACTGGTGAGGTCAGAATTGGTTTTCTAGCCAATTGTGACTGGACTGATTTGGTGACCATGTGGCCAGGTAATGGCCACGAGTGAGGGTCGATAGGCGGAAAATGCCCTGAGTCCCTGGGGGACTCGGTACCAAAGGGTTTAATAGTGTGGGTATATGGGACTTGGCCATCCCTGAACCGCCACCGCCCGACTAGCCTCAGTGTGGTACTGAGGTAAGGTGAGTCAATGCCTTCTGAACAAGCAAGTTTCTACGTCGGTGTGTTTGACCCGAATGACGATGAGTGGTTTTTTGACAACCCATATATGCTGGCATACTATGACCACGAAACTGGTGAGATTGGTGTGGGCCTGGCGTGTCACGATGAAGATGATATTGTGAGATGGCTTATTTGTGCGACAATCCACGAGATGCTTCATCACACGCTTCGTGACTTGCCTATGTGCTGGCATTTTATACACCACGACCGGATTGTGGCCGGCGAGTTTGCTCTTATTAGTTGGGTCTATGGACCCAATTACTCCGTGAGGTGAGAATATGGATGGACAACGACTACTACGTTGTAAGGACTGTGGCACCTATCATGTGACTGGTGGGTTCTTACCCAAGTGTACGGACTGTGGAAGCACCACCGTGTATCCCGTGAAGGGGAAGGCCCCTGACCGGGCCCGTGTGGTCATTCATCGTCGTGCGCCCCGTGGGAAGCCCCGCCGTGAGCCCATGACTGTGTTTCATGTCCTAGTGAGCAAGTCTGGCCTGACCGTTGAGGAACAGTACGCGACCAACCGCCTGTTCAACGACGGTGAGTTGTCGGATGTGCCCGTGAGTAAGGTACTACGAACGCTGGGATGTGCCGAGTGAGGCACACCCATCCCTGTTATTGTGAGGTGAACCCATGAGGTCAAGACAATACGATGCCTGGGAGAAGGCCGTGGAAAAGGTCAAGAAACTGGCCCGTGAGTGGCGTGGCAAACCGCTACCCGATAGTGGGGTCGATAACCCGGTCATGCAAGCCATATCGGACATTGTGACCGTGTATCTCGGCTCTCTCAGCCGAGCCGAGAGGCTCCGTGAGTCAGGTATCGCCTGTCATGACCATCTGGCGAGCATCTTCTTCGAGGAATTGAGGGCGTGAGCCCTCTCCCTGTCATGTGAGGTGACATATATGAAGCCTGGCGACGAGATACGCGTCACTGAGTGCCGAACGCTTCCCGCGTTGAACGGCAAGACCGGAACCCTGGTCGCGGTCCTGGACGACCCCGACGACGACCAGCCGTATTTCGTGGACTTTGGTGAGAGATACACTGGATTTCTCGCCAGCACCCACGACGGGTCGATGAACCCCGAGTTGGATGAGCCTCTCCCGGAATCCACGGGATACTGGCTATTCCGCGATGAGATTGTCCCCGCCTGAGTGCGGGGCATCCCTATTACCAACCGTGAGGTGACAAAGACATGAAACCCGGAACGAGAGTGCGAGTAGTGTCCACCGACAGTGGATACGCGCCCAACACCAGGGACGAGGTGCTAGAGGAACGCCCCGATATTGTCGAGATAGTCGACCAACTCGTGGGCCAAGAGGGTATCGCCGTGGATGACAGTGAGAGGCCCCTCATCGACTTTTCGGAGAACGATGAGGTCATGGCTCTCCATGAGTCCACCAAGAGCGACGATTTCCGTCTGCTCCACGATGGTAGCGTCCTGTTCTTCGAGGGCGACCTGCCGGGCGATACCGGCATCTGGCTGGATG
>JABAHS010010793.1_pt1 | contig 15965 bp, 15 predicted proteins | sample 7062111 | NCBI WGS metagenome assembly JABAHS01 (sample SAMN14534600, study PRJNA622989) | marine sediment metagenome | biome: marine biome [ENVO:00000428]; feature: marine pelagic biome [ENVO:01000023]; material: deep marine sediment [ENVO:00002113]; isolation source: pool of 4 deep marine... | reverse complement strand
CATGTAGAACGTCAGGATGGGCACGAGGAACAGGCTAATGACGGCCGCCGCCAACGCACCACCTGACTCGGCAACGCCTAGCAGAACCTTGCCACCCCAGTTGCCGGCCATTTCGCTGTAACGCGCGAGGAACGGGCCGATACCGATGTCGTCGCCCAGCTCGATGTCGAAGGTCTCCACGACCCATGGCAGCCAGACCTGCTCGACCTGGGCGCCGATCGCGGGCAGCGCGTTGAGCAGGGCCCCGACCTGGTTGCGGATCAGCGGCACGATCAGGAGGATCAGCAGCCCGAGCGTGACGAAAGTGAGCAGGAACACGGCCACTACGGCGAGCGTGCGCGGCAGCTTCAGTTTCTGCAGTCGATCGGCCAGCGGGTCACCCACGTACGCGAGCAACGCCGCGGCGACGAACGGTGTCAGGATCGGCGCAAGCAGGTACGTAAGCCAGCCCGCCAGCGCGACCGCGATCAGCCAGTTCAAACGCAGGTCAGTCTTCATCCTTGCCTCCCGCTCGTGCACGCCGCGACCACGACCACACGTAGTCTGCACCACTGATGACCACGGTCACCAGGATCGAAGCCCCGAGCACCGTCAGGGTGATGGGCTCGGGCCAGCCGAATCCGGCCTGGCTCAGCACGAAGAACAGGAACATCAATTCGAGCGCCGTGTTCAACTTGCTGATGCGCGACGGTTCGCCCTGCACCGGTTCGATAAGAAAATTGTAGGCCACCGCACCGCCGAAAATGACCACGTCGCGGAGTATCACAACCGTCGCGAGCCAGGTCGGGATCAGACCCACCCAGGCGAGCGTTATGAACAGGCCAGCGACCAGCAGTTTGTCGGCGACGGGGTCGAGCAGACCGCCCAGGCGCGTCTGCCAGCTGAAACGCACGGCCAGGTAGCCGTCGAGGCCGTCGGAGAAACCCGCGAAGAAAAACAGGCCGAGCGCCCACGCGTGCTGCCCCTGCAGTATCAGCATCAGGATCGGCAGCACCAGTGCAATACGCACCAGCGAAATCGCATTTGGAATCCAGCCCAGGTACATCGGCAGAGGCGTCAGGGACTGTAAAAGAATTCCAGCACCGCCGCCGGCGGTGCTTCCGGAAACGTTGCGCTGTCGAAACGGTCCTGCTCGATGAGCCCGCTGAGACGCAGGGCGCGAGCCAGCCTCTCCGCGCCGCCGTGCGCCTCCACCCGGTACAGGATCCGGTCGCCCGCAACAGAGGTAATCGCGAAATTCTCGACGACATTAAGACCGGCAAGGATGCGCTGCACGCTGCCGTAAGCATCCACGGTGTTGACTCCCGCGATCCCCAGATCCACGCTCTGCAGCGTCGCGTCGCCGCCGATGGCGAACTCCGCCGCGAGCATGTCCGCAACCAGGTTGATCACCTGTTCCGGCTCGCCGGTCCAGGCGCGTTCCGCGCCGCCGAAGTGATACGTCCAGCGATTGCGCTGGCCCGAGTCGGGCCGGATCCGGCCGATCAGCACGGAATTCGCCTCGTAACGCTGCGCAGCGTCGAGAATGAGTTCGTCGAACCCGCCCCAGATATCCGGGAAAGTGACCCGCGCCAGATCCTCGGTATCGAGCAGCGGAAACGCAACCGGCAGGCCGCGGCGCTCCGCAACGTCAAGCACGCGCTGCCGCAGCAGCCGATTTCTGTCGATCGTGCGCGCCTGGTCCTCGCTGCGTTCGGGATCGTCGGCACCGATGATCTCCCGCTCGCCCTGCCCCCAGTCCACGGCGAGCCAGATCAGCGTGAGCGGCCGTTCACTGCCCCAGACCGCCTGTCCGTTGTTCCGGAGCACGTCCTCGACGGCATTGCCATCGAAGGTCACCCAGAGCGTATCGGCCTCGCCCGGCCGGAACTGCACCACGTAGGAAGCGGGATGAGGAAACAGCAGGTCGATCGTTTCCGGATCATCGCCAATTCCCGAACCCGAGACGCGCAGCAACACCACTGCGAGCGCGTCCTTGTAGGCAACCGACCGCGGGTCGTCCTCGCTGGGATCGAGTGGCACTTCCGCGGTATAAAGCGACGTCATCTCGACGGCCGTCACCACGCCGGGAATCGAGATCGCGGCGAGAATCAGCGCAATAAGGGCGAAACGCCGGCAATTCGCAGCCGGCAAACGCAAATATGGGTGTGTCAGCAAGGGTGGTTTCCCCATGGAGGCCCAGCGACTATTATATCGCCCTCTCAGAAATTGCCACTTATCGATGGCCAACAAGAATCTGACCTACAGGGATGCCGGTGTCGACATCGACGCCGGCAACGCGCTCGTCGAGCGAATCAAGCCCATCGTCGCCGCGACGCGCCGGCCCGAGGTCATGTCGGGCATCGGCGGTTTCGGTGGCCTGTTCGCGCTGCCACCAGGCCGTTACCGGGAACCCGTCCTGGTGTCCGGGACCGACGGTGTCGGGACCAAGCTCAAGCTCGCCCACAAGCTCGGGCGGCACGACACGATCGGCATCGACCTCGTGGCCATGTGCGTCAACGACGTGCTCGTCCAGGGCGCGGAGCCGCTGTTTTTCCTCGACTATTTCGCCTGCGGCAAGCTCGACGTCGAGGTCGCCGCCGCCGTGGTCGAGGGCATCGCCGCCGGCTGCAGCCAGGCAGGTGCCGCGCTGATCGGTGGCGAGACCGCGGAGATGCCCGACATGTACGCCGACGGCGAATACGACCTCGCCGGGTTCTGTGTCGGTGCCGTGGAAAAGGATTCGATCATCGACGGCAGCAGCATCGGTCCTGGCGACGCGCTGATCGGTATCGCCTCGAGCGGGCCGCACTCCAACGGGTATTCGCTGATTCGCAAGGTGCTCGAACTGGCCGGTGACAGCGACATCGACGGCGTGCCTGCGAGTGAACGCCTGCTCGCCCCCACGCGCATCTACGCGAAGCCGATCCTCGAACTCATGAGCGTAGTATCGATCAAGGGACTCGCCCATATCACCGGCGGCGGGATCACGGAGAACCTGCCGCGCATTCTCGACGACACCCTGCACGCGGAAATCGATACGGCATCCTGGCATCACGGCCCGGTGTTCGACTGGCTGGCTGACACCGGCAATATCACGATGGACGAGATGCGCCGCACCTTCAACTGCGGCGTCGGGATGATCGTCGCCCTCGATGCCGCTGATGCCGTCAAGTCCGTCGAGATGCTCAACGCAGCCGGCGAGTCGGCCTGGGAAATTGGCCGCATCGCCGAGGGCTCCGCAGCGGTGCAGTTCCTTTGAGTTCCGGGCAATGCAAGACGGCGATCCTGATATCCGGGTCCGGCACGAACCTGCAGTCCTTCATCGATCGTGTCGCGCAGGGCTCCATGTCGATCGAGCTGTGCTGCGTATTCTCGAACCGGCCGGACGCCTACGGCCTCACGCGGGCGCGCCAGGCCGGCATCGATACCCTCTGCATCGAGCACGGTGGCTACGATACACGCGAACAGTTCGACCGGGCCGTGGCCAACGCTCTCGCCCCCTGGGAGCCTGACCTGCTGGTACTCGCCGGTTTCATGCGCATCCTGAGCCCGTGGTTCGTGCAGCACTACGCGGGGCGGATCCTGAACATCCATCCTGCGCTGCTGCCGCTCTACCCGGGGCTCAATACACACGAGCGCGTCCTCGAGGCCGGTGATGCCTGCCACGGCAGCACCGTCCATTTCGTGACCGAGGAACTCGACGGCGGCCCGCGGATCGCCCAGGGGCGGATACGCGTCGCTCCCAGCACCGATCCCGACGAACTGATGCACCGGGTGCAGGCCGTGGAACACCAGATCTACCCGACCACGGCAGACTGGTTCGGCGACGGGCGATTGCGTATGCAAGACGGCGCCACCTGGCTCGACGGCAAACGCCTCGACGAACCCGTCGTCCTCGATTTCGACCTCTGACCGAACACCCCCCGGCGACGCCCTGCCGCCGCCTGCCTCGAAGGACCGCGGCGGTCGGGGGCGGGCTGCGGCGACGATTTTTCTCGTCATGGCTCCCTTCGGTCCGCTTTACTTCCTCGAAAAACATCGCCGCCAGCCCGCCAATGCCAGCAACGCAGTGACCGGCCGGGCGAGCCGGGGCGTTTGTCGACCGAAGTAAAGCGCAGCGCAGCGAGCCATGAGGGAGACAAATGCCGCGGTCGCCTGGCTTAATCCAGGGATAGCGCGTCGAGCCAGGTCAGGGAGAATAAACGCGGGGGCTCGATTCGGCCCGGGTTGAGTGATTTCAGGCTTTCGGCAGGGTGACGCCCGTCTGGCCCTGGTACTTGCCGCCACGATCCTTGTAGGAGGTCTCGCAGGGCTCGTCGGACTCGAGGAACAGCATCTGCGCCACGCCCTCGTTGGCGTAGATCTTCGCCGGCAGCGGCGTCGTGTTGGAGAACTCCAGCGTGACGTGCCCCTCCCACTCGGGCTCGAGCGGCGTCACGTTCACGATGATGCCGCAACGCGCATAGGTGGACTTGCCGAGACAGATCGTGAGCACGGTCCGCGGGATACGGAAGTACTCCACGGTGCGTGCGAGGGCAAACGAATTCGGCGGAATCACGCACACGTCGCTCTCGAGATTGACGAAACTCGTCTCGTCGAACGCCTTCGGATCCACGATCGCCGAATTGATGTTGGTGAAGATCTTGAACTCGTTCGAACAGCGCACGTCGTAGCCATAGCTCGAGGTGCCGTAGGAGACGATGCGCCCGCCGTCGTTCTCGCGCACCTGGCCGGGCTCGAACGGTTCGATCATGCCGTGTTCGGTCGCCATGCGGCGAATCCAGCGATCCGACTTGATGCTCACGGACCCTACTCGACGACGATTTTCGGAAACTTCGCGCTGTAGTCCTTGCCCTTCATGGCAAGTGCGGCCGCCATGCGGCGCGCCGCGTTGCGGAACGCCTCGGCGGCGTCCGAGTCCGGGTCCGAGGCAACCGTCGGGTTACCCGAATCCGCCCGTTCACGAATAGTCGCATCCAGCGGCAGCCGGCCGAGCAATTCGACACCGAAGTCGCGCACCATCGCATCGGCGCCACCGGCTCCGAATATGGCCTCCTCGTGGCCGCAGGCCGTGCAGATATGGGTGCTCATGTTCTCGATGACGCCGAGCACCGGGATAGAGACCTTGCGGAACATCGCCAGGCCCTTGCGCGCGTCGATCGCGGCAATGTCCTGCGGCGTCGTGACGACGACGGCGCCCGAGACCGGCACCTGCTGCGACAGCGTCAGCTGGATGTCGCCCGTGCCCGGCGGCATATCCACGATCAGGTAGTCGAGATCGCGCCAGCTCGTCTGGTTCAGCAGCTGATTCAGCGCAGAGGTAACCATTGGTCCCCGCCACACCATCGGCTGGTCCGGGTCGATCAGAAAGCCGATCGACATGACCTGCAGGCCCAGCGCACTCATCGGCGCCATGCTCTTGCCATCCGTCGTCGTCGGCCGCTCGCCGACGAGCCCGACCATGTGCGGCTGGCTGGGCCCGTAGATATCCGCGTCGAGCAGGCCGACGGAAGCGCCGTCGGCTGCCAGCGCCAGCGCCAGGTTGACCGCGACCGTCGATTTGCCGACGCCGCCCTTGCCGGACGACACGGCGATCACGTTGCGTACGTCGGGCAGCGGCTTCAGGTTGGGCTGCACGCCGTGCGCGGTAACCGCGGACGTGAGCGCCACGTCGGCCTCGCCTGCGCCGGTTTCCGACTTCACGGCGTCCGCGATGAAGTCTCGCCAGCGGGCTTTCACCGCCTCTGCCGGAAAACCGAGTTCCACCGCGACCCGCGCGGTTGCATCACTGGCCTCGGCTGTGGTCACTCGACCGACCTTGCCGAGCGGGTGATCGATACCGGGCAGGTGCAGGGATTCGACGAACTCTTTCACACTGGAATCTGTTGACGCCGTCACACTTCAGGTTCTCTTATTAGGTAAAATTTGCCTGTAACCGGCCCTTCTGGAGGGCCGGCCGGGGCGCACATTGTAACCGAGGCCATCCGGCTGCCAAGTACCTCGTCCTGCAGGGAGATGTGCTTCGAGCCTGAGTTTTCAAGGTCTTGGTCGGATTGTGCGCCGGGGCGATGTGGCATAATGCGCCGCATCGGGTTTGAGAGCGGAGTATACGCGGCTTGCGAGAGCCGCGGACGTCCGTGTTTCGCTTGGGCAAGAGCAAAACGTTTGTCATTTCATAACGCAAATACTCCAACAGGTCTCGCAGCAGGGAAGCCGCGGACGGCTCATCCCCGCTTTCCGGTGTGCTCGTTTGGCGGAGCTCGACAATGAGCCTGCTCGCTGGCTTTCGTTCGGAGCAGTTGATTCAGCAACTGGTCGCAGAGAAAGATCCTACAAGCTCCGGAGCGCGCAAACTCGTCGGCAAGATCAAGAAGATCGGGCCGAAAGTCATCCCGAAGGTCATCGATGCGCTCGCGATGTCCGACAAGTCGCACACGATGGTCTTCGTGGACATCCTCTCCTCGCTCGTCAGCGACAAGACCCTCGACTACTACCGCGAGGGTCTCGCCGACGGCAACGAGCGCGTCGTGAAAGGCACCGCCTGGGCCCTCTGCAGCACGACCGATTACAACGCGACCCAACTGCTGGACTGGTTCGACGACGTAGAAGTGTCCAAGCCGGCCCTGATCGAGATCTTGCAGGTCCACAAGGACGACCTCAGCGTGCACGAACTACTGCAGCGCGCCTACGACCTGGACGTCAAGGAAAAAGCCGCCGTCTTCAAGATCATCGATCGCATGATTCGACCGGAAATGGTTCCCGACCTCATCGCGCGCATGGGCGGACGCGATCCCGTGGTCAAGATTCATCTCATCAACCTGCTAAAGCGATTCGACAGCCCGGAGATCAATGCCGCGCTCGAGGTCGAACTCAGGGACACGAACAAGATGGTGCGCGGGGCCGCGCTCAGCGCACTTGCCTCACGCGGCAGTAACGTCAATATCGCCGCCGTCGCGAGACTTCTGCAGGATCCCGACCTCGACGTTCAGACCAAAGCCGTCGAAATGATGATCCAGATCAATCATCCCGACACGGTGAAATATCTCGCGGATGCGCTGAAGGACGAGTCGGAGTATCCGCGCCGCGCCGCCGTGGAAGTCCTGAACGAGATCGGCAACAGGAGTTCCGTCAAGGAATTGCTCGAAGTGCTCAAGGACGACGACTGGTGGGTCCGGTCGCGCGCCGGCGACGCGCTGGCCGAAATCGGCGGGCCGAAGGTCATCGACTCGGTGGTAGCGCTGATCAACGACAAGGACGAGGAAATCCGGCGCACCGCCATCGAGATCCTCAACGCCGCCAAGGACGAGCGGGCCGTGGACCACCTGATCGCCGCCACGGACGATTCGGACTGGTGGGTGCGCGAGCGCGCCGTCGATGCACTGTCGAGAATCGGTAATCCCAAGGCGCTACCGAAACTCGAGGCGATGCTCGGCAGGGACGCAAAGACCGATACGGTGGTCGTGCGCGCCCTGGCGAAACTGGGCAACCACAAGCACATTCCGATGATCGTACCGCTGCTGAAGAGCCCGGACTGGGAGCTCCAGATCGAAGCGGTCAAAGCGCTGTCGAAGCTCGCTGACGAAACGCACGCGAGCACCGTTCGTACAGTGCTGCAGAAGATCAAGCAGGCGGAGGAGCCCGCGGTCATCAACGTCGCAGACAAGGCGCTCAAGGACCTCGACGCCCGCTTCTCGGCGACCGTGCTTGCCGAGAAAGCCCGCGCCGAGAAGATCGGTGACCAGACGCGCACGCTGCTGGTGGACGATGAGGACCTCAGCAAGCTGCTTGACGAGCAGGCCAAGGCCCGCACGACCGCTGCGGCGCTCGGCGACACGACGATCGAAGGTGTCGCCGCCGCTCCGCCCGCGGTTCAGCCGCTCGACATCTCCAAGCTGAAGCCCGGCGACGTCCTCGACGGCCGCTACAGGTACATAGAAAAGATCGGCAAGGGTGCCTTCGGCACGGTGCTGCTGATGCAGGACGAGGTGGTTGACGAGCGGCTCATCCTGAAATTCCTGAATCCGAACGTCTCGTCGGACGAGGAAATGATGAAGCGCTTCGTCCACGAGCTGCGTTACTCGCGCAAGATCACGCATCGCAACGTCATCCGTATCTATGACTTCCTGAACCTGCAGGGTTCCTACGCGATCTCGATGGAATACTTCCCGTCGCACACGTTATCCGGCGAGATTCCGGACCAGAAGCCGATGGACATCGTGAAAGCGCTGCGGTTCTCCCGCGACATTGCCACCGGCATGGCCGTCGCGCACCAGGCCGGCGTCATACACCGCGACCTGAAACCCGCCAACGTGCTCGTCAACAACGACGGCCTGCTGAAGATCGTGGACTTCGGCGTCGCCGCCGCCGCGTCGAGCGGCGACACGCAGCTGACGAAGACCGGCTACGTGATCGGCTCGCCCAAGTACATGGCGCCCGAGCAGATCCTCGGCAAGAAGGTCGACGAAACGGCCGATATCTACAGCGTCGGCGTCATCATGTACGAGATGGTGACCGGCATCCCGCCCTACAGCCGGGGCGACCACATGTCGGTGATGTACCAGCACGTCCAGGGCAAGGCGAAGCCCTGCCAGGAAATCAACCCGGGCATCCCGGACGACTACGCCGCGATCATCAACAAAGCCATGTCGGTCGACAAGACCAAGCGCTACCAGTCAATGGCGGAACTCACCGAGGCTCTCGACGCCGTTAGTCCCTGATGCTCCCGGGCGTCAATGTCCGAAAATGTGATCTCGCTCTGGCCAGCGGCCCGAAATCCGCCTAGGATACCCCTAACCTCCTGATTTATTGGATGAACAGCGGCCTATGGCGCGTATCGATGCATTTCTGAAGCTCGGCCTGGCTCAGGGCTGCTCGGACGTGCACCTCGCGGTCGGGGTGCCGCCGATGCTGCGCATGAACGGCGACCTGCTGCCGATCAAGTTCCGGCAGCTCTCGGACACCGAGCTGGAAAGCTATGTGCGCGAGATCCTGACGACGCAGCAAATCGAGCGTCTCGACGCAGGGCACGACCTGGATTTTTCCTATGTCGCCGAGGAAGGCGGGCGCTTTCGCGTCAATGTGTTCCGCAAGGTCACCGGAGTCGGTGCCGTTTTCCGATACATCCCCGGTACCGTCCCGACGCTGGCGCAGCTCGGCATGCCAAAGGTGCTGGTCGACTTCTGCGACTACCACCAGGGCATGGTGCTGGTCACCGGCTCGACCGGAACCGGTAAGTCGACGACGCTCGCCGCGATGATCAATCACCTCAACGAGACGCGAAACCTCAACATCATCAGCCTCGAGGACCCGATCGAGTTCGTGCATCCGAGCAAGCACAGCCAGATCATCCAGCGCGAACTGAATACGCATGTACGCAGCTTCGCCGACGGCGTGCGCTCGGCCATGCGCGAAGACCCGGACGTGATCCTGGTCGGCGAACTGCGCGACGCGGAGACCATCATGATGGCCATGACGGCGGCCGAAACCGGGCACCTGGTACTCGGCACGCTGCACACGACCGGCGCCGTGAAGACCGTCGACCGCATCATCGACGCACTGCCCGGCGAGCTGCGCGAACAGACCAAGTCATTCCTCGCGATGAGCCTTAAAGCGGTGATTACGCAGGTGCTGGTCAAGACGGCCGATGGAAAGGGCCGTCGGGCGGTGCTCGAGATACTCGTGAACAATCGCGCCATCGCGAAAATGATCACCTCCGATCAGACGCACCAGATACCGTCACAGCTGCAGACCGGGGCGGACCAGGGTATGCAGCTAATGGACTCGGCGCTGCTGCGCGCAATCCAGAAGAAGGAAATCGACCCGGACGACGCTATCCGTTTTGCGAACGACAAGAGGAAGTTCCGGCGCTTCATCACCGATACTGACGTCGTGCCGATGATGGACGTCGGCGTCAAAGAGCTCATGGGTGGCTCATGAAGATCGACCACTACCTGACGTCCGCCCTGGGGCGCAAAGCCTCTGACCTGCACTTCGTATCCGGTGACCCGGTCCGCGCGCGCATTCACGGCAACCTCGAGGTCATCGAGAACGAAACACTGACAACCGATCACGTCAGGGACTGCATGCTCGAGATAATGGACGGCGCGACTCAGCGCGATTTCGAACGGGATGACGCCGCCGACTTCGCGTACGAGATAACGGACATTTCACGCTTCCGAGTCAATGTCTTTCGTCACCTGAATGGCATCGGCGCGATCTTCCGCGCCATCCCGTCACAGGCGCTGACGCTCGCGGACCTGAAGATGCCGAAGGTCGTCCACGAACTCTGCCGCCATACGCAGGGCATGATCCTCGTTACGGGAAAGACGGGCTCGGGTAAGTCGACGACGCTCGCAGCCATGATCGACGCGATGAACAAGCGGCTCAAAGGCCACATCCTGACGATCGAGGATCCGGTGGAATTCGTTCACAAGGCCCAGGGATGCCTGATCAGTCAGCGCGAGATCGGGGTCCACAGCCCGTCTTTTGCCGAAGCGCTGCACTCGGCGCTGCGCGAAGACCCGGACGTCGTGCTGGTCGGCGAAATGCGCGACCTCGAGACCATCAGCATCGCGGTCACGGCCGCGGAGATGGGCATCCTCGTCATGGGCACGCTGCATACCAACGGCGCTGGTCAGACCGTAGACCGCATCGTTAATTCGTTCCCCGCGGACAAGCAGAGCCACATTCGCACGATGATCTCTACGTCTTTGCGCGGCGTCATTTCCCAGCAGCTGCTGCCAGCGAAACCGTACGCCGGCCGCGTCGCCGCGCTCGAGATTCTGATCAACACGCCGGCGGTTGCGAACCTGATCCGACAGGGCAAGCTCGACCAGCTGGAAACGGCCATGCAGTCGGGCGCCAACGTCGGCATGCAGACCATGGACAATGCCGTGATGGAACTCGTGCGCCAGGGACTCGTCTCCGGCAAGGACGCTTACCAGCAGGCCAACGACAAGTCCAAATTCCAGCGCATGAAAGACGAGGATTGATCGGCAGGAGCGCGCCGAGGACGCGCGATCGCGGTTCGAGGACCGCTTCTACGGCCCGGTCGCCAAATGCCGCAGACCGGGCTCTTTCCACGCAACCCGTGGCATAATCGCGCCCCATGAGCGACACGCCCCGAAAGATCCTCGTCACGAGCGCCCTGCCGTACGCCAACGGCTCCATCCACATGGGGCACCTCGTGGAGTACATCCAGACGGATATCTGGGTGCGTTTCCAGAAGCTGCGCGGCCACAAGTGCACCTACGTCTGCGCCAGCGACGCGCACGGCACGCCGATCATGATCAAGGCGCGCGAACTGGGCGTGACGCCCGAGGAACTCACGACCCGGGTCAGCGAGGAGTTCGTCCGGGACTTCGCGGCGTTCGGCGTGGACTTCGACAATTACCACACGACACACTCGCCCGAGAACGAGGCGCTGACCGTCGAGATGTTCGAGGCGCTTCGCGATGCCGGCGACATCTACACGAAGACGATCGAGCAAGCCTACGACGAGAAGGAAGGCATGTTCCTGCCCGATCGCTTCGTACGTGGAACCTGCCCGTTCTGCAAGGCGCCGGACCAGTATGGCGACGCCTGCGAAAACTGCAGCAAGACCTACACGCCTGCGGACCTCATTGACCCCGTATCGGTAATATCGGACACGACGCCGGTCACGCGCGAGTCGGAGCACTACTTCTTTCGGCTCAGTGAATACGAAGATCGGCTGCGTGCCTGGATGAAGTCGGCGACGCTCGACAAGAATGCGGTGGCCAAGCTCGACGAGTGGTTCGAAGCCGGCCTGCAGGACTGGGACATTTCCCGCGACGCGCCGTACTTCGGTTTCCGCATACCCGGCACCGAAGACAAGTATTTCTACGTCTGGCTGGACGCGCCGGTGGGATATCCAGCGAGTTTCAGAAATCTCTGCGACCGCCGTGACGATCTGGATTTCGACGAATACTGGCGACCGGGACACGATACCGAGGTGTATCACTTCATCGGCAAGGACATCATGTACTTCCACATGCTGTTCTGGCCCGCCGTGCTCGAAGGGTCGGGTTTCAGGACGCCGACGAGCGTGTTCGCGCACGGCTTTCTCACGGTCAACGGTTAGAAGATGTCGAAGTCGCGCGGCACGTTCATCAAGGCGCGCACCTATCTCGACAACCTCGACCCGAGCTACCTCCGGTATTACTACGCGGCCAAGCTCGGACCGACGATCGAGGACATCGACCTGAACCTCGACGACTTCGTCGCGCGCGTCAATGCCGACCTCGTCGGCAAGCTCGTCAATATCGCCAGCCGCTGCGCGGGATTCATCGGCAAGCGCTTCGACGGGCAGCTGTCCGGACGTCTCGCCGACCCGGCCTTGTTCGAGGAGTTCGCGGCTGCGTCGGAGACGATAGCGACCCATTACGAGTCGCGCGAGTTTTCCAAGGCGATGCGCCTGATCATGGCCCTTGCCGACAAGGCAAACCGTTACATCGACGACAACAAGCCCTGGGTAATGATCAAGGACGAGGAGAGGCTCGACGACGTGCAACGGGTCTGCACGCAGGGGCTGAACATGTTCCGCAGCCTGATGGTCTACCTCGAGCCAGTGATTCCGGAGGTTGGCGGGCGCGCCAGGGATTTTCTCGGCGAGGAACAGTGGCGCTGGGCGGACGCCTCGACACCGCGGCTCGATGTAACGATCAACAGGTTCACGCCGTTACTCAGGCGGGTCGAACCCGAACAGGTGCAACGCATGCTCGAACAGTCGAAGGAGGCTCAACAGCCCGTGGCCATGGAACCGGACGCGCCGGCCGATACGATCAGCATCGACGATTTCATAAAAGTCGATCTGCGCATCGCGCGCATCGAGAAGGCAGAGCCCGTCGAAGGCGCGGACAAACTCATCGCACTGACGCTCGATCTCGGCGGGTCGACGAGGAACGTGTTTGCCGGCATCAAGGCCGCGTATGCGGTCGACGAGCTCGTCGGCCGCCACGTCGTCGTCGTCGCCAACCTGGCGCCACGCAAGATGCGTTTCGGTGTGTCCGAAGGTATGGTGTTGGCTGCAGGGCCCGGGGGGGAAGACATCTTCCTGCTGTACCCGGACGACGGCGCGGCACCGGGCATGCGGGTCAAGTAGCCGATTAGCAGCCGGCGTGAACGCCGGGACATTGCATGACTGAACTGTTCGTCATCCTCGTTGCCACGGTGCTGGTCAACAACTTCGTGTTGATGCGCTTCCTCGGCCTGTGCCCGTTCATGGGCGTCTCCCGAAACCTCGAGGCTGCGACGGGCATGTCGCTCGCAACCGCTTTCGTACTCACGTTGTCGTCTGCGACCGCCTACCTGTTACATATCCATGTCCTCGTGCCGCTCGAACTCGAATACCTGCGCACGATCACGTTCATTCTCGTCATCGCGGCAAGCGTGCAGTTCACGGAGATCATGGTGCGCCGCCTGAGCCCGCTGCTCGACCAGGTGCTCGGCATCTACATCCCGCTGATCGCAACCAACTGCGCCGTTCTGGGCGTGGCGCTGCTGAACGTGCAGCAGTCCACCGGCTTCGTGCAATCGGTATTCTACGGCCTGGGCGCGGCCGGCGGCTTTGCCCTCGTGCTTATCATGTTCGCCGCCATCCGCGAGCGCCTCGACGCCGCCGATGTTCCGGCACCGTTCCGCGGCGCCGCGATCGCGCTCGTCACGGCCGGCATGATGTCGCTCGCTTTCATGGGGTTCGCCGGCATGGCGAGGCCTTGAGTCCGGTGAGACCTCATGTGGATCGCCATCCTCACTCTCACGGTCATTGCACTGCTTGCGGGACTCACGCTCGGTTTCGCGGCCCGCAAGCTGCCTGCGAACAGCGCGGAGCTCGTCGAGCGTGTCAATGATCTCCTTCCCCAGACCCAGTGCGCGCAATGTGGGTACCCGGGATGCAGGCCCTATGCCGCGGCGGTCGTCGACGACGATGAAGCGATCAATCTCTGCCCGCCGGGCGGAAACGATACCGTGCGGCGCATTGCGGACCTTCTCGGTCGCAACGAGCCCCCCCCGCTGGCGACCGGTCCGGCGGCGCCAGCTGTCGCATTCATCGACGAGTCGCTGTGCATTGGTTGTACCTATTGCCGCGCTGCGTGTCCGGTCGACGCCATCGTCGGGGCGCACCAGCTGATGCATACCGTCATTCAACAGGAGTGCACGGGCTGCGAGCTGTGCCTCGCGCCCTGTCCCGTGGATTGCATCACGATGCGGAGTTCGTGATGCCAGGCCCTGCCGCAACCTATGATCTCGGCAAACTGCACGGTGGCCTGCGGCTCACCGCCCACAAAACCGCCCCTACAGCACTGCCGATACAGTCACTGCCGCTGCCTGAGCAGCTGATCCTTCCGATCGATCAGCACGTGGGCGAGCCTGCCCAGCCACTGGTTGGCATCGGCGACCACGTGCTCAAGGGCCAGCTGCTAGCCGAGCCTGTGGGGACGCTCGGCGCACCCGTACACGCCTCCTCCTCGGGTAAGATCGTCGCAATCGCGCCTTGGCCCGTGGCCAACCGCCAGGGTGAGCCCGCTCCCTGCATCGTCATCGAATGCGACGGCGACGACCAGGGGATGGAAACCCGGGAAGAGCCGATGCCTTATGCCGAGCTGCCTGCCTACACGCTGCTCACGAAGATCCTGCAGGGCGGCATCGTCGGTCTCGGCGGCGCCGTATACCCGACCGCGCAGAAACTCATGCAGGCAGCGTCCTGCGATCTCGAATACCTGATCCTCAATGGCGCCGAGTGCGAACCGTACATCAGCTGCGACGACATGCTGATGCGTGAGCGCGCAGGTGCAATTGTGAGCGGCGCGCAGATTCTTATGCACGCAATGCAGCTCCAATGCGCGTACTTCGTGGTCGAGAGCGACAAGCCCGAAGCGATACAGCGCCTCGCTGCAGCGATGACCGATGCCGGTGACGGCCGGCTCGTGCTCAAGCAAATCCCTACGATCTACCCATCGGGCGGCGAGGATCAGCTGGTCCAGCTCGTGACGGATCGCGAGGTACCAAGTGGCGGGCTACCCACGGACGTAGGGTGCCTTGTGCAGAACGTTGGTACGGCCGCGGCCATTCACGACTGGCTGCAAAATTCGGAACCACTGATTACGCGCATCACGACCATCACCGGGGATGGCATCTCGAAGCCGATGAACGTCAGGGCACGCATTGGCACGCCGGTTGCCGAAATCGCCCGGTTCGCCGGGGGCTACACCGACAGTGCCCGGCACCTGGTGATCGGCGGACCGATGACCGGCAAATCGGTCAGCACCGACCGGGTACCGCTGGTCAAGGCGACCAACTGCATACTGGTCCTGTCCGATATCCCGGCAATCGGTCCCGAACTGCCCTGCATTCGCTGCGGCGATTGCGCTGCGGCATGCCCCGTGCGGCTGCAGCCGCAGCAACTTTTCTGGTATGCCTGTGCGGACGACGAACGGCAACTCCGCACGCACGGGCTCACCGACTGCATCGAGTGCGGCTGCTGCGACCTCGTCTGCCCGAGCCATATACCGCTCACCCACGAATTCCGTGTCGCGAAAGTCCGGATCCGCGAACTGGAGGACGAGAAGGCTCGTGCCGAACGTGCACGGCGGCGCTTCGAAGCACGCAATGAGCGCCTGCAGCATGAACAACGCGAGCGCGAGGCGGAACTTGCGCGCCAGAAGGACACCGCAAGAAAGGCCGGTCCCGACGCCATTGCGGAGATCATGAGGCGCAAGCAGCGGGACGGGGACTGAGCGTGGAGTTCGAACGCCGCGAAGCGCCCCACCTCACGCCCGCCGCGAATGTCGCGAAGATGATGCAGCAGGTCCTGCTCGCACTCGTGCCCGCCGCTGTCGCTCATGTCTGGTTCTTCGGGCCGGGGTTGATCTTCAACCTGGCCGTCGCCGCCGCGGCTTGCCTCGGCGGCGAAGCGCTTATGATGCGTTTACGTGGACGACCGCCTGCGCGTGCCCTCGCCGACT
>JABAHS010072041.1_pt5 | contig 15976 bp, 16 predicted proteins | sample 7062111 | NCBI WGS metagenome assembly JABAHS01 (sample SAMN14534600, study PRJNA622989) | marine sediment metagenome | biome: marine biome [ENVO:00000428]; feature: marine pelagic biome [ENVO:01000023]; material: deep marine sediment [ENVO:00002113]; isolation source: pool of 4 deep marine... | reverse complement strand
AGGGGGGTAATTGATTATAATCACAAACTGTTGAATCGGGCGTTGGGTGAAATTAGAGCCGCGATGTTTGGCGTAGTGATTTCTGAGTCCTGTTAGTTATGTTTTAAGGCAGAGCAAGAGAATATAATACTGTCAAAAGAACTTTTGAATGAAGTGATGGTATTTTGGAGGTATAGAAAATGCCGCACCTGATGATATTCGTCGTAGGCGCGATCATAGTGGTAATTGCAGTTGTTGGTTATATCATGGCCAAAAAACGGCGTGAGGCCATGGCTGCCTTGGCGGCCCGGCTGGGACTGAGGTTCGAACCACGTAAGAGACGGGACCTTGCCCGGCGATATCGCTTTCTGGACAAGCTCAGGAGAGGGTCAAACCGCTATGCGTATAATATCCTCTCGGGGAATTATCAGGGCCACGATGTGACGGTATTCGACTATCATTACCAGGTCAGTTCGGGCAAACATACACATCACTATAATTTTTCCTTCTTTATACTGGGCCTGCCGGGATCATTCCCGGAATTAGTGATTGATAAAGAGGGATTCTTCTCGAAAGTGGCGCAGGCGCTGGGTTATGACGACATTGACTTTGAATCGCACGAGTTCTCCCGCAAGTTCCGAGTGCGTTCACCGAACAAGAAGTTCGCTTATGATGTCTGCAATGCAAAGATGATTGAGTACCTTTTGTCGAACAGCGACCTTAGTATAGAGATTGAGGGTTCAGTTATGGCGATTTCGTTTAATTCGCGGCTGTCGCCGGAGTATATTGAGCCGAACCTGAATCGACTCATGAAGGTCCGGTCGCTGATGCCGGATTATCTTTTTTCACGGAGTTAATTATGGTGGAACTACTGATATTCCTCGGGATTGTCATTCTGCTGCCGCTGGTTTATGTTATCCTTACCTACAATACGCTTGTCGCCCTGCGAAACCATATACGGGATGCCTGGAGCAATATCGATACCGAGTTGAAGCGGCGGTACGAGCTGATTCCCAATTTAGTAGCCACGGTTAAAGGATACGCGGCCCATGAAAAAGAAATCTTCGAGCGTGTAACCGAGCTTCGCTCGCGGTGCATGGCCAGCCAGGGAACCCCCCGGCAGCAGGCAGTGGACGAGGGCCAGTTGGTCGAGGCTTTGAAGCGGCTTTTGGTGGTCGTGGAAAACTACCCGAAGTTGAAAGCCGACCAGAATTTTATTGAGCTCCAGCGTGAGCTTGTCAATACGGAGGACCGGATCCAGGCGGCGCGCCGCTTCTTCAACGGCAACGTGCGCGACTATCGCATCAAGTGCGAGGCTTTTCCGAGCAGCGTTATCGCCGGTATGTTCGGCTTTGAGTCGCAGGATTACTTCCGTGTGAGTCCATCGGTGCGTGAAGTTCCTGATGTGGATTTTGGATAGACCCGATAGAGTCCGATAAACAGGCCAAAGAAGACCTGGGTAGAACCATGTGAGAATCGGGATTTTGTTGATCAGACCAGTAGAGATAAAGCGTTGCCGGCAAAGGACTTAGGCTTTTTCAGGATTGGGGGCCGAAAAAAAGTTTTATTTTTTTTAAGATTATTGCTTTTTTATCGTTATCTTGACGTATACTTTGAATAGCTTCCTACAGGGTTGGGGTTTATCTCGCTTTCTCCTCTCCCTCCGCTCCCAACCCTGTTTTTTCTGCGCAAAAACCACTCATTCATTAAAGTCCGATTTTTCCCAAATTTGGTTAGTATCTCGCCAATCATAAAGTAAGGGGATTTCATATTTGAGGGAAAACAGGGGTGAGGGGGGATAAGAATGCTATTGACGTTTATCGGGGGATTTATTAGATTGTTATCGGCAAGGCGGCACTGGAATTGAGTTGCCGAGTGTACGGCAAGGTGCCGGCTTTTCAACGGGAATCTAAAAGGAGGTTGTCATGAAGAAAACAAATCTATCGAAGGCTGTGGTCGTGGTGTGTGTGATTTTGGTCGGCGCGGGCGTGGTGTTCGCGGCGGATTGGCCGCAGTGGCGGGGGCCAAATCGTGATGGTAAGGTCAGCGACTTCAAGGCGCCCGCGAAATGGCCCAAGGAACTGACTGAGAAGTGGAAAGTGACGGTGGGCTCGGGGGATGCGTCGCCGGCGCTGGTGGGAGACAGGCTCTATGTTTTCACACGGCAGGGATCGGAAGAAGTGACGACGTGTCTGAATGCGGGCTACGGAAAGAAGATTTGGGAGAATAAGTACGAGGCGCAGGAGGTGACGGGAGCGGCCAGGCGGCACCCGGGCCCCAGAAGCACGCTGGCAGTGGCGGAGGGAAAGGTGGTAACGTTAGGCGTGGGTGGAGTGCTGTCCTGCCTGGATGCGGGCAGCGGCAAGCTGGTTTGGCGTAAGGATCCATACCCCAAGCTCGTGCCCACATTCTTTACGGCGACGTCGCCTATCATCGTGGACGGAATGGCCATCGGGCATCTCGGCAAGGCGGGCAATGGAGGGATTATCGCATACGGCCTGACCAGCGGCGAAGAGAAGTGGCGCTGGGCGGCGGAGGGGCCGGAGTATTCTTCGCCCGTAGTGCTGACGGCGGGTGGAGTGAAGCAGATAGTTACTTTGACGGAAAAAAATATCGTAGGTATAGGCGCCGCTGATGGAAAACTGCTGTGGAAGCTACCGTTTGCACCGGCAAGGAGGGCTTACAACGCCGCGACCCCGATTGTTGATGGAGATACGGTAATCTATACCGGTGCCGGGCGTGGTACTAAGGCTGTTAAGATTGAAAAGAAGGATGATGGCTTTGCGGCCAAGGAGCTTTGGAGCAACGGGGATTTGGCGCCGCAGTACAATACGCCTGTGCTGAGGGACGGTTTTTTGTTCGGGCTGTCCAACCGGAGCAACCTATTCTGCATTAACGCCGAGACAGGACAAGCAGCATGGACTGATTCGGCGTCGCATGGGCGAGGCGGATTCGGTGCCATTGTCAGCGCCGGCGGTTGCCTGCTGGCACTGCCGAGCAGCTCCGAATTGATAGTATTCAAGCCCGACGGCAAGGCTTACGGCGAGATAGCGCGGTACAAGGTATCCGAGACGGCAATCTATGCTCACCCGGTCCTTGCGGGGAACAGGATTTTCGTGAAAGACCAGGAGTCAGTGGCGTTGTATATGGTAGAGTGAGGTCCTGTTGCCGGGCTGGATGGCCAAGGCACGGCGTGAAAGTTATTGGGTCCGGCTTTTGGCGCAACACCCCAACTTGAAGTCACAGTTTGTGGTTTCAAGTTGGGGTGGCTTATTATGGGGGGCGGAAAAGAGAATATCAAAAAATTTTTTCAATCCTTTCTTTTTTTTCAACCATGTCATTTCGCCGAGCGTATTAAGTTTAGAAACTTAGACGAATAAATTTTAAGGAGACATCAAATGAACACTACAGACACACACAGGGCACTTGATTACTTCAAGGCAAAAGTGGAATTTAGTACAGGCCCGGTGGAGCTTAAACATATGCTCGATGTAAACGACGATATCAACATCATAGATGTTCGTTATCCGGCGGACTACGCAATGGGTCACATTCCGGGCAGTATTAATCTTCCGTCAGATCAATGGGATAATCTCGATTTTCTGAGCCACGATAAGACCAATATAATATACTGTTATTCAGGCGTCTGCCATTTAGCGGCGTCTGCTGCGCTGCACTTTGCAGGTTATGGATATCCGGTGATGGAGCTTGATGGCGGTTTCGAGGAATGGAAGAAGCATGATTTTCCAATAGTTACATAAGAGCCATCAGTTTTTGCGGGTTTTTTAAACTCCAGCCGGCTTAAGGAGCGTAAAGCCCGGCTTCGGCCGGGCTTTTTTTATGTCGAGAGATAAAAACCTGTTTTGCGCTGATCGTAGTTTGCAGTAAGGATTTAGAGATTTGTAGGTAGCATTTAGAACCTCGCATTTTGATGCCGACGAAAGGTTTTCGTTATGATAAGCCGGAAAATGAGCAAAACAATAGGTAAGACGGGACGGTCTTATTTATTATTAAAAGTGGCGGGAGAAATCGCAGCCTTCATGTTATATAGGCAGGAAAATATCCTTGGATAGAGTTGAGGATAAATTTGCCCGCAGTGACATCCAAACGATAACTTTAGCGGTATAGGTCCATGTGACAGTTATTTATGCCTGTTATTCGCAGATTTTTTTGGTGTTTATGAGCTGTTTTTTTCATTTTTTATTTGACTGCAAACGAATATTTGCCGTAATATGGCGTTTTTACAGGAGATATTCCCTCGTCTCTCAGGAATATAAAATTGAAGAGTGTGAGAGATGGGTAAATTTACGGCCGGTTGTAAGGCCAAAGGAGTAGATTAGTGAGTGAAGGTACAGTAAAATGGTTTAGTGGAAAAAAGGGCTTTGGATTTATAACGCCTGATGAGGGCGGCAATGATCTGTTCGTCCACCACTCTGAGATCAAGATGAACGGTTACGCCACTCTTTATGAGGGCCAGAAGGTTGAATACGAGCTTGGAGAGGGTAAACAAGGTCGGCCTTGTGCAACGAATGTAATCCCAAGCTAAAGGGACTCACGGATGAAACTGAAGAAAAGGCTTCACAGGAGTATGGAGCCTTTTCTTTTTTTATGCCTGCTGTAAATTGCGCGAAGCAACACATTTTATTATGCCAATGGTTTGTAGAATTTTTTCGGGTGAGGGCCGAGGTTGTTTGTCAGGGTGCCGAGTTTTTCGATGGTGCATTCCATGGTATCACCGGGCTGTAGGAAATCGCCGGTGGCCATAGCGACACCGGCGGGAGTTCCGGTTGCAATGATGTCACCGGGTTCCAAGGTCATTATGTGGCTTAAGAACGATACGATGTCGGCGACGTGATAAATCATCTGCGAGGTGTTGGCCTGCTGGCGTACGCGGTCGTTTACCTTCAAAGTCATATCGAGATTCTGTACATTTTCCAATTCATCAGCGGTCAGCATGTATGGGCCCATGGGGAGGAAGCCATCGGCCCATTTGCCGTTTAGCCAGTCGTAGAATTCATCCCAGGGGCGCTTGGCCCTGCCTTTGGTAAAAGTTACGCTGCGAGCTGAGACGTCGTTGGCTATGGTGTATCCTGCAACTGCATCAAGGGCGTCGCCGGGTTGTATATACCTGGCTTCTTTGCCTATTACGACACCGAGTTCTATTTCGTAATCCACCTGTTCACTGTATACCGGCCAGGGAATTTGGGTGTCGGGACCGGTTACGACTGTCGGGGGCATAATGAAGGGTCTCGGTACGGTCGTTTCTCGCGGCGAATCGGAGAGTCCAAGTGCACGGCCGGCTTCCTTTATGTGCTCGCTGTAGTTTCCTGCAAGTGCGATTACCTTTGAAGGACAAGGGATGGGGGCGAGGAGCTTTGCCGAATCGAGTTGTGTGAAGATGTCGGTTGAGTCGGCGAGTTCGGCAATTTTTTTAAGACAATCCGGGCCCCGGCTTAGGATTTGTTTTATGCTTCGAGGCGGATTCGGGCCGGGCCAGCTTGACGGGATGTCAATGATGGCTTCGTCGGTCAGGATACCGACCGAAATTGAATCGTTCCTGGAATATGTAATTAGTTTCATATTTTAGTCCTTATTAGAAAGTTTCGAAGGCTCATTTTAGCCGCAGGTTGCCAATATTACACGGATTTTTTTGACTGGATAGGGTGCTTACTTATTGGAATTTGGACATTGATGGTGTAAATATTTTTGAGTGGACAAAAAATGGGTAAGATGATTGCATTCGGTCCCCGGTTTTGTTTCCATATTTTTTAGTCAAGGATGCATTAAGTATCCAGCAGCTATGTTCATAGAGTTTAGTTTAAGCCGGGATCATCTTCCAACTTATCAAGGCCCATAATTACATCGTGCATAAATACACGCCTTCCGCTTGGTGTGTCGTGAGCTGCATAGGTCATATCCCGTTCCGGGTCGTAGTAGGCATACCAGCTATATTGGGACAACCATTCATAATCCTCGTCATCCACTTTTGCGTTGAGGCCGTTGCCTAACGGTATCTCTTTCATTTTCCATATCCTCTATTGTTTTCTCTGAGCCAGCTTTCGCTGCCTGCGGCACTCGTTAGTCGCTTTATTGGCACATTCCTTGCACCATACATACAAACCATCATTACTGCGGCGTCTTCTGTAGTACATGTTTTCCGGTTTCCACCTGCAGCACCTGTAACATCGCTTCTGTTTCACGCCTTTTACAACCCGATGGTTCTCTTCGTAGCGATAGTATCTTTTAACAGTTTTGCCGCCTTTGCCGGTTTGCTTACGGGCCTTATTTTTTTGTTTTTTCATATATAAACCTCATACTATTCAAATGTCTTTATATTTATTTCTTAAGAAGATTTTTTGAACAACTCTTCCGGGCTGCAAAGGTTGTCTTTGTCTGCCGCAACTCTTCCACAGCCTTTGCACACGAACTTGCCGTCTCTTACAAGTGTATTGTATGCCTCGGTGTACCGGGCCTGATAACCCAAGTTTGCCAGCAGGCATAAGTGCCTTTCATGGCCGGTGTGAGGCATCTCGACATTTTCCATTTATCAGCCCTTTCAAAGTAGTCTCAATCTCGGCTTTTTCAATGTCTGATAATTCTATCTTATAAACTATTCAAAGGCAAGATTTTTTATCTTTTTTTCTTGACTGACAGCGATGCCGAATATAATACTATGTTAACTTCATTATTGGAGACAAGCAATCAATGGAGAAAATATATTAAAATTGCTCTACGGGCCTTAAATTAGCGTGATTTAGAATTAATTTTGATTGGCATCTATCTCGGAACGACAAATGCTCTTACTGCTTGGCCTGGGTGCTGTGATGTTGAGAAGGAAACGAGAAAAATGAAAAAGTATGTTTGTCTTATTTTTTGTTGTGCAATAGCAGGGTGCACATCGGTAGCACAGTTAGAGCAAGAATTAGGTCGGCAATGGACCGGGAAAGACCGGAAAAGTTTAATTTCTTCAATAGGGGAGCCGGATAAGGTGGTGGATGATGGCCCCAGCGGTCAAATCCTTTGCTATGTCAAAATCACATCTTATACACTGCCTTTCAGAGAAAGCATGAAGCCAATCATTTATACATCCAAAAAGGGTTTGCATTATAACGTAATAGACAAAGGCAGGTATTATCCACTGCAGACTTTTACAAAGGGACAAAATACTATGTTCTGGATAAATCCCGAAGACCAAATTTACAGGGTTTCCATTGTCCGATGAGGTATGGATACCTGTAGAATCCACAATTTCAATCCCTTTGCCTCAGGACCTGGATATGATGATGTTGCGGAAGCGAGAAAAAATGAAATGATAATTAAAATATTTTATACTTAATGTATTCAATCTTGTTTTTAAGCCCTTTTGGTATCTTCCTTCCCTCATCCTTAGGCTGTACAAATGCCTTTTTATACATCTCTTTGCGGCCCACGAATTCTCCCACAGAGGCACTCAGAGATGTTTATCACTCATAGAATCGCCTGTATTGTCTCAGAGTCTTTTTTTCAAGAATCGGTCTTTTTGCTTCCAACGAGTTTTTCATGCCGAAAATCCCATTTTTCACAGTTGACAAGCCCGCTAAATTATGTTATTGGACAGGTGCAATCCAAGTAAGGTTTTGATATTATTATGGAGTTGGAATGTTTGGTTGTAAAGCCAAGCGTTCGAGAGGTGTTGGTTTTGCACTAACGCCAACTGAAATGCGTGTTTTGAAGAGATGGAGGTGAATCATGTCACATAGGTTTCTTATATGCTCAACGATTTTATTGCTTTTTGCCGGCGCTTCGTTGGGTGGTGTAGTACTACCAATGGATATCGACGTTTTTTGGTGCGGTGGGGAGTGGGGTTCCTGGATGGATGGTGATAACTGGTGTGATAACATCTTGTGGTTTTGTGATCCACCTCAATCGCCTTGTCGACCGTACCAGTGGCCGGACAACAATGATACTCTTTCTTTCTACGTCAGTATTGACAGCAACGATGCCGGTGTCGAGAGGGTGCATGTCACTTGGGAGGGTTCATACGGTCCTACTGTCAGCGAGATAGAGTTTCGTGGAGATGTGCATTTGCTTAAGTGGGGCGGGCCCTGGAACGAACTTATCGTTGTAGAGCCGAATGGATTCCTGAATTACGGTGATCTTAGAGTTGAGATTGACGTTCGAGGTGATATTGTTAATACATCCGGTAGTGCGATTGTGTTCTCCGGCCATCTTAACGTCTTTGGCGATCTGTATAATGAGGCAGGTGCGTTAGTTAAAGTATCGCGGGATGACATAGACATTGAAGATGGAGCAGTGCACAACGCAGGCCAGATATGGCTGGCCGGTAATGGTGGTATTGGAGAAGGTCACCTTTTCTCAAACACAGGGACAGTACGGCTTTTCAACGGTATGTGTAACGGAAAGGCAGTCGTCAACTGGCAGGAGGGTCTAATTAAAGGTTCAGGATTCGTTACGTCAAATGAAGGTTTATGGAACTTGGGGACAATTAAAGCGGCAGGAGGGTCGCTGCTATTATACGTTGAGGATGGAAAGCTGGCTAACAAGGGTAAGCTGATTAGCAATCCCGGAGCATCTTTGCACATAACACCGACAGAGGATTTTAATAACGCCGGGATGATAGAGGTGAATCGAGATGGAGCAGTGACGGCAGACTGCAACCTCGTAAACGAACCAAACGGTCATATCGGTCTTTTGGGCGGGACTCTGTCGGCCGACTGTATAATACAGGAGGATGATGCAGTTTTGAGCGGCTTTGGGGGAATCACTGGAGATGTGGTTATTAATCCCAACGGATCAATTCAACTTACTGGTCCGACAAGTATAGTAGGTGATGTAGAAATTAACCCAAACGCTATATTGGAAGTAAGCGATGGGATAACTCTAATAACTGGGCACACGACGTGCAACAATGGAACTATACGTATGGTTGGCGGTCGCGTTATCTTTCAGGGAGGTCTTACAAACAACAACTGTAATATCTTCCCGGAGCCAGGCTTGTATACTAACATGGCCGATTACAATCTCGATGGAAAAGTTAATTCCAAAGACTTTGCATATTTTGCTAATGTATGGCTCTGGCAAGCAGAGTTATGAGCATACTTATAAGCACACTGACTATGCTCTTACCGTTTGGCTTGAGTGTAGTGAGGAGAGATACAAAACGGTAAAGGCCGTCCACAGAATTTTCTGAAGTGATGAAAAATAATCGCGGTTTTAGGGTGGATTTGGCAGTTTATACCGCTCAAAAGGCGAAAAAGATTATAAAAAAGCGAGTAAATGGGAAATTTTTTGTAACCTTTCTATTGAAAAAAGCCTGTTATTAGAGGAAGATATCAGTGGAAATATTGCGGATATAGTTAGGAGTATAGAAATGAAAAAGGTGGTTTTAAGCGGATTGTTAATTTTGGTTGCCTGTTTTTGCTGCTCATGCGCGACAATTCTTGGCGGTATAATCGGGCATCAATCGGGCGAACTGGCGGCGGGCTTGGCAATCGGGGCGGCAATCGACTTCGGCGATGACCTGGTGAGGGGCGTCTGTTATATGACGGCCGACATCCCAAAAGAGTTCAAGAATAATTCGCAGGTGAATGCCAATGACGGGACGATTCAGCTTCCTGGAATCGCATTTAATGTTGGGCGTATGCCAGCCGTCAAGCAAAAGCTCAAAGGGAAGATGTCGGAAAACGGGTGGGAATTTGCTGTTGTTGAAAAAACCGCCAAGACATCCCTTTTCAGTAAAGACCGGTATAGCGAGAACTGGAATTGTGTCACAAACAATGGTGAGGCGTTTGACCTTAAGATTTGTTATAGGCAGGATGAGGACCCGCACCTGACGGTTAGGGCCGGACCGGACAGCAAGGGCAATCAGGGGAAAATCACTACACAGATATATCACTGGCTGGAAGAAATCTCCCATTCTATAGCGTAGGTTAAGATTGCCGAACGGCCGCAAGTTTTATGTCTTCCTTTCTTTTGTAGGAACCAGTCTGGAAAATATGCCCATAGATATGGTAGAAAGCCCTGCCGGTTTCAATAGCAAAAAATTCCTTGCTTTTACCCTGGAAAGAGTTTTTAATGTGAATTGATTGTATAAGGATTGGCCGGGGGGAGGCAGAAAAAGGCTTTTAGCTGTAAAAACAGACATAAGAGACTCAGGAAATCGGATTTCAACTCGGCGGTGTGAGCCGGGGCCAGGTTACGGCGGGAATGAGAAGGTAGCAATGACAGACGATTATACTTAGGGAGTCATAGGATGACTGTAAAGGAATTTTGGACAAAGACGAAGTCAAAGACAGTTACGTGGCTTCATAGTCATAAACCGAGGAGGGAGGGCAGCTACAGGCCGGAAGTAAATGATAAAGGTTTAATCGACGCAAACGATGAGTCGGCTGTTGGTGAATCGGAGCAGGACGCTGCGCAAAGCGATAAGGTTTTGGTCAAAACAGTTCCGCCGACAGACAAGCAACAGTCGCTTGACAAACTTCAGGCCGGCTTCGATAAACTAATCGAGCAATTGCAGGGCATCAACCAGCATCTGAACCGCCAGATTGTACAGAATGAAGAATTGATGAGCCGAATTGAACAACTGCCGAAATTGCTGGAGAGCTTTCCTGATTTGGTTCAGAATCAAAAGCAGATAACGGAAGGGTTGGTAGAACAGATCAAGGCGGCAATCGCAAAGGACCAGCAGTTTGTGGATACGGTCGAGAAGATACCGTTGGAGACGGCCAAACAAACCGATACGCTTGTCGATATCGACCATCAGCTTGCGGCGGCTGCCGATACGGATGTGCAAATGGTGGAGAATTTCAACAAGTTTAACGAGACTTTGGACAAACTCAATCAGAGAACTGTCAGTCAGACAGACAGCATCGTGCAGATGAGCCGGACGTTTGCGACGAGCGACAGGTACCTTAAGTATATCCTCTCGAAGCAAAACCGGCGCTTTATGTGGGTCTTTATTGCCGCTATTGGTGTGTGCGTGATGGCGATATTGATACTGACGGCAATCGTTATTTTTCTCAAGTCTGGGAGTTAGAAGTTAACAGCGAGTGTAGTTTGTGAGGGAATTTTGTGTTGGGCTGTTTACCTTAACACTTCGAATTATCATTGGGATGTACGGACTTTTCTGGCGCGGTCGACGAAGGCTTCGAAGATCCTGTGCTGGACCTTGTCGTTAGGTTTCAATTCGGGATGCCATTGTATGCCAAGGGCCCATCCGTTTTGCGTCTCGATAGCCTCGATAATATCTCCGGGGCCTGTTGCGGCAATTCTTACGCCGCGGCCCGGATTGGCGACGGCATTACCATGCAGGCTGACAACTTTGCTCAGATGTGTTGTACCCAAAAGTTCGGCGAGTTTGGTTTTCGGTATTAGTTCAACGGCGTGGCGTTTAAGAGACAAGTGGGGGCCTTCGACGTTTTCTTCTCCGCGAAGGTTTCGCAGGGTCCCGCCCAGAGCAACGTTTAATATCTGGCAACCACGGCAGATGCCGAGTATTGGGAGGCCGCGTTTCTTAGCTTCGCGAACGAGGGCGATTTCGAAGTCGTCACGCAGACGGTGTACGAGCATGGTCTTGTTGGGATCGCCGCCGTAAAGCTTCGGGTCCACGTCGCCGCCGCCGGCCAGGAGAATGCCGTCAATTTCTTTTTCTTTAAGGAGTGTTTTTACCGCGTCCGTGTTTACTACAGGATCGCCGGCTGCATCGGGGCGCAGGGTTATGAGGCGTCCGCCGGCTTTGAACATGGCACGGTGGTAGGAGGCGTCGGTTACCCCAGCTCGCCCTATGATTGTGTTGTCCAGTGAGAAGGCGATTCGCGGGGCGTCGTCCGGCAGGCGGATGTTTATCCAGACCGGATAGAAAAGGCGGAATAACAAGCAGGTGACAATCAGGAGTGCAAGAACGATAGCGATTCGGAGAAGCCAGCGCCTTTTGCGTTTAGGTGGTTTGGCACCTTTTTTGGATTTGGCTCTTTTTCTTTTATTCATCTTCGCTTCCGGGCCCGCCTTCCCCTGTAATAAGTTCGAGATTTACCTTTCCATGACGAAGGAAGACAGCAAGGGGGTACAGCACGCCAAGCGCAGCGAGAGGGTCGTCGCCGGAGAGGACATCGTAAACGTTGTCTTTGTGATCCTCGATGAGCTGTTTGGCCTTTTTGTACCTGTTCTTGACATCGAAATAATCCTTAACTCCTCGAAATAGTTTGCGGATGCCCTGGCGTTTCGAGCCTGTGCGGAATTCCTGTTTCGCCTGTTCCCAGGAGTCGGTCAGGGCGGCCATGCCTTGTTCGTTTTGCGCGATTTCCTGAAGTGTCGCCAGGAAGGCAAGTATCGGGGTTTCCGTTCGAACATCGGAGCGGGTTTTCGTTACAGGTTCTATGTGTCCCTGTACGGCAAGCTGGAAGAGCAGCCAGGGATAGTCCCATCCCGATTCAACCGATTGTATCAGGCCGCCAAAGAAGCGAGGATTTACTTCTATCAGTTGCGGCCGGCTTTCGGGCGTACCTTCCCATCTAAAGTCCAGTTCCGCGACGCCGTGCCAGCCGAGTGAGCCCATGAGGTCGGCCGTGACCTTTTCCATTTCCGGCGCTTCGACTGTCTCGCGCATCACGGTCGCCCCTCGCTCTGCGGGGAACGCACGAAGTCCGCGATATGTCATTGATGCGGCCAATTTGCCGTGGTCGAAGAGGGCGGTCACACAGTAGTCGTTTCCGGGGACGGCCTGCTGGATGATGGGGTAATCGTTTTCCCTGAGCTTGAAATGCTCTATGAATTCTTTGTAAGTGGACTTTAGCTCATCAGTGGTTTTGACTTTTCGGATGCCGACACCGGAGGCCGATTCCCGCAACTTCACGAAGGCCGGCAACTTCACATCCGAAGCAATCGACTCGAAGTTGGTCATGTCCTCCGGTATCCAGGTTTTGGGAATAGGCAGCTTGAGTTCCATGGCGTAGGCGGCGAGTGTGCCTTTGTTGTGTACCCGTTCGATATGTTCGATTTGCGGAACCGGTACGCGTATGTGCGGCTCAAAGCGCTTGCGGTGACGGGCGATAAGATAGGTCTCCTTGTGGATGGGCATCAGGACGTAAGGTGTGGCCTGATCCTGCGGTTTGTTATCGAGGACCACTTTCTCAAGGGTGTCAAGAAAAGCCTGCGGCTCTTTGGTTGGATTGGGATAACGGAATTCACCGACACTGTATCGAGAGAACGAAGCGGCGGTCATTGCATATTCATCGCCGGTGATGACTTCGATGCCTCGGCGGCCCAGACTGCGTGTGGCAACCAGTGTCTGCCAGCCTCGAGAGAATGTGATTATTGCCCGTCCGGCAGTATCCTTTGTTTCTGTTCCTTTTTTCATATCACATACCTCTTTTACTTGTGCATTGCGGTGCAGCCCAGGATTGCCGCGCACTCGATGTTCGAGTGTGGCGATTGCCTGGGTAATATATTATTTTAATCGCAATTCTAACTGCGGGGCCGTTGTTTTGTCAAGTAATGCCGCCGGGCCGGCCTTATCTATGGACTTTGATGGGGACTGGCATCTGAGGCTGCACTTCTTTGCGGGGACAAGGGGCGAAATCCAAAAGATGGTGAGATAGCCGGCTTCGAGCGTTGCTGTTTAAACGCAAAAGCAGGTAAAAGGATAATCCGGATTGGTAAAAAATAAATGTTTTCTTCCGAAGGTGGATTGTAAACGGCAGGAATTCCAGATTTGTAGGGGAAGTTATTAACGGCGATATCAATACTGATATTGCGTTTTTTGGGGATATTTTTGTTAGAAACGGCAGTGATATAGAGGCATTTCTGTTCTGTTTAAAGCCGGATATTTTATTAATGTTATATTCAAGAAAGTGAAAAAGATAGTCCGAATAATGTTTATAACGTGACGTTCATAGTTGACAGTTTTTAATGTTTTGATTAGGAGAGTCACAGATGCGCTTTTTGGAAGAAATCAAAAGATGGCTGGGTGAGATTGTAGAGATTGCTCTGCTGCTGGTGGCCATAGGGATCGTATTCGAGATCCTGTTTGGCAGCACAGTCCAATTCTTTGGTGGGATTATTCCGAACCTGACAGTGTTGCTTAATACTCTCGGCGACAACGGTCTTGTCGGCCTGATCGCCTTGAGTATTATCCTTTGGCTGTTCTATAGAAAGGGTGCGCCAACGCATGGTTAACCCTGTGCTGTGCTCATAAAAGGAACTTGTGTTTAGCGCCGAGAACCAGGTATCTTACCGGTTGCTTGAAACTGACTGAAGTATAGGGCATTGTTGCTTGTGGCTTAATTAATGCCGGTGACCCTCAGGATGACGAGTATCCCTAAGAGCGTGAGCACGAGAATCGCGGCCCTGAATACACGCATAAGCTGTGTTCTGGGTTTTATAAAACGCCACACATAGGTACAAAGCATAACAACAAGCGTTATGCGTAAGACAAAGGATATAATGCCTCCAGCCATAGAGGTATTATATCCTATTTTATCAGGCAAAGTCAAGTGCAAATTCCCCATTTTAACGGGAAATATTGCTCATTTCCAGCCGTCATTAGCAATTTTTTGGAGAATAAACCTGCCATTATCGACAGGATTTTTTATGAATTAACACGTATTTTGATAAATTTAGATATCCAATTTTGGATAAGTCATTGTAATCATATCTGTCTTAGAAGGTGTTAGGTTGATTCAAGAAGCAGTGTGAGAAAATTTTTATAGCTGCTGGAAAATTTATTTTTCTTTTACTTGAAGGATTTGAGGTGATTTGTTAAAAGGACGGATAATAGCTCTTTGAAAAGGACATAACCTGACTGCAGGTCCGAAAATATTTTTTCGGATAATCAAACGGGAACGCGGTTAAAATCCGCGACGGTCGCGCCGCTGTGAGCGTCTGTTCCGATTTGTAAATCGGAAATCCGAGAGGCAGTTAACCACTATCCGCCGTGGGCGGATGGGAAGGGGCCTTTAGGTAAGGCGCAAGTCAGAAAACCTGCCTGTAGTTGGCTGCACATTTTTATAGTGTTCTCGCGAACTGGGACACGGTGCGTTCTGCGCTGATTGAAATTTCTCTTGTATATTCTGCAGGCAGGCTGAGCGTTTTTTTGATTATCGAACCGCTGTTCCTCTCGTGGGAACGGCGGTTTTTTTATTGGTTTTGAATGCCCTCGCGTCAGGGGTAAGAGAGGTGCAGAAAGGAGTTTAATTCAGCTTATAACTTTTAGTGTGAAAGGAGAATTGTTTCTAAGAAATAGTAATGATTTTTGGTGGAGGAACAACAGATGGCTTCGAAGGAATTGGTGAACGTGATGTTAGTATTAATGATAAGCGGTGTATCAAGTGCGGCAGTTGCCACATTTGATGATTTGAGCCTTGCGGCTGATTCCTACTGGAACGGCTCCGACAGCTCAGGCGGTTTCAGCAGTGGAGGCGCGTACTTTAACAATAACTATAATACCACGTACATGTCGTGGGATGGATTTGCATATTCGAATATTACCGATACGATTTCATCGGGATGGTCGGCACAGTACAATGCCATTAGCGGCCAGGGGCAAGGCGGGTCGGCGAATTATGCGGTAGGTTTTGACCCCCTGGCGTCGGGATTCGGGACCGAACTGCCGACGATGACACTGAGTACTGCGGGGGTTGTTGACGGTTTGTACGTTACGAATAACAATTTTGCGTACTATTCAATGCTGAACGGGGATACGTATTCGAAAAAGTTCGGTGGAGTAAGCGGAGACGAGGAAGACTGGTTTTTGTTGACTATTACGGGTAAAGATGCGGGCGGGACCGAGGTCGGAAGCGTTGAATTCTATCTGGCTGATTACCGTTTTGCGGACAACGGTCAGGATTACATCGTCGATACGTGGGAGTACGTTGATTTAATGGGGCTTGGTGTTGTTCAGAGCCTTGAATTTAGCCTCAGTTCCAGTGACGTGGGCAGCTTCGGGATGAACACGCCGGGCTACTTTGCGCTGGATACGGTTGTACCCGAGCCGGCTACG
>JABAHS010117768.1_pt3 | contig 15996 bp, 15 predicted proteins | sample 7062111 | NCBI WGS metagenome assembly JABAHS01 (sample SAMN14534600, study PRJNA622989) | marine sediment metagenome | biome: marine biome [ENVO:00000428]; feature: marine pelagic biome [ENVO:01000023]; material: deep marine sediment [ENVO:00002113]; isolation source: pool of 4 deep marine... | reverse complement strand
AGTGATAATAGCACTCATTTTTATCTTCTCCTTTTACTAATGAGCTTTCGGATTTCCCTTAGTTCTTCTTCACTGATACGATTTTGTTCCACGAGGCTATTGAGCAACAAGAGCGGCGAGCCTTCGAAAAGACGGTCGAGGAGGTCTCCAATAACGCCCTGTCGGACGGTTTGGCGGCTTATCGTCGCGCGGTAAACATAAGTTCGTTCATCTACATCGTGCGAAAGATAACCCTTGGCCTCCAGTTTTCGCATCATTGTCAATATCGTGCTATATGCAGGCTTTCGGCCGCGGGATATCACATCTTTTACATCGTGGACTGTTGCCTGCCCCTTGTCCCAAACAACGTTCATGATTTGCATCTCCAGTCGCCCCAATCGTATCTCTGAAAGTTTCTTCTTTGGCATATCATACCCCTTTAATCAATGATTATGTTATAATGGTAATATTACCACGGTAATAGTATAATGTCAAATGAAAAAATAAATTTTTTCAAAAATTTTTTTACCCCCATTTTTTGCCTGAAAACTAACAAATAAGCATCAAAAAGGCCGCCAATGCATTAGCAATGACGGCCTCATCAATTAGAAAATTGACAATTGGTTTATTTCTTCTTCTTGGCTTTTTTCTTCTTTGCCGGTTTCTTTTTAGCTGTTTTCTTTTTTGCTGCTTTCTTTTTCTTAGCCATTTCAAGTCCTCCATGCAATAAAGTTAATTAACAAGCGGATCTGATTCCATCAACTCCGCTTCCGATAAGTAATATTTTCTCTTTATAATCGAATCATAAAATCTCTTTCAAACAACAGCTTTACATGCCATTGGACCTCTACCGGGATTCACCAAAAAGCTGGCTAACATACTTACGTTCGGCTCAGCACTGTTAAAAAATGGGATATTGGTAAACTCGGACAGTTCTCTTAATAACAGTGGAGAACTCGAGCATATTCCTGATAAAGCATCAGGTTCTAAATCAAAACTCCTTAAAACACCTAAACCTCCAATTGCTCCAAAGGCATCGCTTGCACAAAAAATTAATTTATGAATTCTTGAGATTACTTCTGGAGACTTCAGCAACATAGCTGTTTCTCGTTGGATAACTCCGTCGGCAAGTTCGACCACCCAGAAATTCTTCGGATTGTTGGCATATTTTAAATCAAGCTGGTTAAAAATGCTCAGAAGTTCGTCCTTCTCTAAAAGGTACGTCGAGGGATGACCAAGATATGTAAAATCAGAGTAAGGGCTTGCCCCCGAGTCATTCATTTGCAGAATGTCCTTAAGACTCGCCGTTCCGGTTACCTTGGATGCACGAACTTTATATCCGGCCGTTGACAACGCCCGGCAGCACGCCGCCGCCGCCAAACTCTTGCCAGAATTCATAGAAGTGCCGCAAACCAGTATCATTTTTGCCCTCGGTTGCTTCTTAATAATCGTCCCCGGCTTAATAAGTGGAAAGTCCCTCGTGCTTAAAACATTGCCCGATTCATTGCATACATATCCCAAAACCTTTATTTTTGTCGGGTCTTTTATCATCGAGTTCTTAGTCTTGACGATACCGACAATTCCCGAACGGGCCAGAAGATCGACCTCCTCTTTAAATTCATCCGGCACCAGGCCCTCATAAAAATCCGGCGCGTACCTGTTACCAAATACAAAAATGGCCTTCGTGCAGTGATGAATCATGTGTATTCGGCCGGATACATTTTCCAGAGATGCGTGCTGACCAATCCGAGTCACTGTACCGAAAACTACGTCACCTGCCACAGGTGGTTTATCCATATACTCATAATATCTGACTTGACGGGGCTTAATAGACAGAGCCGCACTCGGTGTTATAAATCCTTTTCTGATAATTTTCATTGGCCTAACGACCATTTTCAAAATTGTCTAATTCGTCACCATCGTCAATCCCGGATGCATAATCATATTTGTTAAAAAGGTCTTCTTGTTTAACAACACCTTTCTCTACAAGCCCTGCACACACAACACAGAACCGGGTCCACGGAATGGCTTCCAGCCGCTGCTTCGGAATTGGCTCCCCACCAACATCGCATATACCATAAGTGCCCTCTTCGATACGTTGAAGGGCATTATCTATCTCAGTTATCACTTTTCTTTCACTATCCATAAGCTCTAACGAAAAAGACTGCTCATAATTATCCGTTCCCATATCAGCCATATGAATAGGCAAACTGGATAAATCACTTCTTTGTTTTTTCAATGTTTCATCTTCAAGCCAGAGCATGTTGCCCAGTATTTCGATTCGCTTCGCTAACAGCAGGGCTTTAAATTCTTTAATCTCTGATAATGTCAGTTTGGTTGGGATTTTTCGGTCTTCATCCATAGTTGCTCCATCGGGTAAGGATATGCTCCAAAAACTCATTCAAAAACGTTCTCCGGCCTTATTAAACCGTGCTCACCGGCCAAGAAAAGTACACAAACTCTTTACAAAAGTCCGTCGCAGGGGCTGAATGCTTGACTCAATTTCCTCCGGTCTCATACCTATCGCGGCAAATGAGAAAAATCCAAACACAAATCCCGCAACGGCACAAGCCAGACGGCGTATTTTTATGGCCGCTATTCTCGGCGAAAGATAAGGCGATACCTGTTCTTCAATCTCCTCCAGGTAATGTATATAAGGCTCTTCAAGCTCATCAAGAGTATCTGATTCGAGCCTCAGTAATAACTTACCCTGGAAGAGTAAAAGGAACTCCTCTCTGGCTTCAACAGAAAAACGATAATGAGCATTCAACAGATGTTCCAACATCTCTTCCAGCGTTTCCGGAACTGTGTCGTAAGACCGGATACGACGAATAAGATGTTTCACGGCCTCCTCTACAAGAGTTACTACGATTTCCTCCTTGTCCTCGAAATGCTGATAAAGGGTACCCTTGCCCACGTCCGCTTTCTCGGTAATTTCTTCAACCGTCGCGGCATCCACACTCTTTTCGGTAAACACATCAAGGGCGGCCCTCTTCAATTTCTTACGGGTCTTCCTTGCCCTTTTTTGCATTCTACTTCCTTTGGTTTTTAAACTTTTTTTATCCATATATTGACTATTTCGTCAATACTGACCAAATAGTCAATAAAAATATTTGACTTTCCGAAAAAAATATTATATCTCGTTTGCCTTATATTGTGACCGATGTATAAAATTTAGCAGAACATAGCTTGAATCAGTAGCTTAAAGTTTTAGACAAAATCAGATATTAGGAGTTTTAAATGAGTCATCTTGTTCCAACTAAAGTGTTTCTAACAAAGGGCGTCGGAAGGCACAGGTACCAACTGAAATCCTTCGAAGAGGCCCTGCGGCAGGCAGGTGTTGCCCACCAAAACCTGGTCAAGGTTTCATCTATTCTGCCATCAAAGTGTAAGGTCATAAGCCGAAAAAAGGGATTGACAAACTTGCTCCCGGGGGAGATATGCTACTGTGTCCTTGCAAAAGCTGAAACCAAGGAACACGGCAGATTGATCGCTTCCTCCATTGGTATCGCCATTCCAAAGGATGCTAACAGGTGGGGATATCTAAGTGAAGTGCACGGCTTTGGAATGAAATCCAGGGAAGCTGAAGATATGTCCGAAGACCTCGCCGCTGAAATGCTCGGTACAACTTTGGGGATTGAGATCGATCCCGACAAAGCATGGTCGGAAAAAGAGCAGCTATATAAGACCAGTGGTTTAATAATTAGAACCTCCAACATAACGCAGACCGCTCGCGGAACAAAGGGTCTCTGGACAACAACTGTAGCTTTGGCGGTATTTTTATTTGAATAACAAGCTTCAAAAGAAAAATTTACAATGAATCAGCCGTTAAATTTCGGATATCTTCCTGAACAATATTCAAAACCGGACAAATCTTCGATAGTTGTCATACCTGTTCCCTATGACGGTACAAGCACCTGGATAAAAGGGGCTGACAAGGGACCTGAAGCCATCATCGAAGCTTCTGCAAATATGGAACTTTACGATATAGAGACAGACTCAGAGGTATATACAAAGGGTATCTTTACAGATAATCCCGTCCGGGGTCTGTCGTTTCCTGAAGAAGTGATTGAAACACTCGAAAGTATAGTCGGCTATCACATAGAAGATGGAAAGTTTGTTGTAGTTATGGGAGGTGAACACTCTATCAGCATTGGCTCTGTCAAAGCGCACGTTAAAAACCACAAGGACCTGACTGTCTTACAGCTCGACGCCCATTCCGACCTAAGAGATGAGTACAACGGCTCAAAATACAGCCATGCCTGTGTGATGGCCCGAATCGCCGAACTCTGCCCCTTCCTCCAGGTGGGAATCAGAAGCATGGATGCCTCAGAGAAAAAACGCATGGACAAACAACGAACCTTTCTCGCCGAAGATATTAACACCGATAAAAACTGGATCAAAAAAGTCACCTCAAAACTATCCGAATCAACTTACATAACGATCGATCTGGACGTCTTTGATCCTTCTGCAATGCCGTCAACAGGAACACCGGAGCCCGGAGGTCTCTTTTGGTATGATGTCTTGGCCTTGCTTAAAGCCGTCTCGGAAAAGAGCAATATTGTCGGTTTTGACGTCGTGGAATTGTGCCCGGACGAAAAAAACAAGGCCCCCGACTTTTTGGCTGCTAAACTCATATACAAGCTGTTAAGCTATAAATTCGGAGCTTAAACATGGAAAAGAGTGATTTCCTCAAAAAACCTGTGGAACATATCGACATAAAGTCTTTCGATTCCACCGGAATAATCGAAGCGATGAGGGAAATGTCCTTCACCGCAGGAGATACCGCCAAAGCCGCTGACATCTTCAACAAGATGATAAATGATGAAGACTGCACTATTATTCTCTGCATCGCCGGCAGTACAAGTGCTGCCGGATGTATGCAAATCTACGTCGATATGGTTCAACATAATATGGTCGATGTCATTGTCGCCACCGGAGCCACCATCGTCGATATGGATTTTTTCGAGGCACTTGGCTTCAGGCACTATAAAGGAACTCCTTTTGCCGATGATAAAACTCTCAGAGAATTGTATATCGATAGAATCTACGATACCTTCATCGACGAGGAACAATTGCAAATATGCGACAATACAATAAAGGAAATAGCCGATTCGCTCACTCCCGGATCCTATTCTTCCAGAGAATTTATCAGGCAAATGGGCAGGTATCTCGTCGACAAGGCAAAAAAGAAGGATTCTTTGGTACAGGCTGCTTATGAAAATGATGTACCAATATTCTGTCCCGCATTTTCAGATTCCAGTGCCGGCTTCGGCCTCGTAAAGCATCAGGCCGAAAACCAAGAGAACCATCTCTCTATTGATTCGGTCAAAGACTTTCGCGAGCTGACCGAAATCAAAATCGATTCTTCCGTCTCTGGATTATTCATTGTCGGAGGCGGCGTACCTAAAAATTTCGCTCAGGATACGGTTATCTGTGCAGAGGTGCTTGGAAAGACCGCCGAAATGCACAAATACGCTGTCCAGATTACAGTCGCCGATGCACGGGACGGCGCCTGTTCAGGCTCGACCCTTAAAGAGGCCCGCTCATGGGGAAAGGTTGACAACGACTACGAGCAGATGGTTTATGCAGAAGCAACAAGTGTACTGCCACTCATCGTCAGTTACGTCTATCATATGCGGAGTTGGGAAAATCGATATCAAAAACAATGGAACAAAATATTTCAATAGTGTACACCTATACGTTTTTCCCGCAGCATTTCTTGTATTTCTTTCCGCTGCCGCACGGGCAGGGTTCATTCCTGCCGACCTTCGGGCTCTCAAGACGAATCTGCTTCACTTTCTGCTCACCCTGCGGCGCCTGGGCAGCTGCACGCTGACGCTCGGCCATCGCAAACTGACCAACCTCGTCGTGAGCCGTTTGACTTACGTTCCAGACGCTCCTCGCCTGTGCTCCCGCCTCAAGACGCACCTTGAAGATAATATCGGTAACCCGGTCCTCAATAGTGCTTAGCATCTCCTGGAACATCCGGTGCCCTTCTCGCTTATATTCCGTCTTCGGGTCCTTCTCCGCCATCGACCGCATCCAGATACTGCTTTTCAGATGGTCCATCGTATAAAGATGGTCCTTCCACGTGCTGTCGTAAACCTGGATCAAAACGTATCTTTCAAGGTCGCTCAGTTCAGAACGCAAAAACTCCCGTCCCGCTTCGAGTATCATTTCCTTGCGCTGCTCGCCGTGACCAAGTTCCTCCTTCGTAAACGAAACGCCAAATCTCTCATTGGCCCAATCGACAGCCCCCGGCGTATCCAGATGGTACAGCTTATCATCTATCTCCTCTTTCAGCCTTCCATTGTTATAGCCCTCGCTCAATTCCAAAAGTTGTTTATGCAGTTGTTTGGGATTTATATTCTGGATTTGTTCGACCGAAAAGCCGGCGTTATATTTTTTGTTCGCCCACTCGGCTAATGATTCGAACGCGTATACATTCGCGCCCTGAGGCCCGTAAACCATATTCATCGCGAATTCAACGGGATAATTAATCTCCCTTTCTTTGTATTTCGCTGTCGTTTTTTCTTTGAGTTGCTCACGTATTTCGGAAACACTCAGATTTTCAAGCTGATTGAGGTCAAGTTTTATATTGAATTTCGAACGGGCCCATTCTGCAAATGTACGAAGACCAAAATCTTTTCTCAAAAATTCGTCCACTTTCGAACAGTCTTTTTTATCAATCTGCTCCCCTGCAGCCGATATCAATTGCTCCTCAATCTCTTCGGGCTCCTGCTCTTTGACCTTGCTCGGGCTTAAACTGACCCGAAACGCGCTCATTGCCCACTTGCACAAACCCGCAACGTCCCAGCTGCTTACGTCTTCGTAGTCTTCTAAATATTCACCTAAGGAAAGTGATATGTTATTCTCGGCCTCGCCTTTGGCCTGTCGCTTGATTAACTGCTCAATCTCATCGGCCTTAATACCCGCAATATCCGCTACTTTTAAATCAACACCGAAGCTCGTCCTCGCCCACTCTACAATACACTTAAGTGGATATTGGCTGCTGAGAATCGTCTCGCAATTTTCCGCGATTGTGGCCTCTACCATTTCCTCGATAATATTTTTAAGCTTTTTCCCTGCAAGGATTGTGCGCCGGCGGCCATAGAATATCTTACGCTGGTAGTCCATCACCTCGTCATATTCGAGCAGGCTCTTGCGCACCTCGAAGTTTCGCTCTTCGACCTTCTTTTGTGCCTTTTCGATACCTTTGCTTATCCGCTTATGTGCAATTGGCTGTCCTTCTTCCCACCCTATCCACGAAAGCGCCTTTACCGTCCATTCCGGTGCAAATATACTCATCAAATCATCATCGAAGCTCAGGAAAAACTCGCTTGAGCCGGCGTCACCCTGCCTGCCTGTTCGCCCGCGAAGCTGATTGTCGATTCTCCTGGCCTCGTGTCGCTCTGTGCCTAATACGTGTAGTCCTCCAATGTCGGCTACACCCTCGCCGAGTTTGATGTCCGTGCCGCGCCCCGCCATATTAGTCGCTATCGTCACATTCCCCAGCATTCGCCCGTCCCGGCCCTTATGCTGATGGCCCGCTTTCGCAACAATTGCTGCTTCTCTCTCATGATGCTTGGCATTGAGGACCTCATGCTCAAGACCAAGTCTTTTCTCAAGGGCCGCAGAAAGAGCCTCATTTTTCTCCACGCTGACCGTACCTACAAGAACAGGCCGACCGGCATTGCTCACCTCATTTATCTCTTCCAATATCGCGTTAAACTTCTCCCGCATAGATTTATATATGACGTCTTCCATGTCGTCTCTGATGCAGGGTTCATTCGTTGGTATAACCACAACGTCAAGGTCGTATATCTTCATAAACTCCTCACCCTCCGTAGCCGCCGTACCTGTCATTCCCGATATCTGGTCATAGAGCTTGAAGAAATTTTGGAGCGTGATAGTAGCCAGGGTCTGGGTCTCTTTTTTGATTGTAACCCCTTCTTTCGCCTCCACCGCCTGATGGAGCCCGTCCGACCACTGCCTGCCGTGCATCAAACGCCCCGTAAATTCATCAACGATTATGACCTTGCCGTCCATAACGACATAGTCTTTCTCTTTTTCAAAGGTCACGTGTGCTCGCAGGCTCTGCTCTAAAAGATGCGGCCATTCCATATTAGAGCCAGTAAAAAATGACCCAATACCAGCTATCTCCTGTGCCGCACCTACCCCTTCATGCGTAAGATGCGCCGATTTCTTGTCATATTCGACCTCGTAATATTCCGTAGCCCCGGCAAGTTCCGCTTCCGCCCTCTCAAGTTCCCTCTGGCTCTCCCCGATTACCTTCTGCGCCTTTTCTATTCTCTTGTTGTCCTTGTCCCTTTTCGCCTCGGCCAATTCACCCTGAGCGTTGGCCTGCTTGCGCTGAGCTGAATCAATTTGTTTTTTCAGGCGGTCATACCCACTTTGCTTTGCCATAAGCTTTCTTGCCACCTGGTCTGCTTCTTTATATCTGCTGACATCATCAAAGGCAGGCCCCGATATAATCAATGGCGTACGCGCTTCATCAATCAGAATCGAATCCACCTCATCGATTATCGCAAATTGCAATTCGCCCTGGACCATCTGCTCCAGTGACATTTTCATATTGTCGCGAAGATAATCGAAGCCGAACTCGTTATTTGTGCCGTATGTCACATCACAATCGTATTGTGCCCTCCTCTCGTCTCCCATCGTATCCATGTCCGCCTGGATCGCCCCCACCGTCAGCCCCAGAGCCTCATAAATCGGCCCCATCCATTCCGCGTCGCGCTTGGCAAGATAATCATTAACCGTAACTAAATGGACCTTTCTTCCGGTAAGATAAACAAGGTACACCGCCAGCGTCGCCACTAAGGTTTTGCCCTCGCCCGTAACCATCTCGGCAATCTTGCCCTCATAGAGAACGTTACCCCCGATAAGCTGAACGTCAAAATGACGCATGTCGACATTTCGCCTTGCCGCCTCCCGCACTACCGCAAAGGCTTCAGGCAGGATATCCTCCGGCCTGCCCCCCCTTTTCAGCACTTCTTTGAATTCCGCCGTCTTCGCGCTAAGCGCATCATCATCGAGACCTTTTACCGATTCCTCGAACTCGCCCGCCTCCTGGGCGATGACCGAATAACTCTTTATCATCCGCTCATTACGGGAACCGAAGATTTTCAACAGAATTTTGCTGATTTTATCAATCATTATGTCTTATATTGTGTATCGGTATCTCGCCTAATGAATCTTAAACTCTCGTCACGTACTCACCGCTGCGTGTATCGACACGGATCATTTCGCCAACCTTAATAAAAGGCGGCACCTGAACGATAAGACCCGTTTCCAGAGTTGCCGGCTTGTTTTGATTCGTTGCCGTCGCGCCCTTAATCTCAGGAGGAGTATCCGTAACTTCCAAATCCACCGTATTTGGTAAGGTGACTAAAATCGGCTTACCCTCGTACTTCGTAACCTGCAGTTGTGTATTTGGTTTGAGGTATTTCTGACCGTCCCCGAACGCTTCATCATCAAGACTGATTTGCTCATAGCTCTTAATATCCATTAGAACGTGCTCGCCTCCCGAAGAGTAAAGATACTCGTAAGTAATCTTGTCCAGATACGCCTCTTCCACTATCTCCTCCGCACGCAGACGAATATTTTGTATTGTACCGTCGGCCAGGCTTTTAAGCTTCGTCTGATAGACCGCACCGCCCTTGCCCAGTTTGACATGCTGATAATCCACAATTGCATAAAGTTTGTCGTCAATCTTGACCGTCTGGCCTTTTCTCATTTCAGATGCTCTCATTTTGTACTCCAAAAAAATAAACTATACATCGATATCTTCCACACCAGTATGTCAAACTCGACGCACATTGTCAAGCAATCGGCAATTATCTCACCAAATGGTTAACAAATATTCTATCGCAAATAACTAATTTATGTTGGCAACATCGAAATTTCTCCCATACAATGACATTTTCGTTTTCTCTTGAAATATAAAAAGTTGCTAAAACATTGTGGAGACATAAAGGATTATGAAAAAGTACTCTATCATCCATTTACCGGTTCTGTCGTTTTACTCAAAAGACTTGTATAGAGATGTAGGCCTGAACTGGAAAGGAATTTGCTTTGGATACCTGCTGTTGTTCCTGGCAATCTGCTGGATACCAATGATGGTCAAAATTCACACGGGCTTTTCGGCATTTGTCCAAAATGATGCCCCACCTGTTATCGACCAGGTCCCGGAGATAACAATCACCGACGGTCGGGTCTCGATAGCAGAACCCCAGCCCTACTTTATCAGGGAACCTGATAGTAACCAGGTAATAGCAGTCATCGATACTACCGGCAACATCAATTCACCTTCAGATGCGAATGCCTTCTTCCTGCTAACCGAAAACATGATGATAACACAAACTGAATTCGAGACACGCACGATTGACCTCTCACAATTCGACAATCTTTCCATTAGTGGTGACGATATTATGGGATTCCTGAATTCCCTAAGAAAGTATCTCGTTATAATATTGTACCCACTGGCCCTTCTAAGCTCTTATGTTTACAGAATCATTCAGGCCCTCATATACGCTGCGATAGGCCTGATCTTTGCCTCAACATGCAAGATAACGCTGTCGTATGGTGCTTTGCTTCGTCTGGCTGTAGCAGCCATGACACCATGTATGATAATCAGAACGGTTTTTGCTCTGGCCGGCGTTGATTTTCGGTTTATAAGCATGTTATACATACTGATTATTCTGGCCTATCTGTACTTCAGCGTATATTCCTGCTCGCAGAAACCTCCCGAAGAACAGGTACTCCAGGTCCCGGAGCAAACACAAATATAAAGACATTATTCTCATAGATAATAGCTGAAGGATTTCCCGCTCATCTTATTACGGGCGGCGGGATTTTCCTACAAAAAATAATAAACAGTGGAAAGGAGAAAGTAATGAAAAGTAAAATCAACAGAAGAGAGCTTCTAAAATTCGCAGCAGCAGGTAGTGCCGCTTACCTTGCCGGCCGGGATACTTTGGTGTTTGGTGCCGGGCCGCAGAAAAGCAATCTCATAAGCCCCGGATGCAGAAGGTCAAAAGTAAAAGTCGCAAAGATTTACATGGGCATCCCGCAGAGCCACTATCCAAATCCCGATTTGGACCTGAAAAAGGAGGTACGTTTTTACGAATCCGAATTCTCCAAACATAAAAGCCAACTGGCAGACGTGGATTTCGTTGTGGACCAACTAATCAGTTCTGTTGAGCAGCTTAATAAATTCAAAGACCAGTTAAAAGATGTCGATGGCATCCTTGCAATCCATCTGACTCTCTGGACAATGCCCATTATAAATGAAATCTTGAAACTAAATCTCCCTACGATAATCTTTTCCGCTCCATACTCCGGCCACGAATGGCACAATCTTACTGCCCTTTACAAGCAGCAGAAATACCAGAACCTCGAATGCATCCTTACAAGCGACTACTCCCAATTGGCCGCCGCCGTAAGACCATTCCGTGCCATCCATCACCTAAGAGAAGCAAAGATTCTCAACCTCGCCGCACAATCCCACAAAGACTACGCAGACCGGATGAAAACAAAATTCGGCACCGAAATAAAGCAAATCTCCCTGCAACGGGCACTTAACACTTACAACGCCATTGATGATAAAAAGGCAAAAGCCCATGCTGACCTATGGATCAGAAATGCCGTCAAAGTTGTGGAGCCGACAAAAGAAGAAATATTCAAGTCGTGCAAACTTGCGCTGGCGTTTGAAAAGCTCCTTGACGAAGAAGATGCGACAGTAATGACCGTTGACTGTTACGGCAGCATGTACACCCCGCTTTGCCGGGCCCATGCCTTCCCCTGCATAGGATTCACAAGGCTAAATGATATGGGCTTCGGTGGTATATGCCAATCCGACCTGCCCTGTGCAATGACCCACATACTGTTTCAGGGCCTATCGGGAAGACCGGGTTTTGTTAACAATCCCGGCTTCGATTTCTCCAAAAACAGCGCCGTTNNAACAGCGCCGTTTTAATCCACTGCATGGGAACCACAAAGATGGATGGTCCCGATGGCCCTGCCGCTCCATACAAGCTGCGCTCCGTTATGGAACGCCGCGAGGGCGCCGTCCCGCAGGTCAAAATGCGCGTCGGCCAAAAAGTCACGCAGGCCGTATTAATGGGCACCTCAAAATTACTTTACTTCACCGGCCAAATCGTAGACACACCCGAAACAGACAGAGGTTGTCGGACCAAAATCATGGTTAAGATGGACGGCGATGCAGAGAAACTATGGAAAAACTGGGCTAATGGTATACATCGAGTCACCTGTTATGGAGATATTACCAAAGAGCTCCAACATTTCTGCAGGTTCAAACAGATAGAAATGATAAACGAGGCTGTATAACTAATAGGTGCCCGAACATCGGCTGAACGCCGAGCCACAACATTAGACTGACCATTGAAAAACACAAAGGAAAACTAAATGACAAGGGTCCTTATACAAACAGTGGCCTTTCTTGTAATCACAGGCGCGCTCCTTTTCGGCTCAGCGGGTCGTTTGGACTGGCTTATGGGCTGGGCCTATATGGCTATCCTGACCACATCTTCTATTACAATACTCCTGTTGGGAAATTGTGACATGCTGCGCGTTCGCGCCGGTAAGGAAAAAGGCACAGAAAAATGGGACCCGATTATCGCGGCCCTTGCATTCCTTTTATTCTGGCCCGGTGCAAACGTTGTCGCCGCCCTGGACTACGGCCGTTTCCATTGGTCTCCGGCCGTGCCACTGCCGGTTCAACTAATAGCTCTGATTCCCGTCACTTTAGGATTGGCCTTCGCCTCCTGGGCAATGGTCGTCAACAAGTTCTTCACAAAATGTGTTGCGATTCAGACCGAGCGTGAGCATGTTGTAATCACCACCGGCCCCTATGCCTATGTCCGACACCCCGGCTACGCCGGCTCGTTTCTTGCATTCATCACACTGCCCATCGCACTTGGCTCACTATGGTCCCTCCTGCCTGCCGCAGCGGGACTCTCGCTTTGGGTCCTCCGTACCTTCCTTGAGGACCGAACACTACAAAAAGGCCTCGAAGGATATACCGACTACGCCCAAAAGGTACCCTGGCGCCTCATACCCCATATTTGGTAATTGCACCACCAATTAACAGATCACCACCAATCGATTCTCTACTCCCAAAACCTTGTCATCTCTGAGCGCAAGTAGCCTTTTGATGGAGAATGTAGGGTGCGATTTTTCGCACCACCTTGACTTAAGATTGAGATCCGAGTGGTTAGTTTCCCGAATAAAATATTGTTGTTGATGTTGTTTTTCGATATAATGACGGGATGAATTCAGCGGGTAAAAAACTGATGAAAGGAGATAATATGAGTAAGACTATTATAGGTTCAATATTAGCAATGCTAATATCTCTTGGCTTGTTCATATCACCATCAAATGGTAATGAGCATAGCAAGGTACGTGATGATGTTGCTCTTGAAATTATGACGGTTGAGGTTATGATTGACCGATTAGAGAAGATGCCGCGAGATATTAAGGATGAAAAAAGAGAGTGGTTACGATTTTTTAATGATATTGAGCAACGGTTCAGTAAAATCGTTACTTATGAAACGCGAGATAATCTCAAGCTCTGGAAACTCATAGGAAGATGGGTAGTTCAAGATGGAAGACACTCAGTATCAGAAGGCGTGATGCCCATATCACCATATGCACATGTTCCCTTTGTACATATCCAAAGGCTTCAACCTGATTATCAAAAGGACAAAAAACTTATTCGCCTGATGGCAGAGTTAAACATCATCAGGGAAAAGACATTCCATGATTTAGTAATAAAAAGATATAATGATTTTGTATATCTCTTCGAGGAGTGTGATACTGGTGATGCAAAAATTCAGCTCCAAATTGGTCAGAAGTATCACAAAGGTAACGGTCTCTGGCGTAATAATATAGAAGCCGTAAAGTGGTATAAACGTGCGGCGGCGGCGGGAAACGCCGATGCAATTGGAGAACTTGGTCTAGCTTACATTTACGGTCAACAGTATGGCCTTGAAGAGGATGAGGAGGCTGGAATAAAACTTCTTAATGAAGCCGTTGTAAAGGGCAGTGCAAGTGCTGCTTATGAACTTGGGAATTACCATCGACCCAGCTTTTATAACAAAGGTGACAGAAAAAAGGCTATTGAAATGTATCAGATTGCTGTCAAGAGAGGTTATAGCAAAGCCTTCCCTGCTTTAGCGGAGCAATATGTTGAGCTCGACAACGGCACAGAGGCATTAAGATGGGCTAATTGTGGGGATGAGCCAAATAAAAATGACACGACTGGTCACCGATTGTGGGAAATCAAACGTGCTGATGCTGATAGCGATAGCCGAGGGAGGTGTTCATACATCAAAGGTGAAGTATATGCACTTGGAATAGGTGATATTGAACAAGACTTGGCCTTGGCGAAGGGATTTTTCGAGGAATCTCATCGGAATCTCTCTCTCGATGGGGCTTGGGCTATATCTGCAATGTACAGAGAAGGTATCGGGGTAGAGGCTGACGCCTCTCTTGCCGAGAAATGGAAAAGCAACGCCATCAAACTTTTTCCCCTTGCTTTTCCCGATCCTGATTGGCACGAAGAAAACATCAAGTCCTTCGCTAAAAAGTTACTGCAAGCGTCAACACGTTGACTCAGACTAAAAACAATAGTTAAATTGGGAAGTCCAGCAGAAATCGTAAAACTGCGTATTACTGAAAAGGAACAAAAAGAAAACTATGAATGAAATAAATAAAAATTTTGATAGGGTTTCTTGGGAATGGAAAGGCAGAAGAGATATTAGAGAGCTGAAACCTAAATGCCCTGAATGTCAATATGAATTGGATATTAAATTACCGAATTTCATGGTGAATTATGGCCCTAATTTGGAATTTGAAGGTTTATCTTTCAATCGCCGTTTGTCATATTCGTGTCCAAAATGTTCATTTACTTGTGACACTACTATAGAAAATGTTAAAAGCCCTCAAGATTTACGTAAAGCTGTTCGGAAAGAATTTGAACACAGGCAACGCCTACAAGCATCGGAAAAAAAATAACACTCTGAACTAATCCTATAAAAAACTAATAAAACTAGAGACATCAACTATTTTCAACACCCAAAACCTTAATTCTCTGCAATTCGAAAAAAGTGATGCCGGAAAGCCACAACCTGCTAAATAATAACGATTTATCTCCTTACCCGCATTTCTACCTTCGGTTCGCATTTTCCTTATTCACTCCGGCACTAACGTGCCTGCGTGACACTGTACGATGCGAATCGCGGCCTACGGTAGAAATGCTAAATTTTTCCCCTGATCCCTGGCCCCTGGCACCCGATCCCTGTTTCAAATTTTTCTTAAAAAAATTTGAAATATATTGAACAATATGATTATGTTTGTTATAATACATACTGCCATAGAAATGGCAGATAGCGGAGAACTGCACGAATCGGGCAAGTCGCCCACGGCTTAGTATCAGCAGATACACACAAAAAAGCAGCATTTTGTATCATAAATGACAATATTTGAACATTTTGGTGCACAAATGACAAAAAACAACCGTTTTTCGCCACCTAAAAATCCATTTTCTGGCTGAATAGCCAGTATTTTGAGCATTTGAATTTGTATAATTTGAATTTGTTTCGAATTTCGAGTTTCGTATTTCGGATTTCAGTATGCCGGATAACTCCTTACCCAATATGAAGATACAGTCAAAAATAAATAATCACTTATCATTAATCATCTGGCTTGGGGCACTCTACAACTGTAGAGATACCTTTACAGATGTCATGAGCGCACTACAAATCAACCTTTTTATGCAAAACGAACCCAATTTCAGAAAAAGTCAAGTCAACGTAAGTGATTTATTTACAAGGGAATATGGTCAATTGGACACTTGGTCAATTAGAAAAAACAAACCCAATTCAAACCCAATTCAAACCCAATTCAAAGCCAATACAAACCCAATACAAAGCCAATACAAACCCAATTCAAACCCAAAAAAACCCAATT